>LKGT01001528.1_pt13 | contig 13962 bp, 14 predicted proteins | sample 503861 | NCBI WGS metagenome assembly LKGT01 (sample SAMN04113194, study PRJNA297058) | marine sediment metagenome | biome: marine benthic biome; feature: marine benthic feature; material: marine sediment; isolation source: sediment sample collected at the water-sediment interface from the...
CGRTTYMNCWGGWMKGCYGMGANCMGATWTCSYWNTRCNCGNTCYKCGATCAGTCTGACTGCATTTCTGTCCGGCGTGAGACCCGYCTYTTGCATTCGCTTGCYTATCCAGGACGGCAATTCGCGCCGGTCGACGGGCCAYACCTGMACCAGTGCGCCCCGGSTYTCTATGGCYYTGGCCCATTTCGATGCCGCGGTACTCCGATCCAGCTTGGGGGCGCTGACCAGGACCAGCAGGTCGTCAGCAGCATTCTGCAGCAGTTCCACAATCATGGCGCCGCCCTGCCGCCCGGGTTTTCCGGTTGGCAAGCGCAATTCAATGATGCGCTTTTCCGCAAACAGGGACATGTTCGCGCCGGCGCCATTTAGTTCCGCCCAGTTAAAGTCCGTGCCCGCAATGTACAGTTCGCGCGCGCCGAATCCCTGCCGCCGGGCACCGCCCCGGATAAGGTCAAGCGCTTCCTGTACGAGCAGGGGCTCGGCACCAGTAACCAAATAGCAGGGCAACAGCGCTTTTTGGACGCTCGACGAAAGCTGATTAGGCGGGATTTTCACACAAAAAATAGGAATGGTGTCTGGGCCCGATGATACATGGCAGCGATAGCACCAACCAGACCTCCAGGAGTCTGCGCGGTAGAAATATCCGTCGCGAAAAAGTGCCACAGCGAGACCACTTTTTCGTTCTTTTGAGGCGCATAGTGGGATTACGCAACGACAAATCGGCAGGATAGCCGATTTGCACGACCGAAGGTCGCCTCATCGAGGTGCAGCACAGGGATGTGCTGCATGAATAAGAACGGGAAAATGGGCCGCTGTGGCGCTTTTGCAGCAGGAATATTTTCTGCCGTGCAGACTCCCGGTTCAGTCAAGCTGATTCAGCTCAACGGACGCCCCCTCGAGCAGCACCGGAATACCGTCATTGACCGGATACATGATCTTGCCATCGTCGGTTATCAGGGCCTCTTTGAGAGACTCGGACAATATGGCGCCATCGCGGTTCGCGAGCCTGCCTTCACTGATCGCTGTATTGATCTTCTTCAGGTGGTCGGGCCGCACGACACTCAGGCCTTTATGTGTCACGGGACAACAGAGAACTGAAAGCAATCGTTTATTCATCGTTTGAAGAAAGCAAAAACCTTTAAGAGTCAGTAACTTGCATTTTGTTTTGTTATGTTATACCATTTTGTTTTCTAGCGACGGTTGCAATGGTCGGTACTTTGGGGGTGATTCTCTTTTGCGAAGCATAGCGGCAAGCGGCCATGGATGACAATTCTTCAAAAACGACGAGCCTGCTGGACAACGCCGCTGTCGCCCTATCCGGACTGTGTTTGCTGCACTGCCTCGCCCTGCCAATGCTAATCGCAGTGCTGCCGTTTCTGGGTCAGTTCGGCGCAGGTCATTTTCATATTCAGATGCTCATTGCCGTCGTGCCCGTAAGTATTATTGCTTTTGCGCTCGGCTTTCGCCGCCACCACAGCAGGAGTGTCGTCGCCTGGGGCGGAGTTGGCGTGTTGCTCCTGATGGTTGGCGGCACTATTGCACACGGTTCGTATGGCATCGTCGCTGATCGCCTGTTGACGATTTGCGGGGCCTTGATTCTCGCTGCCGCACACTATTTCAACAATCGCTTTTCGCGCCATCGCAAGTACGACGACGAGGCAGTTCTCATCAATATCTGATGGCCCGATCCGCCCAGGTGACCGGTGCCGGGCACCGAACTCGCTTCTATTCCTTCAGGTATTTTATGAGGTCGTCGTTACCCTGACGTTCAGCCGCCGCCAGCGCCGCATCCCTGTCTTTTGCCAGCGGTTTGAATCGCTTRTTCTCSAGCAGACAGCGACTYATCAATTTTAGYGCCTCGACATCCCGYTGCTSGAGCAGCAGCCTGGTCARGTACGTTTGCGCNAAAAAGAGCGCGGCGTCTGTCGRCTCCCATTTCARCATYYGCWCAAARAACCATCGGTAGGCCKCGTCAATATCGATYTCATTTTCGATCCRSCGGTAAAGATGYTGCAATCCGCCMGCCCGGTTGCCGCGGCTGAYAAAGCCATARGCATGGTTGAGCGCTTTTGTTCGGTCGCSYGTCAGCTCGGCGTCCAGTTGYTCTGCATCRGGTTCSCGTGCCAGCGGCAAATCTACCYTGATCGCCGCSATATTCTCAYGCAACACGCTGCCCGTCAGTGTAAACATGAGAAACGACGCGTACACCGCAGCAGCCCTTGTCAGGACGAAGGGCGTATCGAGAATAACGAGATACCAGATCAGAACGGATATTGCGGCAATGATCAAAGGAATCATCAGATAAACGCGGCCACAGGCCTTTACAAGGACGAATATTGCTGCCGGATCGAGGCTCTCGACTGGCGAATGTGTCATGGCGAGAACGGCCATCGATGCGGGAAACAGCAGAAGAAAGAGCACACCTGGCACCAGCGCTGCCGCAAAAGACAGGTTCGTGGCCAGAAAATACTCTCCCACTATCACGAGGCAAAGGAGTATGAGCGGAAACAGGCCCCAAAAGTTTTCAAACCAATTAATGAGCTCGACACCGATAGCTGGTGCCTCCTGGCCCTTCGCCCTCGCTTCCAGCAAAATTAAGAGGTATCTGAAGTATACAGGCAGCACGATAGCGCCCAGGAAGATACCAAGCAGTCCCACAACTTCAACAAACATTTCAAGGACAAGAAAAGTAATCATGGCGAGGACGACAGCCACATCCGTCAGCGGATACAGAATCTCCCTGATGATTTCCCTGGGTCTCAGTTGCGCCGCTCCGGTCCATTGCGTGGCCCTAGCTCGGCCTCGTGTGGCACCGGGTCATAACCGGAGCCGCCCCAGGGATGACACCTTGCGATTCGTTTCAGTACCAGCCACCCCCCCTTGAAGCCACCATATTCGCGCAGCGCCTGGTCGGCGTAGGCAGAACAGGTAGGTTCAAAGCGGCAATTGGCACCCAGCAAGGGCGAGACGCCTGTTCGATAGAGCCAGACGAGGCCGAGCAAGGGCCACGCAATGAGCCGCCCGCCGGGTTTCACGCCGTTCGTACCGTCAGGTGCAGACATCAGCCGCTGCGCCGCCATCGCGTACCGCCTGGTCCGTCTTCGATGGACACGTTGTTGGCCGTCAACTGATCGCGAATAGCGTCCGCAGCCGCAAAATCCTTTGCCGCACGTGCTGCATTTCGTTTGGCAATAAGAGACTCGATTTCGCTGGCAGATAACGTGCTGTCGTCAGAACCAACAAACCATTCCTCCGGATCGATTTGCAGTAATCCGACAAGATCGCCGGACGCAAGAATTTCCGTCGCAAATCGCAATCGCTCGGCCTCATCTTCGGTCTTGTTAAGTGCCCTGGCCAGATTAAATATTTCCGCCAACGCCCTGGGTGTATTGAGATCATCCTCGAGTGCGGCAAGAACAGCCGCCGGTGGTTCTGCCGCCGCCCGATCGTCTGCCGATACCTCTATGCCGCGAATGGCACCATAAAGCCGGTCGAGCATTCGTCTCGCAGATTTAAGCGTCTCATCGGACCAGTCGAGCGGCTGGCGATAGTGCGCGCTTAACAGAGCCAGACGGATGACCTCGCCCGGAGTGCTCTTGATCAAGTCATGTACAAGCAGGACGTTGCCGAGCGATTTCGACATCTTCTCGTGTGCAATGCTCAAAAACCCGTTATGTATCCAGTACCGGGCAAAGGTGTCGCTGTCATGGGCACAGATGCTTTGCGCGAGCTCATTTTCATGATGCGGAAAAACGAGATCCTGGCCGCCGGCGTGAATATCAATCGTGTGCCCGAGATGTTTCACAGCCATTGCAGAACACTCGATGTGCCAACCAGGCCGCCCACGGCCCCAGGGCGAGTCCCAGCCCGGCAGATCCGGTGTCGATGGTTTCCACAACACGAAATCTTGCGGAGACTTCTTGTAAGGCGCGACCTCGACGCGCGAGCCGGCGATCATCTCGCGTAGATTTCGCTTCGACAGCTGACCGTAGGTCTCGCTTGCCGCTACGTCGAACAGCACATGGCCTTCCGCTTCATAGGCACAACCCTTGCCGACCAGGACGCGGATCATGTCAATCATCTCGCCGATATGCCGGGTTGCCCTGGGCTCGATATCCGGTGGCAGCACGCCGAGGGCTGCCATGTCTTCGTTATAGGCCCTGATGAATCGCTCGGTGATCTCGTCTATGGGTTTGCCCGATTCGACGGAAGCCGCGTTGATCTTGTCATCGACGTCAGTGATATTTCGCGCGAACGTCAGTTCATAACTGCGTCGCAGCAACCGCGCCAGGAGGTCGAAGACGACTGCCGGGCGAGCATTACCGATGTGCGCATAGTTATAGACAGTCGGGCCGCACAGGTACATTGTCACGTGACCCGGTTTCAGCGGTTCGAATGCGACCTTCCTGGCTGTCAGTGTATCGTGCAGATGTATCGTCATACTTGTAGCGGCCCGCCAAGGACCTGTGTCCTCACAGCCGCCGACGGCCGCAAAAGCGCAATGATAGCAAGGTCCGAATAGCGCAACGACAGCCTGGCAGGCTGCACTCCGCAGGCGTGGAATATGCGGGCTAAAAGCGGCCTTTCGGCTTCGGTTGCCTTCCCGCACGCCGTTTGGCAACTGCCGGCTGCGGTTCTCGCATCGCGATCACCCGGGCCTGATAGGTATATTCGATCGTGCCGATCAGCCACAGGTAATACGCGGCCAGTTCCATGAATTCCTCGACCGTGATTTTGACGATGCGCTGATAGTCCTCGCCGAGGATCGCCATCCATAGTGGCTCGTGGGCGGCAAATTGCAGGAACGGGAACATGACGATCGCACCGGCAAAAAGTATCGAAAGCCCGGGTGATGGCCAGATTCGACCCCATGCAATTCGAAACCGCCGGCGATGTCGATAGGTATAGACGATGACCAGTGCTGCAGGTACCGCCAACAAGACCTGCCAGAGATTATCGACCAACCGGTCCAGGAAAAAATCGAGTTCACGAATAAAAAATGCCAGCGCCATACCGCCGAAAAGAAATGCAATAGGTCTTTGTGACGGACAGTTTTTGGCAACCCATGCCAGCAACAACCCGCAGATTGCCAGAATACCCAGTTGAATGATTTCGACAGGCGAGTATTCGCTCGTAGCCAGCGTGTCAGTTGAATTTAGATAAACCTGTAGTTTCAGACTGCCCGGTGAGGATATTTCGAGTTGCGTCAGGAGCCACGTAATTATTGCAACGCCAAAGAAATACAGGATGTATCTTAGAAGGGCCATCAAGACAGTTTAGTTTCTGAATGGATCGCCGGCAATCCCTGCCTCAGGTTCTCCCCAGAAGCTCCCGTTAATAGAATGACCGCCAGGAACCAGTTCGATTGAAAGGCCGTACTTTCGAGGCAGCTGAGCTACAGAGTACGCTGCCAAATCGGCTACCAGCAGCATGCTAGTGGTCCAACAAGTTTATATTGTTGGACCACTAGAGTGAGGATAGCTGCTTCAGGATGACTTCAACCAGATCGTCGACGATAGCTTCCCGAAGCAGTTCTTCTTCTCTGGCTTTGCCGAGTACAAGCGTTTCATCGTATGTGTAATCCCTGGTTCGCGTCAGAGATTGCGGCGACATAATCGTGCTGTTGCCACTCTCCACGGAATAAAAGACCGTGTAAAAAACCTCGAACTCGCGCGGCACGTTTCGCGCTGAAACGGACAAAACCCGTTGATCAGTTTTGTCAGCCAGTATTGAGAAAACTGCGGACGCTCTTGCAGGCGAATCGACGAGCTGCACGCCGGCGTCTTTTAATTCGCTCCGGAGTGTTCTGTAAAACAGACTGAATTTGTCGTCTGCCGATATGTAGGTGCGTGACATCTCAGCCGGAATATCCGGCGCAGCGCGTAGCTGAAATCCGCATGCGGCCAATCCGCATGCGGCCAATCCGTATGCGACCAGGAGCAGACCAGGCACAGTTACTGTGGATCGCCTAGACAACGACATTCACCAGGCGGCCCGGTACGACAATCGTCTTGCGAACCGTTTTGTCGGCAACAAAGCGCTTGACGTTTTCGTCGGCAAGCGCCTGCGCGGAAATCGAGTCGGAATCTGCATCTACGGCCACCAGGATCCGGCCGCGCAATTTGCCATTGACCTGCACGACGATCTCAATCGTGTCCCGGGCGAGCGCAGATTCGTCAAAAACCGGCCAGCCCTCGTTCACCGGCGCTGATTCGTGACCGAGCGCATGCCAGAGTTCGTGGCAGACGTGGGGTATGACAGGCGACAGCACCAGCACAATGGCATCGAGCGCCTCCTGAACCACAGAGCGTCCCGCGTCGGACGAATCATCGAAACGCTTGATCGCATTCAGCAGTTCTATCGCCGCCGAAATTGCGGTGTTGAACTTATAACGACGGCCAATATCATCATTCACCTTTTGGATCGTCTGGTGTGTCTTCCGCCGGAGTGCGCGCTGTTCGCCATCAAGCGACTTCGGTTCAAGCGTTACCGCATCGCCAGCCGACACGTGCTCATAAATCGAGTTCCACAAGCGTTTGAGAAAACGAAACGCACCCTGTACGCCTTCGTCGGACCACTCCAGCGACATCTCCGGTGGCGCCGTAGACATCATGAACAGCCTCACCGTGTCCGCTCCATATTTCTCGATGAGTTCTTGCGGATCAACCGTGTTGCCCTTCGCTTTCGACATCTTGGCGCCATCTTTGAGCACCATACCCTGAGTAAGCAGATTGGTGAACGGCTCATCCGCAGCCGACAATCCGAAGTCACGCATCACCTTCTGGAAAAAGCGCGCATACAACAGGTGAAGAATCGCGTGCTCAATGCCTCCTGTATATTGATTAACAGGCATCCAATAACGCTCGCGCTCATCGAGCATGGCATTGTTGTTGTCCGGGCAGGCATACCGCGAGAAATACCAGGACGATTCGACAAATGTGTCAAAGGTATCTGTCTCCCGGCGCGCCGCTTTGCCGCATTTCGGACAATCGGCCTCGTAAAACTCCGGCATTTGCTTCAGTGGAGATCCGACACCCGTAAATTCGACATCCTCCGGCAAGACAACAGGCAGCTGATCCTCCGGAACCGGCACAGCATCGCAATCATCGCAATAGATAATCGGTATCGGTGCACCCCAGTAACGCTGACGCGACACACCCCAGTCGCGCAGGCGATAATTCACCGTGCGCCTGCCACGACCTTCACTTTCGAAACGTGTTGCGATCGCGTCGAGAGCCTGATCGTAATCGAGACCATCAAATTCTCCGGAATTAATGACGATGCCATACTCGAGATAAGGACCTTTTGTGATATCGACCGAAGACCCATCGGCCGGCGTTATTACCTGCGTAATCGGCAGCCCATGCTTGTCGGCAAACTCCCAGTCGCGGGCGTCGTGTCCGGGCACGGCCATGACGGCGCCGGTTCCGTAACTCATCAATACGAAGTTGGCCACCCAGAGCGGAACTTCTTCGCCGCTGATCGGGTGTATCGCCGAGATACCAAGCGGCATGCCCTTCTTTTCCATCGTCTCGAGCATCGCTTCCGCTGCCTGCGTCCGTTTACACTCCTCGATAAATGCGCCGATGTCGGGGTTGCCAGCTGCTGCCTTTTGCGCGAGCGGATGCTCTGCTGCCACAGCCATGTAAGTGACRCCAAGCAACGTGTCGGGCCGCGTCGTAAATACCGTCAGTTGCTCGTCTTCACCTTTGACATCGAAAGCCAGCTCGATTCCCTCCGATCGGCCGATCCAGTTGCGCTGCATCGTTTTGACTGAATCCGGCCAGCCATCCAGGTTGTCGAGCTCGTCCAGGAGTTCATCGGCATACGCTGTGATTCTCATGAACCACTGTGGTATCTCGCGCCGCTCAACGAGCGCGCCCGAACGCCAGCCGCGACCATCGATCACCTGTTCATTGGCCAGTACAGTCTGATCGACCGGATCCCAGTTCACGACTGCATTCTTGCGGTAGACGAGGCCCTTTTCGAACATCTTCGTGAATAGCCACTGTTCCCAGCGATAGTATTCCGGGCGACAGGTTGTTACTTCACGTGTCCAGTCATAAGCGTAACCAAGCCGCTTAAGCTGGCCCCGCATGTATTCAATGTTCTTGTAGGTCCATTTTGCCGGCGGCACGCCGCGCTGGATCGCGGCGTTTTCCGCAGGCATGCCGAATGCGTCCCAACCCATTGGCTGCAGAACGTGCTTGCCCTGCATGCGTTGATATCGAGCGATGACATCGCTGATCGTCAGTACACGAACATGCCCCATGTGCAGCTGACCACTGGGATAGGGAAACATCGTCAGACAATAGAACTTGTCTTTGTCCGGATTTTCATCGACCTCGAACACGCGCTCTTTTTCCCAGTACTCGCGGGCGTTCTGCTCGATGTGCTCAGGTTTGTAACTGGCGTCCATTCACTCGTGCTTTCAGTTGCAGATATCGGCTTCGCCAAAAGGCGGAAGGATATCTGGTTCTGCCTTATTTCGCAGCAGAATCGCCCGTCAGGACGGGCTCCTACGATGCGTCGTCGTTCCTGCTAACCTCGCTGTCGCCCGTCAGGACGGGCTCCTACGATGCGTTTATTGATACCTGGCGAAATTTTTTCTCGCCAGGTAAACCAGGCAAGAATTCCGCACAGCAACGTGATAACCGGCCAGTTTCCGGTTCGAACATACGGCGTTGAGCCCGTGTGCGGGATGACATCTATTGTCATCGTCACACTCTCGAACTGCGGCGCTATATCGAGTAATTCCCCTTTCGGCCCGATGAATGCGCTGAGCCCGGTATTGGTCGCTCTGACAACGTAGCGGCCCGCTTCGAGTGCACGCATGCGCGCGATCTCAAGATGCTGGTGCGGCGCAATGGAATCGCCGAACCAGGCGTCGTTGCTGACGTTGATTAAAATGGTTGCCTCGGGGAGAGCATAGAGTTGCTCGGCACCGTAGGCATCTTCGTAGCAGATCGCGACGGCGAGTTTGTTACCACTTAGAGATTCGAGCAGGGGTTGCTGGTCGTCGCCAGAGCTCAGATCGCTGCTCGGCAAACTCATYAAACGCATCCATCGCCGCACGAAWTCCGGTACTGGAAAGWACTCGCCRAACGGCACGAGGTGACGTTTTCGGTASATCTGCCGATCRTGGCCATCAAGCATGACAACGCTGTTATAGRYTTTCTGTGATGCRRGGTYCCGTTCGAGGATGCCGAAAAGAAGCGTCTTCGGCTGTACCYGAAGGTCGGACTGCAGTACGCCGASATAATTTTCGACMWGRTCGAGCMSCGCYGGAATGGCAACTTCGGGCCAGACGACCAGATCRCTTTSRCGGTGCTTCAGTGTTGYGTTCCGGTACAGATCAAGCGTKGGYTGAAACTGTTCGCGYRACCATTTTCGATCCTGCGAAACTCCACCTTGCACRATYGTSGTACGMAGTGACTGGTCCGTTGCYKKGGTCCAYTGAACAGGCTGAAGTGCRGCRCCGATGATCCAMGGTRAWAYGRCGATGCCYGYCGCYAGCCATCGCTGACGGCCGCYCAYAATYATCRCRACAAGYAKCGCGGCCGAACTCAGAACGGTGAGTACSGACGTGCCGTAWAYMCCGATAAGCGGTACCCAGCCGGMTAAAGGCGAATCGATTTGGCTGTAGCCGACGGCAAGCCAGGGAAAYCCACTSAGRAACCAGCCGCGAAGCCACTCRATGCYGACCCATGCGGMCGGTGCAATRATCAGCAATCGCCAYRYGTCGCCTTTRACGAGRWGYGAAATCATCCAGCCGRCTGCYGAGCAGTAMGCSGCCATGATAAGGACGAGRCMAACCATGATGASAATYGCGACCCAGAGAGGCGCCTGTCCAAAAACGTGAATCGAGATGTAAAGCCAGTATGTCCCGCTRAGAAACMATCCCGYGCCGWACCAGAAAAGTTGTTTTGCCGCARYGCGRGGCGSYGAKTTGAGACAGGTAAACAWGRCCGGTAACAARAACACCGGCATCAGGAAGTACAGGCCGAACGGTGCRAAGGYCAGCGTCRGCAGCATGCCGAAYACGAARAAGAAAAGTTGACTTACGCGYGGCCTGCTATCGAAAAACYGCYGGACCTGATCAAGCTTRYGAATATCASGCACCGCGATCASCCGGTCGCGRCATCCCTTCTGTCACGYTGCACCTGCAAWGTATCGATGCGTCGGCGATCGGMTTTTGTTACCTGAAAATGGAAWCCGTCGAAGYGCAAGCGCTCGCCGCGGCGAGGCAGGCGTCCCAGCTKATGCATGACAAGGCCGCCGATSGTATCGTAATCRTCRTCGGTCAGTTCGCAATGGAAATAGTCGTTAAAGGCTTCGATCCGTGTCAGGGCRCGTACCRTGTAGCAGGGMTGCCCGTCCTTTTCCGCGTCCTTCYGGATGAACTSCGCTTCTTCRTGGTCGTGTTCATCRTCGATTTCGCCGACGATTTCCTCCAGCACATCYTCGATGGTCAGGAGACCGGAGACYCCGCCGTATTCRTCGACAACGATGGCCATGTGAYTGTGGCTGTCRCGAAAYTCCTTGAGYARYGCGTTAAGRCGYTTTGAYTCCGGTATGACCGACACCGGSCGTAYSAGCTTSTCTATTTGTGGTCCATCCGCTGWGGWRYTRCCGAAAAAACGCAGCAGRTCTTTGGCAAGCAATACACCCAGCACRTCGTCYCTGTCCTCACCGATYACCGGAAAGCGTGAGTGTCCCGATYGAATAATCARCTCGAGCATYTSATCCAGGCTGTGGTCRCGCTCGATAACGACCATCTGGGACCGTGGRACCATYACCTCGCGGACCTGGGTTTCGGCCACCTCGATAACGCCGCTGAGCATCTCCTGCTCATCCGGGTCGAAGACACTTTCAGCCTGTTGTAGTAAATCGTGAATTTCTTCGCGGCTCCAAGGCTGACTTTTGATTGCGCGAATTACGCGCTTGAATACGCCGGTTGCTCTTGTGCCGCTGGTACTTGGCGGTTTGTCGTTCATCGAAGTGCTTATATTTCTCCTTAGCTCAATATTGTAACAGTTCGGGATCAGCGTACCCGATAGGGGTCCTCAACCCCCCGATCTGCCAGTAATCGTTTCTCCAGCGCCTCCATCTCGGCCGCCTGACTGGAAGTCTGGTGGTCGTAGCCCAGCAAATGCAGCATGCCGTGCACTAACAGGTGACCCCAGTGGCTGGCAGGTGTCTTGCGCTGCTCTTCGGCTTCCTGCTCCACCAACGGGCCACAGATAACAAGATCACCGAGCGCCTGGATTTCATCCTCAGGCAGCCCAGTGATGCTATCCGGACTTCCTGCCGGGAAAGCCAGCACGTTCGTCGCCTTGTCCTGCTGTCGAAACTGCTTGTTCAGCTTGCGACTCTCCTCCTCGTCAACAATCCTGACGGCGACTTCACATTGTCTCGAAGTGTCCTGGCTGCCCGCCTGAAAAGCCTGCTCCAGCCACGACTGAACTTCCGCCTGCAGCGGAATACTGTCGACCTGACACGCCACCTGGAGTTCGACGGATACGCTTCTGGATTCACGCAAGACGGTTCCAGGCTGCCGCTACTCTTGGGATCCGCCGTTGTCGTCAGACTCGTATGCTTCGACGATGCGCTGCACCAGTTCGTGCCTGACCACATCGTTCGGCGTAAAGAACGTAAACAGGACGCCGTCGACATCACCAAGGATTTCCACGGCGTGCTTCAGGCCGGACCGTTGTCCCGGCGGCAAATCGATCTGCGTAATGTCACCCGTGACCACCGCATGTGACCCGAATCCGATGCGCGTCAGAAACATCTTCATCTGAGCGACACTGGTGTTTTGCGCTTCATCGAGGATGACGAAGGCCTCGTTAAGTGAGCGCCCACGCATAAACGCCAGCGGAGCAATTTCGATGACGTTTCGCTCGATCAGTCGCGCGACCTGTTCCGTACCCACCATGTCGTATAGCGCGTCGTACATGGGCCGCAAATATGGATCGACTTTTTGCGACATGTCGCCCGGCAAAAAGCCGAGTCGCTCGCCCGCCTCGACCGCCGGGCGCACCAGGACGATGCGCCTGACCTGTCCCGTCTCGAGCGCATCGATGGCGCTCGCTACGGCCAAATAGGTCTTACCCGTACCGGCGGGCCCGATACCGAAGGCGAGATCGTTGGCGCGAATGTTCGTAAGGTATGCGCGTTGATTCGCACCTCTTGCGCGCACGAGTTTGCGTTGTGTCTGGATTTCGAAGCGATCACTTTCTTCGTCAGTTGAATCCGGCTCCGGTTGCGCGTCGGCAAGCTCACCATCTTTCATGACAGACTCCTGCAAGCACATATGCACGCGCTCCCGGTCCAGCCGTTCACTGCTGGTAAGCTGGAAAAGCGAGAGAATTACGTCCCTGCCGATCTGGGTGGCACCCGGATTACCGGAGACCCTGAAGCGATTTCCTCGGCTGGATATATCGACGTTGAGGCGGCGTTCTATTTGCCGCAAGTGCTCATCAAACTGGCCGCAAAGATTAGCCAGGCGGTTGTTATCGACGGGTTCCAGGACGATGTCCTGAGATACTTGTACGGTGTTCAATGTTTGGGTATTTGACCTCTTGCTACGGTATTTAGTGCYTGTCCAGGCACATTAGTTCAACGTTTCCAAGCCTACCSCGAAGGCYGGYCACATGGAATACCGGAGTTMACAAATAAARSGWTTACGCGACMRCCTGAGCRYTTACGAGRCGTCCMCGCAAGGAATTCGGYAAAGCCTCAGTGATCACAACGTCYACGAACTGCCCCAGGCAGGAGGCATYGCYGTCGAAATTCACCCAGCGGTTGCAYKGCGTCCGGCCGGCATACTGGGCTGGATTTTTCTTTGMTGGCCGCTCGACMAGCACSGACTGTRTCGTACCSACCATMGCCTTGCTGATCGCCATCGCCTGMTGGTTRATGCGGGCCTGCAGGATCTGCAAKCGCTYCTTCTTGACSKCCATCGGCGTGTCGTCRGCAARACTCGCCGCGGGCGTACCGGGACGCGCGCTGTAAATAAAGCTGAAGGACTGATCGAAACCRATRTCGCYGATCAGCTTCATCGTAGCCTCGAAATCWGCATCGGTCTCACCCGGAAAACCRACGATGAAGTCTGACGATATGGAGATGTCCGGCCTGGCTTCRCGCAGCYTGCGAATTTTTTGCTTGTACTCGATGACTGTATGGCCGCGCTTCATSCGCGCAAGWATRCGATCGGARCCGTTCTGCACWGGCAGRTGAAGGAAACTGACRAGCTTCGGMACTTCCGCATAGGCCTGAATCAGGCTGTCGGTGAACTCGACMGGATGAGAGGTCGTGAACCGGATTCTGTCGATGYCATCGATAGCAGCGACGTAATATATAAGCGTAGCAAGATCGGCAATTTGTCCGTCATACATCAGCCCACGATAGGCATTGACATTCTGGCCGAGCAAATTGACTTCGCGAACGCCCTGGCCGGCGAGGCTGACTATTTCCGTGATGACACCATCCAGCGGACGGCTGATCTCTTCGCCACGTGTGTAGGGTACRACACAGAATGTGCAGTAYTTGCTGCAGCCTTCCATCRCGGAAACGAAGGCCGTTGGTCCCTCYGCGCGCGGCTCSGGCAAMTTGTCGAATTTCTCGATCTCGGGAAAAGAGATATCGACAACAGGCAARCCTTTGTYRCGCACYTCATCAATCATCTCAGGGAGRCGGTGCAAGGTCTGCGGGCCGAAGACRATRTCGACGAACGGTGCCCGCTTGSTGATGCCSTCACCTTCCTGGCTGGCGACGCATCCACCGACACCGATCAGCAAATYGGGGCGCTCSTCTTTCCAAATACGCCACCTGCCCARYTCCGAAAACACTTTCTCCTGCGCCTTCTCGCGAATGGAACARGTATTGACGAGCAGCAGATCCGCRTCCTCKGGCTTCYCGGTCAGCACATASCCGTGCGACTCGCGCAGYAMGWYCGSMA
>LKGT01007488.1_pt1 | contig 13940 bp, 13 predicted proteins | sample 503861 | NCBI WGS metagenome assembly LKGT01 (sample SAMN04113194, study PRJNA297058) | marine sediment metagenome | biome: marine benthic biome; feature: marine benthic feature; material: marine sediment; isolation source: sediment sample collected at the water-sediment interface from the South......
CCCTGCCGAGCGCCGCCTCGACGCGGGCGGCGACGCGCGCCTCCGACAGCGCCATGCCGCCGARSRYGCCGSCCATCAGGCGGCGCTGCGCCGCCAGCGCGACGTTCTCGTAACACGTCAGRTTGCGGTAGATGCTGGTGATCTGGAAGGTGTAGACGATGCCGCGCATGACCCGCTGCSRCGCCTTGAGCCGGGTGAYGTCGYGGCCCTCGAAGGCGAYCGTYCCGGCGCTYGGGCGAAYSCGGCCCGAGATCATGCCGACCAGCGTCGTCTTGCCGGCGCCGTTGGGYCCGATGATCGCCCTGATCTCGCCRGCCGGCASGCTGATRTCGACGYCMCGCACSGCSTCGAGGCCGCCGAAGCTCTTGCTCAGGCCGGCGGTTTCCARCAGCGTCACGGCAGCCATTCGAGCCACCTGTCACGGATCGCACCGACGATCCCCTTGGGGAACCACAGCACCAGCGCCACCAGAACCGCGCCGACGATCAGYAGATAGGCCGAGGTCAGGTCGCTCGAGATGTCGACCAGATAGAACATCAGGCCGGTGCCGACGAGCGGCCCGAGCGTCGTGCCGACGCCGCCGAGCAGCGCCCACAACAGTGGATAGATCGAGTACTGGAACGAGGCGAACGTCGAGCCGACATAGGAAAACAGCAGCGCGTAGGTCGCACCCGCCGCGCCCGCGACGATCGCCGAGACGGCCAGCGCGAGCAGTTTGTAACGGTAGGTGTCGTAGCCCAGCATGCGGGTGCGTGCCTCGTTCTCGCGAATCGCGATCAGCACGCGCCCGGTCGGCGAGCGGACCAGCGCGAGGCTCGCCAGCAGCGCAACCGCGAAGACGACGAGCGCGGCGTTGTACTTGACCGCCGGCGCCGAGAACGGCAGCTCGACGCCGCCGAGGGCGAGCGGCGCAAGCTTCTGCGAGATCACGAAGCCCTGATCGCCCAGGGTGAATTCGTTGAAGTAGAGCGTCGCGAGGAACATCGCCTGGGCGAACATCAGCGTGACGATCATGAACGAGACGCCGCCCGTCCTGAGCGCCACCGCGCCGAAGGTGAGAGCGAGCGCGAGGCTCGCCGCGATGCCGACGCCGAGCGCCGGGATGGCGCCGAAACCCAGATGGTAGACCGACAATCCGGCGCCGTAGAGGCCGGCGGCGAAGAACATGGCATGGCCCAGGCTCAACAGCCCGGTATAGCCGAGCAGCAGGTTGTAGCCGATGACGAAGGTGGCGAGAACCATGATACGCGCCGCGTTGGTATGGTGGTAGGGCGGCAGGACGAATTGCAGGGCGAGCAACACGGCGATGACGCCGAGATGCAGCGCGACGGCCTTGGCCATGCCGTGCCGTCTCATGTCTGGTCGTCCCCGAACAACCCGCCGGGCCGGAAGATCAGCACCACGGCGACCAGCAGCGTGGCCAGGATCTTGGCCAGCGTCGGCGAGAAGAAGACCGAGATGATGCCGTCGGAAAGGCCGATGACGAAGGCCGCTATGACAGTGCCGGTCAGGCTGCCGAGGCCGCCCAGGATGACGACGATGAACGACAGCAGCAGCGGGTCGAGCCCCATCAGGTAATGCGCCTGCTGGATCGGCACGACGAGCACCCCGGCGGCCGCGGCGAGCATGGCGCCCAACGCGAAGACCGTGGCGTAGACGTGCCGCACCGGCACGCCGAAGGCCTGGGCCATGTCCTGATCGTGCTGGGTCGCCCGCATGTAGAGCCCGAACTTGGTGCGCGTCATGGCGAGCCAAACGCCGACCAGCATCAGCGCCGAGGCGCCGACGACGATCAGCTTGTAGCCCGAATAGCCGAACCACGGGAACTGGATGCGGAAATAGATCGGCGCCTCGACCGGCCGGGCGTCGGGACCGTAGAGCATCAGGACCGACTGCTCGATGATGTAGAGCAGCCCGATGGTCGCGACGATGGTGCGTTCCGGGTCGTAGTCGATGCGCCTGAGCACCAGCCAGTCGGTCGCGTAGGCGACGGCGCCGACGATCAAGGGCGCCACGACGATCGCCAGCGCGAAGCCGACCAGCGGCGCGCCGCCGACCAGCGAGGCGCACCACCAGGCGAGCACGGCGCCGAGCATGAAGAACGCGCCGTGCGCGACGTTGACCACGCGCATGACGCCGAAGACGAGTGAGAGCCCGAGCGCGGTGACCGCCAGCACGAAGGCGGTGACCGTGCCCTCGAGCAGGGCGAGGAAAAGATGCGGCCCGAAGCTCATGGCGCCGGGCGCGTTCGTGGCGCGGCTGGGCGGCCGGGCGTCATCCCCCGCCGCCCCAACCGACGACGGAATTGTCCGGTCACCGTTATGTCGTAAAGGTGATCCGCTCTCGATCGTCGCGCATGCTTTCGCCGCACAAGCGGTGGCCTGCATTCACAGGCTGGCATAATCCGACCGATTCCGGTCGATCGGATTAGGCGTTAAAGCGACTGCGTCGTGTAGTCCGCCTCGGGCTCGTAAAGCCCGTCCTCGATCGACGTCGTGTGCACGACCTTGAGCTTCTGGTTCTCGACCCGCGAGATGAACTGCTGGCCGAAGGCCTGGTGGATCTTGCCGACGAACTTCTTGTGGCCCTGCGGATGCTCGATCCCCTCGTTGTACCATTCGGTGTTCTCGATCGTCTCGACCAGCGCCTCGATATCCTTCGGCGTCCGCTCCCGATAGCCGCTCTGCTCGACCGCCTGCTTGATGGCGTAGAGCGTCTCCCAGCAGCCGAACATGTGCGAATACGTCGCGACGTCCTTCGGGTCCTGCACGCTCGCGCCGTTGGCGTCGACGCCAACGGCGTCGCGGAAGACCTTCTCCCAACGCGTCGGATAGCCATCGGCATAGCGCGGCATGGCCTCCCAGAAATGCGTCCCATCGAGGTATTCCAAGCCCGGGCTCGCCATGTCGACGGCCTCGAGCGAGTCCATGAAGCCGAAGATCTGCGGCCGGTTCGAGCCGAAGTGCTCGCCCATCTCGCGTACGAAGGTCAAGACGCCGGGGCCGACCATGACGTGGTAGAGCACCTCGGTGTCGGACGGGATCTGCGCAAAATACTTGGTGTAGGACGTTTCAGTCGGCGGGATCGCCAGCTTCGCCGTGATCGAGCCGCCGCGTGCTTCGGCCGCCGCCGAGAAGAAGTCGCGATGATTATAGCCGAACGCGTAGTCGGGGAAGATCATCGCCACCTTCTTGCCGAGATTGTCCAGCACCCAGCCCGAGATCGCCGTGATCTGCGATCGGACGTCGGTGATGCCCGGCTGGAAGACATAGCGGTTGAGCGAGCCCGAGGCGACGTGATAGCCCTCGCTGACGACGAAATAGGGCACCTTGAGCTCGCCGGCGCGCGGCGCCGAGCCGATCACGACATGCGAGAACAGGGTGCCGAAGATGAAGTCGACTTCATGCTGGGTGGCCAGTTTCTCGACCACCTCGGCGCCGCGCTTCGGGTCGGTGCCGTCGTCCACGGTGATCAGCTCGATCGGCCGGCCGGCGATGCCGCCGGTCGCGTTGATGCGCGCGACCGCCGCCGCGGTGGTTCGCTCGTACCAGCGGCCGTAGCCCGCGCCGATGCCCGTGCGGTGGACCTGGAAGCCGATCTTGAGCGGCCGGTCGGACGCCGACTGCGCCAGCGCAGGCGACGCCAGCGGGCTCGGCAGATAGCCGGCCGCGATACCGGCCGCCGCCGCGCCGGCCAATGTTCCGGCGGCCTTGAAGGCGGTCCGCCTGGAGACGCGCGTGGCATCGTCGGCGGTGCCGTCGGTACTGTCGTCCTTCTTGATCATCGTCCGTCCTCCCAGACATCGTTTTATCGACGTTGAATTCACCCGCCACATTATACCAAGGATGAGTGATAAAGACCCATAGAGATCGTGTCCGCTTATTCCCGGCTAGCAAGGGAGCCGCGGCGGGAAACCGCCTGACCGGTCGACGGTACTAGGGAATCTCCCAAGTACGTCAATGTGATGACACGCGACTTTCGTGTTGCCTATACTGGCGCTTGGCGCGACGGGAGGATAAACTTCGCGCTGGGAGGAACAACGAATGACCCGGACGCTTGGCCTTCTCGGGGCTCTGGGCGCAGTGGTTTGCTTTGGCCTAGCCGTAGTGGCGCTCGCTGCGGGCCCAACCGATGAAACCGTTTACGTGTCGGCGCCAGGCGTCGCCGGCGCGCCGGTGATGCATGGCCCGATTTGGCTTGCCCAATCCACCGAAGGGGTGTCGCGCGAAGACCTCCTCAAGCAGCTCGAGGAGATGAAGAAGAAGATCAAGGCGCTCGCCAAGCAGGACTCCCAGGTCCCCGAGATCCGGGTCAATGCGCCTGCCGAGGCCGACGCCGCCAACAAGACYTACATCGTTGAAGGTTTCGTCGGCGATCGCGGCAGTCAGACCGTGCTGACGCTCAACGGCRAGCYGGTCGAGCTGCTCCCTCCGCCGCCCAACTCACCCTTCCTCGGCATCTATACCAATGCCTTCAAGATCGAGGTGCCGATCGCCAAGGACGAKWCCGAACACCGCCTGCTGTTCGAGGCGGTCGACCAGAACAACAACARMATCGCCAAAGAGGTCGTCGTCAAGATCATCATCAGCAACCGGCCGAAGTTCAAGGGYAAGTACTACGCGCTGCTCATCGGCAACGCGCGYTAYGACTTCCTCGATCCGGTCAAAACCGCGGTGATCGACGCCAAGGCGGTCGCCGACGTGCTCGAGCGCCGCTTCGTGTTCGACGAGGAACGSATCACGGTGCTGCTCAATGCGACGCGGCGCGACRTGCTCGGCACGCTRTYGAGACTGCGCAAGGAGCTTAAATCCAAGGACCGRYTGCTGATTTTYTACGCCGGCCACGGCMTCATCGACGACGTGACCAACGAGGGCTTCTGGCAGGGCATCGACGCCGAGGAACTCGACGACTTCACCTGGATCGCGATCGACGACGTGCGCCGGAACCTGCGCGGCCTGCCCGCCCGGCACGTGCTGGTMATCGCCGATTCGGTGTTTCCCGTCGGGGTGCAGCGCGGCTCCAGGAGCGACCGCGACCGCTTYTTCTCCGARCTCGATAGCTACGTCTCGCGCAACGTGATCATCTCGGGYGGCGCGGAACCGATCGCCAACGAGATCTCGGGCTCGCACTCGGTTTTCACCCATTTCCTGCTCGAAATTCTCGAGAACAACGAGGAGCCCTATATCACCTCGCGCCAGTTGTTCGAGAAGCTGCAGGCCAAGATGACCGAGGGCTCCGACCTCAGCCCCGAGCGGATCACCGTGCCCGATACCGGCGACGAGGGCTTCGGTGATTTCACCTTCATCCTGCGCGTCGAGCCGATCCCCGCCCAAGGCGCCGCAGACAGCGAAAGCGCCGAAGGCGCCGAAGGCTGATACCCCGACCGCATTGAAACGTAAGCAGTATACATTTTCCGARGNCRCTGNCCGARGNGGSCKSSCGCYGCARCRSGATGCAYCCGAATTGRYCGKCTCGACRAATTAAATRKATMCTGCTTACRTTTTAWKTWGGCNGCCGRNGTCGGGCYTTGCCGGAGGCGTTTCGCGGGGTCGGCGTGTGCCGGCCGCACAGCCGGCGTTCRGGCGCCGTGACGTGGGTGTCGGYGATCTGGGCGATGCGCAGCATTTGGTCCAACGGCCGYCCGGCTCGGTCTCGCGCCGAGCCTCGATCCCTATTCGGCCGCCGGCAGCGGCGACGGGCTGTCGCTCAGGCTGCGCAGGAAGACGATCAGATCGGCGCGTCCTCCGGGCKTCTTGACGCCGGCGAAACTCATCTTGGTGCCCGGCACCATGGCCTTGGGCTTGGTCAGGAASYSRTCSARSGYGGCGTAGTCCCAWACGCCGCCCATGCCGGCGAGCGCGCTGGAGTATTTGAAWTCGGCCACCTGGGCCATGTCGCGGCCGACGATGTCCCACAGGTTCGGCCCGACCTTGTTCTTGCCGCCCTTGTCGAAGCTGTGGCAGGCCGAGCATTTCTTGGCGATCTTCTTGCCGCTCGCGACATCGGCGGCGGCGAGCAGCGCGCCCAGCGATTCAACGGGTGCTTCCTCGGTCACGGTCGCCGCGACCACGACCGTCTCGGCCATCGGCACCGGATAGGCGACCGTCTCGGACGGCGTCCGGTGCATTGCCTCGTCGACGCCGACGCTGATCGCCATGAAGACCAGGCCGGCGACGAGTATCGCCGCCACCAATTTGTTGATTTCCATCGCCGACATGCCGTTTCCCCCCGCCGGAAGGTCGCCCGGGTCGGCGAAAGATTAGCCACTTCACGGTCAACTGTCCAACGCCTAAACTGCGCCCGCAATGCCGCCACGCGGCATCCGACCCACGACAGGCCGCAGCACCATGACGCGTTCGCCCAACCCGGTGGTTCTAATTCCCGCCCGGCTGAAATCGGCCCGGCTGCCCGGCAAGCCGTTGGCCGAAATCGGCGGCGAGCCGATGATCGTCCACGTCTGGCGGCGCGCCTGCGAGATCGACATCGGCCCGGTGTTCGTCGCCGCGGCCGAGGCCGAGATCGCCGATGCGGTGACGGCGGCCGGCGGCGCGGCGGTGATGACCGAGCCCGACCACGCCTCGGGCTCGGACCGCATCTTCGAGGCGCTGCAAAAAATCGACCCGCATGGCGCCTTCGACATCGTCGTCAACGTCCAGGGCGACCAGCCCTTGCTGGACGCCGCGCTGCCCCGCGCCGCGCTCGCGCTGCTCGACGACCCGGCGGTCGACATCGGCACCGTCGCCTGCCCGATCACCGATGCCGCGGCGCGCAACGACCCCAACATGGTCAAGGCGGTCGTCTCGGCGGCGCCCGGCGCGCGGTCGGGGCGCGCGCTCTACTTCACCCGTGCCGCGGCGCCTTCGGGCGACGGGCCGCTGTGGCACCATATCGGCAACTACGCATACCGCCGGGCCGCGCTCGCCCGCTTCGTCGGACTGCCGCCCAGCCCACTCGAGCAACGCGAGCGGCTCGAGCAGCTGCGCGCGCTCGAGGCCGGCATGCGCATCGACGTGGCGTTCGTTGACTCGGTCCCGCTCGACGTCAATACTCCCGACGAACTCGCACAAGTCCGCAGCATTTTTGCGCATTCGCGCGAGACCGATTCCGAGCCTTGAGACATGAACGACCGCACCGCCGATCAGGCCATCGCCTTCCAGGGCAAGCTGGGCGCCTATTCGCATCTCGCCTGCGTCGAGGGGTATCCGCAGGCGCGCCCGCTGCCCTGCGAGAGCTTCGATGACACCTTCGAGGCGGTGCGCCGGGGCGACGCCGGCCTGGCGATGATTCCGATCGAGAATTCGGTCGCCGGCCGGGTCGCCGACATCCACCATCTGCTGCCCGAATCGGGCCTCCACATCGTCGCCGAGCACTTCCAGCGGGTGAACCACTGCCTGCTGGCGCCCAAGGGCGCGACGATCGAGGGACTGGTCCGGGTGCATTCGCATGTTCACGCACTGCCGCAGTGCAGCGAGCTGATCCGTGAGCTGGGCCTCGATCCGGTCGTCCACGTCGACACGGCGGGCGCCGCGGCCGACATCGCGGCGCGCGGCGACCCGACCGAGGCGGCCATCGCCTCGCGCCTTGCCGGCGAGATCCACGGCCTCGATGTGCTGCGCGAGAACATCGAGGACGCCGACCACAACACCACGCGCTTCGTCGTCATGGCGCGCGAGGCGGTCGAGCCCGACCCGGACGACGGCCCGACGATGACGACCTTCGTGTTCCGCGTGCGCAACGTGCCGGCGGCGCTCTACAAGGTGATGGGCGGCTTCGCCACCAACAACGTGAACATGGTCAAGCTGGAGAGCTACATGCTCGACGGCACCTTCACGGCGACCCAATTCTATGCCGACATCGAGGGCCACCCGAAACACCAATCGGTGCGCCTCGCGCTCGAGGAGCTCGAGTTCTTCTCGCGCTACGTCAAGATCCTCGGCGTCTATCCGGCCCACCCCTTCCGCCACAAAAACTAACCTGCGCGCGGCGGGGAGCCGAAATGCCATGCGTCTCGACAAGCTGATCACCGTCGTCCACGTCCACGCAGAGGGCGAGGTCGGTCGCGTCATCACCGGCGGCGTGCTCGACCTGCCCGGCGCGACGGTGGCCGAGAAGCAGCGCCATCTGGAGGCCGAAAACGACGCGCTTCGCCGCTTGCTGCTGTTCGAGCCGCGCGGCGGCGCGGCGATGTCGGCCAACCTGATCGTAGCGCCCTGCGACCCGGCCGCCGATGCCGGCCTGATCATCATGGAATCGGCCGATTATCCGCCGATGTCGGGCTCCAACGCGATCTGCACGGTAACCGCGCTGCTCGAGACTGGCATGCTGACGATGCGCGAGCCCGAGACGCGCGTCGTGCTCGACACGCCGGCCGGCCTGGTGACCGCGATCGCCGAGTGTCGGGACGGCAAATGCCTGCGCGTGTCGCTCGAAAGCGTGCCCTGCTTCGTCGACCGCCTCGACGCGCCAATCAAGGTTCCGGGCCTCGGCACGGTGACCGCCGATATCGCCTATGGCGGCGCCTTCTTCGCCATCGTCGACGCCGCCGCGCTCGGCTTCGATCTGGTGCCGGCGGAAGCGCGCGCGCTGGTCGAGCTGGGTCAGCGCATCACCGGCGCGGCCGCCGAGCAGGCGCCGGTCACGCACCCCGAAAACCCCGACATCGGCACCGTCACCTTCACGCTGTTCGGCGGCCCACCGCGCGGGCCCGACGAGGTGCGCAAGAGCGCCGTGGTCATCGCGCCGGGCCGTCTCGACCGCTCACCCTGCGGCACCGGCACGATGGCGCGGCTCGCCGTGCTGCACGCGCGCGGCGTGCTCGGCGTCGGCGACGCGCTGACCCATGAATCACTGATCGGCACGCGCTTCGTCGCGCGCATCGCCGACACCACGATGGTCGGCGGCCGCCCGGCGATCGTACCGCGGCTGACCGGTCGCGCCTGGATCATCGGAACCGGCCAGTACGGCCTCGACCCGAGCGACCCGTTCCCCGAGGGCTTCGTGCTCGGCGACACCTGGGGCATCGACGCGGACAGCCTAAGCGAATGAGCCACAACACCTGGATTCACCGCCTCGTGCGCGTCGGCGTGCGCCCGCTGGTGGCGACGTCGGTGACGCCCAACCACCTGACCACGCTGCGCCTGGCGAGCGGGCTCGCCGCGGCCGCCGCCTTCGCCGTCGGCGACGAGACCTGGCGGGCCTGGGGCGCGGCGCTCTTCGTCGTCTCGGTCCTGCTCGACCGCGCCGACGGCGAGCTGGCGCGGCTCGGCGGCAAGACCAGCCCACTGGGCCACAAATTCGACCTGGTCGCCGACGCGCTGTGCAATTCGCTGATCTTTGCCGGCCTCGGCCTGGGCTTGCGCGACGGCGCGTTCGGCCTCTGGGCGGTCGCCATGGGCGTCACCGCGGGCCTCGCCATCGCCGCCGTTCTGTCGCTGGTTCTGCGCCTCGAGGCGCTCGAGGGCGCGCGCGCCGCCGAGCTGCCGTCGGCCGCCGGCTTCGACGCCGACGATGCGATCCTCGCCGTCCCGGTGCTGGTCTGGCTCGGTTGGGCGGAAGGCCTGCTCGCCGCCGCGACGGTCGGCGCGCCGATCTTCGCCTTGGCTCTCTACGCCACGTTCCGCCGCCGCCTGCGCCAGGGCGGCGCGCGCGACGCGGACTGATAGCAAGGACCAAGGAAAGCCCGGCGCAGGCAAATTTTTGGCCGGCTGACGAACATTGGCGCTTGCGGCACACGCCGTCTCGGTCAATGTTTGCCGGCGACGATTTTTGGGGGCATCGGCCATGGGCCGCTACTCGGTTTTTTCGCTCATCCGCCACGGGYTCAGCGGCCACAAGCACTGGCCGAGGGTGTGGCGTGACCCAGAGCCCAAGCCGGCATACGACGCCATCATCATCGGCGGCGGCGGCCACGGCTTGGCGACGGCSTACTATCTTGCGAAAGAGCATGGCATCACCAAYGTCGCGGTGCTCGAGAAGGGTTATCTCGGTGGCGGCAACGTCGGGCGCAACACGACCATCGTGCGCTCGAACTACATGCTGCCCGAGAACGCCCACTTCTAYGAGTGGAGCCTGAAGCTGTGGGAGGGGCTGAGCCTCGATCTCGACTACAACGTCATGTTCAGCCAGCGCGGCGTCGTCAACCTGGCGCACTCGGAACCGCAGATGGAGGCCGCGGCGCGGCGCGGCAACTCGATGCGGCTCAACGGCATCGATGCCGAACTGCTGAACCGCGAGCAGGTCCGGGCGATGATTCCGCACCTCGACTACGAGAACGAGCGCTTTCCGATTTACGGCGCGTTGCTGCAGCCGCGCGGCGGCACCGCGCGCCACGACGCGGTGGCCTGGGGCTACGCCCGCGGCGCCGATGCGCGCGGCGTCGACCTGCTGCAGAACTGCGAGGTCACCAGCTTCCTGCGCGACGGCGAGCGCGTCATCGGCGTCGAGACCACGCGCGGCACGATCCGCGCCGCCAAGGTCGCCATGGCGGTCGCCGGCCACACCGGCCAGCTGGCCGCCAAGCTGGGCCTTCGGCTGCCGATCGAGACGCATGTTCTGCAGGCCTTCGTCACCGAGGGGATCAAGCCGTTCCTCGACACCGTGGTGACGTACGGCGCCGGCCACTTCTATCTCAGCCAGTCGGACAAGGGCGGCCTGGTCTTCGGCGGCGACCTCGACGGCTACAACTCGTACGCCCAGCGCGGCAACCTGCCGCTGGTCGACGAGGTCATCTCGGCCGGCGTCGCCATGATGCCGGCGATCGCGCGGGTGCGCGTGGTGCGCAGCTGGGGCGGCGTCATGGACATGTCGATGGACGGCAGCCCGATCATCTGCACAGGCCCGCTGCCCGGCCTCTATCTCAACTGCGGCTGGTGCTACGGTGGCTTCAAGGCGACGCCGGCGTCGGGCTGGTGCTTCGCCCACACCATCGCGCAGGACCGACCGCACGCGCTCAACGCCGGCTTCACCCTCGAGCGCTTCGCGAAGGGCCGGGCGATCGACGAAAAGGGCGTCGGTCCCGTGCCGGGTCACCACTGACCGGGGCGGCGCAATGATCCGGATAGACTGCCCCTGGTGCGGCATGCGCGACCACAGCGAGTTCACCTACGGTGGCGACGGCACGCTGACGCGGCCCGACCCCGAGACCGCGACGCTCGACGACTGGAACGACTACGTCTACCTGCGCGACAATCCGCGCGGCCGTCATACCGAGTTGTGGCACCACACCCAGGGCTGCCGCCAGTGGCTGAGCGTGGTGCGCGACACCTTGACCCACGAGGTCTTCGAGGTCGCCACGGCACGCCCCGACAGGGGCGGCGAGGTGTCATCGTGAGCAGCCAGCCGTATCGTCTGGCCGCCGGCGGCGCGATCGACCGCGACCGGCCGCTCGGCTTCAGCTTCGACGGCAAACCGTACCAGGGCTACGCCGGCGACACGCTGGCCTCGGCGCTGCTCGCCAACGGCGTGCGGCTGGTCGGGCGCAGCTTCAAGTACCACCGGCCGCGCGGCATCTCCGCCGCCGGACCCGAGGAGCCGAACGCGCTGGTCGTCATGCGCGACGGCGCCCGGGCCGAACCCAACATTCAGACGACCATGGTCGAACTTTACGACGGCCTGGTCGCGACCAGCCAAAACCGCTGGCCCTCGCTCGCCTTCGACCTGTGGTCGCTGAACAGCCTGTTGGGGCCGTTCATCCCGGTCGGCTTCTATTACAAGACGTTCAAGTGGCCCGGCCCGAAGGGCTGGTTGTTCTACGAGAAGTTCATCCGCCGCGGCGGCGGCCTGGGCATCGCCTCGCGCCAGGCCGACCCCGACCGCTATGACACCGTCCACGCCTTCTGCGACGTGCTGGTGGTCGGCGCCGGCCCGGCCGGGCTTGCCGCGGCGCGCSCCGCCGGCGATGCCGSCKKCGGTCCAGCCGGTCCCGGCGGCGATGCTGTCGCCCGCGTCGCCGTCGACGGTCAGGATGTCGGTGTCGGAGATGTCCAACACGTCTTGCATGCTCAGGGTGAGGCTGTTGGCGCCGGCGTCGGTTTGGAGATCGATCTGCTCGATACCCTGGATGGTGCCCGCGAAGGCGGTCAGGTCAACGTCGCCGCTATCGGCCCGCAGCGTATCGGTCCCGGCGCCGCCGTCTATCGTGCTGTTACCTGAATCCCAGATGAGAATGTCGTCGCCGGCCTCGCCGTACAGCTTGTCGCTGCCAGCCCCGCCGTCCAGCGTATCGCTCCCGGCGCCGCCGAATATATCGTTGCCACTGGCATCGCCCGTCAGGATGTCGTCGAAAGCCGAGCCGATCAAGTCCTCGATGCTCGTGAGCGTATCGCCCTGGGCATCGCCACCGCTGGCGCTGCCCGTCCCGAGATTGACGGTGACGCCGGCGCTGGAACCGCTGTAGGACGCGGTGTCCTTGTTGTTGCCGCCGTCGAGACTGTCGGCGCCGGCGCCGCCCTCGAGGATGTTGGAGGTCGTGTCGCCGATCAGGGTATCGTCGAATGCCGAGCCGATCAGGTTCTCGATCGCGGTCAGTGTATCGCCCTGGGCGTCGCCGCCGCTGGCGGTGCCGGCGCCCAGATCGATCGTAACGGCGGCGCCCGAGGCGGCATAAGTGGCGGTGTCGCTACCGGCGCCGCCGTCAAGCGTGTCCGCGCCGGCGCCGCCGTCGAGCGTGTCGTCGCCGGCGCCGCCGTCGATGACGTTGGCATTGGCATCGCCGACAAAGGTGTCGTCGAAGGCCGAGCCGGTCAGGTTCTCGATTCCGGTCAGGTTGTCGCCCWRYSCGTCGCCACCGGCGCKGCGCCGATGGCGCCGCCCCGATCGAAGTTTCCGCTTCGGCTCATCCCACCCGGCTCCTCGGACCTCGCCCGCCATCCGCGAGCTAGCCGCCAACCCACTCCTGCTCACAATGATGGCCATCTTGAGCCGCAATCAAGACCTGCCTCGTGACCGCGGCGACTGGACTTCTCTCCCCTGCCGCGGCTCAACAGTGGGTGATGCCCCGGACGCCCGATGGTCATCCGGACCTTCAGGGAACGTGGAGAAACGCGACGATGACGCCGTTCGAGCGTCAGCGGGGCCAGGGTCCGGTCTACACACCCGAGGAGGTCGCACAGCGCGAACAAGGATTCGTGGACCGTGTCGAGCGCGGTTCCCTGCCGAGCGACCCGAACCGCCCTGCACCGGAAGTGACTGGCGGGGTCGGTAGCTACAACCAAGTCTGGTTCGAGCAAGGCGCGCGGGTGGCCATCGTCAACGGCGAGCCCCGGACGTCGCTAATCACCTACCCGNCGARCGGCCGGATTCCCSCSCTYWCGGCYGAGGGCCAGSRGCGMAAGGACGAGTACCAYGSSTTYCGYKMSCAGTTYGGYGMRTWCGACCATCCGGAGCTSCGGCCGCTGGCGGAYCGKTGCATCGTKTACTACGCCTCGAGCCCCACGGCMACSCTCGGGCCSCCGATGACRCCCTCCGGKGGWTACAACCARAACATCCGTGTCATCCAGACGGCGGACTACGTAGTGATTCACGGGGAGATGATCCACGACAYCCGRATCATCCGGCTCGGYGAGCCSAATCGRCTGCCGGMYCACGTYCGGCCCTGGTTCGGCGACTCKTGGGGCCRCTGGGARGGCAAYACSCTSGTGGTCGAGACCACCAACATCCACCCCGRCATGGGCTTYAAYGAGCARGSCGACAAGATCCYGAAYTCYSMGGATCTGARRGTGATCGAGCGYTTCACSCGGGTCGMCGAMGACWMSATCCTCTAYGAGTTCGAGATTCRCGACYCGAGRACCTACACCGAGGTGTGGGGCGGGCAGGTTCCSTGGCGGAGGTTCGACGAGCAGATCTACGAGTACGCTTGTCACGAGGGCAACTACGCGCTCACGAACGTCCTGAGGGGCGCGCGTTACCAGGAAAGGCAGGCTGGGGGAAGTCGGCCCTGACGA
>LKGT01007506.1_pt1 | contig 13940 bp, 11 predicted proteins | sample 503861 | NCBI WGS metagenome assembly LKGT01 (sample SAMN04113194, study PRJNA297058) | marine sediment metagenome | biome: marine benthic biome; feature: marine benthic feature; material: marine sediment; isolation source: sediment sample collected at the water-sediment interface from the South......
TTCTTCTGTTTCTTCTTCTTAAGCTTTAAGCCTTTGAGGGCGTCTTGGTTGTAGACGACGCCGTTTTCTTTTTGGATCAGTCTTATCGGGTTCCACTCAATCTTAAACGTAATCGGGCAGAATTGATCGGCTTGTTTGCCGAATTCTTCTTCAAGGCCAGTGCCGCTCCAATCAAAGGTCAGAAATGCTTTGCGTACCGCTGCTTGTAGATTGGGGCGCAAGTTGTGCGCAAACCCGTACGAAGTTGTTGGAAACGGTTGCGATTCCCAGATGATGCGCAAATCTGAGCGCTTGACTATACCTTTGGCGACCATACGGTCTAGCACGCTGGAGGCAATTGGTGCCGCATCGTAGTCTTTGTTGGCAACCCCCATGATCGAATTGTCGTGCTTACCCGAATAGATGACCTTATAGTCTTCATCGGGTACCACGCCCATATTCTTGAATAGCGCGCGCGGTGCCTGGTTACCCGAGTTTGATGACGGCGTCACATGCGCGACCTTGCGGCCCTTCAGGTCCGAGATCTTCCGAATATCGGTGTCACGGTGAGTAATCAGCTGCAACTTGTAACCGAAAGTACCATCACCTTTGCACATGATCGAAAACGGGACGTAACCCGCAAGGTTGACCCCAAACACGGTCGGTCCGGTCGAGATGCCGGCGACGTGTAGTCGGCCCGAGCGCATGGCCTCGACCTGCGCCGCATAAGACTCGGCGCCATACCATTTAACACGCTTGCCGGTTTGTTTCGACAAGTAGGTCATGAACTCTGTAAAGACGTTTTCATAGACCGACGGATCTTCAACCGGCGTATAGGAAAAAATCAGCGTATCGGGGTCAAGCCATTGACTCGAATCTTTTGGCGTATCAGCCACGAGGTCACGATTCTCATCACAATAGCGGCTATCCAGATCGCCCCGATTCATGCAAGCAGCATTAGCCGTCGAGCTCATCGCAAATAGCGTCAGGACAGCCACGTAAACGAGCTGCAATGGGGAAGTAATTACACTACGCATAGGCGTTCTCCTCCGATGGTGTGTGTTACAGCATATAGTTATTAGCGGGTCGGCAGTAGCTGCGCCCTTACGACAATTTAATCCCTTTACTATCCTCCTGCAAGCGCCATTGTGTAGCATTGGCCTCGTTATTCGGTTTTGGCTATTCGACCAATGCTAATTGGCGGGCGCAATCGCGGCTTGTTGGGAGCGCTGGGGCGTAAGACATTAATTGATGAAATCTATGTCAATTATAGAAGATATAGATTTGACGTATATACGCCTTGAAGGCATATTAGCGGCCCTGTTTTGCCTGTTTGCCTTGGTCTAGGAGAGCCATGAATGAGTAGAGAACCCATGCTTAGCAAGAAAACCTCCATCGCCTACAAGACGGAGGAAAAGACAGTCCTGCGGGGTTACGATCTAAGCGAACTTGCCGAAGAAGGATATTCCTTTTGTGATGCCCTGTTCGTGCTGTTTCAGAGCCGCATACCCACCGAGGCGGAAGAGAAGATGCTGAGATACGAAATGGGCAGTTTTCTCGAGCATTCCATGTCTCCCTCGGCCGCCTCGGCTCTCGCGGTGACCGCAGGTCGACCCAATTTACCTACCGCCGTCGCCGCCGGCGTGATGACGTTTGGCGGTGTCCACGGACCGGGTGCGGCCCACGGCTACATGATGAACAAATATATCGAGCGTGCACACAAGGAAGGTAAAACGCTGGATGAGGCGGCCAAGATCCTTGTGGATGAGTATATGGATGCCGGTATGCCGGTGATGGGCATGGGTCAACCGCAACATAGCGACGGTGATCCACGGGCGGAACCGATTCATTTAAAGCAAGAGGAACTCGGGTCCAATGGCGCGTACCATGAGTTCCAACGGGCGGTCGAGAAACACTTTCATGCACGTCGAAAACGCGAAGGCAAGTCTTACGTCGGGGTAAATGTCGTCGGCGCCGGCAATGCGGCGTTATCGGACCTCGGGTTTGCCCCCAATGCAGCTTGGTGCATCGGTAGCGTGTCGCGAGCGTATAGCTGTGCCACGCATGCAATATTTTCCATGAAGAAAGGTCGTGCTTGGGCCGCTTCCAAGAGTGAGCCCATGGTGCAGATGCTCGATCTGTCAATGATCAAGTATGTAGGTCCGGATGACCGCGAAGTACCTTCCCAAGAAGAGCGTCAGGAATATGCCGAGGCGCAGAAGAAATCCGGTGAATACAAGAAGTGGGTGATTTAATGGACAAGAAACGAGTCATTGGCAACCTCGACAATCCGGGATTGCCTTATGAATACGACAAGCGCGAATACGGCACCGTACCTTTGGACAGTTCGCGCGCGCCTTTTCAGTGGGTCTCGGAGGTAGCGTACAAGAACGCGCATCGCATAGTCACGCGTGGTTATGACACAACCGAGTTGATGGAGCAGGGGTATGGCATCACTGATATCATGTTCATCAACTTCCAGGCGCGGATTCCCACCGTGGCAGAGGATCAAATGCTCAATTACATACTGATTCTCTCGTTGGAAGATGGTCTTTCGATGCCCGCCGCGATGTCGCGCATGACTGCACGTTCCAAGACCTTCCTGACCCAGGCCTGCGGTGCGTCGATATTGGCATTCGGGCATGCCTATGGTGCGTACTCGGCGTTCGGTAACATGTTGTTAGAAGCGCTGCAGAAAGCCGAGTCGGAAGGCAAGGGCATGCAAGCGGCAGCCCAAGAGTTGGTCGCGAGTAAGCTCGGTGATCCCGCCCTGGGCGTGTCGGACTTGATGCTTAAGGATCCTGCTGCCAAGCGTGTTTTCGCGCGGGCTGAGAAGCTGGGGGTGGCCGGCAAATACATCGCTTTCACGAAGGAAATCGTCAAAGCCGCACAGCGCGAAAGCAGCCGTCCGGTTGATCTCGACTTATTAGGTGCAACCGGCGCCGCCATGATGGACCTCGGTTTTACGCCCGAGGCCACGTGGGCGATCATCGCCGTTACTCGATCCTTCGGTGCCGGCGCCCACTATATAGAGGAAGTAGAGCGCGAGGGCCATACCAGGCTGGGGGAGACGTTGACGCCCAAGGAACTGTACGATGGGCCAGGCGATCGCCCGGTGCCGCCGCTAGCGGATCGCGATAAAGTAGCCAAGCCGGCCAAGACTCGCACCCCTGATGAGTGGAAGGCCGCCTTCGAGGAACGTAAAAAACTTCATGGTAGCGGTTTCGCGATTGTCGAAGAAATCCACGACCCCAGTAAGAAAACGGGTATAAAAACGCTGGGCAAGAAGATCTAGCGGACTTGGTTGTTGTAACCATCAGTTCACAGGAACGTGTAAAGAGGAAGAGCGATGCAACAGACAGTGACCACCCCGGGTTTGCAAGTTGACAACATAAAAGAGTTGTATCAGCGAGCGCGCAAGGCATTCGAGGAGTACCAAAACTGGCCACAGGAAAAAGTGGATATGGTGTGTCAAGCGGTCGGCTGGGAGATTTCCAAACCTGAGACGGCGGAGAAGCTAGCGCGGTTGGCGGTCGACGAATCGGGGATTGGCGTGTTCGAGGACAAGTTTCACAAAGTGCAGAACAAGACGCGCGGCACCATGCGCGACCAGCTCGGTGCTAGAACTTGTGATTTGGTGGAGGAGAATAAAGAGACGGGCATTCGCAAATATGCCAAGCCCTATGGCGTGGTCGCCAACGTGGTACCGTGCACTAACCCAGAATCCACGGTTTGCTGCATTGGGCTTGCGCTATTAAAAACACGCAATGCCATGATCGTCTCACCACACCCGCGTACGCCTCGTAGCTCGGCGCTTACGGTGGAACATATCCGTAAGGCACTGCGAACGGTGGGCGCGCCGGAAGACTTGGTGTTATGCATTAAGCAGCCCAGTCATGAAAAGACCAAAGAGTTGATGGAACGTTGCGACTTCGCGGTGGCCACTGGTGGCGCCGCCTTAATCAGGGTGGTCTATGAAGCTGGCACGCCCTGCCACACTGTGGGCGCAGGCAATGTTGTTTCAATTATCGATAGCACCGTCGACCTCAAGACTACAGCCGAGAAGATCGTTAAGTCCAAATGCGCTAACAATTCCGCGTCGTGCTCGTCCGAGAATGCTGTTGCGATTGAAGCGAGCGTATACAAGGAAATGCTCGAGACACTCAAGGATCAGGGTGGGTACCTATGCTCGACCGAAGAGCGTGAAAAGCTACGGGCGTACTACTGGCCTGACGGCAAGCATCTAAACCGCGACCTGGTGGCCAAGCCTGCGACCTGGATCGCCGAGAAAGCGGGCCTGCATGTCCCCGAAGGCACTCGCTTCTTAATGGTCATCGGCGAGAAGATCGGTCCCGAAGATCGGTTTTCCGGTGAGAAGATTTCACCTACCCTCACGGTATGGAAGTGGGATGACTTTTCCGAGATGTGCGATCGTCTCGATAGGATTCTGGCGTTTTCGGGTCTGGGTCATTCGGCCTCACTGCACAGTGAGAAAGACGAGCGTCGTGTCGAGCTCGCACTGAAGACAAAGGTGGGTCGTGTGAATTGCAACATGCCGCATGCGGCCGCTAACAGCGGTAGTTGGTTTAATGGCCAGCCGACCACCGATACCTTGGGATGTGGCAGTTGGGCCGGTAACATGACCAGCGATAACATCGACTGGCGACATTTCTTGAACTACACGTGGTTATCGCTGCCGGTTCCCGAGTACATCTCATCAGACGAGGAACTGTTCGGCAATTATCTGAACCAGTACGGAAAGGATTAAACCGAAATCGGGTGGCTAAATGATCGAAGCCATCCTGTTCGATTTCGGGCAAACGCTGGTGGATTCTTCCGAAGGTTTTCGTACCGCCGAGCGCGACGCCCAGCAGAAGATCTTTGCCGAGCTCGACGGTTGTGCCTGGGATGAATTCATCGACCGATATCGCCGAACGCGCAAAGCGCACCAAGATCAGTCGCGATTCTCGCGCGTCGAAATTTGGCGGACGGTATACGGCGACTTTGATCAAGAGCCCGACATGGGGCGCCTCGCCACCTGGGAGCGCGAGTACTGGCAGACGGTCAACCGCCTAACGACACCATTTTCGGAAACGATTCGTGTACTCGAGGAGCTCCAGCACGACTATCGCCTGGCGCTGATCTCCAACACTCAAGGAGAGGCCGAGAGTGAAGGGCATCGGTTGCGGGAATTTCCGAAGCTCACACAGATCTTCGAGGTCATCATCGTTTCGGGCGAGAACGGCATCAATGCAAAACCCGACCCACAACCGTTTCGACTCTGCCTAGAAAAGCTCGGCATTGCACCACGTGCCGCCGTCTACATCGGTGACGACTATCGCATTGACATCGGCGGTGCCCGCGACGTCGGCATCCAGCCGGTGTGGCTCAAGCACCATTCGGTGACTCGCAACTGGCCCCAGATCGATACCACTGTTCCGGTCATCACGAGTTTGGATGCCTTGCTCAGTCTTACGACCGTCATTCAGTCAGACGACCCTGCGTCGAAGCCACCAAAAAAAGGAGCATAAAGTGCCCAGCACACTGAAGAACCAAGATGTAACACTCAATGGGACTACCTACCAGTGGCCTTCGAAACCCGTGGTCGTTGTCTGCATCGACGGTAGTGATCCAGCGTACATAGAACAAGGCATTAAAGATGGCATCATCCCTAACATAGAGAAATTTATGAAAACCGGATTCTACACCATCGCCGACGGCACGATGCCGAGTTTTACCTGCCCCAACAACATGTCTATTGTTACCGGTGCAGAGCCTGCCGTGCACGGCATTTCCGGCAATTTTTACCTTGAACCAAAGACCCGGCAGGCGGTGGTGATGACTGGTCCTGAGCTATTGCGCTCAAGTACCGTGCTCGCAGAGTTTGCCAAACGCGGCGCGAAGATCGTTTCGATTACATCAAAAGACAAATTGCGTCTGCAGTTACAGAAAGGCGTCGATATCAGCGCTGGGAATATCAGTTTCTCGGCCCAATATGCGGACCGCTGTACGCTGGAAGAAAACGGCATAGCGAACGCACTTCATCTAACAGGTATGCCGCAACCGGATATGTACTCGGCCGAGTTGTCTTTGTTTGTGCTCGAGGCCGGTATTCAGCTACTCGAACAGCGCAGACCGGATATCCTCTATCTGTCACTCACCGATTTTGTTCAACACAAGTATGCGCCTGGTGAAGCAGCGGCGAATGACTTTTACAAAAATCTAGACGATGCATTTGGTCGCTTAGTTGAACTTGGTGCAACCGTCGGTCTAATTGCCGACCACGGCATGAACGACAAGGCTAAGGAGGATGGTTCGCCGAATGTCATTTGGCTTCAGGACTTGCTCGACCGGGAGTTCGGCAGAGACTCGACCACCGTGATCTGTCCGATCACCGATCCCTTCGTTGCACATCACGGTGCGTTAGGCGGTTTCGTTAGGGTCTATTGCAACGAAGGCGCAACCCCTGAGGGTGTGCTGCGTTTTGTCGAACAGTTGCCGGGGGTAGAGTCCGCATATGATAAGGCGGCCGCCGCTACTGAGTTCGAGTTGCCACCCGATCGCGAAGGCGATGTAGTAGTGATCAGCGAGGCCGGTGCATGTATCGGAAGTACCGAAGCTGCCCATGATTTGGAGGGATTAAAGGGCCACCGTTTGCGCACCCACGGCGGCGTGTCGGAGCGCAGGGTGCCTTTCATTGTTTCTGAACCTGCGAACGATGAATACCAATCCAGGGCTGCCAGCCGAACCGTCAAGAGTCATGAAATTTTTGATTTCACAATTAACGGGACGATATGACCGTTAAAGCGAAAGCCGCTATCTACGAGGCGCCGAACACACCTTTTGTGATTAAGGAGTACCCGTTGCGCGACACCGGGCCGGGTGAAGTGCTGGTGCGAGTCACGATGTCTACGATTTGTCGATCGGACATCCATTCGTACGAGGGCAGGCGTCCCAATCCCTGCCCCGGTATTCTCGGTCATGAGATCGTCGGTGTGGTGCATCAAATCGGAGCCGGTATTGAAAGAGATATGCGCGGTGACAAGTTAGATATTGGTGACCGTATTACCTGGACCGAATACTTTTTCGAAGGACATAGTTACCACCGCGATATTCTTGATATGCCACAGAAGTGCGATGGTATACGCAAGTACGGTCACAATCTTGTCGATGCCGATCCGCATTTTTTGGGAGGCTTTGCCGAGTACTGTTATATCGTTCCCGGTACCGGTATCCTGAAGCTTCCCGATGAATTGAGTGACGAGGAGGCAACACCGCTGAACTGCGGCGTGGCCACCATGATATCGGTCACTGAGGCAGCCGACATAGGGATGGGTGACGCTGTGGTCGTCCAAGGATTGGGGTTGTTGGGTCTATACGCCTGTGCAATGGCCAAGGCGCGCGGCGCACGTTTAGTCATTGGTCTAGACACGGTTCCCAATCGCCTTGAGACAGCGAAGAAGTTTGGCGCCGATTATACGTTTAATGTCAGCGAGGTCGATTCAGAACAATTAGTCACGGCTGTGCGTGCTTTATGCCCACCAGACGGGGCGGATGTGATCATAGAGGTTTGCGGCGTTCCGGAGGTTATTCCCACTGGTTTACAGATGTTGCGAACGGGCGGGCGTTATATTCTGGGCGGCCTCGTGAATCCCAATGCCGATGTGACCATCGATGCCAACATATTGGTCAATCGCTGGATTACCATGCGTGGTATTCACAATTACCATCCACGTCATTTGATACAAGCACTCGATTTCGTAATGACCAATCGGCACCGGTTTCCCTTTAAGGATATCGTTGATTCAAAGTTCAGACTCGATGAACTCGACACAGCCTTTAAGCGGGCGGCAGACCGAACTGTACTACGGGCGGCGATTATTCCTTAGCGATGAACCCCCCAACCTAGCGGCGTGACCTATGAACGCACCGGAAATGAATTTCAGACCCAAGGGTCTCTACATCGGTGGTGAATGGGTATCCAGTACGGGTAACAACACTTTTGAGACGATTAACCCATCGAACTCGCAAAGCCTAGGGGAAGTTCCCTACGCCACCGAGGAGGACGTCGATCGTGCCGCCCGGGCGGGCAAGAAGGCGTTTCCTGAATGCAGTCGACTGCCACCCATAGAACGTGCTCGCTGTCTCGAATCGCTAGCAAACCGCATCGATAAACATAGCGAAGGGCTTGCGGCCATCCGTGTTAAGAGCATCAACATGCGTTGGTGAGCAGCGGCAGTAGCCCAGATTCGGTTGATGTTGGCGTGGGCAAGGGCACGATAAGTTTCGCGTCGCTGGCCACCGTTCTATCATCGCAGTGTCACGATAGGGTCACCAAAACCCGAGGAAAATCGGCCTAGCATCAAGGTGTTAGAGCCGATCAGGAGTCCAAGACCGCAAACGGATGTTTGGGCACAATAAACGCGTTATGATACGCAGCGCCTACGCCGCCAGACGGGGTTGTAGGCATCACCACATTGCTAACGGAGGGGTATTAACTATGAAAACAAGATTTTTTTCACTCCAGATCCATAAGGTGCTGTCGGTGGCGGCAGCCGCCCTTTTGGGCACTGTCTTGGTCGTCGACCGTACCTTTGCGGCCGAGCTTCTGGTTTACACCGCGCTTGAGGCCGAGGAACTCAAACCTCTCCAGGATGCGTTCCGCAAGGAGCACCCGGATATCACGATCAAATGGGTTCGGGATTCGACCGGAATCATCACGGCCAAGATACTGGCGGAGAAGGACAATCCCAAAGCCGATATCTTTTACGGCACGTCGGCGACGAGCCTGTTAGTGGCCGATAGTCTGGGTTTGTTGACGCCCTACGCCCCGAAGGGGCTAGACAAACTCGATCCCAGGTTCCGCGATCCTCGCAATCCGCCACACTGGGTCGGCGTAGACGCCTATGCTGCCGTCATCTGCTACAACACCATCGAGGCGACGAAATTCAACCTGCCAGAGCCGACTTCGTGGAAGGACTTGACCAAGCCGGTCTATAAAGGGTACCTCGTTATGCCCAATCCGAACTCCTCGGGTACCGGGTTCCTCACCGTCTCCGCGTGGTTGCAGATGATGGGTGAGGAGGAGGCATGGAAGTATATGGACCAGCTCCATCAAAACATGGCGGTGTACACGCACTCCGGGTCCAAGCCGTGCCGGCTGGCGGCAGCGGGCGAACACCCCATAGGGATCTCCTTTGCCTTCCGCGGCGCGAAGCTTAAGCAGAAAGGTGCGCCACTCGCTCTGATCACCCCCGAGGAAGGCGTCGGTTGGGAGGTCGAGGCCAGTGGAATCATGAAGGCCTCGAAAAACAAAGAGGCGGCCATGAAGTTCATGGACTGGTCGATCTCACCGGCGGCGATGAAGGTGTTCAATCAGTACCTGCCACTCCTTGCGCGCCCGGATTTGGCGAAGCCGGTGAAACACTTTCCCGAAGACACACAGGAGAAGATGATCAAGAACGATTTTGCCTGGGCGGCCGACAACCGTAAGCGCATTCTTAGCGAGTGGCAGAAACGCTACGACGTGAAGAGCGAGCCGAAGAGCTGATTAGGGACCGTCTTTAGTAAGGCCTAACGGCCGCCGCTGCAGTTAACGGCGGCGGCCGTTGCGTTTGGCACATTGTAGCTCTGACAGGTAGTGCGCAGGCATGAAGATTTGATCGATGAGCGACGCCCAGCCATCCACAAAAGCTAAGGAATCGCCGTATCTGAGGATCGAATCGCTAACGAAGCTGTTCGGATCATTTGCGGCGCTCAAAGACGTTAATCTCGAGGTCTACGAGGGTGAGTTGGTCTGCTTCCTGGGTCCTTCGGGCTGTGGCAAGACCACGCTTTTGCGTTGTATCGCCGGGCTCGACCTCCAGACAAGTGGGCGCGTCATCCAGGCGGGCAAAGACATCTCGACACTTCCGCCGAGCGCACGCGACTTCGGCATCGTGTTCCAGTCGTATGCCCTGTTTCCGAACCTGACAGTCCGCAAAAATCTGGCCTACGGACTTGAGAATCGCCGCCTGAAAAAGGCGGCGATCCAGAAGCGGGTCGACGAGCTCCTCGAGCTCGTGGGGCTGACAGGGCAAGACCATAAATACCCGTCGCAGCTTTCGGGCGGCCAGCAGCAGCGGGTGGCGCTGGCGCGAGCGCTTGCGACCTGGCCGGGTCTGCTGCTTCTGGATGAGCCTCTGAGTGCGCTGGACGCCAAGGTGCGTGTGTACCTACGTCACGAGGTCCGGCGCCTGCAGCGCCAGCTCGGGATCACGACCATCATGGTGACGCACGATCAGGAAGAAGCGCTGACCATGGCCGATCGCATCGTTGTCATGGATCAGGGCGTCATAGGTCAGGTCGGCACGCCACTACAGATCTACCGCGAACCGGCGACCTCGTTCGTGGCCGACTTTATAGGGACTATGAATTTCGTTCCTGGGACCATGGCCGGTGTGAACAAGGTTCGCCTCGGCAACCTGGAACTTGCATGCGAGGCAGATGACATCGCGGCGGGAGCCGCAGTGTCGGTTGCGTTCCGGCCCGAGGATATACTTGTCCAGGGTGTTGAGGGCAAAGAGGAAAACGCCTTCGAGGTACGCGTCGAATTCATGGAGTTTCTGGGTTCGTTTTACCGGGCTGATCTGAGTTCGGTGGCCCTGGGCGATAATCGTATACGGGCCGAGCTCTCCATCAACCTGGTCCGCCGTATGCGTATCTCTGAGGGCGCGTCGCTCCCGGTCATGGTTCCCAGCGAAAGCATCCGCGTCTATCCGGGAAGCCTAGACCATGGCTGAGGTTGCCGTTGCCGGCGCAACCCCGCTGCGCCCCAGGCTCAGTCGCGACGACCTGGTTCGAGGCGGGGGCCTCGTCGTCATGGGGGTGTTCCTCTTCGTTGTAATATTGTTTCCGCTCTACGTCCTGCTTTCGAAGAGCTTCGAGGATGCGGACGGAAAGTTCATCGGGTTCGCTAATTACATCGAATACTTCGCCACACCGGCGCTCGTCAGCTCGGCAGGCCACACGATCTTCATCGGCGTCGTCACCATGGTGATCGTGGTTACGCTTGCCTTTATCTACGCCTACGCGTTGACCCGCAGTTGTATGCCCTTGAAGGGACTGTTTCGGAGCATCGCGATTGTTCCCATCCTGGCCCCTTCGCTGCTGCCCGCGATCTCGCTCGTCTACCTGTTCGGCAACCAAGGCATGATCAAGGAGCTGCTGTTCGGCTACAAGATTTACGGACCCATTGGGATCGTAATCGCGTTGGCTTTCTGGATATTCCCGCACACCGTCATGCTGCTGACGACGGCGCTGGCGACGGCCGATGCGCGGCTATACGAGGCGGCGATCGCGCTCAGGGCGAGCAAGCTGCGTACGTTCTTCACGGTGACGCTGCCGGCGACCAAGTACGGCGTGATGAGCGCCTGCTTCGTGGCCTTCACCTACGGCATCACCGACTTCGGTGCCCCCAAAGTCATCGGCGGCTGGTACAACGTGCTTTCCGTCGATATCTACAAGCAGGTCGTTGGCCAGTGGAACTTCCAGATGGGGGCGGTGGTCAGCGTTATCCTGCTGTTCCCCGTGGTGATTACCTTCGTCGTTGATCGCTTGGTGCAGCGCCGCCAAGTGGCGCAGCTCACGGCGCGTTCGGTACCGCTTGAGCCGAAGCCGAATCGGCGCTTCGATCTGATTATGCTGATCTACTGCTCTGTCATCGCCTTTATCGTTCTCGGCATATTGGCGGTTTCCGCGTACGCCTCGTTCATCAAGTTCTGGCCCTACAACCTCAGCTTCACGCTCGACAACTACGATTTCGATCTCATGGACGGTGGCGGTTGGCGYGCCTAYGGAAACAGCATTCTGTTGGGCGTGCTTACGGCATTTTTCGGGAGCTTGATCATCTTCGGGGGCGCGTACCTGGTGGAGAAGTCGCAGCACTACGGGAAGTATCGCGCAGCGCTGCAGTTCCTCGCAATTCTGCCGCTCGCGGTGCCGGGCATGGTACTGGGGCTCGCCTACATATTCTTTTTCAACGATCCCGCCAATCCCTTGAACTTCCTCTACCAGACGATGGGGATCCTCGTGATCTGCACCATCGCGCACTACTACACCGTACCGCACCTGACGGCGCTTACGGCCTTGAAGCAGCTCGACGCCGAGTTTGAAGACGTTTCGGCCTCGCTCAAGGTGCCGTTCTACAAGACCTTCTCGCGGGTCACCTTTCCCGTCTGCCTGCCGGCGATTCTCGACATCGGCATTTATCTCTTCATCAACGCGATGACGACCGTCTCCGCCGTCGTTTTCCTGTGGGGACCCGATACGAAGCTCGCTTCGGTCGCGGTGCTCAATATGGATGATCAGGGCGACATTGCGCCGGCGGCGGCGATGGCGATGATGATCGTCTATACCTCGGCCGCTGTGCGTATCCTTTACGTCCTGTTGACACGCGGGCTGCAACGCCGCACGCAAGCCTGGCGCCGGCGCGAGGTGATCGCCGAGACTGTCGTCGGGCAGCCTGCTCCTACGTGATCGGCCGGCAAGGTCGCAACCGCCGGCGAGCATGAGATGGGTAGCTGTCCCCGCGAATTTATTGATTTTGCAAACCGGTTGGCTGACACCGCCGGCGATATTCAACGTCGACACTTTCGCCACCACGTGCCGGTCGAGATCAAACCCGATGGGTCGCCGGTCACGCAGGCCGACAAAGACAGTGAGCGTGCCCTTAGGGAGCTCATTGAAGCAGCGTACCCCGACCATGGCATCGCTGGCGAAGAATATCCAAACGTGCGTGAAGACGCGGAGTATACGTGGGTACTCGACCCCATCGATGGCACCAAGTCGTTTCTGGCCGGCATCCCGATGTTCGGGATTCTTATTGCCTTAGCGCGTCACGGCCGTTTTGTTCTCGGTGTAGTTGACCAACCGATTTTGCGCGACCGCTGGGTCGGCGCCGACGGTTACGATACAATATTTAATGGTGCTGCGGTACGCACCCGCCAATGCGGGTCGTTGGCGGACGCGGTGCTGTGTATCTCTGGTCCCGAAGATCGCACCAAACCCTATGATGACCAGATCGCCAACCTGAGGCATGCCGTCAGGTGGGTGCGTTATGGTGCCGAGTGTTATGCGTATGGGCTATTAGCCTCGGGTTTCATAGATCTGATCGTCGATGTCGGCCTGGATGACCATGATTTTGCTCCGCTTGGCCCGGTTGTCGGTAATGCCGGTGGTAGTGCCACCGACTGGCAGGGCAATCCACTGACGATGAATTCAGACGGACGTATCATCGTCGCCGGTGATGCGCGCCTGCTTAAAGATACGATCGCCTGTCTTAATCGTTCATGTGGAGTAAGCACGGTATGAAGAATACCCAGCGTCCCCCCGGCCATTTGAATCAACATAATCTTGATCGCTTTCGTTCCGAGGGCGAACTCAACATCTCGCAGCGCCGAAAGACCTGGCAAGAAGAGCATCTCGATGATGATACGCGTGAATGGCTGGCCAAGGACGCCAAGTATTTTTTGCACCAGTCGCTGTCGACGCCTTGTATCGATGTGCTTGCAAGTTGCAAGGGCTCATTTCTGGAAGATCTTCAGGGAAACCGTTTTCTCGATTTCCACGGCAACAATGTGCACCAAGTGGGCTTTGGTCACGAGCGTGTAATCGCCGCGATTCGCGAGCAAATGGACACTTTGTCCTTTTGTACGCGTCGCTACACAAACAAACCTGCTATTGAGCTTGCACAAAAATTGGTYGAGCTCGCGCCCGGTAATCTTAATAAGGTATTGTTGGCGCCGGGCGGTACCAATGCCATCGGCATGGCCTTGAAACTCGCGCGTATGGCGACGGGTAGATTCAAGACACTGTCGATGTGGGACGCGTTTCATGGCGCGTCGCTCGATGCAATTTCTATCGGCGGGGAGGCGATTTTCCGCAACGGCATCGGTCCGTTGCTTCCCGGCACCGAGCATGTG
>LKGT01012689.1_pt1 | contig 13927 bp, 15 predicted proteins | sample 503861 | NCBI WGS metagenome assembly LKGT01 (sample SAMN04113194, study PRJNA297058) | marine sediment metagenome | biome: marine benthic biome; feature: marine benthic feature; material: marine sediment; isolation source: sediment sample collected at the water-sediment interface from the South......
CTGCGGATTGGGACTATATTAGAGAAATTGCAACGAAAAAAGCACTAGCTATGAGAAGCCAAGGATTCATTCATCCTGCTACACTTGTTCCATCAGAATTAGAATATGCTGAGGGCTACAAAGCAAGAATGAAGAAACTTTATGAAAAGATGAAGCCATTAAAGGACAACAAGTCTTCATCAGATAGAAAAGAATCATACGAAGATCCAGATTAGGCTTTTAAATTATTTTACAATTTATTTATTAAAATTAGCAATAGAGTTAAAAGAAAACAGTATGTACTAGAATTGTTGCAAATTCAAAAATTTAGCAAAGTTTTTGAGATAAAGCATTACGTCGCTATATCATTAGGAATTGTGTCATTTTCATATTTTGTAGCCCAGTTATTTGGCCAAACAATACCAAACATAGTTTGGTCATTTTTTAAGGAATTTAGTGGGGCRGTGATTCTAGCATCAGTCTTTTTATTTGCACTAATTTGGTTAATRARATCCAGACCTCACAATAGACCAAAAAATTATTCWGTGGYAGTATTTGATGTGTATGGAAAAGAATCTAAAATTGATGGRATTCGAACWGARTTCAAAACTCACGATGTTGCATGGAGCTTCATGAAACAGTACAAGASTGCATATCCATTGCAYAATTTTGCGYTAGTGTCGGACATRCCTRAATCATCAAAAAGAACAATTTTCAGATAYATCTAGWTTCAAANMAAAAAGTTTMAAGTTAAAAAAATRAGAKCTTGAATTWCAGACTTTGTATAATCTTACTRYYANTACCCARTMATTATYGTATAATGAGTATNNNAACTGTGCYTGTTCAAATATTACATACTGATCTTATTKTAAKATWAKAATSRRAWTTTNTYATTGAGYAYGRATTCGGAAAATTTCGATGAGGAAGGTCTACTTAAAGTCATTAAARCCTTTGAGTTATCTGARGCAATTACAAAGCTTAACTGGAATTGGGATAATTATTCAAATCCCATTAAAGATGCACACGMACTAATTGCWAAGAGCCAAAAACTTTTTGTTGAAATTTCTGAATATGAGCAAAGAATGGGATCAAAACTTAGYAAGTATCAAAAAAATAAAATCTTTAGTGCAATAGAAGATTTAGGAAAACTAATTCCTTATATTAAAAACAAAATCAAACCTACTGAAGGTTTAGAAATAGTRGATCAAACTGATAATTCCTTAGTGTGAYCTTTNTCACATTMAGTGGCKTCTTTTATCCTYGKGTTTAAACMCACWTCWARATTCAAACTTTTATTCWGGATRTTRTAAAAAATYAAAGTGGAATTCGCTGTTTTAGCTGATGCCTTCAAGAAAATGGAGGATACRACAAAAAGACTAGAATTRACACAGATACTTGTAGATTTATTCAAAGTAACATCACCAGARTTAATTYCAAAGATTGTTTACTTAATTCAAGGAAAACTGCGTCCMGATTATGAAGGAGTTGAGCTTGGCGTAGCTGAAAAACTTGCAATTAAAGCAATTTCAAAATCGTCTGCAATTCCAATCAAAARGATTGAAGAAGAATATAGRAAGRGYGGRGATTTGGGTCATGCCGCATCAATAATTTTAGAACARAAAGCACAGACCACGTTTGTTGTAGAARACATTACAGTTGAACGAGTATATGAAACACTTTTCAAAATTGCAAAACTTGAAGGTGCAAGATCTCAGGACATGAAAATAAAATACATTTCHAGTTTGTTAAATGATGCAAATCCATTAGAAGCTAGATTCATTCTGAAAATTTTACTTGGRACGTTGCGTTTAGGMATTGCAGAGAATACRGTTATGGATGCACTAGCAACTGCATATACAGGTACAAAAGAAAATCGTGAATCTCTCGAAAAAGCATACAATGTRTCTAGTGATTTAGGAATAGTTGCAAAAGTAATTGCAAAAGAAGGTCTTCAAGGAGTTAAAGCATTTCAGATTACAGTTTTCAAGCCTGTGAGRCCWATGCTTGCAGACAGAGTGAAAAGTGAAARGGAGTCTATTGAAAAAATGGGCGACAARTTTGCTGCAGAATACAAACTTGATGGAGAACGTGCACAACTTCATATGAAAAATGGTGAAGTAAAATTATTTTCAAGAAGTTTAGAAAACATTACCAGTTACTATCCWGATATTGTTGAAAAAATTCCACAATCACTAAAATCAACAGAGTTAATTGTTGAAGCAGAAGTTGTAGCAATCAATGAAGAGTCTGGAGAGTTTTTACCTTTTCAGGAATTAATGCATAGACGAAGAAAATAYAAAATTGAGAAAGCAGTATCTGAGTATCCTATTACTGTGAATTTTTTTGACATAATGTATGCAGACGGCAAGAGCTGGCTTGATGTAGAATATGAGAAAAGAAGAGAAATTCTTGAAAAAATTGTTATAGAAAATGATTTTGCAAAACTTGTGCCTATGACAATTATCCAAAATGAAAATGAAATAGAAGAATTTCTTGAGAATAGCATTAACGCTGGATGTGAGGGATTAATGCTAAAGATGTTAAATGCACCATACAAAGCTGGYTCAAGAGGAAGTAATTGGTTAAAGCTAAAACGTGAATACMGAAATGAATTAGGAGATAGTTTAGATCTAGTTGTCATYGGAGCTTTCTTTGGAAGRGGTAGACGRACTGGAAGATATGGAACTTTATTGTTAGCAGCTTATGATGATGRAACAGATACTTTTCCAAGTATTTGTAAAGTTGGAACRGGYTTTAMAGATGAAGATTTAGATCAATTGTATCAAYTWTTACAARRTAAAGTMAYATTGAAAAAAAATCCCAGAATTAATAGTGAGATGGAAGCAGATGTTTGGTTTGAACCWGARTTAGTTTTAGAAATTGTAGCATCAGAGATTACACTTAGTCCAATTCATAAAACTGCCATGGATGTTGTTAGAAAAAATAGYGGTCTYGCATTGCGTTTTCCAAAGTTTACTGGAAAGATAAGATTAGAAAAAACTCCAGAGGAYGCATCTACTACAGAAGAAGTCACCGCGCTCTATAAAGGRCAGAAAAAAGTTGTTCAARATACAAAGCAGTTTTGAGTTTSACGAATTCKGRNTAAAGACAAATGATTTAATTATRGTCACAAAATTAGAAAATTCTGAAATGTATAGTGGGGARCTMGAGGTMCAGGCAAAGCGAAAAGCAATYGCTGTTTTACAAGATGAGATCAATAGAATTCTAAATGCGTCAAGAGAATTAGCCACTTTACCTGAACTTATGGTAAAAAAAGACAAGGCTGGAATCAAAAATGCATTTGAGCATATTTCTACGATTGAAGATGAAGTAGAAGATCTTCGACGTAAGATTACAAGAGAAGTTGCAGAAGTTGGGGGCCTAATAATGAATAGAGAAAACCTTCTCAACACTGCTTACACAATGGATGAAATTGCGGGGTACATTACTGGAATTGCCTTTAAGCTTTCAAATGTAAAACCAATCACTCTTAAAAACTCCGGAATGGATAAAGAACTTACAAAATTAATCGAACTTGTAGTGGATGAGGTTTACAAACTCAATGAAGTTATCCGAAGTTTAAACTCAAATACTGGAAATTCAATAATTCTTGCTCAAGAAACCCAAGCTATTGAGAGAGAAATTGACAAAAAATACCGTGAAGCAGAAATAAAAATTCTTAACGAAGTTTCAAATACTAAAGAACTTTTGCTTTTGAAAGATGTAATTGAGGGAATTGAAGAAATGGCGGATAAATGTCAACGTGTTTCAGATTCTTTCATTATGTTAGCATTGAGTCTCTAGCTTGAAAAGTGAATTAATAGAAAATCGTATCATCGTTTGGGATATTGAAGATTCTAAAAAACTCTTTAGCCAAGGTTATTATGGAAAACCAATTGGAATTCCAAAACCTAAACCTGAAGAAATTAACGTTCCATTGATTCTTGATTTAATTGAGGGATTTTACTTGTTTGAAAAGAAAAAGATCACCATTTACAAGACAAAAAACAAAGTGACAAAACAAGAAATGCTAAAAATTTGTAGAAATGAATATCATGATTTTGATGAAAAATATCTTGTTTACAAAAATTTTAGAGATAAAGGATACATTGTAAATCCTGGAATTAAATTTGGTTGTGATTTTGCAATATATCARAAAGGTCCAGGCATTGACCACGCACCATATTTRGTTCAAGTATACAACAGACGGGATTCYATAGCAACCACAGGARTAGTACTAGCTGGAAGACTGGCRTCAACTGTTAGAAAACAATTCATCTTAGCTATATCAAATGGRAAAGACAAAGTAGATTATTTAGCGTTAGATTGGTGGAGAGCCTAAAGCGACTTTATGTGTCCAGCAATTTYATCAAAAATTTGAAACATTTCTTTTGTTATTCCAAAATCAAAATGGTTGTTCCATTTTCCATGTATGCGTACTTCAYTTTCAGTCGGTTCAACAAAGATTGTTGCATCGTTTACAGTTTGTTTTGAAATTAATTTATTTAATGCAGAATCTTGGTTCAAAGCATCAGCAATCTTTCCTCCATTCCACTTAACACGTGAAACTTTCTTAAAACGAAAATGTCCTTTTGTAGATAGAACGGTTCTTGCAGTAAAATCCAGAGGGTTTCCAGTTTTTCTGACTATAAAGTGTGATTGAAATCTATCTTGAGCACCCCATGGAKSTAAATTTGGATCTTGCATTTTCTCAACCCTTTTGAATAATCTGAATTACATCGATGTTACAATTTTTTGGTTCAAGACAACCACGGTTTGTAATCATTCTYGGTGCTTGAGAAAAGTATCTRCTAAAGAAATCYCCWGATTCAATTTYGTCAGTGCCTATCTCTTTTGCCTKMGATTYAAYACCGATCTCAGCCAATTTATCAGAAAATTTCTGTGGTTCYGTCTTCAAAACAAAAGTTTCAGGTTCTGTRTCATGCATTAYGAATCATAAATTATACCCACAAATAAAGATATCAAGAATTTTGTTTGTMAATATCAATCCAATTAAATAATACATTAGTTTGAAATTTTTGTTATGCTAAAGTTTCAAGGAAAAGTYGCTCTGGTAACTGGAAGTGGAACTGGAATTGGCAAGGCAATTTCTGAAAAATTTGTTGAAAACGGGGCCAGTGTAATTATYCTTGGAAGAAGAAAAGAACCATTAGAAGATGCTGCAAARACACTTGAAGAAATAATTTCAAAGGTTCAAAGTAACGGATTTGTAAAAATTTTTTCTGGAGTTGATGTTAGTGATGAAGTTGCAGTAAACAAAATGTTTGATTCACTAAAAGAATCAMACACCAATGTCGATATCGTTGTAAATAATGCAGGAGTTTCAGGACCAGTAACATGTTTTGCAAATTCATCATTAGATGAATTCAAAAGTACAGTTGCAATTCATCTTACTGGTACTTTTTGGACTTCRGTACAAGCTTTGCGAGTWATGAAAGAAGGWGCAAAAATTATTACWATTTCYACRTTCTTTGCAGAAGAACGTCCATTAGARCAGCGYCCATATCGTTTTAGAGATCCTTAYACTGCTGCTCARGGTGCAAAAAATAGATTAGCAGAAGCAATGTCYTGGGARCTATCTGATAAAGGAATCATTTCYATTGCAACAAACCCTGGACCAGTGCACTCTGAYAGAATTTACAAAACWGTTTAYCCAAAAGCAGCATCAGARTTTATGAGAGTTAGCGGTTTTGAAGACCTAAGTCCAGTTGAAGTTGAAGCAGTCAGTAAAGAAWTACTTCCTTTGTTAGGYGAAGATGAAAATGTGATWAAAGAAGGAATTGCAAAGGCTGCGGAKAATTTARCCAAAGCAAAAGGAGGAGATGYTCAAAAACATRTTRAAACATTGACAAATCTTCTAGATAAAATCAAAACTGTYGCTGAAAAAATTCAAAAAAATACTTCGAGAATGATTGCTGATCAGCAATTTCTATCACAACCACAAGTWGCTAAAACAGTTCTAACTCTATGTGATGATGARCAAGCAAAAATTCTAAATGGCAAAGTTGTTCCAGGTGACAGAGTATTTTATCCAGTAAGACCACATATTGCAACAKCGACTCCATCTGTTCATCAGCCAGACTTTAGTTCCAAAGTCGTAGTTTTTGCAATTAATGCTACCGAYAAAACAGATGCTGAGCGTGTTGAATTTTTAGCACAAAATATTGAGAARAATGGTGGCAAAGCGGTTTGTTTAATTTCGGATAGTTGTTCAAAAGAGATTCARGATTCTATTAGTTCAAAATTTCATTCCCATACAATCAACCTAAAGAATCCTGAAGAAATTGACCGRTGGATTGAGGCAGCAAAGGACCAAGGCCAAATAGCTGCTTTCATAAACATTACAGGTAATTTTCCTAAAATTTCAAAACTTGTTGAATTATCAAGAAAGGAATGGGATGACCTAGTTGACAAGTTCATCAATACTCCTGCAACTGTGGTTCAGCGAGCACTAAACTATTTTGTTCCAGGTGGAGGAGTGGATCCTAGATTATTCAAAGACAAAACTGGAACTGTTGTGACAATTGKTCCAGACTTGCCTGCTGGAAAAATTACCGGTATTCAAAGAGCATCTATTGAGGTGTTCCGTGGAGCATTAAGACCATTTACAGCAACTGTAAATCAAGAATTAAGTGATGTTCTTAAATCARAGGTCAGAGCATTTTTGGTTTTACCAGGAACAGTAGATGGTAAAGAACCAAATAACGAAAACATTGTTCAAGCTATAAACTTTTTTGTTTCTGAATATTCTCCATCTTCTGGCACCGTAATATTTTGCGTTGATGAAGAAAGGTAAATGAAGAAATTTTCAAATTTTGAAGAAGAAGGGTTTTTTTTAGAATACATTTTCAATAGAATCGATAAATAACTTTATTGCAGCAGCTATAATCACTATAGAAACTAGAATTTTTAATCCTTTTTCTTTAATTTCAAGTGATAATCTAGCACCAATCAAACCACCACCAAATGCCCTAATTGCCAACAAAAGTGCCTGATAATAATCTGGATGTCCTAGTATGCTATGAGTAACTAATCCAGAAAATGATGCAAAAAGCAAAATCAATTGAGAGGTAGGTGCTGCATTTTTCATTCCCATTCCCATTGCAACCACCATTAATGGGACAAAGATTATTCCGCCGCCAATACCGAAAAAGCTAGATATGATKCCKGCAAAAAAGCTAGCACCAATARCTAAAACCATAACTTGTTTTGATGTGTTTATTTGTCTGGATTCRATTTTCCTTCTCAAAARAATGTAAGCCRCAGATGAAATTAGTAYAAGYCCAAATAGAATTTTGAATATCATYGGAGTCACATCYGCTGAAATGTATGCRCCAAGTATTGTACCTGGAATAGATAACAATCCTAGTTTTAGTCCAATTGAATACTCGATTCTTTTCTGCCTTGAATATGAGATGGTTGATGCCACTGCATTGCTAAATGCTGCAAAAAGACTGTTGCTTGCTGCAAGTGTTGGDGGAAATCCTGCAAAAGTTAAAACTGGCACCACTATGATTCCACCYCCTAAACCAATCATAGAYCCCAATACCCCYGCTACAAATCCTAAAGGGATTAACCATAATTCTTCAATCATTGTGAACCTGAAAACAAAACATTCTAGTCTATATAACTAAATTGAAATAATGTCTAGCACAGAATTTTCAGTTATGCCAAATTCGTTAACAAATCCTGAAGTTACTTCAAGAATATACAGTGCTTGWTTAGTTCCCGGATTAACACCACTGCAAGTTGCGGTTTCAAGTGCTGACTTGCAAGGAGGTACATTTTTTTCTATATGAACAATTTTCCCATCACTATCAAACCATATCATATCTAAAGGAAATTGCATGTTTAGCATCCACAATGAATAAGTTCCAGGTTTTTCAAAAACAAAAAACATCCCTTGATCATAAGGAAGCTGTTCTTGAAACATTAAACCACGAACTCTGCYTGGTTCAGTATCAGCAATTTGGACTTGCAAAACTTGATTATCTATCTTTATTGTCCCCATGGGAAAATCTACAGATTCTAGTATTGAATCACTTGGGATWGTGAGAATTCCAAAAACTCCAATTATTAATGCAGAAATAGCAATTGGGACTATTACTTGAAGTCTTGTTGGCATGTTTTGTAACTATTATTTTCCTTTTAAAAACTAAAGTAAATCTCAAAGAATTGAGCTTTTAAAATCACTTATTGATGATGAGGTAGCACGGGTTTGTTCTCCGATGTCTTCGATTGTTCCACCATTGAAWGTTTTGTCTAGATATCTTCCTGCTAGAATCATTGGASCRCCAATTGCACATGTAAYACCAGTTGGTTCTGGAACCCATARCATGATAAAACCAATTTTTTGAAGCTTTTTTCCAGGGGCWGGAGCTTTWTGCAAAGCAYYAAGTGATTTTRCAGTATTTYTATCATGAATTTTAGCAAYATCATAATACATRCTGTTTCTTCTTTTTACAGAGCCAGAGTATGCCCTANGWTGTGCAACTTTCTTTGCTAATGCGTCCTCCATTTCCCTTTTCTCATTTTTGAAAAATTAGTTAAAATTCAAAGATCAAGTTCGATTACTTTCTAGTCAACAATMCGTCACCTGAGTTGAATTTTGCTTGATTTTAGGTATGAAATTATATCAAGGTGTRTAGAAATTAAAAACACTTGAAGAAAAAAGATGAYAAGAGATTAGAATCAATMAAGGCWGCACAYCAATCAGAAAAAATGGCTTCCAGCWCTAGAATCGAGGATTATTTGGAAGTGATTTCTGAGTTAGTAGAGCTTAAAGGCTATGCWACGACACTAGACATTTCACGATACATGGATGTTAGCGCTCCAAGTGTAACAAAAATGCTTCAGCGATTAGATGAAGGTGACTTTTTAGAATATGAGAAATATCACGGGATTAATTTAACTTCHAAGGGTGCTCAACTAGCAGAAAACATTCGTCAAAAACATGGAATTTTGTTAGAATTTTTTGAGATATTGGGAATTGGTCATGATACTGCAAATCAAGATGCTGAAGGRGTTGAGCATCATCTCAATCCTAAAACTATCAAGCAGTTAAGAAAATTTATTACTTTTCTAAAATCAAATCCAAAAATTTTAGATAACTTCAAAAATCTTTAACAAAGATTTGAATATCATTTTGTGATCCAGCTAATTTCATTAATTTTTTTGCKGTATCTGAACGTCTAGGAATTTTAATTTGTCCTTTTCTTCCAATTCTAGATGATGTGATGTACTTGTCATCAACATAAACATCTGCATGCATTCCMGTGTATTCTCTGCTAACTGAAAGAATCACTGCAGTTTTTGATTCTGAAAAAGTAAACGGTAATTCATAATTTGTTGHGGCCTCATCAGATGGGCCTTTTTCTACAACATCAATGTGTACTTTGAGTCTTTTTTCTAAATCGTTTATTGTAGAGCCACCTTTGCCAATAATTGATGGGATRTTTTGTTTGTCTACTTTGACTTTGACACTATTTTCAGATAAGATTTCAACTTCTGCTCTTGGATCAAATTTTTTGAACACGTCTTTTACTTTTTCTTCTGCTAATTGTCCTACACCAAATTTTGTTGCCTTTTTTGATAYAGGGACGATTACGTTTTCTTCTCCAAAGGTATAGATTTCATGTTCCAAGGTGTGATCCTCAAAGTCTCTAATCTCAATAACAGGTCTTGCTAGGTCTTGTTCWGTCATTCCAGATGGAACTTTGACCTTTAATTCTAGTTCGTATACCTTGGCAATTTTGCCATCCTTCACGAAAACAACAGTATCTAGAACATTTGGAATRATTCCTAACTCTATTTTTCCTATGAATCGTTGAAYTGCATCAAGCGGAGAGTTGGCATGAACYACGCCCACCATTCCAACTCCAGCTAATCTAAGGTCAGAAAATATTCTAAAATCCTCTCTTCTTCKWATTTCATCAAADATTGTRTAATCAGGTCTGACKAGAAGTAGAATRTCWGCKGAATTTTCAAAGCTACCATCTAATCTTGTGTACTGTGTTACTCCGGSATCYACTTGTAGGTCTCTAGGAGATTCGAACGTTTTAACAATTTTTCTTCCACTATGATAAAAATTTGCAAGACTTGATGCWAGTGTACTTTTTCCAGAACCKGGGGGVCCTGAAATCAAAATTCCTTCTGCACGTTCAGAAAATCTTGACATTAATTTTTCTGAAACATGGTATTCATTTAGATCAAGTTTTACAATTGGATGTACAATTGTAATTTCATATCYTTCAGAAAATGGAGGTTGTGTAATTGCAATTCTATAATCTTCATATTGAATTACAAGTGCKCCTGCTTTAGAAATTTCAATATTGCTAGAATCTGAGATTTTTGATCTTTCAAGAATTTGTGWTGCAATACTGTGCAGATAATCCCGTGTTAGGATTTTTTCTTCAAGTTTTGTTAGMTCAAATGCCCCAGGTTTTCCTTTTTTTGCMAAAGGYKMTAGTCCTTCTTTRAGATGCACRCTCATAGTTTGTGCATCAAAGAATCTTAGAAATTCAAGTTCCTTTTCTTCTTGTTCAGGTTTTTGGTATTTTACYTCTATTCCTTCTGCTTGTGCAACTAAAGATTGAGCRTAGTCTGAAGTGTAAAGAACTGCAKCATTTTGTTTAGCGACATCTTGAATTATTGCATCAATTCTTCCTCTTTTTGCAAGACTTAGATCATCAACATTAGGTCGTTTTCCTTCAAATTTTATAGAAATGCCGTGTTTGCTTGAAAGATCTTGAAGTTTTTTTATTTCTTCAAGCCCTACAAAACCTTGTTCTTTTTTCTGTGCAGCTTGGGATTGTAGTTCATCTAAAACTGCCATTGGAATGATGATTTCTGTGTTTTCTAGTGAACCAGATTCAACTTCTTTCATGGTTTGACCATTAATGATTATGCTTGTATCAACGACTATCTTAGACAATGAAGAAAACTCTTCAAACCTACTTTTAATCATAGCGAAATTTCAATGAAAGTTCAAAAATTATTTTGAAACTATTTCTGAAATTACTTTCAAAACATTATCAAAATCAAAAGGTTTTGAAATGTATGCTTTTGCTCCAGCAGTTAAACACTGATTAATTATGTTGTGATCATCTGCCGCAGTGATTAGAATAATTTTTGCATCTGGATAAGACTTGATGATTTCTTTGAGCACAGTAAGACCATCTTTTTTAGGCATTGCTAAATCCAGTAGTAAAAGTTCTGGTTTTAGTTCAGAATATTTTTCAATAGTTTCTTGACCATTAGTAGCTTCACCCGCGACAGAATGTTGCCCAATTTCAAGAATATCTTTTAAAACCAATCTAATTGCATCTGAATCATCTGCAAGCAATATTGATACCATGATAGTTTTCTTTCAGAATAATTATTTAAACAGATTACTTAATCAAAAAACTCCGCATATTTTATTTTGATGGTTTGTTTTAGACCATCAATTTCTACAGTTGAATCTCGCATTAGATCTTTCATTAGTTTGTTTGATTGTTTTATTGTTTCAAAAATCCCTTCAATTTTTTCTCCTTCAAGGATCTTTTTTATCAATTCATCATTAAGTGAAGCTAACTCACCAATTTTTTTTTGACCCATCATAGGTGCCAGTCCTTTAATTTTGTGAAGATGTTTTTCAATTTCAGAACATTTGTTAGAAATATCTTCGTCATTTTGACAAGATTGGAGAATTTGCGAATTGTGTTCTAGTTCTTCATAGATTTCTTTGGTAGCTTGCTTGGTAAATTCATCTGACAAGTTTGTTCGTCTAGAATATTTCACACTCGTTTTTATACTGTTTTAAAACAATTTTTCAACAAATGAAAATCATTACAAAGACCTATGTCCTAGTGGGTATTCTCATCGCCATCGCAGCTGTTAATCTGCTCACAATTTATGGAATAGAGCAAGAAGGAACAGCAGAATCATATTCTATTATTCGTGCGGCTGACCTAAAACAAAAAACTGAAACAGTTGCAAGTTTGTCAGCATCAATTGCAAATGGAAATGATGAAGACAGAAATATTCTAAAAAATGTGATTCAGGAAATTGAAATGGATTTGGATGTTTTAAAAAATGGTGGAACGATTAGAGAACATAAAATTGTTACAATTCCAAATGAAATTTCAGAGGATTACAAAATGCTTGTCGAATCATGGAGCAGTTACAAAAATACTGCATTGATAGTACAAGAAACATCTGTTTTTGATGAAGATGTTATTGGTGCACTTGATTATGTATTGAATAGAAATGATGAGTTAATACTGCTAGTACATGATGTTAGAATTGAATTTGATGATTTGGGGAGACCCTACAATGAACATAAGGGAATTGTAGAAGATATGGAAAATCATGCTGAAGAATTCGCTCGTCAAGTTTTGTTATTATCAATTGGTGAAGAAGAAGGTGTGTTAGAAGAATTAATGAATTCAAGATTGAGTTTTGAACATGATATTAGAACAATTACAGGTCAAACAACAACAGATCTTCCTCCACTAGAAGGACATACTTCTCAAACTTTAATTGAACTTCCAAGAGAAAATTCACAATCGTTAAGAGAACTAGAACCATTATGGGAAGCAATACAACTGCGAATTAGAATTTTAGAAGACAAGTCAATGTTATCTCCTGAATTTCAAATGGCGAAAAATAATTTAGGAGTAAGTAAATCATCAGTTCTTTCAGAAATTGATGATTTATTGGATGCGTGGAATGCAGAATTAAACAAGCAAGACGATACTGAACAAACTGTAATTCAGGTATTATTGATTGTAGACATTTTAGTTTTCGGTGCTGTAATTTTTGTGATTAGGAAATCACTAAGCCCACTTCAAATTATTTCACAAGGACTATCACGTGTAAAAGAAGGAGTCTATGGTGAAAAAATCAAGTATAAAGGAAAAGACGAGGTTGGAGACCTAGTAGAGTCATTTAACATAATGTCAGACACTATTAGAGAAAAAGAAGAAGAGGCAAAAAAAACAGACATTGCAAAAGATGAATTTCTAGCTATGATTACGCATGAGCTAAAAACCCCGCTAGTTCCAATTCAAGGATATTCTGATCTTCTTTTGAGTGAACATTTAGGTCCACTGACAGATAAGCAAAGAGAGAGAGTATCAATAATAAAATCAAGCGCCACATCTTTGTTAGATATTATTTCTGATCTTTTGGATGCACAAAAATTAGAACTAGGTCAATTAAAAATCGAGAAAGAAAGTTCTTCAATAAAAAACACTGTTGAAAAAGCGGTTGAAGCAATGCAACTAGCAGCTAATGAAAAAGAAGTAAAGATTACAGTGAATTGTCCTGATGTTGTTTTGTTACATGATTCTGAAAGAATTGGTCAGGTTCTGACTAACCTATTAAAAAATAGTTTAAAGGCGGTAAAAGAGAAAGCAGGCGCTATTCAAATTAACGTTGGAGATTATCCTTCTGAAGTNAAAATCAGTGTAAANAGRAAATTCTTCATTCTTTAAAACTCCGTCTATTATAGCGCCTAGTTATCGGTTTGTCAACAACTATCTTATCTATTTATCCTTTTTTGATAAATAAGTGTGCAGATTCAGGCGAATCTGTTTAGTAAGTCAGTTTTGCAAGACTGACGACCACTAATTCAAGGACAATTAAGTTACTTGATATAAGAATAGGAAATTAAAATGGGACGTCCACTAAATAAGAAATTTTTCGGAGACGGGGCAGGCAGGATTGCTTGTACAGCACGTATTGGCGGCGGTAATGAACTTTGCTTTATTACATCACAGCGTTCAAATACACAGTATGTAGTTGATTCAGAAGCAGGGCCTAGTACACGTACTGGCTCTTGCAGACTAGTAGAAGGTGCTCCAACAGGAGAAAACGAGATGGAGGTAACTGTAACTCCTGAGAATGCTCAGACACCAGTACAAGCTACTGTAACATTTACAGT
>LKGT01000610.1_pt4 | contig 13924 bp, 11 predicted proteins | sample 503861 | NCBI WGS metagenome assembly LKGT01 (sample SAMN04113194, study PRJNA297058) | marine sediment metagenome | biome: marine benthic biome; feature: marine benthic feature; material: marine sediment; isolation source: sediment sample collected at the water-sediment interface from the South......
AGGYNCSGGCCGRGGCCGACGCGTTCCTGCRCGGCTATCCGGTGRCCGCGGGAACCCGGYTARGCTGACTHCGGYGCGCTTTCGMGCTCGGCCAGCAKGGGRGCCGAATCCTCGATCKTCTGGATCTTGTCGATCCCCTGTTTCATCTCGGACATGATGAATTCCGCGCGCTTGAMYGGGCCGCCCGCGTCCTTTTTCGGGAACARCCGCGCCCAGGCGTCCATCTTGACGCTGAGGGCGCACAGCACGCCGCCGATGGTGGTGTGATAGCTSYCGATCAGVTCYTCSACCTTGCGGAAGCGCTCGGCGGAGATGTTGTTCCACATGTCGBTGGTGCTGCGGTCRAAGTTCTCGAAGCGCCCGGTGATGGCGAYCATGAGGCCGTTGATGGTGRAYTGCATCATGGTGCAGGTCTTCATCAGGTTCTGGTCGTTCTTGAGCTGCCAGTTGCCGCGGATTWCGTCCAGGGYGTCGAGGAACAGWTCGATSGTCGGCTCGATCTGGTCCAGGCATTSCCGGTAATACGACAGCGAAAGGAAGATGTCGCCGTAGTCCTCGAGGAACTTGGGGACGTCMTCGAGCCCGATTTCCAGYTTTTSCGMCATGATCTTCAGCTTCTCCCGGGCCTTSKTYAAATCCGGGTCGCGGAACAGGCGGATCACGTCCTCGAAGGTCTGGATGGAAACGTCCTCGCCGCCGTAGATCTGCGTGATCAAGGGCCGGGTGAAGGACGTCATGTATTCGTTCAATTCCGTCTGTTTGGTCGGGGACAGCTTGAGCGAACCCACGCTGTTGACCGCAATGCCGTGATTGCGCAGCAGGATTCTGAGGCTGAAAACGTCGTAGCTGGGGAGGTCCGCCAGCTTGCGCAGGAGGATGAGGTCGGGATGGGGCGGGATCTCGGGCCAGCCGAACTCGCCGCCCAGGTCCTCGATGTCCACCTGCCCGCTGCCCGTATCTTCGTCACCGAAAAACTCGATGATGCTTTCCAGGCGGACGTTCCTGATCAGCCGCGCCCTTTTCAGGGGCGGCGTCTCTATGGGAACGATGGACAGCGGCAGGATGTGAAGAGAATCCCTGTCGACGTCGCGAATCTCGTAGGCCGCCTGCTCGGTCATGGCACTGCTCGCGTCCAATCCGGCGGGGGCGGGTTCCGCCGATGCTTCCAACCATTGCCGCCTCAATAAAAATATGGGTCTTGCGGAGACCGGCTGCCCGAGAAAACGTCGCCGCGGCGGCGGCGCAACACCGGCGCCGTCCGCGGCCCCCGCAGAGCGGTCGGTTAACGCCAATATTATTGACCATTGGTATATGGGGCGGAATCCCGGCTAAAAAGGCGTCATGCCCCGCTACAAGCTGATCATGGAGTACGACGGCCGGGACTTCGTCGGCTGGCAGCGCCAGGACAACGGCACCGCCATCCAGGAGCTGGTGGAAGACGCCATCGCGCGGTTCTCGGGCGAGAGCGCGACCACCATCGCCGCCGGGCGGACGGACGCCGGCGTCCACGCCCTTGGCCAGGTGATCCACTTCGACCTGGCCCGCCAGTGGACGCCCGGCACCGTGCGCGACGCGCTGAACTTCCACCTCAAGCCGGCGCCGGTGGCGGTGCTCGGGGCGGAGATCGTAAGCGGGGACTTCAACGCCCGCTTTTCAGCGCGCGCCCGGGCCTATCTGTACCGCATCACCAACCGCCGGCCGCCGCCGACGCTGGAGCGCGGCCGCACCTGGTGGGTGGCCGTGCCGCTGGACGCAGAGGCGATGGCGGAGGCGGCGCGCCTGCTCGTCGGCGAGCACGACTTCACCACCTTCCGCGCCATCCGCTGCCAGGCCAAATCGCCGGTCAAGACCCTGGACGTGCTGGACGTGCGGCGCGCCGGCGAAGAGATCCACATCGCGGCGCGGGCGCGCTCCTTCCTGCACCACCAGATCCGCAACGTGGTGGGCACGCTGCGTCTCGTCGGCGAGGGCAAGTGGAGCGCGGACGACGTGGGCGCCGCCCTCGAGGCCCGCGACCGGGCCCGCGGTGGCCCGACGGCCCCGCCCGACGGCCTCTATCTGGTGGAAGTCGTGTATTAGGAGGACTCTCGTGCGGGAGCGCGGGGACCGGCGCCCCCTGGAAAGCCCTACAGCATCGACGAGGCCACGATGTCGATGAACACGCTGAGCACCAGGTCGAGCGCCACCAGCGCGACGGCGGTCCCGGCGCCCACGTCCAATGCGACCTTGGCGATGAACCACCCGTAGACAAGGATGAGCGAGAGGGCGATCAGGCTCAGCGGCCCCGTCGCCTCCGCCGGTATGACGCCCGCCATCCCCAGCATGACGAGCGGCAGATACAGCCCGTTCTGCAGCACCGAGGCCCAGTTGTAGGCGACGATGTAGCCCAGGTAGCGCTCCTCGCGGTCGAGCAGGCGCGCCAGGGACACCATGACCAGGGGAAACGCGATCCAGGCGATGACGTAGGCGATGGCCTCGACGGAGGCGAAGCGGGCTTCGTCGACGGCCTCCCCGCCCGCCGCGTAGCGCATGACCAGTAGGACGGCGAACACCGGCGCCACGATGACCGCGGCGTAAAAAGAACGCCAGAAGCCGGCGAGGGAGGTCTCGAAATAGGTCATGGCGCGGGCGTCGAAACGGGCCAGCCGGTAGGCGCCGTAGAGGGAGGTGGCCGCTTCCCGGGCGCTCAGCATTACGCCGCTTCGGCGAAGAAGCCGTCGAGCACCGCCTGGTAAATGTCGGCGAGCGCGCGAACCTCGGAAACGGCCACGTTCTCGTCCACCTTGTGCGCGGTCTCGCCGGTGATCCCGAACTCCACCACCGGGCAGTGGTCCTTGATGAAGCGGGCGTCCGAGGTGCCGCCGGTGGTGCTCAGTTCCGGCGTCCGTCCGGTCACCTGCTTGACCGCGGAYGCRACCAGGTCGCTYAACGGCCCCGGCGGGGTCAKGAAGGCCTCGCCCGAGACCTYCACCYGCAGATCGAAGCGCCCGYCCACGCCCGCGCAGCGCTCGGTSAGCCATGTTTCGACRTCACCGGCGGTGTGCCGGTCGTTGAAGCGGACGTTGAAACGGGCATGGGCCYGGGCCGGGATCACATTCGACGTGGGGTTGCCCACGTCCACCGASGTGATGGTCACCGTCGASGGCTGGAAATGCTCCGTGCCGTCGTCGAGCGGGGTGCCGTCGATGGCGGCCAGCATCCGGATCAGGCGCGGAATCGGGTTGTCGGCCARGTGCGGATAGGCGGCGTGGCCCTGGGTSCCRTGCACGGCSAGGCGGCCGTTGAGGCTGCCSCGCCGTCCGATCTTGATCATYTCGCCCAGGGCCGTCWGGTTGGTGGGCTCGCCGACCAGGCAGGCGTCGATGGCTTCGCCCCGTCCCTTMAGCCACTCCAGGACCTTGRCCGTGCCGTTGACCGCCGGGCCCTCCTCGTCGCCGGTGATCATCAGGCTGATGGAGGCGCCGAAGCCGGGGCCGCGCCGGGCGAGGAACCGCGACGCCGCGGCGACGAAGCAGGCGATGGCGCTTTTCATGTCCGCCGCGCCGCGCCCGTAAAGCCGGYCCGCGGTCACCTCGGCGGCGAAGGGATCGTGGGTCCACGCGGCCCTGTCGCCGGCCGGYACCACGTCCGTATGCCCGGCGAAGCAGAAATTGGGGGSGCCGCCGCCGATGCGGGCATAGAGGTTGTCCACGTCCGCCGTCCCCGCCTCGGAAAAGGTCAGCCGGTGGCAGGCGAACCCGAGGCGKTCAAGSGYGTCCTCCAGCACGTCGAGCGCCCCGGCGTCCTCGGGYGTGACGCTGGGACAGCGGATGAGCGCGCGGCTCAGGTCAAGAGGGTCGATGATGTCGGTCAATCTCTGAGCAGRTCGTTGATCGAGGTCTTGGAACGGGTTTTCTCGTCGACTCTTTTGACGATGACGGCGCAATASAGYSCCGGCCCCGGGCTGCCGTCGGGCAGSGGCCTGCCCGGCAGGGTCCCCGAWACCACGACCGAGTACGCCGGRACRCGGCCGTAGTGGASCTCGCCGGTGGCCCGGTCCACGATCTTGGTCGAGGCGCCKATGTAAACRCCCATGGACAGCACCGAGCCCTCTTCGACGATCACCCCTTCCGCGACCTCGGCGCGGGCGCCGATGAAGCAGTTGTCCTCGATGATCACCGGGYCCGCCTGCAGGGGCTCCAGCACGCCGCCGATGCCGGCGCCGCCSGAAATGTGGCAGTCCGCGCCGACCTGCGCGCACGAACCCACGGTGGCCCAGGTGTCGACCATGGTACCGCCGCCCACGTGGGCGCCCAGGTTGACGAAACAGGGCATCAGCACCACCCCCGGCGCGATATAGGCGGAATGCCGCACCACGCAGTTGGGAACGGCGCGGAACCCCGCGGCGCGGAACCGGGCCGTGTCCCAGCCGTCGAACTTGGACGGCACCTTGTCGAACCACTGGGCGCTCCCCGGTCCGCCGGCGATGGGTGCGGTGTCGGTAAGGCGGAAGGACAGCAGCACCGCTTTCTTTAACCACTGATTGACCCGCCATTTACCGTTCACCTTTTCGGCCACCCGGGCGTCGCCGCTGTCGAGCAGGGCGAGGGCCGAGTCCACGGCGCCGCGGATGGCGCCGCCGGTGCCGGGATCGATGGACTCGCGGTCCTCCCAGGCGGCGTCGATGGTGGATTGCAAGGGGGCGGTGCTCATGGCTTCACGGTGACCACAAGAAGGAATGGAATGCGGCCTCAGACCATGGGCGAGGCCGGTGGCGCTGTCAACTTAGTGTCCTGTCCGCCACCACGTCCTCCAGCCAGGGGACAAGGTCGTCGATCACGTGGTGCACATGGTCGCCGTCGGCGCCCTCGACGCCGACSGGGGARTCGTTGCGCARCCATACCGTGGTCATGCCCAGCGCCGCCGCCGGCGCCAGGTTGCGCGCGATGTCCTCGATCATCACGGTCTTGCCCGGGTCMAGCCCGTGGCATTGCACCAGCGYGTCGTAGATCCGGGGTTCGGGCTTGGGCACRTACKCGGCGTCCGCGATGTCGAAGACGGCGTCGAAGTGASGGGTGACGCCAAGCCGGTCGGTGATGCGCCCGGCATGGGCGGCGGACGCGTTGGTRAAGATGTACTTTCGTCCGGGAAGGCGTGCCAGCGCCGCGSCCAGGGCCGGGTTCGGCGGCACCGRGTCGAGATCGACGGCGTGGACGTACTCGAGGAAAAGGCCGGGATCCAGGCCATGCCGGTTCATCAGCCCGCGCAGGGTGGTGCCGTATTCCCGGAAGTAGGTCTTCTGGACCCGTCGCGCCTCGTCCAGGTCGAGGTCCAGGAAGCGGGCGATGAACGCCCGCATGCGCTCGTCGATCTGGGCGAACAGATTGGTGGAAGGGGGATACAACGTGTTGTCCAGGTCGAACACCCAGGCCTCGGCCTGGCGCAGGGCATGGGCGCGCGGGCGCGCCGCGGGGCCGGGTTCGCCTCGGTTGGGACTTGGCGCCATGCGGTCATTATACCAAGGATCGCTGATCATGACCCATGGAGATCGCGTAGGCGGCTCGTCGGGCAGGAGGAAAGGTGCAGGCGATGCGGTGCATCGTCAAAACTTTTCGACGCCCTCCGACGGGCCGCATACGCGACCGCAACGGCGGCTTACCAAGGCTTTCGGACGGCGTCGCGCACGCTTCGCGATGCCCCGCATCGCCACGGCGCACGCTTAGGGCCGAAACCCTTGGTAAGCCGGCTCGTCGGGTCATGATCARCGCCCCTTGGTATTAGGCCGTCGGTTCGGGGCGGGCCTTCCCGCATGACCGGGATCCGTCTCCCGCCTTCTGCGGAAAGCCGGCCGTTTTCCTACGGGCGTCGGCCCAGGTCGTGCGCTCATGAACGAGTGTTGGGTCGGCGGCAGGGCGCCGATGTCGGCTTTTATGCCAACACCGGACGTTCAGTAGACCCGCGCTGGATGTCCGCTAATAGCCATAAGCGGACCTTTGCGCATCAACCGTAAGACTCAGTGGTTCAGCAAGAATTATTCAAATTTCTGCAACCACTCAATTACTGGTCCTGCGGCATGCCTCCACATACTTACATGGCCACCACGAACAGTAGCGTATTTATTTTGTGGATGTTCGCGCGCTGTTTCATAGATTCCTGCGTAACCCATCCTCCGTGCCAGCCCATCTTCCTCGCCATCAATCCAAAAAATTGGTTTACGTGCCTGCGTAATGAGTTCCAGAAAATTCGGGGAGGTATCAAGATCGAAGTACGTAAGATAGATCGCAGGGGTCGTGGTGATAGTCTTGTAGCCCTTTCCCCCGCCCTTGTTGAAGTCGGTAAAGATTTGATCCTCTTCACCCTTGCCCTGCGCGACCAGTTGTTTTGCACGAGCAACACTGCTAGCCGTAGCTTCCTGTATCTTGCGCGAACGGTGGATCAGGTGACCCGGCGCCAGTAGTATGCTTGCAACCACATTGGATGGCGGTTCATGGTCAGTGGTGTAAAATAATGCGTAAGGTGCGCCCTGGCTATGACCCGCGACGACAACCTTCTGCTCATTTTTTGCGACCTTTTTCACAAGCACGTCGAGCAATTTATAGGCGGTGGACACCGGCGCACTGTAATCGTACCAGGGCATTTGCGGCGTATAGCTTGTAAAACCGGCGCTGGCTAACTGCTCGGCAAACTCGATGTTGCCATCATGGGTGCGGCCCTTCTCCTTGCCGTGCAGTGAAATGACAATCACATTTCGCGGTGTCCCTTCGGCCTTGTGTTCTCCAACTTCAGTACGGTACCCGGGTACTTCCAGTTCAAAGGTGGTTGCCGTCTCACAGGCGACAAGCGCCAGAGACATGGCGGTGATGCAAAGTGTAAAAGTAATTTTTCGCATTTAATTCGCCCCCTGTTTCACGTGGCCCCTATTTTTATTATTTAACGATAATTTATAATAATAAATAAAAGGGTCTAGCTATGACCTGTAGCGAAGTCCGCAATGGGTCACAAACGGACGTGCCCGTGCCCCTCCTGCGATATCTGTTGATAGCCAGAAGCGGACATAAGGAGGGGAGCTATAAGTCCTTTAAGGCTTGGTAGCAGAAAAAGGCGCCCTTGTGCGACCTTGTCACGAGTCTAAAAAGTGGTCAAAATCCCTCCGATACAATCCGGGGGAAGGTCGGGCGGCTTTCAATAAGCAACAATTTAACAAATCGAGAGCCACCCGTTGGGGAGGCAATAGTGATTCACGATCGTTCATACGGATTCCTGCGTGTCGCGTACTGCTATGCGCTCCGTTTCAATATCGTACTCGTCCTGACGGTGGCCCTGGCCGCGTGTCAGACCGACGGCGGCCCATCGAAGTTATCCTTGGAACAGGCTCGGAACGTCACGGCGGGATTCTCTGGTTCTCTCGCGCCCCCACCGCGAAGTATCAACGATGCACTCGCTCTGTTCGCCAAGTTTGATTTTTCCACGCAGCATTGCAGCAAAGAGACGACACCGACAGACGAGGAAATACGAAGGACGATGCTAAATTTGCCCCCGGCCCGTGTCGGCAATTTTCGTCGGGTTAAGTACCTAGCGCAGACCGCACAGGGCCAGTTCTACAGGGGCAACTATCCACGTAGCGTCAAGTTAATGAAATGGGCGATCAATGAAGTTCCCTCTGATTTGAAAATGGGGATTGCCCGGTATCAGAGTCTTCTTGCCCTCTACGAAGCGCGTGCTGGCGATTTTGAGGCTGCCGATCGTTCGATTTCGGATGCGGGAAGCAATTTGGCAGAGGCCCGGGATTTTAAAGGCAGCAGGTTAAACCTTGCATTGACCAAATTCACGATAAAGGAAGGCCAGGCAGCCATCGCCGCGTCGACGGGTGACCTTGCGGAGTCGGAAACTCATTACCGACGCGCCATGGAGATATACCGCAGTGAATCCATTCCATATGCGCCTCACATCGGCTTCACCAGATTGGCGCTGGCAAGAAACCTGAGCCGACAGGGACGCCTCATGGAGGCAGAGAACTTGGTACGCGAAGTCGTGTCGGGCCAACCGTCGGAACCACATGACTCTCTGGTGAGCCCCACGGCCATGGCGTTGTTCAGCGAAGTTCTCTACGAACAGGGCAGGTTCGAGGACGCCGAGGCGGCAGCGAAAATCGCGATCAAAATTTATCGCGCAATTTGCATCGAACCCGAGAACCTACAGTATGCGGCGACCCGGAACGTTTTGGCGAAGGCTCTTATCGCCCAGGAACGCTGGCAAGAAGCCGTCGCTCAGTATGATGCCATCCGCGTGAACATGGCCGCTGACATGCCCTCATTCCGCCGTTTGTTTGCCGGTAATCCTTATCGCGCACTGGCGATGTTGCGATCCGGGCGTACCGATGAAGCCGTTAAAAATTTACGTCTGGCGCTGGAACGCACGGAAAAGCGCTTTGGTTCGAATAATTACCAGACTGCCGAGATTAGAGGATTTCTCGCGATGCTTCGCTTGGCCTCCGGCGATCGGGAGCGGGCCCTGGCCGAGTTTGCGGACGCCGTTAAAGTCCTGTTGAACAACTCACGCGAATCCGACGACGAAGGCTCTACCGTCAAAGCCCGCGATCGACGCTTGAACCTCATTCTCGGTGCCTACATCGGGTTGCTTGCGGACATCGAGGGCACGGAATTAGCGAAGAAAGTGGCTGTCGGACCAGTGGTCGAAGCCTTCCGCTTGGCCGAAGTTCCGCGGTTGCGGTCGGTTCAGAGGGCATTGACGGCGAGCAGTGCGCGAAGCGGCCTGAAAAAGCCGGAATTGGTTGATTTGGCACGTCGCGAACAGGACGCACAGAAACAGATAGCCGTGCTTTACGGAACACTGGCAACGGAGCAATCGCGACCGATTGAGGCACGAAACTCGGCATTGCAAACGGAATTGAAGGTCAGGATCGACAAACTGCGTGGGGCACGGGTAGCCCTGATGGCCGAGATCGAGAAGCGCTTTCCCGACTATGCGCAATTGATCAATCCGAAACCGCTTACCACGGAGCAGGCGCGCGCAGTCTTGCGCCCCGGCGAGGCATTGATCGCCACCTATGTCGGCGAGGAGCGGACCTACGTATGGGCGATCCCGAAGCGGGGCGAGGTTTCCTTTGCCGCCGTCGACATAGGCCGGGAGGAGCTGGAAGACACCGTCGAGTGGCTGCGCGCGGCGCTGGAACCCAATGCCACGACGCTGGGCGACATACCCGACCTCGACCTCGGCGTGGCGCACGCGCTTTATAAAAAGCTGCTGGAGCCGGTAAAGGCCGGCTGGCGGGACGCCGATAGCCTTCTTGTCGTCGCCCACGGCGCGCTGGGCTACCTGCCGTTGTCCCTGCTGCCCACCGGGCCGGCGAAACTTGGGCCTGAAAAAGGGGCGTTGTTCGCCAATTACCGGGACGTCCCCTGGCTGGTGCGCACCCATGCGGTGACCATGCTGCCGTCGGTGGCGTCCCTGAAGACGCTCAGGGGGCTGCCGCCGGGGCCCGCCGGCCGCAAGGCGTTCGTCGGCTTCGGCGATCCCTACTTCAGCCGGGCGCAGGCGGAGGCCGCGGCGCGGGAGACGGCGAAGCCGGTCCAGGTTGCATCATTGGCAGGGCGTGGTCTCCAATCCCGGGGCCTGCCGGTGCGTCTGCGCGCGGCGCCGGCCACGCAGGCGTTGGACAGCGCCGAGCTGGCGCGGCTGCCGCGCCTTCCCGACACGGCGGACGAGATCCGCAGCATCGCGGTGGCGCTCAAGGCCGATCTCACCCGGGACGTGTTCYTWGGSRARCGGGCCAACGAGGGGGCGGTGAAGACCCTGGACCTTTCCGGCTACAAGGTCCTCGCCTTCGCCACCCATGGCCTTGTCCCAGGCGATCTCAACGGCCTYGTGCAGCCGGCCCTGGCGCTGTCCGCGCCGGAGGTCGCCGGCGGCAAGGACGACGGCCTTCTGACCATGGGCGAGATCCTGGGGCTCARGCTGAACGCCGACTGGGTCGTTCTCTCGGCYTGCAACACGGGATCCGGMCARGGCGCCGGGGCGGAGGCGGTTTCCGGTCTGGGGCGGGCCTTCTTCTATGCCGGMACSCGGGCCTTGCTGGTGAGCAACTGGCCGGTGGAGACGACCTCGGCCAAGGCGCTGACGACCGATCTGTTCAAACGGCAGGCCGCCGATGCAACCCTCACCCGCACCCAGGCCCTGCGCGCGGCCATGCTCGCCCTCATCGACGGGCCGGGGTACGTGGACCAGGCCAGCGGCAAGGCCGTATTCTCCTACGCCCATCCTATCTTCTGGGCACCGTTCACGCTGATCGGGGATGGTGGCGGCGCGCGACCCGGGGCCTGAGCTGAGATTGATCCAACTTAATTCTGCGCAGGCGGCACTACCGGAGAAACCCAGGTCAACCGCGTCCTAACCACAGACGGTCAATAAAGGGCTGTCGGCCCTGATTTCAGCCTGTACGCAAAACACTGGTTTTCGATACCCACCTGCTGAACCGCGTATTTCGACTGAATGTCCGCTTAGGGTCATTAGCAGACGTACAGCGGTCTCTTCCTAGATGTCTGCTTTCAGGGGTAAAGCGGACGGAAATCAACGGCTCTTAAAACGTCCGCTAATAGCCAGAAGAGGAAGTCAGTGACCAATTTACAAGGAAAAGCTTTGGATAAGGCCTCGTCAACCACATCATCCGAAGACCCAACCCTCTCTTCCCATAAAAACGCTTCTCGCACATCGTCGGGTGGCTTGGGCTGTTGACCGGCGGTCCCGGCCCGTGACAAAATCAGGCCTCAGGTCCGATTCTTCGGTCCGAACAGGGGAGCCGTCCATGAGACCCGTCGGCCGCCGGGTCCGTTATTTGGCCGTCGCTTTTGCCGCCATCTTCCTTGCCGCCGGCAATGCCCACGCGGCGCCGCAGATTGTCGCCGCCCTGCCCACGGGCGGAGAAGCGGAACTGGTCTGCGCCGGGGGCAACTGTTCCGCAGAGTTTTCCGCCATCTGCCTGCAGCAGAGCCGCACGCCGCCGTCGCCTTTGACTCCCTATGTCCTCCACGGCCCGGACCGGGGCGCCATTACCGTCACCGGCCACCGCAAGGATGGCGGGACGGTGACGCTGGCGCCGGGCGTTCTCCGCTTCGCCAGCCTCCGCGGCCATTCGGCGTTTCGCGTTTCGGCGCCGGCGTCGTACCTGAAAAGCCACGGCCTGGCCCGGCTGACGGTGAGGATCGAGCGCTTGGCGATGCTGGTGCCCGTGTCCCAGGACGGCGATCCGGAGCCGCAAACGGCCAGCGACGAGGCGCAGGCCTTCCGCGAGCTCAAAATCACCGGCGCCTATTGGACCGAAATGAACCCCGAAAACCTGGCCATGGCCCGGCTGACCAACCGCATCATCAACCGGTTGCCGGCCAAGGGGTCGGTCTCGTCGGCCGTCGGCGACGTCCTGTGGCAGCAGGGAGCCGCCACGGAAAAAGGACTGAGCGAGGATTCCCTCGCCTTTAACCGCAGTTACTTCGATTACTGCCGAAAAAACGCCCTAACCCCGAGCGGCTTTCCAATGCGCCGCTGCCTCGGCGGCGTCCACGACTGGTTCATGAAAGACCTCAACGTCAATTACTGGAAATCGCTGAAGCCGACAAGCTGAGGACGAGACGTCTTCTTTCTCTTCCCTGCACCACTGCGGAACCATGTCATTCAACGTGTGTCCGCYYYGGSTCAAACCCGGTAGTTCGCCGAGTTCGTTACGCTTGAGCGGTGTGGACCTGTGAGCGGACATCGCCGCTCGCAACACCGGTTATGAGACCATGGCCTAATCCCTAGCCATCGACCCGGGCGGACCGGGAATGCGGGCCGTTGGAAGGAGGTCGGACGGTGCGGCGCCAACGGGGCCGTCCGGCGACGCCGCTTCCTTTCACGCCGCTTCCACATCATCACCAGCGCGTCTTGGTTTGCTCCTGGCGGGGCGGTACCATGACGCCATGCGCCGATGCTTGCCCATCGTCCTGGCCGTYGCGCTCGCCCCTGCCGCCGCCTTGGTGGCGTTGCTCGCCTCCCCGGCCTTCGCCTACCATGACACCCTCGGGGGCGGCGCCTCGATCGCGGGCGGTGCCTTGATCGGCGTAATTCTGCCGATCGTAGTTGTTGTCGTCCTCCTCATGGTCGGGGTTGGGATGTGGGGTCGGAAGAAGCGAAAGACGAAGTCCAAGCGCAGGAAGCGTAGACACGGTCATTAAGCCCGCAAACGGCGGGGTTTTTCGTTTGCGYAGACRAGGTGTACGCTCACCCCATGGCCGTRTGGGAAAGGAACGGCGCTATCATCGGCGGCGTGGGGGCCACYCTGCTGATCGGGCTCCCCRTCGGCGGCGTGTTCGCATGGGGCRTGCCCATCGCTCCCTACATGAMGTTTCCGCCGAGAACACTYTACGTCGAGCATGCGCCATTYTCCTGGACCGCGTTCCTCATCMTCGGCGYGACCGTTGCCGCCGTTTGCCTACCGTTCCTGGTCAGGCTGGCGCGCGCCGCSGAACGCGGCGCACCGGCGCCATGGCGCTTGCCGTTTCCTTGGTGGGGCTGGCTAGGGGCCGGCGTCACAYTCGTCTCGTGGATTCTCGCGTGGAACCGCTTCCCGTGGTTTGACGCTTTCCAGGCCTATACCTTCTTCCCCCTGTGGGCAGGCTATATTCTCGTCGTCAAYGCGCTGACGATGGTTCGAACCGGTCGTTGCCCAATGKTAAGCCGGCCCGGTTTCTTCACCGCCCTTTTTGCCCTCAGCGCGGCGTTGTGGTGGTGTTTCGAATACCTGAACCGTTTCGTCCAGAACTGGCACTATCTGGGTATCGAGGRTTTCGGCCCGTGGCAGTACTTCCTCAACGCGACRCTTTCATTTTCCACCGTGCTGCCGGCCGTGATAGGGACCGCCGAATTCCTCRAATCCTTTCCAAACCGGTTTCAGTCCCTCACCGGGTTCTTTCCGCTGGATGTCCGGCACCACACACGGTGGGGCTGGGCCGTGTTGATCTGCGTGGCGACGGCYCTCGCGGGGATCGGCATAAGGCCCGACTACCTGTTTCCGCTGCTGTGGATCGCCCCCTTGCTGATCATCATCTCGATCCAGGCGATCGTCGGCGAGGAAACGGTCTTTTCCTCCGTGAAACACGGGGACTGGCGGCCGGTCGTGGTTCCCGCGCTCGCGGCGCTGATCTGTGGTTTCTTCTGGGAAATGTGGAACTATAACAGCCTCGCGCACTGGGAATACTCGGTGCCGTTCGTGCACCGCTTCCAGGTCTTCGAGATGCCTGTTCTCGGGTATGCGGGCTACCTGCCGTTCGGCCTCGAATGCGTGGCCGTAGCCGGCCTGCTGCGGAACCGGGGCGGCTAGAGGCCCTTGTACTCTCCGTACCGCATCAGGAGCGGAAGCGCCGATGACCCGGCGCCACTGTCTACCGCCCCGCGGAAAGCGGACGTGATCCGCTAAAAAGCGGACGTTCGGGGCGTTGGTTGGGCACGATTTCACACTGATGCGCTACCGGTTTTCGGGCCCCTTTGCCGCCGTTACCGTGCCATAGTAGGGTGGAAGCCGTTGGCGCCGCGGCTTTCATGGCGGCGGGCGGGCGGGCGCGGACGGCGTGGCGCAAGGCCCGGTAACGGAGGCTAAAGACATGGAACAGGGAATCTTCGCGTATATCTGGCGGCACTCCAAACCCGAGCAGATCTTGGTCCTCGTGGCGACGGTGGCGTCCTTCCCATTCCTGTACATGGCCCTGAGCCTGCCCAAGGTCATCGTCAACGACGCCATCGACGGCAAGGACTTCCCGAAGGAGGTCATGACCCTCCCGTTCGATCAAATTCCCTATCTCCTGGTCCTGTGCGGCGCCCTGCTCGGCCTGCTGTTGATCAACGGCGGCTTCCGCATGGGCATCAACATCTACAAGGGCATATTGGGCGAGCKYWTKYT
>LKGT01005869.1_pt1 | contig 13924 bp, 13 predicted proteins | sample 503861 | NCBI WGS metagenome assembly LKGT01 (sample SAMN04113194, study PRJNA297058) | marine sediment metagenome | biome: marine benthic biome; feature: marine benthic feature; material: marine sediment; isolation source: sediment sample collected at the water-sediment interface from the South......
TTCTCCTGGTGCTCTTCTTTTCGTCGATCGCCATCCTGTTCCTGCTGACCAAGCGCCTCGATAGCGATCTCGGGCGGCTCACGTTGGTCGACGACCCCCGCCTGACCGCAGCGATCAACATGCAGATCGACCTCGCCGAGGCGGCGCGGACGATCGTCACCTACGCGTACGACCGCGATGGGGCGGATCGGGAGGCCCTGGGCCGGTTCGAGGCCACCGGGTTCGAGTCGATGGCAGCCACTTTGCGGAGCCTGGCGCCGAGCGTGGACCCGGAGCACCCGGCGCGACAGGTTCTCGTCCTCCTGGAGGACTTCAAGACCCTGGGCCGCGAGGTCATCGACGCCGCCGACCAGGTGAGCGCCGGGCAGGCCGCCTGGCGGGAGCGGCTGAGCGCGGTCCATGCGTCACTGGACCAGAGGACCCTAGGGGCCGTCAGCGCCGGCGGCGGCGCGGCGCCTGACAGGGTTGCCGCATTGCTCGGCATGACCGTCGGTGTCACCCGGACGGTCGAGACTCTCGAGGCCTATGTCGCAGGCCTCGGTCGGGGGGGCCGCGACGATGTGCGCAACGCGGAAGAATCTTTCCATGGCGCGGCGAGGCGCTATCGGGAGGTCGCCTCGAGCCCGGAGGAGCACGCATGGGTCGGCGTCGCGGCGGAGGATTTCGCGGCGTTGACGACGGGTCGAGACCGCATCATCGCGCTCGTCGATCGCAAGCGCGTCGCGCTCGATGGGCTCGAAGAGCGGCATCGGCAGATTCGACCCGCGCAGCCAGCTCAGATTGATCTCGACCTGATCGGGGTCCTCGGGTTCGCTCAGGTTGTAGTGGTGAACCACATCGTGCTCTTCGTGCCACGATTCGGGGGTGATCCAATCGAGCCAATCGATGAAGYGGCGCCAGCCCTTGSYGARKTGTCCGCTGGTATTCAGTACCCGGTAACCACCCGGTAGTAAGAAGCAAGCAGTTATCAACAAACAAACCAATACAAACGGACCCAAAATCAAAGGAGAGCACTATGGGAATGCTGGACGGTAAGGTTGCGCTGGTCACAGGCGCCGGCGGCGGATTGGGAAGAGCACACGCGCTGCTGCTCGCGCACGAAGGTGCCAGCGTCATTGTCAACGATCTCGGCGGAGCCCGCGACGGCACGGGTGCAGATGCCTCCATGGCAGACGGCGTGGTTGCGGAAATCAAAGAGGCCGGCGGCAGCGCAGTCGCTCACTACGGTTCGGTTACCGACAAACAAGCAGCGCTGGGAATGGTCGAGGTTGCGGTAAGCGAATTCGGCAAGCTCGATATTCTCATCGCCAATGCCGGTATTCTGCGCGACAAGTCATTCAAAAACATGGATGACGAAATGTGGGACATCGTCCTGGACGTCCATTTGCGCGGCACCTACCTCACCACCAAGGCCGCTTTCGATCATATGCTCGCGCGCGGCGAGGGTGGCCGCATCAYSATGACCAGCTCGACATCGGCCTTCTTGAAGTGTCCAGCCACCAAGCAGATCAGGTAGGTCACGTGAGGTTGGTCCATTCGCCAGCGAACGGCCTTGAGCTGCGTTTCCGTGTCGATGATCTCTGCAATACGTTTTCCGTTTGAGAGAACCGTCATCTCCGGCGGAACGTGGCAAATGATTTCGGTCGAGGATCGCTCGTTCGGGTAATCGAAGCAGGGGAACCAATGGCGTGCCTCGTGGGATTCACCTTGCGTCCAGACCTGTATATCCGTGCTTGGGTAGCCCATCTCGGGTGTGCGAAAGTACAGGCCGCGTGTCGGTTGGGCCTGATAGTCGATGTCGACCGTGACTTTCGTGCCAGGTGCGATGGGTTTCGTGAATGCGATACGGAGGTCCTGTCGCGTCGACACGTAGTCGTCAATCGTGGCAAATACCTTCTTCGTTTCTTCTTTAGTTTCTTCGGACATTCATCCTCCTAATAGTATACCTTCCGCATTATCGCTAAAGCCAATAAAAATACAATAACACAGATCTTTTTTTAGTTTAACATTTTTATTTGTTTTGGCTTTTATAATTCTTAATTTATTTTAACATCAACACCTAAATTATACTTTAAGGTACAACGTTTTTTATAACCACTATAAATATAATTATTATCTATTTGATCAGGCCAAGAAGCCTGCCGTTTTGTATAAAAATTTAACAACACTAACGAAGAAACTAAAATCACAATAAAAAAATCAACATACAACAATATGCTAAAAGGAATCGTTGCAGCTATCGCAATTGCGACCTTTCTTGGTGGATATGCAGTTGGTAACCTAGGTGGTGATTCTGATTCTTTATCAGCTGATGAAATCAAAGAAATAATCTCAGCAGTTGAAGCTAAAGCTCCTGTACCACAACCTACTCAAGCACCAAGTCAACCATCTGCTCCTCAAAAATTCCAAGTTTCACTTGATGATGATCCATTCAAAGGAGATCCAAATGCCCCCGTAACTGTAGTAGAGTTTTCTGACTTTCAATGTCCATTCTGTTCTAGATTCTTCACACAAACACTTCCAGCATTACAAGAAAATTATATTGATACTGGAAAAATTAAACTAGTTTACAAAGACTTACCATTAGATAATTTGCATCCAAATGCAAGACCTGCTCATATAGCWGCTGAATGTGCWGATGAKCAAGGAAAGTTYTGGGAATATCATGATRWATTRTTTGAAAAYCARRGACAATGGGAAGGTCTTGATGCTCAAAATGGCATACGTACATTTGAACAGTTTGCAGAAGAATTGGATTTAGATAGTGATACATTCAACACCTGTCTTGAATCTGCAAAGTATTTGGAGGAGGTACAAAACGACTTGAATGATGGATTATCTTATGGCGTTACTGGCACACCAGGATTTATTATAGGAAATGAAAAAATTGGTTATACCAAGGTTTCAGGAGCACAGCCTTATTCTGCATTTCAGCAATTATTTGACCGACTACTAGCAAGTTAAAGTTATGATAGAAGATTCAAATGTGATTTCCTCCTGAAAATTCAATCGAAAAAATTGTAGATTAATCCTAAAATCTAGTACCTGATAATCATGGTAGGCTGGCTATCTTTCTAACTCTTTGATTTTTTCTGCTGTGATTTCTGCTGCTCTTTTTCCTGAGAACAGCATTGACCCAAATGTTGGTCCCATTCTTGCTAATCCATGTGTTTCAGTAACCGACATACCTGCTGCAATTAATCCTGGAAATACTTCGCCTGTTTTGTGAACAACATGTTCTTCACCTTCATTTACATACATTGGATTCATTCCTTTCCATTCTACTAGTCCTCTATCAACTAGTCTTTTTACTGCTACAGAATCGTGACCTGACGCATCAATGATCATTTTTGCTTCCAAAGCAATTGGATCAACACATGTTATGTTACGTGGTAATGCTGAAACTGGCATCCAATTAACAACAATTCCTGTTATTCTACCATCTTTCATAATTAAATCATCAAACTTTGTAAGATTGAGGAATTTTACTCCTGCATCACATGTTGCTGCAATTAACTTTGATACCGCATGTGGTCCTGCTGTTAGATATAATCCCTCTGAAACTTTTTTGTATGGAACTCCCAATTCATCCCAAATTTTTTGTGCAGGTTCTCTAACTGTAACAGGATTCATCATGTATCCACCTAACCAATAACCTCCTCCAAGGTAGTTGTTTTGTTCAATGACAAGAACTTTGAAACCCATGTTTGAAAGCTCTCTACTTGCTGTTAATCCTGCAGGTCCTGCACCAATTACAATGACATCTGAATCTGCTCTATCAATTAAAACTTCATGAAATTCATTTGCAATCGCACGTGTAATTTCTACTTCACGTACATCAGCAAATATTTTAGATGATTGTTCTGCAACTTCTGCTTCTTGCATGTCACTGTCATTCTCTGAACCAATTAATAGTTTCTCACAATTTTTTAGAAAAATTAGGTAATACTAATGAACTCTATATTTTTTAGTGCTAGAAAAGAAATGAGAAACAGGAAAATTATGTACTTTGCTGAAAATTTTTCTCCTAAAACCCCCATATATCATAAATTTATAACTAAATTCAAAGGAATTTCGTTGTATGACAGGATCGCATCTAAAACAATCTAGACCTGACTCTGCAAAACCCAAAATTAATTGGGCTAATATAGAGGAGGCAAATAATTTTGCCAAGACCGTAAAACTGTTCCGTCAAGGAAAATATGACGCGGATAGTTTTAGACGATTTAGACTTCAACATGGKGCATATGGTACCAGAATGACWGGRGATTATGCCATGGTYAGAATMAAAATTCCTGCAGGCGAAATTTATCCAMATCAACTTGAAAAAATATCTCAACTAAGTGARCAGTTTTCAATAGGYAGTGCACACTTTTCAACAAGAGAAAACATTCAACTGCAYTGGGTRGTCCTTGAAGATGTYTCAGAGATATTTAGAGGACTTACTGAAGTTGGTTTAACATCAAGAGAAGCATGTGGGAATACAATAAGAAATGTCATGTGTAGTCCTTTGTCAGGTGTTTGTCCTGATGAAGAATTTGATTCAACTCCATATGCACTTGCAACAGCAAGATTCTTTTTGAGAAATCCTATGGTTCAAAATCTTCCACGTAAATTCAAATTCAATTTCACATGTTGTGAGAAACATGGAATGGTRAGAATGGTTGATGTTGGATTARTTCCTCAGACCCGAGAAGTTGATGGAACTACTCAAAGAGGTTTCAAAGTTTTCCTTGGTGGTGGATTGGGAAATAAATCCTTTGTTGGATACCAATTAGAAGAGTTYACTCCTGAAGAAGATTTRGTTTATACTTCAATGGCAGTATTGAGAATCTTTGATAGACTTGGTGATAGAAAAAACATGGCAAGAAATAGAATGCGTTATCTTGTAAATGATATGGGATGGGAAAAATTCCAAAACTTGGTACTAAAAGAAAGAGCAATTGTAAGAGCTACTCAATCAGTAATTACTCAACTAGAAGTWGATCATACTCCAAATGAAATCAAACGACCAMTTAGAATTWCTGATGAAAGTGGYRVWTCTATWCCTGAYGGTTATGCWAGATGGCTCAAAACAAATACTGTWAAACAAAAACAATCTGGTTATCGTTCHRYCTTTATCACTCTTGAAGCAGGYGATATTACTRCMARCCAACTTRATGCATTRGCAGACSYCATTCGTGAYTTCTCTTCTGAGGGTAADGCAAGATTTGGVTTTGTRCAAAATGTAGCATTACGTTATGTCCATGAAGATGATTTRCCACGYTTGTATTCYAAKCTTCTAGAGGTDGGAYTRGCAAAATCTGGTGCATTAACAATGACTGCYCCAATTGGYTGTTCAGGAACAACTTCWTGTAATCTTGCATTAACAAATTCACATAGACTAKCAAAAGAAATTCAAAGAAAATTRCTWGARTTAAAATTTGATGAAGATGATGATTTGAGTGATTCTTCTATTAAGATAAGTGGCTGTCCAAACTCTTGTGGCCAACATGGAATTGCAACTATTGGHTTCTWTGGAGGCGGWGGRCGTGTHGGAAAAGACATGTATGCAAATTATCAGATGTCTTTAGGTGGACGBTCTGATGGTGATACAATGTTGGGTCAAAYATGTSWWAGRGTTCCTGCAAAAAGAGTAATTMCTGTAATTCTDAAAATTATTGAACTATTCAAACAAAATAAGAAAYCYGACGACACTCTTCAATCTTGGATTCATAGAGTTGTAAATAACARTGAAGACTCTGAGATAAAATCAATTAATGATATCAAAAAAGTTTTAGARCCACTAGTWRTTCCTCCAACAAAAGAAGAGGATCCTGATTTTTACCTTGATTATGGTAATGATACTAGTTACCATACAAAAACTGGAAAGGGTGARTGCGCTGCTTGACAGAATCTGGTAAAATAACAACGGATGTTGACTCTTTACGTTCAGAAATAAGAGACAAAAGTGTTCGAGTAATTGATGTTAGAAGAGAMGATGATTACAAACAAGATCATATYCCHACTGCTGTAAATTTACCHYTGGCAAATCTTTTGTCWGATGATAGTCCAGAACGTGTTTTGAAACTCATAARCACTATGGGAATTGATAATGARACACCHGTTGTTGTTTATGATGATACTTTTGGTGCYYTKGCATCAAGAGTWGCTTGGACHTTGGAATACMTWGGACATTCARATGTAACTTTRCTTGAAACTACTTACAGTAATTGGAAATCMCTDGGGTTGGAAARCGATTCTCADABTCCTGAAATACAAAGCAAAGAACACTCTCTGAATTTACAACCAAATATTTTRGCAACCKYTGATTATYTGGAAAGTGCAAAAGAAAGAGATGATGTAATCTTGATTGATAATAGGGAGCGCCTGAATTWYCTTGAACAACACATYCCAGGHGCAATTAGTCTVCCTTATMGAACACTTKCYAGTAAAGACAAAATTTTACGTCCAAAAGAAGACATGAAGCGRTTGCTTGAAAATCGWGGAGTTAMTGGAAATTCAGAAATHATTACYTATTGTGGCAGTGTKGGYACTCTTTCTGGATTAGCATATTATGCAYTAAAATCTGTGGGATTAYCTAAYACAAAATTATATGTTCGYTCTTTYAAGGAATGGAAAAATCTTGAAAARCCHACSGHAAAGCAAGAAGATGCTAACTACTGGGATTTATCTGCAGAATAATTAAGAAATCTCATTTCTGAGTTTTTTAGTAATTGTTACTTCRATGTTATCAAACAATGTTAACATCTTBTCTTTGTTATTYWCTAGATARTCTTCTCCTCTATCTTTTAATCTAATCTTCCAYAATCTTATTTCTCTGTGTTCATCCAAGAACATTTCAATCATCTGCTCACCTGATTTYGCADTGTCTGTRAATTCDTCGAAADTATCCATAGTTTTCTCCACATCTTYTTCTTCAATTGCTTCTTTTACAGATTGAATGGCAWGACTDAGTTCTTTCAAATTCTTAAYTGGTCTTGGTAATGTTTTTCTTGTGATTCCAAACAATCCCTTTYTTTCTTTGCCCATTTTTTCTGCAACATTDGGTGCAAGATCMYAAATTGGAATTTTAYTTARACCMWTACGTTTTTCATTTTGTACTAWWAGTCCYTTTTCCATTAATTTTCTTAATCCAGTTTCAGCATCTACYYTATCKAGATATGTTGTCCAGACAATTGCACCAATTGTRTGATAMCCTTGTCTGACTGATTCTAAAACTACAACTTCCTGAATTYTCTTGAATCCWTCTTCAATTCTTACATTTWYRAAGTCAAAGTCTCGAATTGATCTTCTAGCATTTTTAACATCAATCTCAATTGARCGTTTCAATGMTTCTAATGAWTCTGGTACTTGATTTAGTAATGATAAGAAACAAGCTTTGTTGTACCAAGCCATTYSAWATGTTGGRTCAGATTCAATTGCTTTTTCKACTGCATCTAATGCTTTGGCATATTTTTTTTGTTSATAATAYACRAGTCCTTTAAGATTCCARACTTCTGGATTTGTAACATCAATATCTAAAATTTTRTCATATACTCTTAGTGMTTCAATRTGATCAYCTAAATGAAATCTTGCATAACCTAACTTCAGCAAAGTTTCAACACTATAAGGATCAATCCTTAATGCCTGCTGAAATACATCAACAGCATCTTCTAATTTTTCGTCTGCCATGAAATTAATTCCTTTTTTGAATAATTTCTTACGATTATAATCAGGATTAACTAAACTGGTATTTTTTACCTCTACTTTCTCTGATTTTGATTCATCTGTTTCCTTTGATTTTTTCCCGAATAGCTTCTTCACTAGCTCAACGTGCAATTTTATCTAGATAAATACTATCCTTAATTGGACTGTGTTTTTGCCGCACTTGGAATGATTCAGGCGATCTAAATATAGAAATACTTGGAAATTGCACAACGAATGTGTCATCTCAGTCACGAATAGAAATTCAAGGACCGGCACCGTTTAAACAATCAGGTGTATACGAAGCCCAAATTGCAATTACTGACAGTAAACCTTCAGATGATTCAATTCGAACTAAACAATTCTCATCTTTGTGGAAAGGTRATTTCCACCTTAACGTAAAAAATGGTGTATTTTCTGAAACAATTGGCTCCMCTGAAAACCCCCTTCCTTCATCWATAGATAATCTTGATAAAATTTGGATTGTTGTAACTGATCTATTTTCTTCATTACATACTGTATTTGATGTTCCWTTAGCAAAACCAACAAGAAAATTACAATCTGAAAGTACAAAACCAAMACGCTCTACAAAACAARATRCTCTTGTTGSYKCTRYTGGTCCACCAGGTTCCMMCGGTGACAAAGGTCCACTTGGTCMACYTGGTCAACAAGGACCTGCAGGAGCYAAAGGTCYTGAAGGTATACYCGGTCAACCCGGYGAYAAAGGTTCACTAGGTGAWAAAGGCAAACCCGGTGACAAAGGAATGACTGGAGACAAAGGAATTACTGGTGATAAAGGAGATAAGGGTGACAAAGGAATTATTGGCCCACCCGGTGACAAAGGAGAAAAAGGTTCAACAGGTTCTWTTGGCGAAAAAGGYCCAACTGGATTAAARGGACCAATTGGYMCAYCAGGAGAAAAAGGTCCAACAGGTTCTYCCGGTGACAAAGGAGCACTKGGATTAAGAGGTTCTCCAGGAGAAAAAGGTGACAAAGGTCCACAGGGTTTATCTGGTGACAAAGGAATWACAGGTCCAACAGGTACACCAGGAGAAAAAGGTTCAACTGGAATAACAGGTGTTCAAGGWGAAAAAGGAATTCAAGGACTTCCAGGTACAATTGGAGAAAAAGGTTCAACAGGTTCAACAGGCCCTGTTGGTGGAAAAGGTTCARCTGGTCTGACAGGTYCAACTGGAGAAAAAGGTAACAAAGGTCCTGAAGGCACAACTGGAGAAAAAGGTCCDCWWGGTMCACAAGGCCCTGCAGGAGCTAAAGGACTTACAGGAGTTTCAGGTCCACAAGGAGAAAAAGGAAACAAAGGYCCACTTGGTCCRYCAGGAGAAAAAGGTTCAACTGGTCCACTTGGCACACCCGGCGAAAAAGGTCCACAAGGCCCTCAAGGTTCWCAGGGTGAACGTGGTGTAACMGGYGCACCAGGAGAAAAAGGTCCWCAAGGYCCACAAGGAATTCAAGGCCCACARGGAGAACGAGGCCCACATGGYCCAATAGGYTCAKCMGGYGAACAAGGTTCATCCGGTGAACAAGGTCCRATTGGTCCGCCAGGTCCACGAGGTCCACCAGGTGCACCAGGAGAAAAAGGYCCCTCAGGTGGAATGTCATCTGAACAAAAAACAATCTTCAAAGAACTATTGGAAATTCTAACAAACAAAAACATCATTACAACTGAAGAACAAATTAAACTAATGAGTTATCTTTACTAATCAGTGTGAATAGGTAAATTACGATGAGTGAAAAACCAAATAAAATTGAATTTAAGATGTTAGATTACAAACGAATAGAAAATGATTTTGTATCTTTCAAATTAGAAGATGGAACTGTAGTTAGAGTTAAAGTTGATTTAGATAGAGTTGGGAAAGCTGCAAATTACAAAAATCCTGACGGCACTCCCCATTATGCAATTAGCACTGCTATCAAATTATCAATCATACCTCCTGACAAAAAATTCTCTGTAGAAAAAAAATCTGTTAAAGGAACAAATACACAACCTCCAGGACAAATGTTTAGTTAGCAAAAATCTTTTAATAAACACTTTCTGCAGATGGTCTTCTACCTTGTAGCCAACTAGTTTTACCACAAATCGTGCATTTGTATTTCCTTCTACGTTTGTATGTAGCCATATTTGGAAGAAAAATTAGTTCTTGTTTTGTTTTTGCCATACAATATTTGCACCATCTGTGCTCAATTTCTTGTTCCATGTTGCATTTTTTTTTTGAATTATGTCCCTCTTTTCTTGATTATTGTTAATACATCCTCATCTAACAAAATATGATTCAAACCCACTCTTTGTCCTCCAAACTTTACACTTTTACCCCAAACTAAACCATATCTGAATGCTCTTCTCATTCTTCTATGTAGTTTATTACAAATCTCTTCAACAGTATCTCCTTCTCTTGCAATTAATGGTTCTTTGAAGTCTGTCTCTCCTCCTTTTGGCCTCATGTAAATTCTAATGAATTTTAATCTCTCATAGATCTTCTCTTTGAGTAATTCAATGTTAATGTCTGAATTTGCAGATACTTCGATTACTTCTGATTTTATTTTTTTCTTCAACTCTTTTAGAAACTTTTTGTCAACTAAATCAATTTTGTTTAAAATTGTAATTGATTTTGAATAACTGATATTTCCAGCAATGTGATCTGCTAGTTGTTCTGATGTGATGTCTTCTCTAGTGACAACACGAGCACTAACAATTCCATAAAGATGTAAAATGTCTTTGAGATGTTTCTCTGTAATTTTTGTGAGTTTTACCTGTTGGGCAACTGCAATACCACCCATTGATGCTTTTTCAATTGTGATGTTTGGTGGTAGTTGATTGAGTCTAATTCCGATACTACCTAATTCATTTACTAACACATTTTCATGATAWGGTTGAAACACGTCTAATAGAAGTAATACAAGATCTGCTGWTCTTGCAACAGATAAAATTCTTCTTCCYAATCCTTTGCCTGTAGATGCTCCTTTGATTATTCCGGGAAGATCCAAAACTTGGATTTTTGCACCTCTATACTCCATCATACCYGGAACTACGGTTAGTGTTGTAAATGTRAAAGCRCCCACAGTMGATTYTGCWTTWGTCATTTTATTCAATAACGTAGATTTTCCAACACTTGGTAATCCAATTAWTACAATTGTTGCATCTCCTGTTCTTCTAACATCAAATCCATCTGATTTCATGCCTGATTTTTTAATTAYGTTCTCTTCTTGCTCTCTTTTCAGTTTTGCAATCTTTGCTTTGAGTARACCTATGTGATGCTCTGTTGCTTTGTTAATCTTGGTTTTTGCCATCTCATCTTGAATGGCTTTGATTTTTTCAGGAATTCCCAATACTATTCATCTCATGCAACATTTCMTTCAAATAAAACCGTATTACTTTGCTTTTTTACCARTAGATGGCTAAAATTCTCAAAAAAGATCTTAAAGACTAAATTRTTTAGGATTCTATTTTCTTGCGTAGCAAATATTATTCGGTTTACAAAACARTTTCTATGAAAAARAGAACATTTGCAGTGGATATTGATGGTACGATTACTGAAAACGGTGGKGGWAGAATACATTTGGATGCMCTTGAAGCATTAAGACATCTAACTAACATGGGRCATGATGTGATTTTTGTAACTGGCCGCTCTTCTRTTGAAGGATTCTTACTATCTGTGTTTGGTGGAACYACAAAAATTTCTGTTGGCGAAAATGGTGGCTGTATTACCCTTGRTTCTAATGAACATATCTTGTTRGGKAATATTGAAGAATGYAAAAATGCATTTCAAGTTATCAAAAGYAGTATTGAGAAYGTCAAAGAAAAACCTGTTTTTCCWAGAATGACTGAAGTTGTTTTASAAMGRACATTTGAYYTAGATCTTGCAAGAAAGRTWGTMTCTGAAAATAATCTTRAYGTGGAACTATCTGAYAGTCARTATGCTTWTCATATCAATTCTTCTGGAATTGATAAGGGYACAGGRTTCWGYGAAATCATGAAGAAATTCTCTATTTTACGYGATGATGTMATAGCYATTGGRGATAGYGCRACWGATATTCCATTGTTYAAGGTRGCAAAAACAAGTRTTGCWTTRGGAAATGCTTCTGAACAAGTAAAATCTGAGGCYACTATGACAGTYTCTGCAAAGGCWGGTGATGGTGTWCTTGAGGCATTAGATAAATTAGCACCTAAATTATCTGAGATATARGATGACATTCAAATCARTTATTGATGAAATYGAAAATAATCTCAACAAGATACTAGATGAYCTYTCAATAYCTRATSTAAAATTTTCTGTTGAAYCTGCAAAACCTGGTTTTGGTGATGTTAGCTCAAATATTTCATTTTTACTTGCAAAACAGCTCAAAAAAAGCCCAAAAGATGTTGCAGAAATGCTATCTGAAAAATATCAACATTGTTCTAGTACTCTAGTTTTAAAAACTGAAGCACATCCATCAGGATATCTGAATTTCTATGCTAACTGGAAAAAATTAAGCCAATTGATTCTATCTGAATCTAATCTTCCAGAATTTGGTGATGTTGATATTGGGAAAAATTCTACAATTGTAGTCGAGCATACAAGCGTAAATCCTAACAAAGCTCTTCACATAGGACACATTAGAAATATCATCATTGGTGATACTATCTCTAGAATTTTAAAAAAAGTGAATTACAAAGTTAATGTTCTAAACTACATTGATGATTCTGGTCTCCAAGTGGCTGATATAATAGTTGGATTCAAGCATCTCGGATTTGATCAAGAACCTCCTGAAGGAAAGAAATTTGATCATTATTGTGGTGATGATGTATATGTCAAAACCACACAAAAATATGAGTCAGATTCTAGCCTTGAAGAGATTAGGAAAAATGTTCTCAAAGAACTTGAAGATGGTAATTCTGAAACTGCTAAATTTGCAGATAAAATTACACGAAGGGTTCTGGCAAATCAACTAGAAACATGTTGGAATCTCTCAGTTTCTTATGATTGTCTTAATTTTGAATCTCAGATTATTCGTTCAGGATTATGGASTAAAATCTTTGAAAAGATCAAAGAAATGAACCTAATWGAATTTGAAAATGARGGYAAGAATRCAGGATGTTGGGTAATWCGTGGSGAAGATAAAGAAGAAGACAAGGTAATTGTCAGAAGTAACGGGACTGCAACGTACATTGCTAAAGACATTCCATATGCTGCATGGAAATTAGGATTGCTTGAGGATCCATTCAATTATAAAAAATATGAAAAAGAACAACCCAATTCCAGGGTCTTATGGCAAACTACTTTGAATGAAAATGATTCCACCCCTCAAAACTTTTCTGGAGAAAAAGTCATTACTGTAATTGATTCACGTCAAGCAAGATTACAAAAAATTATCACTGATTTGATGGGAAAATTCAAATCAATTCAAGATGCATACATCCATCTTGGCTATGAATCAGTAACTCTTAGTTCTGACACTGCCAAAGTCCTCGGTTTGGATACTGATGGAAAACAAGCACAAATGTCTGGAAGAAAGGGATTGTATGTAAATGCTGATTCTGTATATGATATACTAAAAGAGAAAACAACAGAAGAAACAAAGAAGAGACATCCTGAAATGGTTTCTTCTGATATTGAAAAAATTGCTCATAATGTTTCAGTTGGTACTTTGCGTTATGAAATGATAAAACAAGATCTAGACAAAATTATTGCATTTGATTTAACAAAGTCTCTTAGTTTGGAAGGCGATACTGCACCATACATACAATATACTCACGCCAGAGCTGCAAGAATATTAGAAAAATCTGTTCGTGCCCCTTCAATTGATGTTGATTTTTCTTTGCTAAAAGAGCAACCTGAACTAGATTTGATTAAAACAATTGGTCTGTTTGGCATGCAAGTTCGTGACGCTGCAAATAATTTGTCTCCAAAAGTGATTGCAAGATACTGTCATGATTTAGCTGTTGCATTCAATTCATTTTATGAGCATGTCAAGGTTTTAGAATTGGGTGATGAACCACTAGAAAATTCTCGTCTTTGTATTGTGAATTCATTTAAAATCACTCTAGAAAAGGCACTAGATCTTCTTGGTATAGTTGCTCCTGATAGAATGTAGTCCCAGAGAGTGCACAACACGAATGTTGGCTTCTCTCTGGGTTGTTGGCGTGCAAACCATAATCGATAATCTATACCGGATTATTCATTGAAGGATTGGGATTAATTGAAGACAAATCTGATTATATGATATTCGAAATCAATGCATC
>LKGT01004307.1_pt1 | contig 13875 bp, 8 predicted proteins | sample 503861 | NCBI WGS metagenome assembly LKGT01 (sample SAMN04113194, study PRJNA297058) | marine sediment metagenome | biome: marine benthic biome; feature: marine benthic feature; material: marine sediment; isolation source: sediment sample collected at the water-sediment interface from the South... ...
GGTGTCCCGTGCCAACGCCTCCTTGGCGGCGGGGCTGGCGACGGGCCGGGCGGTGGTGATGACGGCGCCGACGGAAACCGGAACCTCATTGCCCATGAGCGCGATCAGCCCCTCGCGCCAGATCCGRGAGGTRRCAAGGGTTYYTCTGTCCGGCGCCTGAACGGTATCGGCGCAAATCAAGGCGCCWGGWTCGAGCCCCGGGTCCAGTCCACCCGCCATGCCGAAGCTTACCAGGGCTTYSGCGCCGTCTTCGATAAGGCGRAGCGCGCCCTCTCGGGCRCGCTCTYSATYGGCACCGGCGCAGTAAAGAAACGGGCGGCCGGCTTGTCCCCACTCACCSRYTSGCCGGGCGATGCAATCCGCTTCGGCGAYRAGKCCGGTGACGAYGCCGAGCCGGMTCACATGCCCATCACCCCCGGCMSGGTGGCGCCGCGCATGAGATTGAGGTAGCGGGCCAGCGCCCACAGSGGRAAATAGGTCCGGTAKCCGTGATAGCGCAGATAGAACACRCGGGGRAAGCCGACCGCCGTGTGCCACCKYTCSGACCAYACAGGGCCCTTGCGCGGCGCCGAAAGWAGGTACTCGACGCCGCGGGCGACARCGTCGCTTTCGACCTCGCCCRCCGCCATCAGGCCGAGGATCGCCCARGCCGTCTGTGACGGCGTGCTTGCCTTCGCCTCGCCCTTTCGCTCCGGCCAGTAGGTGGCGCCGTCCTCGCCCCAGCCGCCGTCCTCGCGCTGGCAAGCCTTGAGCCACGCCACCGCCTTGCGCATATGGGGCGATGCGTGGTCTTCCTTCGCCGCATTCAAGGCCAACAAGGCCGACCAGGTGCCGTAGATGTAATTCGTCCCCCAGCGGCCGTACCACGAGCCGTCGCTCTCTTGCGAGCGCCTGAGACTATCGAGCCCACGGGCGACCGCCGGATGACCCGGCCCGTAACCGAGCTGGCACAGCATGCTGACGCAGCGCGCGGTGACATCGGCGGTCGGCATATCGAGAAGCGCGCCGTGATCGGCGAAGGGGATATGGTTCAGATAATGAGCAGTGTTATCGGCGTCGAACGAGCCCCAGCCGCCGTCCTCGCTCTGCATGCCGACCACCCATTCGATGGCGCGGGCGAGCGCGGTCCGCATCTCCACACCGTTGCCCGAGCGCCGGGCCCGGTCCAGCGCCATGACGACGACGGCGGTGTCATCGATATCGGGATAATGGTCGTTGCGGTACTGAAAGGGCCAGCCGCCGGGACGCAGGCCCGGCCGGCGCACGGCCCAATCGCCCTCGACCTCGAGGATCTGACGATCGAGCAGCCATTTCACGCCCTCGCGCATGGACTCGCTGTCTTCCAGCTCACCCGCCTCCATCAGCGCCAGCATCGCAAGACCGGTGTCCCAGACCGGCGAAATGCAGGGTTGGCAATAGCCTTTGTCGGGACCGAGCACCAGGAGCTTCCTGATGGCCTCCATGGATGCCCTCCGCCTCGGGTCGTCTTCGGGATAGCCGAGGGCGGCCTGCGCCATCACCGTGTTCGCCATCGCCGGAAAGATGCCGCCGAGACCGCCTTCGCCATTGGCCCGCTTGTTGATGAAGGTGACGGCGGCGTCGATCGCGTGGGCGCGCAAACGCTTCGGAATCAGACGCTCGCCGACGTACAAAATGCGGTCGAGGAGAAGAAACACATGGCCCAACGAAGCGCCGGTGCTGTTGACGATATAGCGCCTTTCACGATGGGGCGGCGTGACGAACAACTCGGCAATGCCAACGCCCCTTGGATTCTTTGCCTCCGGTTTGAGCGCCGAAAGGATCATAAGCGGCACGATGACCGTGCGCGACCAATAGGAAACCATGTCCAGGCGAAAGGGAAACCACGACGGCAACAGCATGATCTCGACCGGCATGGTGGGCACGGCGCGCCACGGCACCTCGCCGAAAAGGGCGAGGGTGAAGCGGGAGAACACGTTGCACCGGGCGGCGCCGCCATGGGCGAGTATGGCTTCGCGCGCGCGCGCCATGTGCGGCGCATCCGGATCGTCGCCAACGAGCTTGAGGGCGAAATAGGCCTTGACCGTGGCGCTGATATTGAAGTCGCCGCCGTAAAACAGGGGCCAGCCGCCATGGACGGCTTGGCGCTCGCGGATATAGACCGCAAGCTTGGCCTCGACCTCGTCGTCGATCTCGCCGAGAAAATGATCGAGCAGGATGAACTCGGAAGGGATGGTGGCGTCGGCCTCGAGCTCGAACGCCCAGTGCCCGTTCTCCGCCTGCAGTTCCTTGAGACCGTCGGCGACGCTTTTGACCGTCCTGGCGACCGCCGAAAGGTCCGCCAACGGCTGCTCGTCGCGAGGGCTCGGCGGCTCTACTGTTTGGGCCAAAGTCATGGACGCACTTCTCGACTGTCCCGGAGGAGTGTCGCGTAGCCCAGCGGCACCGCTGTTGTCAAGGTCGGACCACTCCTCCACGCCAGGAACCCCCCGTTTTACCGCGATTATCTCATTGCCAGCCTGGCCGCCCGGTTGCCCGAGCGGACAGCGCCTTCTATGGTAGCGGGAAGGCCGGTATTCGTCCAGTCACCGGCCAGGAACAAATTCGTGAACTCGGTCGATGCCCCGGGGCGGCGGCTCACTTCCGTAGGGATCTGGGCGAAGGTCGCCCGGCGCTCCTTGACGACGCGGTATGGYGGCACCGCGCTYGGATCGAGGTCCAGGGCCCGGGCGACGTCGCGCCACGCCCGGTTSGCSAGGGCCTCCGCCGGATCGTCGATCAGATCGTCGGCGGCGCTGACSGTGACGGCGGCGACATCGCCKCGCACGAAMAGCCACTGGGCGACGCCGCCGASSAGCCCGAGATAAGGCGCCCCCTCGGGCARSTCGGGCGCRYCGTCGAGGCGGAAATGRAYRTTCASGATGGCACGGCTGGCGAGGGGAGCYTCAAGGCCGGGGAWCAGGGACRCCGCCATGGWGGGCGGCACGGCGAGGATCACCCTGTCAGCGGGCCCAAGCGCGACGGTGCCGCGYGKGAACCGGAGGCCGCCGATGCGAGMACCCTCGATCTCAAAYGCRCTCAGGCGATGGCCGAAGCGAACATCGGCGCCGAGATCGCCGAGCCTGGCGATCGCGGGATCGATAAGGCCCGCCGACAGGCCCTCGCGGGCGACATAGCCGCGCCAGGCACGGGACCCCCCGAAGAATATCACGGCCATCACCGGCCCGAGCAATCGCGCCGCGCCGTCTTCCATCCTGGCGTTGAGGACGGCTACGGCGAGGGGCTCGACAAAGCGCCTGACCACGGGATCGTCCACGGCCAAGCAGTCGGCGACGGTGGCCCCAGCGCCGGCAACCGTCAGCTTCAGCGCCGCCAGATACCGTAAGGTCCGGCTCCCCGGCACCCGCCGGGCCGGCACCCCGATCCACCAGGGAATGGGGCCCGCGTTGGGGCGTACCACCCAGCGTTCGCCGGTGTCGACATCAAGGAACGGGAACACCGTCTCGGACGGGGCGCGGAGGGCATCGGGCGCACCGATGGCGTCGAGATAACGGAACGTGGCGCGATTGGCGCCGAGGATCAGATGGTTGCCGTTGTCGATTCGCCGGCCGATCGCCGCATCATCGAACGAACGGCAGCGCCCGCCGGCATGACCGGCCGCCTCGTACAGGCACACCTTTTGCCCTGCCTCCGCCAGACGGACCGCCGCGGCGAGTCCGGCAAGGCCCGCGCCGATGACATACGCTGCCGCCATCGCCGCCTAGGAGCCTGTCCGAGTATTGATCACGGGCGGCACCGTGTTTTCAAGGCCTTGGGCTAGRATGGCGCCGCGCCGCGAYGCCGGGCGCATCGCAAGCGGTGCCAGACGACGTCCCAAGGCCTTGAARACACGGCCCTCCGGGTCGGCCAGACAGACGCGATTGCCGCGTCGCGAAGGCTTGCCGATGCRCACGGCATCGCCCGCTCCTCCGCTCCTRACACTCGCGCCTGTCTGGCCGATGCAGCCCATGGTCAAWMCTCGGATAGGCTCCTAGAAGATGCCGTAACGAAGCGCGAGCCAGAATTTCTCGGCCGCGTGCAGGCGTACCGGCTGGTCGAGCCGGTCCCAGCCACGGCGCACCAACCGGTCGAGCATCCGGCGATAGACGTTCATCATCACGAGCGCCGGCCTGACCGCGCGCCTCGGGCGGTCGCGAAGCGCCGCGCGGGCGTCGGCGAAGCGCTCTCCGGCGACTTCGGCGAGATCGCCGCACACCGCGGCCAAGGCGGGGTGGCGCAGCACGGCGGCGGGATCGCGGGTCTCGATGCCGTGGGCCTCGAGCAGTTCACGCGGCAGGTAGAGCCGGCCCAACTCGGCATCCTCCAAAAGATCGCGCAGAAGATTGGTGAGTTGCAGCGCCCGGCCAAGGGTCAGGGCAAGGGTGCGGGCCGCGGGYCCCGAAACACCGAAAATCCGCACCGACAAAAGACCCACGGCGCCGGCGACACGGTCGCAGTAAAGTTCRAGCTCGGMSAAGCTSGGCGCCACCATCCGGTTGGTGGCGTCCATCTCCATGCCGTCCAGCAAGGCCAGGAAATCTTCCTTGGCGAGGCCATAGGTCKCGACCGGCCGGCGCAAGGCGCGGGTGATCGGATGAKKGGGCCGGYCCYGRWAGAGCTSGTCGATTTCCTCGCGCCARGCGKTGAGCCCGGCCAGTTTSACCTCGGGCGCYGCGTCTCCGTCGGCGATGTCATCGACGGCGCGACARTAGGCGTAGACCGCGAACATCGCCTCGCGCTTRGKYYTMGGCAACAACCGCATGGCCCAGAAAAACGAGGTGCTGSCATTGGCGACGATGGCATCGAGCTGTTCGCTGAGAGAGGCGCCGGACCGGTCGTCAACCCGGGAGGGGGAGGTCAATATACCGGAGGCGGTCCCGTCTCCGGCGCCGGCCGGCGCCGCGTCCGGACCGAGGAGAATTTCCTGCGCCGCGGGGGGCTTGGTCACCACTCAGGCGCGTGCGGGCGCCTTTTCGGCGGCCCGGCCGAAGGCGTCGAGCGCCGTGGCGACGATGGCGCGGGCATCGAGGCCGGCGTCGGCGTACTGGGCCTTCGGCGTGTGGTGGTGGATGAAGCGGTCGGGCAACGTCATCGGCCGCACCTTGAGGCCGTTCTCCAGCAGCCCCGCATGGGCCAGGCAGTGCAGAACCTGGGTCGCGAAGCCGCCGATCGCCCCTTCCTCGATGGTGATCAGCAACTCGTGCTGGCGCGCCAGGGCGCACACCAACCCCTGGTCCAGCGGCTTGGCGAAACGCGCGTCCGCCACCGTCGCCGACAGCCCATAGGCGCCAAGCTCGTCCGCCGCCGCCAGGCACTCGTGCAGGCGCGCGCCGAAGCTCAGCAGCGCCACCGCCGTCCCTTCGCGCAGCACCCGCCCCTTGCCCAGCTCCAGGACCTCGCCGCGCTCCGGCAAGGCGGCGCCGAACCCCTCGCCGCGCGGATAGCGCAGCGCCGACGGACGGTCGTCGATCGCCACCAAAGTCGCCACCATGTGCACCAGCTCCGCCTCGTCCGCCGCCGCCATCACCACGAAGCCCGGCAGGCAGCCGAGATAGGCGATGTCGTACGCTCCCGCATGGGTCTGACCGTCCGCCCCGACCTGACCGGCGCGGTCGATGGCGAAGCGAACCGGCAGGCGCTGGATGGCGACGTCGTGCACGATCTGGTCGTAGGCGCGCTGCAGAAACGTCGAATAGATCACCGCGAACGGCTTCATCCCCGCGCACGCCAGCCCGGCCGAGAACGTCACCGCGTGCTGCTCGGCGATGCCGACGTCGAAACATCGATCCGGGAACTTCTCGGCGAACAGGTCGAGACCCGTCCCCGACGGCATCGCCGCCGTCACCGCGACGATGCTCGCGTCCCGCTCCGCCTCCGCCATCAACGCCTCGGCGAACACCTTGGTGTAGCTCGGCGCCTTCGGCGTCGCCTTCGCCTGCTTRCCGGTCACGACGTCGAACTTGCCGACACCGTGATACTTCTCCGCCGCCGCCTCCGCCGGCGCGTACCCTCGCCCCTTCTGGGTCACCACATGGACCAGAACCGGGCCCGGCTCCYKSGAATCGCGGACGTTCTTCAGGACCGGAAGAAGATGCTCCAGATTGTGGCCGTCCAGCGGCCCGATATAGAAGAAACCCAAYTCCTCGAACAGCGTGCCGCCGGCCAGGAGGCCACGCGCGTACTCCTCCGCCCGCTTCGCCGCCTGTTCGATCGGACGCGGGAACTTCTCCGCCATCAGCATCGCCACATGGCGTAGCGATCGGTACGACTTGGACGAGATCAGACGCGACAGATAGGCGCTCATCGCCCCCACCGGCGGCGCGATCGACATGTCGTTGTCGTTCAACACCACGATGAGGCGCGCATCCATCGAGCCGGCGTTGTTCATCGCCTCATAGGCCATCCCCGCGCTCATCGCGCCGTCGCCGATCACCGCGATGACGTTATGGCCCTCGCCCTTGAGATCGCGCCCCACCGCCATCCCCAACGCCGCCGAGATCGACGTCGCCGCGTGCGCCGCSCCGAAGGCGTCGTATTCGCTCTCGGCGCGGAAGGTGAAGCCCGACAAGCCGCCGCCCTGGCGAAGGGTGCGGATGCGGTCGCGMCGCCCGGTCAGRATCTTGTGCGGATAGGCCTGGTGGCCGACGTCCCAGACCAGCTTGTCGTTAGGTGTATCGAACAGGTAATGAAGCGCCACCGTCAGCTCGACGACGCCAAGACCGGCCCCCAGATGMCCCCCSGTGATCGAYACCGCGTCGATCATCTCGGCCCGCAACTCATCCGCCAGCTGGCGAAGATCCGCCTCCGCCAAACGGCGCAGATCACCAGGTACATCGATCTTGTCGAGTAACGGCGTTTTGCTCATTGGTGCCACTTCTGATCCCCCGTCAACCGCGCCGCTCGACCACGAAACCGGCCACCTGACGCAAAAGGTCGGCATTTTCTTCGAATAAATCAAGATGTTGCACCGCCTGGTCGGCCAGCATCTCCGCCTGAACCCGGGCCTGCTGGGGCCCGAGGATGGAGACGAACGTCGCCTTTCCCGCCGCCGCGTCCTTGCCGACGGACTTGCCGATGTCGGCCTCGCTGCCTTCCTCATCCAGGAGGTCGTCGATGATCTGGAAGGCGAGGCCGAGGTCGTGGGCATAGGCCCTGAGCGCATGGCGCGCGGGCCTCGGCGCCTTGCCCAATATGGCCCCGGCCTCGCAGGAAAAGGCGATCAGTTCGCCGGTCTTGAGCCGTTCCATGCGCGAGATGGTGCCGATATCAAGCGCCTGGTGCTCGGAAATCAAGTCGATCATCTGCCCGCCGACCATGCCCTGGCCGCCGCAAGCGCCGCCAAGCCCCAACACCAGTTCGCAACGCACGGCGGGGTCCGAATGGGTGGCGTCGCCGGCCAAGACCTCGAAAGCCAGCGTCAATAGCGCATCACCAGCGAGGATCGCGGTCGCCTCGTCGAACTTGACGTGACAGGACGGTTTGCCGCGCCTGAGATCGTCATCGTCCATCGACGGCAGATCGTCATGGACCAGGGAATAGCTGTGCACCATCTCGACCGCCGCCGCCGCGCGGAACGCGCAGCGTTCGGCGACGTTGAACAATCGGGAGGCACTCAATACGAGAAAGGGCCGAAAGCGCTTGCCGCCATTGAGGATCGCATAGCGCATGGCCTCGAAAACACGCGTCTCGGCGCCGCCGGCCTCCTCGGGCAACAAATCTCCGATGACCTCTTCGACGGCCTGGGCGGCCTCGGCCATGCTTTCCCGCAGCCGGTCCAATTCGCCCTCAGTCGATTTCGGCGCTTGCCGTGCGGACCGTGCCCTGGGGGCCCAGTTCGATCTTGTCCACCTTGGCCTTGGCCTCGGAAAGTTTCGCCTCGCAGTGACGTTTGAGCATGGCCCCGCGTTCATATGCCGCGATCGCGTCGTTCAGCTTCACCTTGCCCTCCTCGAGTTCGCGGACGATCTTTTCGAGCGCCGCGAGCGCGTCCTCGAAGCTCAGGCGCGCGATGTCTTCCGGAATGGCGTCGGCCGAAGAGCGTTTGGCCATGTGGTCCCCTAAATTTGCGCGAAGTCTAGGCCTACGCGCGCCCGAGGGCAAGCCGAACCCCCCAGAGCACTAGCCCGACATCAGGACCCTGACGTGAGCGGCGGCCGACGATCCCAGCGCACCGAGGTCATAGCCCCCTTCGAGAGTCGACACCACCCGGCCCTTCGAACTCGCCTCGGCGATGTCCATGATCTCCCGCGTCGCCCAGGCGAAGTCCTCCTCCACCAAATTGAGTTGCGCCAGCGGATCGGCCGCGTGGGCATCGAAGCCCGCGGATATGAAGGTGAAGTCGGGCGCAAAATCACGAAGCGCCGGCAGGATGCGATCGTTCATGGCTTGGCGGAACTCYRCCGACCCGGTATTGGGCGCCAACGGCGCGTTCACCACATTGCCGACGCCCTGTTCATCCGCCGACCCCGTTCCGGGATAGTGGGGGAAYTGGTGGGTGGAGGCGTAGAACAGTTCGGCATCATGGGCGAAAGTTGCCTGGGTGCCGTTGCCGTGGTGGACGTCGAAGTCGATCACGGCGGCGCGTGCGAGGCCGTGTTGCTCGCGGGCGTGCAAGGCCCCGACGGCGACGTTGTTGAACAGACAGAAGCCCATGGCGCGGGCCGCTTCGGCATGATGTCCGGGGGGCCTGACGGCGCAAAAGGCGTTTTGCCCCTCGCCCGCCACGACCGCATCCACCGCGGCGCAAAGCGCGCCGGCGGCGCGAAGGGCGGCCTCGCCCGATGACGGCGAAAGCACGGTATCGGGATCCAGGGAGTAATGGCCCTCCTTGGGCACCAGCGACAGCACCCGATCGACATGATCCCTGGGGTGGACGCGGGTCAGTTGATCGGTCTCGGCGCGGGGCGCGTCACGCCATTGAAGATCCTTGAATTCTTCCGTCTTGAGCGCGTCGAGGACGGCCTTGAGCCGCGCCGGGCATTCGGGGTGGAAGGCGCCGGGATCGTGCTCTACGCAGGCGGGGTGGGTGAAAATCAGCGTCGTCATTTATTGTAAACCCTTTTGGGGCTTGATCGGGAACGCCCATTCTAGCGGCGCTTGCGCCGCCACCGCCAGTCACTTCGGCAGAACCGCCTGAAAAGCCGCGGGTCAGGGCCAATTCTAGCGCCGGCACGGCTTGGCCGGGCCGGAGAAGCCGATTGACAGAACCCGAATTAGGGCCACAAATATCGCAAAATGGCGTAAAATAGGCGATGGGACGATCAAACATGACTTGGGCCGGGCGAGTGCTTGGCTCCTGGTCAGGGTGAGGTGACCACGGCCGGCCGGTCTCAGCCGTTCATGTTGCGTTCAGCCGCGAATGGTTAATGTGTCCTTCGATCAACAGGAATCCGCCGAGTTACGGGAATCCGCAAGCAAGGGACCGAAGCCTAAGACATGATCAAGCTTCTTCTCAAACTGACGGCGGTGACCGCGGCGCTGGCGATCGCGTTTTCCGCCGCCGGCCCYSTCGACGCCAAGAAGGACGGCAAGRAAAAGCSCGGCACCCTGGTCCAGGTGGACGCGGTCAAGATCGAGCCGATGGTYCAGACCATGCCCATCATCGGCCGGCTGGTGGCGCGYCAGGCCGGGGTCGTSGCCTCGCGCATCGAGGCGCCGGTGGCGGTGGTCAAGGTCSATGTCGGCGATYACGTCAAGAAGAACGAGGTGCTGGCGGTCCTGGTGTCCGACCGGCTCAAATGGGARCGCGAGYTCAAGGCGGCGAAGGTCGCCGAAAGCAAGGCCAAGATCGCCACCGCCAAGGCCAAGYTGGCGCTGGCGAMACAGGAGCTGCGCCGCCTCGAGCGGTNGCGCAAGTCTCCCGCCTTCTCCCAGGCGCGGTTYGAGGACAAGCGCCTGGASGTGACCAGCTACCAGACCAGCGTCGYCGAGGCCGAGGCGCGACTCMGRAGCGCCCGGGCGAACCTGCGGATGGCCGAGGTCGATCTTAGWTACACSTTGRTYCGGGCGCCYTATAACGSCGTCGTGACCGTGCGCCATACCATCGCCGGYGCCTACCTGAAGGAGGGGCAGCCGGTCGTCACCCTGGTCAGCGACGAGRATCTGGAATTCGAGGCCGACGTTCCCTCCAACCGTATCTCGGGCCTCGTATCCGGGGTCGAGGTCGACTTCGAGCTCGAGGACAAAACCCGCCACCGGGCCACGGTCCGCGCCGTGGTGCCCGAGGAAAACCCCCGCACCCGCACCCGCATCGTCCGCTTCGTGCCGGCGTTCAACGGCACCGACATGCGTTTCGCCGCCAACCAGACGGCGACCCTGCATCTGCCGATCGGCAAGAAGCGCATGGTCGTAACCGTCCATAAGGATGCGGTGGTCAACAGCCGGGGCAACCAGATCGTCTTCGTCGTCGAGAAGCGCCGGGCAAGGGCGCGCAAGGTCCACCTCGGCGAGGCGGTCGGGGGGCGCTTCGAGGTGTTGAGCGGCCTCGAGGTCGGCGAAATGGTGGTGGTACGCGGCAACGAACGGCTGCGTGACGGCAAGCGGGTCCGCATCGACGGCGCCTCCGGCGGCAAGTCCGGTGGCGGGACCCGCGGCCGAACCGGTGGCGGATCCTAACACGCGATGAACCTCATCGACATCGCCATCAAGCGCCCGACGGCGGTCATGGCGGGGGTGCTGGCGATCATCGTCTTCGGCCTGGTGGCGCTCAAGACCATTCCCATACAACTGACGCCCGACGTGCGCCGTCCCATCATCGACATCCGTACCAAATGGCGCGGCGCGGCGCCGGTCGAGGTCGAGCGGGAGATCACCAACCGGCTGGAGGAAGAGCTCGGCGGCATCGAAGGGGTGCTCGAGTTCTCTTCCCGCTCGCGCCCCGGCGATTCGCGCATCCGGCTCGAATTCAAGGTCGGCTATAACATCGACAAGGGCTTGCTGCTGGTCTCCAATCGCCTGGCGGGCATCTCCGATCTACCGGCCGAGGCCGGCGAGCCTAGGTTGCTGACCCGCGGGTCGGAAGACACCCCGATCGCCTATTTCGCCATCCGGCGCGACCCCGGCAACAATCGGGACATCGAGACCTACGGCGAGTTCATCGAGGACGTGGTCGTCGAGCGGCTCGGCAGGGTTCCCGGCGTCGCCGGCGTCGACGCCAGCGGCGGCAGCCGGCGTGAGATCAGGATCGTCATCGATCCCCAGCGCATGGCCCGCTATGGGCTGACCATACCGGAAGTGGGCTCCAAGGTTCGCAGCGCCAGCGCCTCGTTCTCGGCCGGCACCGTCGACGAGGGCAAGCGCCGCTATCTGGTGCGCACCGAGGGCGAGATCAGGACCGCGGCCCAGGCCCGCGCCGTGGTGCTGAGAACCGAGGTGAATCCCGTCACCGGCGCCATCGCCCGGGTCACCTTGGGCGACATCGCCGATATCGAGTTCGGCTACAAGGAACCCAACAGTTACCGCCGCTATCTTGGGGAAGACACCATCACCCTTCGGGCGGTGCGCGAGACCGGCGCCAACGTGATCGAGGTCATGAAGGGCATCCGCGCCGCCGTCGAGGAGCTGAACGAGTTCGCCCTGCCCAGCGAGAGGCTCAACCTGACCCAGGTCTACGACGAAACGGTCTACATCACCTCGGCCATCGATTTGGTGCAGCAGAACATCTGGGTCGGCGGCACCCTGGCGGCGTTGATCCTGATGCTGTTTTTGCGCTCCTTCGGCGCGACGCTGGTGATTTCCCTCGCCATCCCGGTATCGGTCGTCGGCGCCTTCGTGGCGATGGCGATGCTCGGGCGCTCGATCAACGTGATTTCGCTGGCCGGCATCGCATTTTCCGTCGGCATGGTGGTGGACGCGGCGATCGTCGTGCTGGAAAACATATACCGCCACCGCCAGCTCGGGAGACCTCCGGTGGAAGCCGCCTACAGGGGCACCAAGGAGGTGTGGCCGGCGGTCGTCGCCTCGGCGCTGACGACCGTCGTCGTCTTCGCGCCGATCCTGCTACTCGAGCTCCAGGTCGGCCAGCTGTTCCGCGACATCGCGGTGGCGATCTCGGTTGCCGTCATGTTGTCCCTCGTGGTCTCGGCCACCGTCGTTCCCGCCCTATCCAAGCGCCTCCTCAGGAATGTCGGGGAAGACAAGGGACGCAGGCTGTCGCTGCCCGTGATCGACCCCCTCGCCAGGGGATTCGTCGCCGCCGTGATGCTGGTCACCCGCGGCGTCACCCGTTCCAAGGYCGYGGCATTGCTTGTCGTCGCGGTGGTTTGCGGCGGCGCGTCGGTGTTCACCCTGTGGGCGCTGCCGCCCCTCGATTTCCTGCCCGACGGCAAYCGCAATTTCGTTTGGGGYCACATCACGCCGCCGCCGGGATACAACCTCGAGGCCACCAAGAAGGTGGCGGAGAGGATCGAGGATGCGGTCCGGCCCCTYTGGKCTTCGGTTTCGGGCCCCGAAAGCAAGCCCGGCGAGCCSCCCAAGATCAAGAATTTCTTCTTCATCGCCCGSAACGACCGGACCTTCATCGGCGCCAGCGCCGTCGACCCGGCGCGCGCSGGCGARYTGGTGCCCATCCTCGAGGAGCCGGTCCTGAGGGAGCCGGGCACCCGCGGCGCCATTCGCCAGTCATCTTTGTTCTCGCGCGGGATCGGCGGTTCGCGCTCGATCCGGCTGGACATTTCGGGGCCGGAGCTCGAGGACAATCTGGACGTGGCGCGCCGCGCCGACGATATTCTGCGCCAGGTCCTGCCGCGCAGCGAGGGTCACCGGGTCAGGCCCCGTCCCGGCCTCGAACTCGGCGCGCCGGAGATCCGCCTGGTGCCCGATCAGTTGCGCCTCGCCGACGCCGGCGTCACCGCGCGCGAACTGGGGCAGACGGTGGACGTGTACAATGACGGCCTCAGGATCGCCGAGGTCACGGTGGGCGACAGGCGGCTCGACCTGACGCTCCGGGGACCCAAGGACATCGTGCGCCAGACCCAGGGTATCGGCAACCTGCCGGTGGTCACCAAATCGGGCAAGATCGTGCCGGTCAGTTCCCTCGCCGATATCAAGGTGACCACCGGGCCGACACAGGTATGGCACCTCGACCGCACCCGCTACGTGACGCTGCAGATCAGGCCGGCGAAGAAGATTCCCCTGGAAACGACGATCGAGAAAATAAGGTCCGACGTGGTGGATGTGCTCCGCAAGGAGGGGCTGCCGCCGGGCGTCAAGATCAGGCTGTCCGGCGCCGCCGACAACCTGACCAAGACCTGGAACGCGCTCAAGTTCGACATGCTCATCGCCGTTCTCATCGTCTTCCTGGTCATGGCGGTGCTGCTGGAAAGCTTCTTCTATCCCCTGATCATCATGCTTTCGGTGCCGCTGGCGACGGCGGGCGGCGTGCTTGGTCTTTACGTGCTCAACCAGTTCGTCTACCAGCCGCTCGACATGCTGACGATACTGGGCTTCGTCATCCTCATCGGCACGGTGGTCAACAACGCCATCCTGCTGGTGACCTATACRTTGCACAATRTACGCAACGAGGGMATGGCGCCGGSCGAAGCCATCCTGTCGTCGACCCGCACCCGGATCMGGCCGATCTTCATGTCGACCCTGACGACGGTGTTCGGCATGATGCCGCTGGTGGTGTTYSCGGGCGCCGGGTCSGAGCTTTACCGCGGTCTCGGCTCGGTGATCATCGGCGGCCTCGCCTTATCGGCGSTGCTGACTCTCTTGATCATTCCGCCGCTCTTATCCCTGCTGGTCRGGCGCATGGGCCAGGCCGAGCCCRCCGCSCAYGAGGCCCCCGCYCCCGCYCAGTRRTSRKCSGCSGRKNATMKSGKNNTTGGGAGGCATAGGCGGCGAYGGCCAGGCCCNCTC
>LKGT01010854.1_pt2 | contig 13865 bp, 9 predicted proteins | sample 503861 | NCBI WGS metagenome assembly LKGT01 (sample SAMN04113194, study PRJNA297058) | marine sediment metagenome | biome: marine benthic biome; feature: marine benthic feature; material: marine sediment; isolation source: sediment sample collected at the water-sediment interface from the South... ...
CTWCACCGTSTGCAAGGCRGGACCSTGGWGCCARGGRCCGGTGKYSCTGCARCAGCTCGCSCTGCTCAAGGGYTTCGAYCTYKCCGSCATGGGSYCYGAGAGCSCCGAKTTCGTSCACACCGTGATCGARTGCACCAAGCTCGCSATGGCCGACCGCGAGGCGTTCTACGGCGAYCCCGACTTCGTCGAGGTGCCGYTSGRCGTGCTGTTGAGCGACGCCTACAACGACGMRCGCCGCGCCCTGGTCGGCGCCSAGGCGTCGCACGAGATCACGCCCGGGTCGGTGCCGGGCCACGGCGCGCCGATCAAGGTCCGGCCCAAGGGCTCGACCGAGTTTGCCTACCGCGAGGCCCATGTGGTCGGCGGGCCGGAGCCGCTGCGCCGCCTCGACCGCGCGATCGCCACGGCGATTGCGTCGGCCAACGACACCTGCCACTTCGATATCATCGACGGCGCGGGCAACATGGTGTCGGGCACGCCGAGCGGCGGCTGGTTGAGCGGCTCGCCGGTCGTGCCCGAGCTCGGCTTCTCGATCTCGGCGCGCGGCCAGATGTTCTGGCTCGACGCCGACCATCCGACCGGCCTGGCGCCCGGCAAGCGGCCGCGCACGACGCTGACGCCGGGCCTCGCGCTGCGCGACGGCGAGCCCTATATGGCGTTCGGCACGCTGGGCGGCGACCAGCAGGACCAATGGGCGACCCATGCCTTCCTGCGCCACGTCCACTTCGGCCACGACCTTCAGCGCGCGATCGAGGGGCCCGAGTTCCACACCAAGCACACGCCGAGCTCGTTCTATCCGCGCGAGTGCGACCCGGGCCATCTCGCCGTCGAGGCGCGCTTCTCGGAAGCCGTGCTGGACGATCTCGCCGACCGCGGCCACCGCATCGAGGTCTACGGCGACTACAGCCTGGGCTACGTCACCGCCGCGACGCGCGACGCCGGCATGCTGAAGGCCGGCGCCAGCCCGCGCCACATGCAGTGCTACGCGGCGGGGCGTTAATAATTTGATTGCTGGAGACCGTCTTTTCACCTTCGCCGTCATCGCTGATTCCCACGTCACCGAAGCGGAGGCCACGGCCATTGGTGGCTATGATATCGACACCGTGAAGCTGGGCGCGGCGCGGTCGCGCTATGTGGTCGATCAGCTCAACACCTTGGCGCCCGACTTCGTTGTCCATCTCGGCGATATCACTCACCCTGAGCCCGGCACCCTGGCCTACGAGGATTCGGCGGACCGCTTCCACAAGATCTACCAGAACCTGGATTGTCCGCTCTATCTGGTGGCCGGCAACCATGACATCGGCGAGAAAGCGTTTCCCGGCGAACCGCTGTCCCAGCAGGAGGCGCGGCGAACCGTCAACGACGACATGATCGCCGAGTACGAACGGCATTTTCAGGCCCAGTACTATTCCTTCGAGCATGAGGACTGCCTGTTCGTGATCATGAACGGCATGATCGTCAATTCGGGCTTGGCCTGCGAGGAGGCGCAACGGCAATGGCTTGAAACCTTGCTTGGAGAAAACCGGGGGCGGCGCATCTTTATGTTTTCGCACTATCCGCCATACCTGTCGCGTCCCGACGAGACCGGTCATTACGACGCCACCGACGAGCCCGGCCGGTCCTGGCTTCTCGGGCTGTTTGAGCGCCATGGTGTCGAGGCCTACTACGCCGGCCACGTCCATAACTTCTTCTTCAATCGCCACGGTGCCACGAACTGCTATGTGCTGCCGTCGATTTGCTTCCTGCGCCACGATTACCACGAGTTGTTCCGCGTCGAGCCGGGCATGAAGCAGGGTCGCCACGACGGCGCCAAGCTTGGCTACGCGGTGGTCGATGTGCATGGCGAGGGTCACCTCAATCACGCGGTTCGCACCCACGGACGGGGACTCGAAGTCGGCGATACGGCCCCGGCGCCAGCAAGCCCGTTGCCGCCAGTCCACGGTCTACGACCGAACGGCCATGGCGTCGGCCTCTACCTTCGCCAACCGTGGTGCGACAGCGCCGACATTCCGACCCCTTGGGGGCTCGACGCCTTCAGCCGCAAACGCGTCCGTAACGACTACCCGCTCATGGCCTTATGGGAGATGGGCATACGCGACCTGCGGGTGCCGCTCGATGACCTGGCGGACCCGGAAACCGGTGTCCGCATGGCCGAGCTCGCCGCCCTCGGACATCGCTTCACCGCCTATTCCTATGGCCTGCCCAAGGGCGCCGCGGCCGAGGCTCTGAAGGACCGTGGCAATGTCCTCGCCGCCTGGGAAATTATCGCGCCAATTACCAGCGCGGTTGACTTGCTTACCGCCATGGCGGCGTTGAAGGGTTCGACACCGATTTATTTCAACGCCCATCGCGCCGAAGTGGAGGCCTTCAGCAGCAGCCATGGCCTGGCATCCGATGAACGGGGCGCGGTCGAGGCCTTGCTCGCCCTTGACGGTGCCCGGGATGTCATTGACGGCGTGGTTTTCGGCATCGTCTGGCAGGAGGCGCCGGCCCCGGCCATTGATGCCGCGCGGCGCAGCGTCGAAGGATTTGGCGTCAAGGCGGCGGTCCATGTGCAGTTCGCCCATCGCAGGCCCCTGAGCCAGGAAGAGACCGAACGTCACGACGCCAACCGCATCGCCGAAGCCGTCGTCGCCGCCATGGCCCATAGGGATGTCGGGGTGGTGCTCGACAACTTTACCGGCATTGACCGGGGTTATTACTTCAGCGGCGGCCTGGTCGATCGACTCTACAATCCGCTCAGTGGCGCCCATATCGTCCGTCACCTTCACGCCGCCCTCGGCGACGACTGCGAGATTGGCGCCATCCGTGACAGCGACAGAATCCGGGTCGTCGAGTTGGGCAGGGCAGGAGCCTTGCTGTTGCCGAAGGCCGACCTCGATTCAGCGGCATCGTCCGACTTGCCGCCACGTGAAACCGGACGCTGGATTGACCTGGCCAGTGGTGAAGAGGCTCGGAAAAACCTTACCAGCCCCACCCTGGTGCTGACCAGCGGCGACAATGGGTGATTGCGTTTGCCATCGAAGAAGCCATCTTACAAATATCGGCGCCCATGGTGATCTGTGACGGGGTGCGAAAGGACAAGGCATGAAGCGTGATGATTTGACGAAATGCGCTTCGGCCCTTGCTGCGATCCTCGCGGTTTTCCTTATCGCCCCTCTCGCCATTGCCCACGAGACCGCCACCGGGGACGCCCAATTCGACGCCTAGCTTACCGCTTTGCGCGCCGAGGCCAGTGACCGCGGTAACCGCCACGAAATCCTCGACGCCGCCTTCTCCTCCTTTCTCCGGCGGTTGATGGCGCTTGGAGAGCATGTGCTGAAGGAACAGCAGASRGCMNGYTGWMGRNCCGRSGCMRGTCCGCGCCAMATNGNCMGNGCKAMGCCGMGKNKCSCTGWGCKNGCGCTCGCGTCTNAAGGAAAACCCTTGGTCKGCTARGTAATCGTGCCGGATGGCGCGGCGCGRSCGTTTGCGTTACGACTGATCTCGTTACATGGGTATGGCGAAAGCGACCCATGCTGTGGGGACCACGTCGACGGGATATTGCTCACGAASGCCGTCGGCGCCGGTCAGTAAGTATTACAGTAGCGTTATAGGGCTCCATTCAGGCCCATCGTCAAGACGACGCCCGCCCCAGTCCGGTTCCCCCCGCCGGGGCGGGCGTTTCTTWTGTCMGYGGTCGMCGCCCCGGGACGATAGCRTCGCGGCGCCGGTGTGGGTAATCTAGCCGGGCGATGCCGACGATTTGCCGMGATTGCGCAACCATGTTCGAAGCCAGCGATGGCGTCGCGGCCTGCCGCGACTGCGGYTCTTCGCGCCTCGTCGCGCACCCCGAAGTCGACACCCTCACGATCGCCCATCTCGATTGCGACGCCTTCTACGCCAGCGTCGAGAAGCGCGACGACCCATCGCTTGCCGATCGTCCGGTGGTGGTTGGCGGGCGCCATCGCGGCGTCGTCGCGGCGGCGTGCTATGTCGCCCGAACCTACGGCGTGCATTCGGCGATGCCGATGTTCAAGGCGCTGCGCGCCTGTCCCGACGCCGTCGTCATACCCCCCAGAATGGCGCATTACCAATCGGTCGGTCGCGAGGTCCGCGCGTTGTTCGACGCGGTCACCCCGCTGGTCGAGCCGATCTCGATCGACGAAGCCTTCCTCGACCTGACCGGCACCGAACGGCTGCACGGCCGGTTGCCGGCGCAGACCCTGGCGAAGCTGGCCGGGCGCATCGAGCGCGAGATCGGCATCACCGTCTCGGTCGGCCTGAGCTACAACAAGTTCCTCGCCAAGGTCGCCTCGAACCTCGACAAGCCGCGCGGCTTCGCGGTGATCGGCCGCGCCGAGGCGGTCGACTTCCTGCGCCGCCAGCCGGTCGCCATCCTGTGGGGCGTCGGCAAGGCGCTGCAGCGCCGCCTGGCGCGCGACGGCATCGCCACCATCGGCGACCTCCAAGGCATCGACGAACCGGTTCTGGTCGCGCGTTACGGGCAGATCGGTCACCGACTGGCGCGCTTCTCGCGGGGCCGGGACGAACGCGCCGTCGACCCGCACGAGACGGCCAAGAGCATCTCGGCGGAGACCACGCTCGACGCCGATCTCGAGAGCGCCGAGGCGCTGCGCAGGGTGCTCTGGCCGCTCTGCGAGAAGGTCTCGACGCGGCTCAAGCGCGCCGGCCTGGCGGGCGGCGGCGTCGTCTTGAAGCTGAAGTCGGCGCGCTTCCGCCTGCGCACGCGCAGCCGCCGGCTCGCCGATCCGACCCAGATGGCCGAGACGATCTACGAGGTCGCCGGGGCGCTCTTGGCGCGCGAGACCGACGGCACGCGCTTCCGCCTGATCGGCGTCGGCGTCGAGCATCTCGTGCCCGGTACCGAGGGCGATCCGCCCGACCCGTTCGACCCGGCGCGCGACCGTCGCGTCAAGGTGGAGCGCACGATGGACGAGTTGCGCGAACGCTTCGGCAAGGCCGCGATCGCCAAGGGCCGCGGCCTCGACCGCGCGCCGAATTGATACCGAAATGACAGTCAGAAAGGCAGGCGCCATGCCGCGCATCGACGACGTTCTCGATTTCTGGTTCGGCCGCCCCGACGACGCGGGCTACGGCGGGAAGCGCGAAATCTGGTTCGAGAAGAACGACGATTTCGACGCCGAGATCCGCGACCGGTTCATGACCGATTGGGAGGCCGCCGAGGCGGGCCAGCTGGACTCGATGCAGCGCACGGCGCGCGGCGCGCTGGCGTTGGTCATCGTGCTCGACCAGTTCCCGCGCAACATATTCCGTGGTGAGGCGCGCGCCTTCGCGACCGACGCCCAGGCCCGCGAAGTGGCCGGCGCGGCGATCGCCTGCGGCTTCGATAAGGCGCTGACGCCGGTCGAGCGACGATTCTTCTACCTGCCCTTCGAGCACGGCGAGAACCTGGCCGACCAGGCGCGCTGCGCGCGGTACATGCGCGAACATCTRCCRYCMGACGMCGAGCGCGACGCCTCGATCGAGTACGCCCACCGCCATCGCGTCRTYATCGAACGCTTCGGCCGTTTYCCGCACCGCAACGCGGCGCTCGGCCGTACCTCGACGCCCGAGGAGATCGCCTTCCTCGAYGAGCCCGATTCCAGCTTCTAGAGCACYGTCRGGTCATCTTTACGCGAGTCGAAGACGACCTGCGCTCAATCGCCGCACATGCAAAATWTATGGCATCGAAGCCGGCWTATGGAATCAARGTTGGYYGCGGGGGCGGCGGCCCCCGCTTGTCCCAAACAGCCCCTCTTGYCCCRATTGRATTGGCGCRCGCTATGCGCTCGGCGGTCGATGACGCGCCGGAAGGGCGATTCGGCAGCGAYCGTGAATTTCGCCAAAARCACAACATATWGCGTTAAATTTGCGGGGACAATACAGCATCGGCATTGCGGGCGCCGCCCGCGCTGCCTATAATTCGGGCCATGGCAAGCGCCCCCGACCTGTTCGAACACGCCGCGAAAACACCGCCGCGCGCCACCGACGACTATTCGGCCAAGGACATCGAGGTGCTCGAGGGCCTCGAGCCGGTGCGCCGTCGCCCGGCGATGTATATCGGCGGCACCGACGAGGCCGGCCTGCACCACCTGTTCGCCGAGGTGCTCGACAACGCCATGGACGAGGCGGTCGCCGGCCATGCGACGCGCATCGAGGTCGAGCTCGCCGCCGACGCGACGATCACCGTGCGCGACAACGGCCGCGGCATCCCGGTCGATGCGCACCCCAAGTTCAAGGACCGCTCGGCGCTCGAAGTCATCCTGACCACGCTGCACGCCGGCGGCAAATTCTCGGACAAGGTCTACCACACGGCCGGCGGACTGCACGGCGTCGGCGTCTCGGTGGTCAACGCGCTGGCCGACCGGCTTACCGTCGAGGTCGCGCGCGACCGCAGGCTGTGGCGCCAGTCGTACGTGCGCGGCCGGCCGACCGGCAAGCTCGAGGACTGCGGTTTCGTGAGCAACCGGCGCGGCACCACGGTGACCTTCCATCCCGACCCGGAGATCTTCGGTGAGAAGATCTCGTTCAGCCCGCGGCGCTTGTTCCGCATGGCGCGTTCGAAGGCCTATCTGTTCCGCGGCGTCGAGATCCGCTGGTCGTGCGACCCGGCGTGCCTGGGCGCCAAGGACGACACGCCGACCGAGGCGACGCTGCATTTCCCGGGCGGCCTCGCCGACTTCCTGGCGGCCGCGATCGAGGGGCGCACGACGGCGACCCCGCTGCCCTTCGTCGGTCAGGGCAAGCTCGCCGACGGCGGCCATGTCGAATGGGCGATCGCCTGGCCGCTCGACGGCGAGCCGTTCCTCTCGTCCTACTGCAACACCGTGCCGACGCCACAGGGCGGCAGCCACGAGAGCGGCCTGCGCACGGCGCTGATGCGCGGCCTCAAGGCGTTCGGCGAGATGGTCGGCAACAAGCGCGCGGCGCAGATCACCGGCGACGACGTGGCCGGCGGCGCCTCGGCCATGCTGTCGGTGTTTCTGCGCGAGCCGCAGTTCCAGGGCCAGCTCAAGGAGAAGCTGGTGACGACGGCGGCGGCCCGGATGGTCGAGGGCACGGTCAAGGATCACTTCGACCATTGGCTGAGCGGCGACCGCGAGGCCGCGCAGGGGCTGCTCGACCTGGTCATCGAGCGGTCCGACGAGCGGCTTCGGCGGCGGCGCGAGACCGAGGCCGCGCGCAAGACCGCGACGCGCAAGCTGCGCCTGCCCGGCAAGCTCGCCGACTGCAGCAGGGGCGGCCGCGCCGACACCGAGATCTTCCTGGTCGAGGGCGATTCGGCGGGCGGTTCGGCCAAGCAGGCGCGCAGACGCGAAACCCAGGCCGTGCTGCCGTTGCGCGGCAAGATCCTCAACGTCGCCAGCGCCTCGGCCGACAAGCTGCGCGGCAACCAGGAGCTGGCCGATCTGGTGCTGGCGCTGGGGTGCGGCTCGGGCGCGCGCTACGACCCGGACAAGCTGCGTTACGAACGGGTCATCATCATGACCGACGCCGACGTCGACGGCGCGCACATCGCGGCGCTGCTGATGACCTTCTTCTGGCGCGAGATGCCCAAGCTGATCGAGGATGGCCACCTGTTCCTCGCGGCGCCGCCGCTCTACCGGCTCGTGCAGGGCGGCAAGACGCTGTATGCGCGCGACGACGCCCACCGCGACGCGCTGCTCGCCAACGAGTTCGACGGCCGCAAGAAGGTCGAGATCAGCCGCTTCAAGGGGCTCGGCGAGATGCCCGCCGCCCAGCTCAAGACGACCACCATGGACCCCGAGACGCGAACCCTGTTGCGCGTCGACGTGCCGGCCGACGCGCGCGCCGCGACCGAGGACCGGGTCGAGAGCCTGATGGGCCGCAAGCCCGAGCTGCGCTTCGCCTTCATCCAGGAAAACGCCCGCTTCGCCGACAATCTGGACGTTTAGGATTGGTCCGAGATTGAGCCTGGACGAACCGGTTCGGGCCGACGCTTGCAGCGGATATCAGGAATAGGCGGTCAGCATCAATGCGTACATACCCTCTGCAACATAGTTTGTTGGATTGGTCACGCTTATCAAGGCAGCCTCCCCGAACGTGGACCAAAAACTACCTACGAGGACCCCTCGAAATTTCCGTGATCTAGAAAATTGATTGTTGCTCGGATAGTGATCCGATGGTTGGAGATTAGAGCATGGATTTCGGGGACGACCAGGAAGTCCGCGGCGCCTTCGAGCCGCGCCTCCTCTACCGCCACGGTCCCATCGTCATCACCCGGCAGGAGGGGATTGAACCCCCGACCATCGCTCTTTCCTCCGGCGATGATCGCAAAGCTATGCTCGAGCGCGGGAACCCGTGAGACTTGCGCAGGCGTTAGCTCCTGGCCCGCCTCGCCATAGATCAGGCGGTACGGCGGAAGGTCCTTGATCACGCGGGCAATCGCGGAACCCCGATTGGGTGGCGCAATCATCACGATGCGATCAACGTTGATCCGGTTCGTCCATGCTTCATCGCGCGCGAGGAGATGACGAACGACGAGTCCGCCCATGCTATGGGTGACGAAGGATACGGACTCGGTTCCCTCCTGCCGATCCAGAAGTTCGGCGATCCCCTCTGCGTGTTCCTCTATGGTGCCCCGGCTACTGGGATAGCTGATTGCGACGGCGTCATAGCCGAGCCCGATCAAAGCCTCTTCGAGTGCCTTGAACGTGCCACCGGACCTCAAAATTCCATGGACGAGCAAAACGAGATGTCGGCCTGGTGGCTGAATGTCTTCAGACTTTTTCAGGTCATCGAGTCGCGACTTGCATTGTCCGTATGTTCCCCATGCTCGCCGCGTATCCGTGGTATCGAGCAGTCTGAAATGCCCGGTCAGCACATTCTCCTGGATGCGCCAGCCGGCATAGACGTGGGAATCGCGCCACAGCTGTTTGCCGCCCATTGTGGGCATCGACAGATTCCACAGGCCGTCATCCTTCGCCAAGGTAATCGCAGACAGCAGAAGAAGTGACGACGCGATTACGCAGGCCAATCCACACACCGTAAGGCCATGTGTCGCCCACTTCGGCAGAGTCAATCTAGGCATTGCCCGCCCCCGATTCCCGGTGGGCCAGACCGGTCAAGTAGTTGGCGACCATATGACGTGCCATACCTCTACCGGTCTCGGTTGTAACGACTTTGAGCTTGCCGGATTTGGCGAGAGAGAGAATGCCGTGGAGGCTCGCCCAAAGGGTTCGGGCGGCGAGTTGCTTGTCCTCGTCCGAATCGGGCGGGAAGAGCGGTGAAAGCGCCCTTTCGACCAACCGTAGCGCATGATCGACCCTTGCGAGGTACCACTCGGGAAGTAGGCGGCCTGTCTGAAGTCTGTGTTCGAAGAGGACGCTCCATAGATTTGGATGTTCCGATTCGAATGCGAGATAGGTGTCGAGGAGGCGAAGAACGTAGGTATTCGGATCACGCGAGGGGTTCGTTCTCTCGAGGCGCTCTATGAGAATGTCCAAGGATCTGCCGTTGAGACCGATGATCATGTCGTCGAGGTCCGCGAAGACGTTGTATAGCGTCCCGGGGGAATAGCCGATCGCATCGGCAACCCTACGTGCGGTCAACGCGCCAAATCCCTCACTATCGACGATGCGGCCCGCTGCATCGAGCGCCAATTCATGGAGTTCGTCCCGCGAATGATCCGATCTGCGACCCATTTCCATCCCCGAATTCAGCCAAAATTGAACGCCGTACAAAAAATATATTGAATTAGATTCAAAATCAAGTAATATGTATTGAACGACGTTTATTTCCCATGTCCATCGGGCAATCGTCGAATGAGGAGGAGGCTAGCCGAAAACCACGGGAATCCGTCTCTATGGGTCTAAATCGCTGATCCTTGGTATAACGGGGCCGATCTTTCGGCGGCGCGAGAGGGGGGCAGTTTTGTCCGTAAACGATAACCAGTTTCACTTGCTCCGAATCCGGCGCTTCCTGCCGCTGTTCGTGACCCAGTTCCTCGGCGCCCTGAACGACAATCTGTTCAAGAACGCGCTGGTTATCCTGGTCCTCTATCGCATCGCGGAGGCCGCCGGCCTGGACGGCCAGATCCTCATCACCGTCGCCGCCGGCGCGTTCATCCTGCCGTTCTTCCTGTTCTCGGCGACCGCCGGCCAGCTCGCCGACAAGTTCGAGAAATCGCGCCTGATCCGGCTCGTCAAGCTGGCCGAGATCGCCATCATGGGCTTGGCCGTCGCCGGCTTCCTGTCGGGCGATGYGTATCTGATGRTCGGCGTGCTGTTCCTGATGGGCACCCAGTCGACGTTCTTCGGCCCGCTCAAATACAGCATCCTGCCCGATCACCTGCGCGAGGACGAGCTGATCGGCGGCAACGCGCTGATCGAGGCGGGCACCTTCCTGGCGATCCTGATCGGCACGATCSTCGGCGGCGTGATCATCCTCMCCGAATACGGCGTCCCGGTGGTCTCGGTCTCGATCCTGGGCCTCGCGGGCCTCGGCTGGCTGGCGAGCTTCTTCATCCCGCGCGCCGAGCCGCCGGCGCCCGACCTCGCGATCAACCCGAACATCGTTGCCGAGACCTGGAACATCGTGCGCGCCGCCACGCAKCGCCGCGACATGCGTCTGACCATCCTCGGCATCTCGTGGTTCTGGCTGGTCGGCGCCACCTTCCTCGCCCAGTTCCCTGCGCTCGCGAGGAACGTGATCGGCGCGAACGAGCACGTCGTCACGCTGTTCCTGTCCACCTTCTCGGTTGGCATCGCGCTCGGCTCGCTGCTCTGCAACAAGCTGCTGCGTGGCGAGATCACGGCGAAACACGTGCCCTTCGGCGCGCTCGGCATGACGCTGTTCACGCTCGACCTGTTCTTCGCCACCGCCGGYCTGGCGCCGACGCCGGACGCGTTGCAGACGGTCACCGGCTTCCTGTCCGGTCTGGCCGGCTGGCGSGTGCTCGTGGACCTGACGGCGATCGCGGTGTTCGGCGGCGTCTTCATCGTGCCGCTTTACGCCATCCTGCAGGCGCGCAGCGAGCCGGCGCAGCGCTCGCGGACGATWGCCGCCAACAACATCGTCAACGCGCTGTTCATGGTCGCCGGCGCGCTCGGCGCGACSKYRATGCTGGYGGCCGGGCTGTCGGTYCCCGACGTCTTCCTCGTCGTCGCCYTGGTCAACGGCGTGGTMGCRRTCTACATYTGCGGCCTGCTGCCCGACGCGGTCGTCAAGGCGGCGCTGGTCGTGCTGCTGCGCGTGCTGTACCGGGTCGAGGTCCGCGGCGCCGAGAACTTCGAGAAGGCCGGCAARCGGGCGGTCATCGTCGTCAACCACGTGTCGTTCCTCGATGCKGTGCTGCTCGGCGCSTTCTCGCCGACCAAGCCGATCTTCGCCATCAACACCCACATCGCGCGCCAGTGGTGGATCAAGCCGTTCCTCACGATCGTCGACGGMTTCCCGATCGATCCGACCAACCCGATGGCGATGAAATCGTTGATCAAGGCGGTCGAGGAGGGCCGCCATTGCGTCATTTTCCCCGAAGGCCGGATCACCGTGACCGGCGCGCTGATGAAGGTCTACGAGGGCCCCGGCATGATCGCCGACAAGGCCRACGCGATGCTCGTGCCGGTGCGCATCGACGGCGCCCAGTWCACGCCGTTCTCGCGCCTCAAGGGCAAGGTCCGGCTCCGCTGGTTCCCCAAGATCACCATAACGGTGCTGGAACCGCGCCGCTTCGAGATAGCCAAGGAAGTGGTCGGCCGCGCCCGGCGCCGGCTCGCCGGGGTCAAGCTCTACGACGTCATGTGCGAGATGATCTTCGAGACCTGCGATTATCGCCAGACGCTGTTCGAGGCGCTGTTGGAAGCCAAGGCGATCCACGGTGGACGTCGGCTCGTCGCCGAGGACGTCGAACGAAAGCCGCTGAGCTACGGCCGGCTGGTGCTCGGCGCCTTCGTCCTCGGCCGGCGGATGGCGCGGCTGACGCGCGCCAAGGAATACGTTGGCGTGCTGCTGCCGAACTCGGTCGGCGCCACGGTCGTGTTCTTCGGCCTCCAGGCGTTCGGCCGCGTGCCGGCGATGCTGAACTTCTCGACCGGCGCCCGGAACATGGTCTCGGCGCTCGAGGCCGCCGAGATCGAAACGGTGCTCACCTCGCGCCGCTTCGTCGAGATGGCCGGCCTCGACGAGGCGGTCGAGGCGCTCGCCGCGCGGGCCCGCGTCGTCTATCTCGAGGACCTCCGGGAGCAACTGTCGATCGTCGACAAGGTCGTTGGCGCGATGTGCTGTCTGGCGCCGCGCTTCGCGCACCGGCGCGCGAAGGTGCGCTGGGACGAGCCGGCCGTCGTGCTCTTCACCTCGGGCTCGGAGGGCACGCCCAAGGGCGTCGTGCTCAGCCACGGCAACCTGCTCGCCAACCGCCATCAGCTGGCGGCGATGATCGACTTCAACCCGACCGATATCGTCTTCAACGCGCTGCCGTTGTTCCATTCCTTCGGCTTGACCGCCGGAACCCTGCTGCCGATGCTGTCGGGCATCAAGACGTTCCTCTATCCCTCGCCGCTGCACTACCGCATCGTGCCGGCGCTGGTCTACGACACCAACGCGACGATCATGTTCGGCACCGACACCTTCCTCGCCGGCTATGCGAGGGCCGCCCACGCATACGATTTCTAYAGCGTGCGCTATGTCTTCGCGGGCGCCGAGAAGGTCAAGGACGAGACGCGGCGCGTGTGGTCGGAGAAATTYGGCATCCGMATCCTCGAGGGCTACGGCRCGACCGAGACCGCGCCGGTGATCTCGACCAACACGCCGATGCATTTCAAGGCCGGGACGGTYGGCCGGTTCATCCCCGGGATGGCGCACGCGCTCGAGCCGGTGCCGGGCATCGACGAGGGCGGCAGGCTGATCGTGGCGGGCCCCAACGTCATGCTCGGCTATCTGCGCGCCGAGAACCCCGGCGTGTTGGACGCGCCCGAGGACGGCCGCTACGACACCGGCGACATCGTGTCGATCGACGCGCACGGCTTCATAACCATCCAGGGCCGCGCCAAGCGCTTCGCCAAGATCGCCGGCGAGATGGTCTCGCTCGGCGCCGTCGAGGGCTTCGCCAGCGCCGTTTGGCCGGACGACGTTCACGCCGTCGTCGCCATCCCCGACGCCAAGAGGGGCGAGCAACTGGTGCTGATCACCGAGAAGCAGGACGCCGCCCGCGAGCCATTGCTGGCCTACGCCAGGGACCAGGGGATCGCCGAGCTAATGGTGCCGAAAACGATCCGCATCGTCGACACGATCCCCGTGTTGGGCAGCGGCAAGGTCGACTATGTCGGCGTCATGAACCTGGCCGCGGCTGCGATCTAGCCAGACACCCGACGCCCGGCGCCCGTTTGCGGAACGCAGGTGGGGTATGCATCATAAGCGAATGCGATTCGGGCACCATCAATTAGAATGGCGCGGCCATGAACGACGCCCTCGATCGATTCCCGACCGCCGACGGCCGCGCCGCCGTGCGCGCGCCGATCGAGGCGGCGAGCCCGCTGCCCGACGTCGCCTACTTCACGCCGCAATTCTTCGCGCTCAAGCGTGCGTAGGGCCGAGACGGTACCGGCCGACGCGGTAGAAGCGGCGCGCGCGGCGTGATCGAAGAGGGCATGCGATCGGACGGCGCGGGCGGCTATGGCCGGGGCATCGCCTATATGTTCGCGTCGCTGGTCCTCTGGGTCGTCATGAACGCGATCATCAAGCATGCGGCCGAGACCTTCCCGACGATGCAGATCCTGTTGTTTCGCAACGCCGTGGCGATCCCGACGCTGCTGCCCTTCATGATGGCGGCGGGCGGCGTCTCGATTCTGGCGACGCGGCGGCCGGGCTGGCATCTGCTGCGCGCCTCGATCGGGATCACCGGC
>LKGT01005866.1_pt1 | contig 13854 bp, 17 predicted proteins | sample 503861 | NCBI WGS metagenome assembly LKGT01 (sample SAMN04113194, study PRJNA297058) | marine sediment metagenome | biome: marine benthic biome; feature: marine benthic feature; material: marine sediment; isolation source: sediment sample collected at the water-sediment interface from the South......
CATAAAACTTGTGCATTATCTCGGGGCCGTTAATTACCTGAAAATTGGCATTACTCTCGTGGGCTACCGCCTTAGCTAATAGTGTTTTTCCGGTACCAGGCGGACCTACGAGGAGTATTCCCCTTGGTGGATTGATCCCCATTTTCTCAAATAACTGGGGGTACTTAAGTGGCAACTCAACAATTTCTCGTATTTTCTTTAATTGTTCAGTGACACCGCCAATATCCTCATAACTGACTTTAGAACTATCAAATCTCTCTTTGGGCCGTTTTTTAATATCTAGCTTCGTCGAGGCTCTAATGATTACTGAGCTTGATGGCAGTATCCCAATGACTTGAAAGTCTTCATTCTTTTTGCCGGGAAGATTTACTCTAAGTTTATCTCCTAATGTTATTGGAAAACCGTCGAGACGATCCCGCAAATATCTATTATCGTTTCCGTTATATAGAATGTTGTTGTTCTTGGGAGCTAAAACTACTTTTGTCGCAGACTTTGAGTTGACCTTTTTAACGAAAATATGTTCATCAATATCGACGCGTGCGTTTTCCCTGGTGACTGAATCTATTTCTATGATCGACTTTTTATTAGATGTTTTATCAAGGGGCATAACTCGAACAATGGTTTTTCTCTTCCCTCCAATCTCGACCAGATCCCATGCCTCAACGCCTAGTTCTCGCATGTCTGCAGGGTTAAGTCTCGCAAAACCCTTAGCAGAGTCCTTCTTTGCTATCTTACATATCTTGAGTGCTATCATAGTTTAAGCCTTAAAAAATAATACCGCTAACAGAATTACGGTCAAGAAGAAATTAAAMKMATTTTGGCTGAAATAGGAGATGAAAATCCAACAGTAACTATCTCAAAAATGCCTGGAATTCTTACTGTAGATACGAAGTTAGATTCTGTTGACGTCGTGAAATGGATCCGTCAAAAGATATTGGATGAACCTTGGATAATCAGATATTGTCTTAGGATTATTCCTATTCAAATTATGGTAACCACTAATTTGGAAGAAATTTCTTGCGAAATATCAAAACTAGTTGGTGTTATCGGGCCTAAAGAAACTTTTAGAATTGCAATAGAAAAAAGAAATTCTAATCTTTCAAAAAATGAAATCATAAAAGAAATTGCTAATTATTTAACGAATAAGGTTTCTTTAGAAGATCCTGATTGGATCATTTTAATTGAAATCATAGGAATCACAACTGGCTTAGCTGTATTACGTAAAGAGTCTATAGTTAGTGTAGAAAAAATGAAGCGTTCCATATCAAGTTAAAATCGCTGCTTTTTCAGTGAGCAAATCTTCTAATGGAGTTTTTGTCGTTATTGCATCTAAATGTTGATTTGTAATCTTAAAAAAATTTTTCAATAAATCATAATTATCTGCTGAAAAAGGTTTTGAATTTAAGAATTGTTGAATATGTTGATAAAGAGCATTTAGAGAAAGTTTTCTACCAATTGCAATAATGAAAAAGATTTTGGTTCTTTTTATCCCTATTCTTTCTAATGCATAAGAAATTTGAGTTGTGCCAGCAAATCTCATGATAATGTCCGTTTCAAGTTTTTTTGAAAGTAAAGTATTATTTTTTTTTGAACCTAATGATATCGCGATTATTTTTTTTGCATGTGTTTTACTTAAAATATAGTCTGAAGAAATGCCTTGTAAAACCAAATTTGGAAATTTTTTCCTTAAATCTTCTAAAAATTTAATCCCAAAATTGTGATCAATTTTAATTTTAAATAATTCAATTATCGATGAAGAAATTTTGAATTGAATTCTGCTATTTGTACCACCATGTATAATCGGTATTATGGAAACAACATCATTAGTTTTTAATTTAGTTTGAACTCCATTAAGAGCAGACGATTCTACTCCATTCACGGCTACAAGTGTGTTATTCAAGTCCAAATCAGGAGTATTCTTTGGTTTTTTTTCAAGGAGAATATTCAAAAGTTTTTGTATTGTAAGATCATTTTCGTTAATTTTAATAATATCAGAAACAAAGGATTTTTTTGCGCCACCAAGGAGTTTTACTGTAATCAATTTTTAGCTCAAAAATTTAACAAATTTATTCTTACATACAAATTTTATGGAGTTTTTTGCTGTTCTGTAGAAGCATTATTTTCTTCGTTGGTTTGCTCTTGATTCTTTTCATTAGATTGATTCTCATTAAGCGTTTTTGTCTCAACTTCTTCAACATGTTCTTTTAATTGACTTGCAATTTTTCTCTCATTTTCAGTTTTTTCTCTGATTTCACGTTTGATGATTTTTGTAATATAACCAGCTAATTTGTTTTTTAGTTGTTTTGAACGAATTATAGAAATTTTATTCAAGATTTTTTTATTTTCTAGAAAATCCACTCCAAAGTCGTCTTTGTAATCCTGTAGAATTTCCTTTGAAATTCGTTTTATTCTGTCCACAAACCGGGTAATTTGTGTGGGTATTTTATACCTATATTCCTAGATAATTCCTTGAATTTTGTTCCAAAATTATAGTTAGGTCGTCATATGATTCTCTTAATATTTTCGAAGCACAAAATATAACACTTGGAATTAAACTAATTTGTGCAGTCTTTTGTTCAAAACATTTTGAAAATTTAACTGGACCATCGGTTTCAACAAGAATTCTATCTTTATCAGAATTGGATAATAAAACTTGTTTGTCATTTGCATAAACCATGACGGGTCCAAATGAAACAAAAAATTCCATCTCCATTGCTTTTTTTAGTTGTTTTTTACTCCCATCAAACCAATGTAGTAATTTTCCTGCTAGTGAGTAAGATGAACATATTTCAAAAATTTCATCCAGGGTTTTTCTAGAATGAATTGAAATGGGTTTTTGAAGTTTCTCAGCTAAAGAAAGTTGGTTTCTAAATACTAACTCTTGTTTTTTAAAATCGTTTTCTGTTGACGTATAAGTTTTATCAAGGCCTATTTCACCAATTCCTATCACCTTATTGGAGTTTTTTTTAATCAATTCTAAAACAGAATCAGGTTTTTTTTGAGCCAGTTCAGGATGTATTCCTAAGAACGGCAAAATGAGATTACTTTTGCTGGCAAGTTCAAGGGTTTTTTTTGAAGTATCATAATCCATCGAAACACAACATGCTTTGATTTGAAGATTTTCCATTAATCGAATAATGTTTGGCATTTCAAAATCATATTCAGGATCAGAGAAATGTATGTGTGAATCATATAACCATGTCATGTGTTCTTTATTTGTGAGCTAGTAAAAGAGTCTGTTTAAATCAATTTCTTAGTGGTATTTTTTCACTCAAAGTCTTTTATCATCGACCTGAAAAATTCAGTCAATGAAATCCTCAGAATTAGGACTATCTGCCATGTATAGAATATTAAAAAAATCAGGAGCTCAAAGAGTTAGCGATGAATCAGCAGATGAACTTAGAAGAATTATTGAAGATATAGCTATAGCTATTGCTAAAAGTGCTGTTGAAATGTCAATTCATGCTGGAAGAAAAACGGTAAGAGGCGATGATGTTAAGCTTGCTTCAAAACAATATTCCAAATTCTAATCTAAGAGTTTAATTGTTAATAACATGTTTTTTTGATTACGGTGAGGTGGCAGAGCGGTTATGCGTGGGCCTGCAAAGCCTATCTAAGAGGGTTCGACTCCCTTCCTCACCTCCAAGAAAATGAGTTATTATGTAATTACCCACTTCTCTAAATGGATGAATTTTTAAAGTTGTTAGATTGATGCAAGGAGAAAAAAATAATTTGTTAACATACATTCCAGGTTCACGATCTATACTACTCCAAGAAAATAATATTCAACCTTTGGAAGGTTTTTCAGAAAATATTAAACAAAGTCTTATTGATTATTCAGAAAGTGCAAATAACGAAGTAGAAAAAGGAAAAAACTTTTTGCAGTGGGTATTAACTAGAGTTTTTGAAGCAACAGAGGATGATGCAGCCGATGCAATAGTTGATGGTGCAAATGATCTTGGAATAGATGCTTATCTACCTGTGGATTTTTCAAAGGATAAAATCAGACTATTTCAATCAAAATATGGAACTTCTCATTCTGCTGAAGCTATTTCCAAATTTCGAGAAGATGTAAAGAAGTTGATAAAGCGGGATGTAACAAAAATGAGGCCTGAATTAGCTCATTTAGTTACTCAAATACGAGAAAAAAATCTCAAAGTTGAATGTTGTTATGTTACTGATCAAAAGGTGGAATTCCAGAATGAAAAATATTTTGAGGTAGTGGATATTGATGAAATTATACGAAGGTTATGGTCAAGAATAAAAAAACCTGCTGCAGGAAAAAAATCATCTATTAAATTAGAAAAAATGTTACGTCATGAAAACACGATTCTAGGCGTAATGAAACTAAGAGAATTAAGTGAGTTTATTATCAAAAATCGAGATTATGTTTTTGAATCAAACATTAGACAATGGATGCAGTTTAAGACCATGATAAATAAAGGAATTCGTGAAACCCTACAAAATGTTCCTGATAAATTCTTCTATTACAATAACGGCATAACTATCGTTGTAGCTGACTTTGAAGAACGTGAAAATAATTCTTTGATGTTAAATGCCCCACAAATAGTAAATGGAGCCCAAACTTCTAATTCAATTCTTGATCGGGCAAAACGCACTCATAATTTGGATGGAAGTATTACTGTTACTATAATCAAAGCAGACGATGAAAAAGATCAAAATAATATAACAAAATATAGAAATTCACAGAATTCCGTAAGAGGAAAAGATTTAGTTTCATTAATGGATTTCCACAAATCTATTAAATCACAATTACAAAACTTGTGTTATTTCTATGAAATTCAAGCAGGATCTTTTGACAGTAAAACAAAATCTCAGCAATCCGAATACAAAGGAGATGTTATATTCAACAAATACTTGCCGGTAAATCATAAAAAAGTAATTGTAGCAAAGGATGCAATCCAAGCATTGGTTGCAGGAATTGAACAAAGACCTACTGAAGCTTACAGTTCTCCTGCTCAATTTTTACCACGTGGAAGTAAGTATGATGAAGTTTTTAATGAAAATCTTAAAGATGAATACCGTCTTTTGTTGTATCCTTATTTGGTTAAAGAGTATGCCAAAATGGTACAAAAATATGGAAAGCGAGGCGGACATAAAACTAAACGTTACGCTACATTATTTTTTGTTGCAGTTTATTTTAGAATTTTACATAGAAATATACTTGAAACAAAGGGAGATTTCAAGAAGGATATTACAAAATTAGAGTCAATATTTCGAAGTTTGAAGCTTAATAGTAGAATTCTCAAACTCACAGACTTGGTAGTAACAAAATTCCTCGAAGATACAGCAGTTGATGATGAAATGGAAATTGCAAACACAAAGCAYAAYTTTTTCTCWCATCATGTTTGGAATGATKCWATGCTACGTGTTATTGATAAGAAAATAAAACAAGAAGAAGAAGAGGTTGAAGCTGTTAGAAAACTTGTAGTAAGTCTTCTATAATTTTTAGAAAACGGCAGTAGTCTAACCAAGTAAAAATTGCAGGAGATTTACTTTGACCAGACTAACTACCGTAATTTCACTTATAGAGAGTGCTATTTAACATGATTTTCATGCATGGCAAACTACAAAATTCTAAAATGATTTTTATATAGAACAGGAAGAGCATCTTCAAATTGGAATCAAAGGAAAAATGTTCACTCTGCAATAACCATATTGAATACAAGTACATGCCAATGAAAGAATGGGAAATTGAAGGACCGCTATGTGGTAAATGTTATTCTAAGAAAATTTCTGATCATTATCCTGGTGAACATACAAGAGTAAATCTTGATAAAGACTAATCATTTCTCTTGTTTTTTGTATTTGTTAACATAAAGACAATTCCATGTTAAGGGATCATCTTTGACCTGATCTTCTTGAATGAATTTTATGTCAGTGACAATTTTTTTCTTTTTTAGAAGATTAACCTGAAAACTTTGAAATTTTGTACAATCACAATCTTCATAATAACAATCATCATTGTCTTCTGCATCATCGTGATCCTCTTTTAGATGACCGCAATTACAAACTGCTTCATCTTTAACTTCGTTTTTGAATTTTTTTGTGTAGACTCCTAAGCGTAAGTATGCTTCACCGCCATGTCCATTTTTAAATCGTTCATAATTCTCTGATTTTTTTAATTCCTTGAAAAAGGAGATATTACTATCAGGTTTTTGTGAGTCTGCGCCCATAATGAACCAGTATTTGTCACCAGACTCAACAAATCGAATTTTGATGCTATGATCTCCCCACCAATGAATTGTATTACGCCAAAGATCCCTCGCTTCTTTTCTGTCTTGAAATAATGGTACAACGTTCATTCTTAGATCATAATATCGATATGCTACACCTATGAATTCATTAAACCAGGGTATGGAGGACTGGCCTGACAACGCTCCAAATCGAGGTTATATGATATTTAGTTGTTCTAAATTATGGGTAATACCCTTATATCATGTGATTTTCTGTTATGCATATGGTAACGTATAGGACTAGTATGCAGATAGTAGCGGATTTACTCACAGCCGCTGAGCAGAGTGGTCAAGAAGGAATTAAGACTACATCACTGTTAACAAAGGCAAATCTTTCTCATTCTAGATTATCAAAGTTCGTTGATAACTTGACAGGAGCCGGTTTGATTAACAAAATTGAGTTTGATGGCAAGCATACATTTGTTCTTACTCCAAAAGGTAGACAGTATTTAGAATCCTATCAACAATTCTCTGATATTGCAGAGTCTTTCGGTTTAGAATTATAAGATTATTTTTTATATTTTCGTCGTTTTTTCCTTAATTCTTGTTGTTCTTTCCTATTTTTCCACGAACTGTAAACTATTACAATTATTGAGCCTGCTAACATTGAATAGAATAATCCTGGGAGAAAAGGGTCTCTAGTAACTGCAATAATCATTCCTCCAATCAAAAACATCAGAACTATTACGAGATATATGTCCACGATGCGAATAAAACATAAAATAATATATCTTTTTGAATGATTTCACGCTAGGTAGATATGATAAAGATTYTAGAATTGATAGGATTTGCTTTAATTGCAATAATGTTCATTTCTTTCGTTGGAWMAATCCCGGGAGTGGAATCTGGATTTTCACTACWTTTCTGGGGATGTGCTGTTGGCACATTRGCAATAATTATCTATAGAAAAAAGAAAAGAAAGGAAAAAGAATCAACATAATTTTCCTTTGTTAATTWCCTAAACATGTTTCAAATACATACAAGGTTTTAAGAATTCTAGTTGAAAAKACCGACAGATCTATAAAGGAGCATTTTACGTTAATACCGAGGGGAGTATGACGGACATTATTGTAGARTGGTGGAAAGGACTRGGTGAAGACCTTGAAGATGACATTGAAACTGCTTATGATAATAATTCCTAAAAATTTTCTTTAATCTTTTACAAAGCAACAAAAAAGCCTCGAGTGGGATCTGAACCCACGGCCTAACGCTTACGAGGCGTTCGCTCTAAGCCAGGCTGAGCTATCGAGGCACGTTTCGGGTATGCAGCCAGAGTTAATAAAAAGCCTTTCTGGTTTTGATCATATGAAAAAATCTATCTCTGGAATTCGAGGAATTTTTGGGGACGACTTGTCATTAAAAGATGTTTTAAAATTTTGTAATAATTTTTCTGCTTTGATAAAATCAGGAAAATGTGTAGTTGCTAATGACACAAGACCTTCATCGAATATGATTCGAGAAACAGCAATTGCTGCAATTATGCAAAATGGAATCGATGTTTTTAATTTGGGMATGTCAGCTACTCCTGTTGTTTTTAGAGAAGCAAGAAAATTTGGTGCAGGACTAGTAATAACATCATCTCACAATCCAATTGAGTGGAATGGTCTAAAGTTCATAGTTGATGGTAGAGGAATTAATGAAAATGAATTGCAAGTTGTGATAAATGATCAATCCTTGGACAAATCAAAAATTGGTAAAGAATCYAAATTAGAATCAAGTTATGTTGATGAAGCAGCAARGTTAATTGGAAATATTGAGGGTTCACCAAAAATTGCAGTAGACATTGGCGGTGGTGCTGCAAAAACAGTTGCTCCGACATTGTTAGAAAAACTTGGCTGTAAAACGCAGGTAATTAACGAAGAACTTTCAAATTCCTCAAGAGGGCCAGACCCTACTTCTGATAAACTTTCTGATTTGATATCATATTCTCAAAAAAAYGATATTGGATTTGCGTTTGATTTGGATGGAGATCGTTTAGTTGTTGTAAAAAATGGAGTAAAACAATCCCCTGATGTTACAGTTGGATTAGGTGCTGCAAAAGCAATTGAATTAGGTTACAAAAAATTTGTTCTTAGTATTGATACAAGCGTTTCTGTTGAGAAATTCATAAAAGAACATGGTGGAGAGGTTCAAAGATCAAAAGTTGGTGAAGCAAATGTTATTGATTTAGTTTTAAAAACAAATTCTCAAGCTGCKGGAGAAGGAAGCAGTGGYGGATTTATTCTACCCGAATTTAATTATTGTAGAGACGGCATACTCACTAGTGGAYTAATTGCCACAATGATTGGAACCAAAAGCTTTGATGAAATACTGAACTTTATGCAAAGYTAYYATCAGTTAAGAGAWAAAGTTGYAATAGACTCTCAATTTCATGATAAAACRATTGAAAAKCTATTAGACAAAATTAAAGCTAAATCAAGTGAAGTTTCTACCATTGATGGAATAAAAGGCATGATTRATGATGATAGTTGGGTTCTAGTGAGAAAATCAAATACTGAAGACATCATAAGAGTTTCAGCAGAATCAAATGATRTTGAAAAATGTAAAACYATACTAGAAGAAACTAAAGAATTAGTGAATCAGAGTTATGACAAAGTTAAATGAACAACAGATTATCAAGATATTTCAAAATAAATTAGGAAAAAGAAAATTTGTTCCTGAAGATGTAGAGATGTTTAATTTTGGAAAAACAAACTGCATAGTTAATGTAGATACTTTAGTTGAAAGCACTGACATTCCTCCAAGAACTAAAATTTCAGATGCTGCACGAAAAAGTTTAGTTGCATGTGTAAGTGATTTTGCAGCAAAAGGAGTCAAACCATTATTTGGAACAATTTCTGTTACTATTCCACGAAGTTATTCTAAATCAAAAATTTCAGAATTAAGTGAGGCAATTGGAAAAGCTGCAAAGGAGTTTGATGTCAAAATTTTAGGAGGTGATACAAACGAAGGAAAGGAGTTAGTCATACAGGTATCCCTAATAGGATTTAGTGATAGAATAATTCGAAGAAGAGGTGCCAAGATTGGTGATGTTGTTTTTGTTACTGGTCCCTTTGGCTACTCTGCTGCTGGTTTGAAAATTCTTATTGAGAAGAAAAAATCAAACAAAAATTTTGAAAAAAAGGCAAAATTAGCAACATTAAGACCAAAATCTAAACTAAAATTTGGATTAAAAGCCAAAAAATATTTTTCATCATCAATGGATTCAAGTGATGGTTTATCAACGACTCTAAATCAGCTTTCAAGACAAAGCAAACATAGATTTGTAATCTTAAAAATTCCAGGGAATTCAGATCTTTTTGAATTTGCAAAATTAAACAAATTAAATGCCTATAATCTAATTTTCAATGGTGGTGAAGAATTTGAAATTGTGTTTACTTCATCACCAAAGAATAGAACAAAAATAACACATCTTGCTAGAAAAATTAAGGTTCCGCTAATTGAAATTGGCTATGTGACAAAGGGTTCCGGTGTTGCTTTTCTTCAAAATGGYAAGACTTWCAGAATAAAAGATTCTGGTTGGCAACACTTTAGGAGTTAATGATTTTTAAAACCCTCAAAATGTGTGAAGGCATTGTCAGAAACTRAAGTGAAGACAGAAGTTGAAGAATCACCAAAAACTGAAGAGGTAGAAGCAGAAGCTRTTGTTGAAGACAAAGTAGAAGTAAAGCCTGAAACAAAAGYAAAAGCTRRGCCAAAAGGAGAAACTAAAACAGAACAGCCTGAAAAATGGGGAATAGTTCACATTTTCAGTAGTTTCAATAACACAATTGTTCATATGACTGATTTGACTGGTGCAGAAACTGTTGCAATCAGTTCTGGTGGAATACATGTTAATGCTGATAGATACGAATCTTCACCTTTTGCTGCAATGAAAGCTGCAAAAGCAGTTGCTGAAGCTGCAARAACWAAAGGTTTCACAGGATTTCATATTCGTGTAAGAGCAGTTGGKGGMGTAGGYTCAAGAGTTCCAGGACCAGGAGCTCAAGCAGCAATCAGAGCTCTTGCAAGAGGTGGATTCAAAATTGGTCGAATTGATGACGTCACACCAATCCCTCATGATACCACTAGAAARAAGGGTGGAAAGAGGGGRAGAAGAGTCTAGTACTCTATTAGTTTTAATTTWATTTTACAATCTCGTGYTATAAAAAAATCCCGCATAAAATCTGTAAATTTCTCTTCATTTTTTCCTTTGTACTTTTGAATCATATCTGCAAATTTTNTTTTGATATTGAAACTAAAGGCAGGTTTYAATAATAACYGGCAAAAAGTCCAACCRAACTTTGAATCAGGTTTACTAAGYAGATARCCGTCAGTAATTTYACATGTTGTTTGAAGATGMGATAATGCTCTTTTTATTTTAAAGAKATCATCTTCGTAGTTTGTGCTTGCAATTTCTAGTATTGTAGCCATTAATTACTATCTTCTTGATTCTTAGCTTTAAAGTTTGAYAKTTTRCTACTTAGTTTATCTGAAAGTGAAAYAAATTTTCCTTCTTGTTCTATATTAATTGTTGTTTGAAYYCTKACATTCATTCCAAYGGATCTAAAGAGAACCAATAGTTTACCGCCGTCAATTTGTTCATCTATTTCACCRGAAGTGATCAGTTCGGCTAATTTTTCAATKACAATTTTTGTTTCATTTGGAAATTGTGCTTCAGCATTTTCTAATACTTCTAACCCTCTATACCCTAATCTACTAACAAGAACATCACGYGGTTTAGGGGCATTTTTTTGYGCKTCTTTATGRGCWGCRACGAGTTCTTCTTGTTTTTGTTGAAATGAAATRTTTTTTTSCATTTCTGCAAGWCGTTTTTCCTTTAATTTTTCTAATTCTTTATCCTCTDCACTCAACCCTTTATCACACCAATAGGAACAAGTTTTGCGACTTTAGTGGCAATTCCTARTTTATGAGATACRTTTACCACAGCATCAACATCTTTGTATGCYTGAGGAGTTTCTTCTACTATTCCATCTCTAGTGAGGGCTTTAACAAAAATACCCTTATCGCTAAGCGATTTTTTTACTTGWGATTCAGTAAAAGTTTTCCTTGCTYTAGTCCTAGACATCATTCTTCCTGCACCATGAGCTGTTGAGCCAAAAGTTAGGTTCATTGAGTTTTGCTGACCAAGTAAAATCCAACTTGCYGTTCCCATAGAGCCTGGAATGAATACTGGTTGTCCAATGTCTCTGTATTTTGTAGGAATTTCTTCTCTRTTAGCTGGAAATGCACGAGTAGCRCCTTTTCTATGAACCACTACTGATCTATCCTTTCCATCAATTTTGTGTTTTTCAACTTTAGCAATGTTATGGGCAACATCATAAACWAGYTTCATMTCWARATCTGATTCTGATTGTTTGAAAACTCTTTCAAAYGATTTTCTTGTCCAATGWGTWATCATTTGTCTRTTACTCCATGCAAAATTTAGTGCTGCAAACATTGCTTTTCTGTATGATTCTCCTTCTTCTGATGAATTTGGWACACARGCTAAYTCCCTATCTGCTAATTYAATATTGTAYTTTTCCAATGCTSTTTCSGATGTTCTRAGATAATCACTACACACTTGATGTCCAAAACCWCGTGAWCCRCAATGAATTAGAATTGTYACASTGCCTTTTTTTATTCCCATTCTTTTTGCCGCTTCTTCATCATGWATTTCTKCWACACGTTGTACTTCAAGAAAGTGATTTCCAGAACCTAAACTTCCAAGYTGAGGYGCKCCWCKTTTTYTTGCTTTGTCTGAAACCTTGTTKGGATCWGCATTTGCCATTTGGCCAGATTCTTCACATACATCAGCGTCATCTGGTGTTCCATAACCATTGTCRACWGCCCATTGAACRCCTTTTACTAAAACTTCATCRAGYTGWGAAGGGCTWAGTCTAATCGCACCYTTTGARCCAACRCCAGATGGAATWGAATTGAAAAGATCKGTGACAAGGTCTYTTATTTTTGGTCTAATGTCTTGYTCTGTTAAGTTTGTTCTAATYAGTCTAACACCACARTTAATGTCATAACCAACYCCTCCAGGACTWATCATTCCTTCTTCTGCRTCCATTGCWGCAACRCCACCYACTGGAAATCCATATCCTTCATGACCATCAGGYARAACMGCWACATGGCTGACAATTCCWGGTATRGAKGCCACRTTKGTTGCYTGCCARATAGTTCTATCWGTAGTCATTTTTGTGAGKARTTTTTCGTCWGCRAAAATCCTTACAGGAACATTCATTCCATTTRAKGAATCTGGTTCWATGATGTATTCCATATCYCCAATCTTTTTTGGGATTTGAGTTTGCATTRAGATCGATAAAAAGTCAGGTCAAGATAATTTAAATCATGATTAAGNANNANTTTGAAAAATTCATRCTAGTYAYGTTKRYCAAAGTCTTTGTTTTGAATTTCATTTCCAWACAWTTCGATGAATTTTTTCTCTGCTRTTATTTTTTGCATRTTTTTGTTAAATTKAAAAAGAAARTCATTKCTATCATAGGTRTTAAGGTATRKACCATCACTAAKCAMARTATCTGTTTGTTCWGAATCTGAAGGYTCBGTATTTTCAGAGTTTTCAAYATGAAGMATTTTATTCAATTKCATTTGGGCCAATTCTGCTTGCATTAGTTTAAAGTCWTCAAAATTTGTRGAAWTTCTGTTTAAAKTAGYASYCTGTAGCTCRAGAACYACGTTTTGATCKRACCATGAAAGTWCGAGATWRATTTTTTCGGTTTCBACAGGKGYTRYAGTTTCTRYACTATYWGCATTTTCTATTARRATTKCRGCATTTGTTGTGTTTTYAATTATGTARGGATTTAATGYATYAWGGYYAGYYAGARMTAWAGTATTATCACGTGTTTTTTCAGCAAGTRAAATYTSSTYTWTYATTAAATTYKYRAAYTCWTTATSWTCAMGMKWTATAARATTATTCTGAATTATTTCATTTACTTTAATTTTTGGAGAATCCTCAATTGATTTATTATTATCATATGGATTTGATGTCCAAAAATTTTCCTTCCAATTATTATCTCTAAAGTCTTCTACAATTGAAATTTGTAATAACCTGTAATTTTGGAAATCGTCGTGGCTTCTATTCAGAAAACTGGTTTGATTATCAATTTTGAATCCAAGGATGGTTTTTTTCTGTGTAGGTTCATCATTAATAGAATTTGATATAGTTTTTCCGCCTAGAATTTCTTTACATTTTTTTTCAGCAATTGATATCTGTTCATCTTTTATTGTTTGAAAATTTTCATAGTATCGATCAATAACTTTTGGTATATTTTCTTCACCATTCTTTTCAAAAGAAACTATGACATTTGATGGTGTATCAAGATAGGGATTTTGTTGTCCAAGTAAAACAAAGAGTTCATCTCTTGCTTGTTCTGCATTAACTAGTTGTTCTAATTTGTACAATTCAATTAATTCATCTTCTGTTAATTCAGAAGAAGGTAAAATTGCACTTGATTGTTGATCAGGTACTAGCAAAATTACTACACCTAATGCAATGATTATATAATATGCATTATTCATGCCCATGCCCTAACAAATACTAGTAGAAAAAGTACTTAAACACTTATGAAAAGTATGAACTTAATCATTTTTG
>LKGT01008616.1_pt1 | contig 13853 bp, 18 predicted proteins | sample 503861 | NCBI WGS metagenome assembly LKGT01 (sample SAMN04113194, study PRJNA297058) | marine sediment metagenome | biome: marine benthic biome; feature: marine benthic feature; material: marine sediment; isolation source: sediment sample collected at the water-sediment interface from the South......
AGGCCACGACGCCGGGCGGCGGCTGTCAGGATGCGGTTCTCGTCCCGATTCAGACGGACGGATATCACGTACGACTCGGCAGTCTTGAACCTGATCTCTTCTTTAGTCACACGCTCTCCTCGATAACCACTGACGTGGAGTGGGAAACAGTCATGTGACCGGCGAAGGTGTTACCCGCCTCCGGGTTCGAGCCCAGCAACTCGTGAGGCTCCATAACGTCATCGAGCCGTTGGCCGTCGCAAAGGAACGTCCAAAACACCTCGTATCCGTCGTAACCCTCAAACTCGATCGGGCCGAAATAAGCCGGACCGCGCTCGACTGTGAGCACACTTCCATGCTTCCCACAACGCTTATCCACATCTTTCATGCCGTCTCCTCCTTCGTAGCTAAGCGCAACGGCTCCATCTGCATCGCTTCTTCATGTGTGTAGCCCTCAAGCCGCCGCTTCATCCGGCGCGTGATCACGTCGGCGTCGGCATTCTCGAACACCCGCCCATCGGTAGTCTCCGCGCCCTCGTATAGACAGGAAAGGAACATTGAAAAGCCATAGCCGTGTTCGACGTGACCCGGCCCATTGAGTCCGTGCTTCGTGCAGGCCCAGTCGCTCACGCTGCCTCCTCTGCTGCCTGGATCGCCTTCAGCATCTCCTCAACCTCTCGCTCGACCGCCGCCATCGCAGGATCATACTCCCGTGGGAACTCCTGCAGGTTCTTCACCAACAGCAGCAGAACGCGCGTCTCGGCCGTGAACCCTGCGAATGTGGACGGAACCACCAGATCGGGTTCCGGCTCGCTCAGCGACGCCACAAGGTACTTCAGCGGGTCGTCCACGCCGGTGATGTCGTGGTTCGGATGGTACTCCCAGTGCAGGTGGTTGCCCGTCGAGAACCCCGTGGTGCCGACGAAGCCAAGGATGTCGCGCCGGCGCAGCCGCATCCCTTCCCCCACCATCAGTTTGCCCGCTTCAAGATGCAGGTAGACGGTTGCGGACCTGTCGTCGTGGAACAACACCACCTTGTTGCCGTACGTCAGACTAGTGCGCTGCTCCACCACCACGCCGGGGGCAGGAGCGAACACAACCGTTCCAGCAGGTACCGGGAGGTCGATACCTGTGTGATAGCCGCTGGTGTACTTACCGTTGGGGAGTCGGATCGGATCGCGCCGGCCGTAGGGCGAGCTAACGCTGTGCCAGGAGTCAGCGTCGAACGGCAGCCCCTTTATCTCGCCGAAGCCCCATCTCCCACCCGGTCGAAACTCCGTCGGTCCCAATTCAGCCATCACGTCATTCCATTCCCACGCCGTATACGATCCGCCTGCAATCCATTCATAGGCAGAGGATCGTTCAGCGACATCGCCCCGATACCGTCGAACTTACCGCTCTCGCGCAGGAAGTAGAACTCCCGCGCGTCCGTCTCGATGATGGTGTATCGGGGCGATGTCCTGATCTTCAGGACGACCTGATCCGACTCCGGATCCCTGTACTCCGTCTCCCGAACAAATCCCGGGAGACGGAAGAGAGCGAGCAATCTACCAACCATCACTTCACCTCGTCTAACGCCGGGTACACCGACGCCTGATTAAACGTCCCCAGTTGGTATTTCTGTCCACACTCGGAACAGCGACCGTCCGGTCCGTCCGTCCCTGGCCCCTGCCACACCACGGAAGTGTAGACCCCCTCACCAGCATCTATGCCGTCGCAGTGGATGCAGTGCCACGTCTGCGGTGGGACATATTCGATCGGCTCCAGATCACGTGGTTTGAGCAGCTGATCCTGCGGAGCCAGCTCACGCAGAATGGTCATCGCCCTGCTTCTCGATCTTAGCGATCGCTATCAAGAGCCTAGTGCAGGCATCACATCGGGTATCGGGGCGCCCGCCATGCACGGTGCTGGCGTGGACACCTATCGTGTTCCAGATGATCGTGGCGATCCCTTCGTTGGCTGGAGCAGTGGTCACTTTAGAACAGCCCACCAAGCAGCACCAGCGGCCACTAGAGCCGCGAGAACGGGCAGAGCCCTCCCACCCAGTACAAACCCCTCAGCTTTGGCCTTAGCCAGCTCCAGCGCCCGTAGGCGGCCGTTCAGGTCGATGCGGATCGACTCCACACGGGCATCGAGGGTATCGAAGCGGTTGCGTGTCTCGTCGTCCATCAGGAGAGCGTGACTTCCCTCCATACGGCCGCATCAGCATCGAACATCTGAAGTCTGATGGTCGATCCGCTGACGTAGGCATTCACCTCTCCGTCAGCCGCTGCGGTATCCGTTCGCTGCGCACTGTTCCGTTCGATGGTGAACGTACCTGAAGCCATGCCCTCACGGAACGTCTGAGCGCCGTTCATGAGGGGAGCGAGCTGTGTCTTCAAAGTGGCTAGCTCAGCACGCACGGCGTCGATATCCTCCGGCATCAGCTCGTCTCCCAGACGTGGAGGATCACGTCCATCGCTACCAGTTCATCTCCCGAGATGTCAGACTCTCTCACATCATGGACGAAAGCGTACCGCGTGGTCGTCTCCCCCGGTTTCACGAACGACGTGGGACTCGTGGTGGCGTGATCAGTGAGCGCCTGGAGGTTCGTCCGGTTCGTTTCCACCGTCCGGCGCTTGGCGGCATGGATGGTAACAGCGATCTCCTCGATCATGTCCGGGCGCTCGTCATAGACGATTGCGAGGTCGCCTCTGATCTGGGGTGGTGAGGAACTCGATGCGGCAACCTGCGTTAGCCGTGGCTTGAAGTTGTGACCGTTCACGGTGGTGAGAGGGGTTGAGGGGCTTCCACTGACGGGGCGGACGGTCTGGTGGCCATTGGTCGTGACCGCGGAGCCGATATCAATGTAGGTTCCGGCATCGGACGACACGGCGAGTTGCCACGTGTTTGCGGATGTTGAGTTCTCCGTGACGAACATTCCGTAGCGCAGGTTCTTGTGCATCTGCGGGTTGCCACGGAAGGTCGATCCGAACCACTGGCCGGAGTAGCGGGCCACCGCGATCAGTTCTTCCGCTTGAGCAGCAGTCAGCACGGAGCTGAAGAGAGCAACCTCGTCGATGTGACCGTCGAAGGATACTGTACCGGCCGAACTGGCCCCAATGACAAAATCGCTCCCGACATCAGTTGTGCGCGTTCCAGTCGGTGGTCCGACGTTCTCCGTCAAACCGTCGCCAACCGTGCGTGTCGAAAACGATGTGCCATCCCAGAGGTACAGCGTCGGATTGTTGCTAACGCCATCTGAGTCGTAGGTCAACACGCCGATAATAGTCGTGTTGATCGGCACGTCCACAGCCGTTCGCCACTGTCCATTCGTGCCACTGAACTGCTGAGTGAACGTCAACCGTACAAGACTGCTAGCTTCATCCTGAAGATTGACGCGCCACACCGATTTACTGACCGGGCGGCCTAGACTGCTTTCGCCGTCCGAGTCCGCATCGAACATGAAGAACACAGAACCACCAGCATCAAAGATGTTCTGAATCGCAGTAACATCGGTAATCTGTACCCTTGTATTGGCACCGTCGAACTCGATGCAACCGTCGCCACCAGCGTCCAGCCCCGTAGCGTCTCTTACACCAGCACCAATCGTCACGGTGCCGTCGTTGCTGTTTACGGAGCTGTCGAGAGCGTTCCCGGACGACTCGCCCATCTTCCAGTAGCCCACTGTGTCCAGGCCGAGGATCGAGTCGTCCAAGGGACCGGCAGTGCTCCCTACGAAGTTGCTGTCCGAGATGTCACGAGCACCCCTGCCCATTGTGTAGTAGCTGAGTGTCGATGTCCCCTCGCCGATCAGGATCGTGGGATTAGTCCGTAGGTTTGTGGAGAAGATCACAAACGCCTCGAAGGTGAGGCGGCGGAAGGGGAACCAATCCGGCCGGCCGGTCGCGGCCGTCTGAGGACCGAAGGTCCCCCGCATGATGTGAGTCTGTCCGTCATCCTCGTTCCTGATCGCCGCGAACAACGAATCACGCCATGCCCACAGCGCGAGACACGGCCCGTTGACCGGCCCCTCGAAGTTGATGTTGGAGTCGGGCGCGACCGGGTTGGTCGTGCCGAACAGGTTGGTGGCGTCAATGCCAAGGTCGTGGGCGATGTAGAGCCAGCCCCAGATGCTCGTCATCTTCGCTGCGTTCGTGGCAGAGCGGTGCCCCCTCAGCACCTCCTGGAGCCGTACGGGCTTGCCTGCGTCGGTAAACGAGAACGCCCCTACCTCAGAGCCAACCGCGGTGAAAGCACCCAGTGTGCCCAGTCCTGTAGCGGGAATCCTACGGTCTCCAACAACGAAGGAGTTCGATTCTGAAGCGAAGTCGTCGAGCGTGAATTTGACCTTGTTCTCGTCGCCTGCCCCGATATCTGCGTCCACCATCCACAGGCGATCCGTCCCGACCGTCATCTCCTTCGCGAACACATCCGCTGCCGACACCTGCGTGTCGGTGTAGGTCGATCCGGTGGACTGCACTGCCGATCGCGTCTGGATGGCGACGGTGCTACCGAGTCCGAGCCGTCCCTGCTCGAACCAGACGGCGACACCCTTCACGGTGGCGTCATGTGCAACCGTCTCCGTCACGCTGGGGCTGCCAGCGGCGATGTTGACCTGCGTGCTGAACGAACCACGGTGACAGAAGAGCTGAGCATGATCCTCGTCCATGTGGGTGAGGTTCTGCGCCGTGGAGCTGGTTGCGCCACCACCTAGCGCAGCAGCACCAAGTGCGAACCCACCGAGCGCTGAGGAGGCCGAGGAGAGTGGATCGGAGGTGGAGAGCGAGAGTGTATTGCGAGCAGCGACGGAGGTAATCAGGTTGTCATAGCGGGTCTCGATGTTCACTGAGAAATCGTGTCCGAGAAACCCGTTTGGAGTTTCGTTGGAGAGTCCAGTGGGGCCGGATAGCTTCCAACGAGCCGTCCTGATACGGGCGTCGGACTCTTGCGAAGGCCGGAGATCAGTTGCGTAGGCTCTGCGCCCGCGCGGCAGTTGGGATTCGGCTACGAGTTCGTAGGTGACGCTATTCAGGACGATTTCGTTGACACCAGCCATCTAGTCATCCGCCCACGCATAGATGTCACGCATGTCGACGTTCACGCTGGTAGCGTTTGAACGGCCACCACAGACTGCGAAGAGGTTGGCAGTCGGCATATTGGTAGTCACCGTGGTCTCCGTGCCGTTGATGGTGAAGAGCACAGAGGTGCCATCCAGCGACACTTCGACCATCAGCTCCACCTCGGTCGTGGCGCTCACGCCAGTGTCGGCAGCCGATTCCGTGCCACCGTTATCCGTGACAGTGAAGAAATTGCCGGTGGTGATGCGACGGAAGCCGATGAAATTGTTCTGAGCCGAGTCGAAGTCCCCTGTAGAGTTGAAGCCAAACAGGAAATCATTGAGGTTGGCAGAGCTGGGGACGACCACCTTGCCGTACATCACCGGGTCGTTCTGCGGGTCATAACCTGCCGTACTCGAAATGCCTACATCGGAATCGACCGTGGTGCCAGTTTGAGAACGTATATATGCGATACCTGATGTAATGGTATCGCCAATAGTCCCACCAGTGTCTTCAATTATCCGCCAGCCAGCACCGATGGGATCGCCGTTGATACCAGTCGATCTAGCGGAGCCCGCCAGATACAGAAACTGCGACTTGCGACGGAAGAACTGCTTCGTGAAGGAGTCGAGCGTCGCGACCGGGATACGCTTGTCCAGACGCACGGAAATGCTGGTGGTGATCGTCTGGGCCGCCTCGATCTTGTACGCCCTGATCCACACCCGGTCACCAAGCTCAGGCTTGGTCGGCTCAGTGGAACCGTTCGCGGCAGGGTCTCCAGAGACGAGCACGGGCGCTCCGGCAGAACTCACCGTGAGATACGCCCAGCGCTCATTCGATCCGTCTGCCACCAGCGTGACCGCGTTAGTCGCAGCAGCCACGGCAGTGCGGTCACCATTGTGCAGAACCTCTCCGAGGGCGAGGTCCATCGTCAGGTCGGCACCATCGTCGGTGACGACACAGCCGGAGATCACGCCATAGAGCTGCTGATTGGAGCCCTGTTCGGCATCGGTGTCGTGCCAGAACTCATCGGAATCCTGAGCCTGGTATTGCCTTGCCATCTACGCGCTTCCTCTACGCTTCGCGTCTGCACGTGCCTTCTTCTCATTGGTGAACACACCGACGATCTTCTGGCCGGTGGGCATCCGGCGATCCACCACCTCGTAACTTCGACCGTCGACGCTGTGGTCGATCGTTTGGACGAAGACGAGCGGCCGGCCAAGCTGATCTGTCGGCATCGTCATCCAGACCTCACAATCACTGGATGCTGGGGGTTGGGCTGAGGAATCTGAATCAGTGATCCGGCAGTGCGGCCATACTCAGCCGCCGCTTCCTGCCTGATCCGATCCCAGCGCTCCCGCTCCACACCCTTGCGAAGAATCCGTGCCAACTCGCTCTTCAAGCCGGGAACGATTACGTAGTCCGGGCAGTCCGTTGTCTGAGTGTCTGCGGTGAGGGCCGGGTACTGCTGGCGGGAAAAGACGACTAGCTGGGACTTCCTGCCTCTTGCCCGTGGGAGTTCGATCACCGGCACTCCGCCGATGTCCCGCACCTCGTGAGAGAGGTCTTGCAGCCTCCAGGCGTCGTCTCCGGTGTCTGAGAGCGGTTGCTGAAGGGCCGTGCCCTCCTCTGCCATCACGTTGTCGAACTGCCCTGTGACGCCGCTGGCGGCCTGTAGGCGGAACCGGATGGAGTCGGCGGAGGCATTGATGGTCCGCGTCGCTGAAAGGCGCTCAACGGTCCCTCCGCCCGTGTGTGCAACCGCGGTGGTTCCGCCCTCGTCGGTGATGCTGATCAACTCGGTGATCGCACCTGCGGTCACGTCGGCCTCAAGTGTGAGGGGGAGCCCGCGGAGCTGGATGACCAGTTCGGTCGGGAGGAACTGATCCATCGTTCCGGTACCACCCGAACCCGTCAGAGAGAGACCGAAGTGGCCGCGAGTGATCCTTGCGGGGTTGGAGAGAAAGTCGTTACGAGCGACAGTCGCCGAACCAGCAATCCAATGGCTAGGAGCGGAAGTGAGGCCGTTGCCCCACACATCGAAGTTCCCGTTGTCCACCATGTTCGGCGAAACGCGGTAGAACACCTTGTCCACATCGTCCCGGTTCCTGATCCAGTCGAACCGGCCCAGCGAGTAGAAGCGGTGGTTCTCCAGGGTCGGAAGGGTCGAAGCGACGGTTCGGCGGGTCTGGTCAAGGCGGTCGTTCAGGGCAGAACGGATCGTAGCGAGGTTCATGTCGTCCGTGCCACCCGGCAGCACTACGTACGTCTCGTTCGAGTAGTCGGTGTCGGTGCGGTTGCCAACCCACGTAGCCGTTCCCGTGGAATCAACCCACGCGGTGATGGTGCGTATCTGATCCGCCGCGTTCGCAGCGTCCATCATGATCAGAAGGTCGCCGACAAGGAAGTTGTTGTCTCCGGTGCCACCCAACAGTTCTCCGAGCACGGCAGTCGTGGCCGTACCGGAGGTGATCGACCCCGTATACCCGCCCAATTGGCGAGCGGCCTGCTCGATGATAGACTGCCGCGTTGACACCTAGAACGTGCCTTCCTCTGCGTAGATCACGGCAGGGCAGTGGGCACACTGGTACTGGATACGCGGGTCACGTCCGTGTACCGCTTCCTTCCCTCCGATGCGCCACTCGTGGTCCGTCTTGAGGATGCCTTCCCATCGGCGCATCTCCGCCTCAACGCGATGCAGCTCTGATGATGCGGCCTCTGCCCCCACACGCAAACCGTCAGTCTCGCCACGAAGCTGGCTCTCGCGAACCTCGGAGTCATGCTGTGTGACGGTGAGACTGTTGCGAGCAATACGCAGATCGGCATTCAACTGGGTTCGTGTCTCCACCAATTCCCGGTCGAAGCTCTCATGCGCGTCTGAGAACTCCATCTCGTGGTCGGCGATCATGCGCATCCGGCTCTCGACCTGATCGGCGATCACCGCGTCCTTCACTCTCGTGAGATCGGCTCTGCTGCGGCGATACCGCCGTATGACAAGAGCCACTGCAACCCACGGAGGCAGGAGTCCTACTCCCACACCGATTGCAAACTCAATCATTTGGCGTCTCCTGTGGCTCCTTCGCCGCCTCCACTGCCTGCTGTTCGACGAGCGCCGCACGGAGCTGCGCATTCTCGCGCGTCAGCACCTCCACCATGACCTGTGAGCGACCGTACAGCTCGAACATCTGCTCGTCGCTAATATCCATCAGCGGCCTACCCCTCTGAGCAATCGTAGCGCAGCGATAGCCGCAGCAGCAGCAGCCGAGATGGCGCTGTAGCCATAGCCGGCGATCTGCCGGTCTTCATCGTCCAGCCCGGAGGAACCCGCCTGGATCGACGGCCCCATCGGATAGAGGCTGATCGTGATGGACGAAGCACGTTTCTCTCGCGTGTCGAGATTAGCTATGACGCACCGCCTCGGGCAGACGAAGCACGATGCAGTCCTCGCGATGCACCACATCTTTAGGCCGGCGGGCATGAGCACGCCACGGTCGAGGCTCACCGCACAAATGGCACTTCCCCAATTCATCCTCGAACCAAAGTACGCGAACCAGCTCAACCAGCTCCTCGTACGTTAGCTGTTCAGTCATCAGGCCGGTCCGCTCGCGCTCTCGGCTTCGGTGTAGGTCGTGGCGTCGTCTGAAAGAGCCTTCTTCCAGATCACCGTTCCGGCGTTGTTCTTGAAGGTCTTGAGCGTGGCGGTCACGTCCACCGCATGAATCAGCGCATCGTAGATGAGCATGATCGCCTCCTCCATCGTCGGAGTCGTCGATGGGGCCTGCTGGATAGAAGCAGTCAGGGCGGTGTTGTTCAACGCCGTGTCTACCTCAACGTTCACCTCCGCCTTCATCCCAGTCGACATCCCACCGAGGTCTGAAAGACCAGCCCCAGCGACACCGATGTCGTCGGTCTGTCCCTCGATGACAATGATGTCCGCCGCGACGTTTGTCCCCGCGGCGTCGGTCACCACCGCGTCGTACATCGTCTCCGTATTCGCAACGGGATCGCCGATCGCCTGCCCGAAGGTGCCCGCCGTCTGTCGGGAGGTCGCATCAGTGTCCCAGACAATGTTCCCGATCTCAGTCAGCGCATCGGCAGCCAGGGCTGCGGCGTCGATGGAGTCGGTCGCCATCTGAGCCGAACCAATCGCGTCGGTAGCAAGCTCCGATGCTCCAATCGCGTTCGCTGCAATCCCGTCAGCGGTGATGGCGCCGGTAGCGATCTGAGCTGAACCGATGGCGTCGGTCGCCAGCTCTGATGCGCCGATGGCGTTGGCCGCGATCGAGTCGGCGGTGATCGCTCCGGTTGCGATGTGCTCGGTGGCAATCGCGTTGTCGGCGATCTTGGCTTCAGTGATTGCGTTCGCAGCGAGCACTACGCCGTCAGTGCCGGTGTCCGCGAGGATCGAGTTGACATCTGCGCCAACATCGTTGCCGGTCTGCGCAACCGAGGCCCCATTCCCCATCCATGCGGTGTTGACTGGCGGGAAGAACGAGATGCTGTCGGTCGCGGCCAACGTGTACGTCGGGCCGGCTCGGAGCTGCACGGTCTTGCTCGTAACGATGTAGTCCGTGACCACGGCGAACCCGAACTGCACCGCACTCGCTACATCCTGGATCATCACCACACACCCGTTGAGCGCATCGGCCTCAGCAGGGCCATCATCGATGACAAACGTGTCCTGATCGGTGATGGAGGTGATGGCCGTATTGAGGATCGCGTTGGGCTGCCCGATCGTGAACTCGGCGTGCCAGAAGTTGACCGTCTGTCCGTCGATGGTGACGGGGCCGATGCGGATCGAGTAGTGCGACCCGCAGGCGTAGAAACCAGTGGTGGCGTTGCTGGAGAGGTCCACCGAGTAGGCGTGTATCCCGGTGGTGCCGTCGATGTCAATGCCGTCGTCGAGCAGGGCGTAGCCGGTGTCGGAGGCGCGCTGCGTGACGAACCCGGCATCCTTGTATATCTCGATGTCGGCCGTGGTGAAGCCGGTCATCGTGATCGGCGCACCGGTCCCACCGTCGAACGTGTCGAAGTTCAGGATCAGCGTGGAGCCGGGCTTGACGATGCCAAGGTTCTGCATCAGTGCACCAAATGTCTCAGCACGAGGCTGTTAGTTACGAGCTTGCCACCTACCAGCGAGGGTTCTTGGTCAGCACCACCAGCCGCCGCGGTCCCGTCCCACTCCACTGCTGCCCATATGGCGCTACCTGTGGACGCACCCGTGGACCGCTCAATCGACAAATCGTCGTCTGCTGCGAGAGTGTCGCTGTTGGACGTGTCCTCCGTTATCCCGGTCCCGGTAACGGTGACAGTGAGGTTGCCGTCTCCAGTGTTCTTACGGCTAATGACGGTGTTGTTGTCTACGAAGGTTGTGCAGTTGGTAAACAGGTTCTGGATCACTGCAACAGCCTCGGCCTCAACTTCGACATTCGCCTGAGTACCGGTTGAAAAGTCTGCGCTGGGTGCAAGGTACAAATCTCCTGTACCAAGAAGAGCCACTCCCCCAAATGCCTGCACGCCAGTCGCCGTGTCGACCTCGACGGAACGAACTACTGCGCCTGCATTTCCTGCGTCTGTCCCATAATTAGCTTCGTCACCAGCGACATAGGACACGTTGTTCGTAGTATCGAGAAACTCACCAGTGCCGGTAAGCGTAACCGTGAGCCCACTGGCGGGGTCGGCTTGATTCTTTCGCACTGTGATCACACGATCAGTACTGTGGAAGTTCACATGACAGCGTAAGTCGCGCACGACACGTGTAGCACGCATCGTGTATTCAACATCTGTTTCCGTATTACTAATCACCCCCCCCTGAAGGGCGGTGAAATCAGTACTTGCACCCCAGTTCCCAGCGCCCATAACGGGGGGCACATCAGAACTGGCGTCCAGCGTTACCTGGTACGTCCGCACGGTGTACTCATCATCGTGCCCACCAGCGGAGTGATCGAACTCGATATTGATTTCATCCCCGGTGACAAGGCTATCGGTGTTAGACGTGTCCTCGTGCTCACCCGTCGCGTTGATGGTGAGTGTTTGGGTATCATCAGCACCATTGGTGCGGAAGGTGGCGATCATATCGTCTACGCCAGCGCCACCAACCCACGATGACAGATAGAGACGCATATTCGATGCGGTATAGGTGTCGAATACCTGCTGCTTTGCGTTAGCTTCGGTCGTGTTGTCCTGGTAGTCGCCACCGAAGGCCGCGAAGCGGTTATTCTCGCCGTCCGCTTGAACGACTCCGTCATAACCAACGATCGGCCACTTTGCCACTAGAGCACCACCACTGCGCCGGAACCGAACTGCACGTCAGCAGCACCCTGTACTGAATCGCGCAGGCGCCTCGTCGTCCCTGCAATCGTCACCTCAAGCACGCGCTCGTCGGTGCCAGGGAGGCGGTCGGAGGTGAACGCCCACGTCGTGCGATCGTCCTTCGTCTCAAGGCTGGTAGTGGCCTCAATGATGGCGAGCACGGCACTCTTGCGATCGCTCTCGTTCTGGACCGTAGCCCAGAGAGCTTCGCCCCCAGCAGCAGCAGCGTGCTCAGGCCCGACCGTAAGGATGCTGGCGTACGACACCATATGCTTGTCGGCGTCATCGACCCACTGCTCGATCACGCAGCCACAGGTGTCGGGCGTCCAACGCTGGACGGTGATACGGTCGAACGGAGTGGTGACACCCGGTCGCGCGGCAATCTCCTCGAACTGGGCTTCCTTGCCGGTGGGCTCAACGACATGCTTCTCCCGTACCATCACCAGAGTCACGTCGCCGGTAACGGGATCGACCATCTCCATCTCGATCGTGCGATCAGCGAATGCTTGAGCCTCCGCCTGGGTCTGAAAATCCTTCGATGTGCCTCTGCCCACGTTCCGGGCACGCCAGAATCGCTTAGCCACTGGTCCACACCTCCGTACCAGCAGCGAGAATCCCCATGCTCTCGTAGTCCACGTCGCCGAGGTTGGCGACCACAAGGTCGAAGCCACCCTGGCCGTCGTACTCGCCCTTGAGCGCTACGCTGCCTGAGAGGTCGTTCAGGGTGATATTCCCCATCGCGATGTCGAAAGCACCCTCAGCGCTCTCATACGCCGTTACACGGGCTCCTAGCCGGGCTGCAACCAGCGCGAGGATGCCCGTCCCGGTCCCGATATCCGCCACGGTCATGCCGGGCTGGACACGCTCTACCAACCACTCGATCGCGGCCTGGGTGTCTTCCTCCCAGCCCCAGCCCTTGGCCTTCGTGCCCACCGGGTGCAGGCGGATGTCGAAGCGCTCTCGTACGTCAATCATGCGTCGTTCCAGATTGCATAGGTCACGTGGCCCTGCATCGCCACCGCTGCTGACAGTTCGAGGTTGAGTGCCTGGTTGGCAGAGCAAACAAAGAGCGGCATCGAACCCGGTGAAATGCTAACGCCCTCCCGAGCCTGAAAGGACATTCGCCCTGTAAGCGCGGTACCCCCCGCCGCAGTCTCCCAGCGTGCCAGTACCGTCCCATCAGCGATCATCGTGTAGCCGTAGATGGCGAGACGCAGATTCGCTCCGGGAGTGGCGATGATCTCGTTGTCCCCTGACAGCGCGTCGCTGATGATGGCACTGATAGGGTTCAGCTCACCGCGCACACGCTGATAGCCAGCACGGTCGAAGGTTGCATCCACGCGGTCGTTGTCAGCGTTGACCTGTTCCGCTATCGCGAACGACGCCTGTGCACGTCCACCGATCTTCATCGGGTTCCCTGCATCGCCAGCGTCGTTAGCCTCGTCGCCAGTAGTCTGCATCGCTGCATTCGAGAACGTGACGCCAGTGATCGAGGTGACATCCACGTCGCCGATGTCCACGCCGGAGTTAGCTGAGAGCTTGCCGATAGCATTCGTACCGGGCGGCAACGCCTCGTTGTTTGCCAGCACGACACGCTGGGAACCGTTACCAACAGCACCTGCACCCTTGGAGGTGGGGGAACCACCGATCTTCTGAAGATTGACGTTCGCTGAGGAGACGCTGGAGGTGACTTCCGAGTCCAGCGTGGCGGAGGAGTGTGAGTTGGTAAAGATGCCGAGCTGGTCGAAGATGATCCCGCTCAGGGTGTTACCCGAGGCGTCGAACGCCACACCGACTGCGATGTAAGTGATAGCCGCCCAGTTCACCCCGGTGCCCGTGTTGCCCGTCTGACTGGCGGAACCGACCGTCGGTGCCAGGATCGTGAACTCGCCCGCAGTCAGCGAGTCGTCCACCAAACGCCACTCGTTGTAGTTGCTGGAACTCGTCCCAATACGAATGAAGACGTAGGCAACCAGCGAGACATCCGAGAGAAAGCAGGCCGTCTGAACGATGTCGTGCAGGTCCAACTCACCCATATCCACGGCGCTGATGGTGTTCTGAATACCGGCGAAGATCGTGTTGCCGTCTCCGTCCACCTTGTCGAAGGTGAGGGCGTTTGTGCCGGTCAGGTGATTGGTAGTCGTAGCCAGATTCAGCGTGTCGTCGCCGAGCACCGTCCAACCGCCCACCGCGTCCATCTCATCGAGGTGGTTGTGCTGTTCCGGCTCGACCGAGAGCCCGCCCAGCTCCCCGATGTGGAGGTGGTCGAACTGTTCTTCTGATACCGCGATCTGGACAGCTTCGGCGTCGTGGACGGCGAGCATCAGGACGCCGGTATCAGTAGCACCAACGGCAGTGCCGAGTGGCTTGCCGAGGCTCGTGGCCCCCGTACCAGCAATCACCCCATCAACGGTGGTATTGAGATTGCCGGAGGAGTCCACCAGCGCCGTGTCGGTACCGTCGGTGATACGGACACGACCGATCTCGGCAGAGCCCGCAGGCAACGCCGAGACAATGGTGATT
>LKGT01005876.1_pt1 | contig 13745 bp, 13 predicted proteins | sample 503861 | NCBI WGS metagenome assembly LKGT01 (sample SAMN04113194, study PRJNA297058) | marine sediment metagenome | biome: marine benthic biome; feature: marine benthic feature; material: marine sediment; isolation source: sediment sample collected at the water-sediment interface from the South......
GTTGCCCCGGAGAATCGCCGCCTCAGTCGTCTTTCTCGTAGTCCTCGGGAAGCTTGTCGGCGAGGCCCTTGTGGCAGTCGATGCGGGTCTTGCCTTCCCGCCTCGCCTCGGGGTGTTTCCTTCGCACCCGGCACCCGGCTGAAAGCGGTCCCGCCCCTCGTCCACTAGGCGAAAGAGTCCCCGGGGTCTATAAATCCCCTCGCCATGATCGCCGCGAATATGCCGGGCGGGAGGAGGGCGCCGTGAGGACCCTGGTGCTGGGCGCCGGCGTCGTCGGCGTCACCGCCGCCTATTACCTGGCCCGCGCCGGACACCAGGTGACGGTGGTCGAGCGCCGGGCCGGTCCCGGCCTGGAAACCAGCTTCGCCAACGGCGGCCAGATCGCCGCCAACCACAGCGAACCGTGGGCCAACCCGGGGACCCCGGCCAAGGTCCTCAAATGGCTGGGGCGCGCCGACGCGCCGATCCTTTTCCGGCTGCGCGCCGATCCCCGGTTGTGGGCGTGGGTGTTTCGTTTCCTCCGCAACTGCACGGCCCGGCGGGCGCGCATCAACACCGAACGCATGACCCGGGTCGCGCTCTACAGCCGCGCCGCCCTGGGCGAGCTCCGGGCGGAGACCAACATCCAGTACGACCAGCGCACCCGGGGCATCCTGCACATCTACCGGGACCCAAGGGAATACGAGCATGCCCTGGCGCAGGCGGAATTGGTGAGGCCGCTCGGGTGCGTGCGCCGGGCCCTCGACGCGGCGGGCTGCGTCGGCGTCGAACCGGCCCTGGCCCGGGTCAGGGATACCCTCGTCGGCGGCCTCTACTGTCCCGACGACGAAAGCGGCGACGCCTACACGTTCACCGTCCGGCTCGCCGAAATCTGCGCCGGGGAAGGCGTCGAGTTCCGCTACGGCACCACCGTGGAGCGCCTGCGGGCCGACGGCGACCGGGTAACCGGGGTGGATACCGATGGCGGCACCCTCACCGCCGATGCCACCGTGCTCGCCCTGGGCAGCTACAGCCCCTTCCTGGCCGGGCCGCTGGGCATCACCCTTCCCGTCTATCCGGCCAAGGGCTATTCGGTGACCATTCCCATCGAACGCCCCGCGGGCGCGCCCGAGGTCGCTCTCCTCGACGACGAGCGCAAGCTGGTCTACAGCCGCCTGGGCCGGCGCCTGCGGGTGGCGGGCACGGCGGAGTTCGCCGGCTACGACACCGCCGTCACCGAATCGCGCGCCCGTTTCATCCTCGACTCGGCGCTCGAGCTCTTCCCCGACTGCGGCGACGCCGCCAAGGCCGAGTTCTGGGCGGGGCTGCGTCCGATGACGCCGGACAACGTGCCGGTGATCGGCCGGACCCGGTATGCCAACCTCATCCTAAACACCGGCCACGGGACCCTGGGCTGGACCATGGCCTGCGGCTCGGGCCGGATCGTGGCCGACCTGGTGAGCGGCAGGACGCCGGAAATCGATCTCGACGGTCTGGGCGTCGAGCGTTTCCAGTGAAACCGGCTGCGCCGGGTGGGGTTGCACCCGCTCAGGGGACTTACCCGGCCCCACCGGGGCCACGGTTCCCCTGAGCCCCCGCTTTTTCTCAGGGCCTTAAGGCCCCGCGAAAGCCGGCGCGGCAGGGCTCTTCCGGCGGAACGCCGGCGGCTCGCTGGGTAGTGTCTCAGTTTGAAATTTGATGCGCCGAAAGCGCAAAGCGGATTCGAATGTCGGCTTTGTGGATGAATGCGGTCGTCGTTCCGGTGCGGTGATTGAGTCCGGGTATAGCCAAAACCGGACATTTGCCGCAGAGCGCTGAAGCGGTCGATCTCCCCTCCGCTACACCAGGGCTCCAGGCGGATCGCTGCTTCACTCAGGTCACTAGAGGTGTAAACTTACCATTGGACCAACCCTGGTGGGCAGGCCATCCGGAGGGGGATTCCTGTGGAACCGGAAGGTACGGAATGTAGGCTGGCCGCCATCCTCGCCGCAGACGTGGCTGGGTACACCCGGCTCATGGACGCCGACGAGGAAGCCACCATGGCCGCCTGGTGGTCCGCCCGCAAGGAGGTCATCGACCCCCGGATCGACGAGCACGGCGGGCGCATCGTCAAGCACGCTGGCGACACGCTTTCACACCATGACATATGATTAAACAAAACATTCGCCGGGGATCACACACCAGGCAAACGGATTGCATGATAATATGCGCCCAGCAAGCGAGAAGGACGATGAGAACCCTAATTTTTGCGGCGTTTCTATTCGTGCTTTCGACAGCAGCCGGCCACGCCCAGGATATTGTCGAAGTCGTTACGGAACAATGGAAGCCGTTCAGTTATGAGGAAAATGGCGTCGTCAAGGGCAGCGCCACGAAGATCGTCCTCGCCGTCCTTGAAAGGGCAGGTATCGAATATTCTATGAATGTGTATCCCTGGGCCAGGTCTTATAAGACCGCCCTGAAGCGGAAGTCCGTCCTGATATTCGCCATTGTGCGAACGGAAGAGCGGGAACCACTGTTCAAGTGGGTCGGCCAGGTCGCACCGACGGACAAGAGCACTTTTTACAAGCTGTCGCGCCGCACCGACATCGTCGTGAACTCTTTGGACGACGCCAAGAAATACGTCATCGGCGCCAACATCGACAGCGACAAGCACCAGTTTCTCGTCAAAAACGGGTTCGAACGTCTGAGTCTGGTCTCCGATCAGGCGTTGTCCCCGAAGCAGTTGTTCGCCGGCCATATCGATCTGTGGATCATGCACGATATTAACATGGCGGCGCTGTTGGAGGCCGCCACCATACCGGCGGGAAAGATCGTCAAGGTGTTCACGGCGTATGAAAGCCGCCCTTACATGGCGTTCAGCAAGGGCACGGCGGACGACTTGGTGGCAAAGGCCGTGCGCGCCTACGACGAATTGATGGCCGAAAGCAGGATCGAGAAATTCTGATGGCGACGGTCTCCAAGCGGACGGCAGCGGAAAAGGAAACGGGGATGAATCGGCTCAGGTACCGCCTGTCTTTCCGCCAAGCCCGCGACGCCGTCGTTATCGCTGGGCCTAATTTTCAGCTTGGTGCAGATTGCGGCGGACCTGGATAGCGAGCGCGAGGCCGTCGATCGCACGGTCAATCAGGTCCTCAACACCCTGCAGGCGCCGGCCGTCCAGGCCGCCTATCACGTTGACCGCAATCTTGCCAATAACGTGGTCTACAGCCTTTTCGAATACCGCCCGATCTACAGCGCCACGCTGGTGGACGATTTCGGCGATTCGCTGGCGCATTTGCAAAGGCCCGTTACCAGGGGATGGCTTTCGACCCTGGCCGACGCGATGCTCGCCGAACACGAAAGCTACACGTTGCCGCTGGTTAACGAGAGGACAGGCAAAAGCCTTGGCGAATTGCGGGTCCGGGTCGATGGCGCGCTGATCATCGATAACTTCCTCCGCCGCTCCATCTTGATCATCGTTTTCGGGTTTCTCCGCACCCTGATCCTGGCAGGCATTCTCGTATACGTCTTCTATGTCACATTGACAAAGCCGCTGACCGCCTTGGCCCGGCGCATTTCGGCAGCCGATCCCACCGATGTAGCCGCCGCGCCGCTCACCGTCGGAAAAAGACACGACGATGACGAACTGGGGCAACTGGCGGCTTCGGTCAATGCATTTGCGACACTGACGAAAGAACATCTTTCCCAACGCCAKSAGGCTGAACAGGCCCKRAGCACGCTAGGTATGGCCGAGAGAGAGTCGGTCCGACAAACAGTCAGCTTCGAGGAGCGACGCCGCGCCTGCCGGTGTTCACGTGAGGCCCCCCGGCGAAGGCATCTGCGGCCAAGGCGGGACCAGGAGGGGTGGTGACAACGAACAGCCGTTGAGAGAACCCTATGGAGAAATAGGTTGCGGGAGGCGGTCAGATTCTTATATCTTGAAATCAATCTTTGGATTTGGGACTTGTAAACGCCAACGCCTCTTCGACCGTCTGGCGTAACGCGTGAACACCTTTTTTATAAACGAGCCAAGGGAGAGACGATGCAAAATCGCCCGATCTTGGTCATTGACGATGATCCCCGTGCCTGCGAGCTGGTCGGCACGATTCTCGCAGATGCCGATTTTCAGGTCCTCTCGGCCTTCGATGGCCAGTCAGGGCTCGAACTAGCCCGCACGACACAGCCCGCCGTCATCATCTTGGACATGATGTTGCCCGGTATGGGCGGCGTCAACACATTGGAGGTCCTGAAACGCGACTCCGTTCTTCGACGCATTCCCGTGATCGGCATCACAGCGTCAGCGGACTTGACGTTGACCGAGAAGGCCTTTCGCGCGGGAGCCCAGTTCTTTTTGCCGAAGCCATTTCGCGCGGCCAGCCTGCTCCGTGTGGTGGAGCTGGCCGTGGACTCGGCGCGGCGCGATACCCCCATGCTTCGCCGCCGCCGCCATCCCCGTCACCCCGCAGAGGTCCCGGTCTGGTGCTTCGTCCGCGGCGCTGCAGGGACGACCCGCGGGGTCGTAGGGCACACGAGCAACGTAAGCCTCGGCGGGCTCCTGCTCTTGCTCCCCGAAACGCTGGAACCCGGGACCTCCGTTCGCCTCGGGCTGGGGCTTCCCGAAGGCTCAATTACTGCCAAAGGCACCGTGATGTGGCAGGACATCGAACCGATAGGCGGCGGGAAATTCCACCACGGCGTCCAGTTTGCCGGTTTTGCGGAAGAGGGGGGTCTCTCAAAGTATAGACACTACCTCAGCCAGATAACGGCGAACCCTCCGTCGTAAAGGGTGCGCCAGCGTTCCCCTTTCTCTTTGAACTTTCTTCATCCCAATACTGCCAACTTCCTAGGTTTAGTCGGTAGTGTCTCTTCACGACACTTAATTCACCAAGTCATCAACCCCTTTCATGATTTGACTGAGCCGGCAACTTTCCCTTCCATGACAGTCACATCGGGTTCGGCAACCTGAAGTCGTTCGGCCGCGCACTCCTGTTCACCAGAAGCATCGTAGAATAAATATGTCTACTTCCACAGATTGCGGATATCCCGTTGAGAATGGCGTGGAATTTGAGGGGCGAATGTGGCACCCTCAACGCAAGGATCAATCAGACAGGAGGAAAGGACAAGGAAATGAGTCAGCGAGAAATTACCCCGCTCATCCCACGCGAGGTCCTGTTCGGTAACCCAGACAGAACCTCGATCCAACTCAGCCCTGATGGGGCCACGATTGCGTACCTCGCCCCGGTAGACGGTGTGCTCAACGTCTGGGTAGGGCCTGCCGATGATCCGGCAGGGGTCAAGCCGGTTACCAAGGATACCGGCCGCGGCATCCGCTTTTACGGCTGGGCCTACTCAAACGACCGCATCCTGTACATCCAGGACAAGGACGGTGATGAGAACTGGCACCTCTACGGCGTCGATCTGAGCACCACCGAGACCAGGGATCTCACCCCCGTGGAGGGTGTGCAGGCTCGAATCCAAGAGGCCAGTCCGAAGTTCCCACACGAGATCCTCATCGCGCTCAACGACCGCCTCCCTCAATTCCACGACCTGTACCTCCTCAACATCGACACTGGCGAGAGGCGTCTCGTCCAGGAAAATGAGGGCTTCGTGGGCTTCGTCACCGACGACGATTATAACGTCCGCCTTGCGACGCGGATGACGCCAGACGGCGGGAGGGAGATTCTCAGGCAGACCGATGCAGGCGGCTGGGAGCTGTTTACGAAAGTCGAAATGGAGGACACACTCACCACGTCCCCTGTTGGATTTGACAAGATGGGTAAGATTCTGCATATGACGAGCAGCCGCGACCGGAACACCGCCGCGCTGATCGCCCTGGATCTCGAGACCGGAGAGCAGACCCTGATAGCTGAGGATCCACAGGCAGACGTCAGCGACATCATGATTCATCCGACGGAGAAGAACGTACAGGCCGCCGGTTTCACCTACGAGCGCAAGAACTGGCAGATCCTCGACGAGTCCATTGCGGACGACTTGGCCTACTTGCGCACGGTCGCTGACGGTGAGGTCGAGGTTGTGAGTCGGACACTCGACGATAGATACTGGATCGTTGCCTACATGATAGACAATGCCCCGGTGCGCTACTATCGCTACGACCGCGAGGAGCAGCGAGCACAGTTCCTGTTCACGAATCGCAAAGCGCTGGAGGGTTTGTCCCTGGCGAAGATGCACCCTGTTATCATCGCATCGCGTGATGGACTCAGCCTGGTCGGTTACTGCACGCTGCCTGCATGGAGCGACAACGATAGCGACGGGCGGCCCGATGAACCCTTGCCGATGGTCTTGGTTGCCCACGGGGGGCCGTGGGCGCGGGATATATGGGGGTACAACGCCTGGCATCAATGGCTAGCCAATCGCGGCTACGCGGTCCTTAGCGTCAACTTCCGTGGTTCCACCGGATTTGGAAAGGCGTTCATCAACGCGAGTATCCGGGAGTGGGGCGCAAAGATGCATAACGATCTCATTGACGCCGTCAATTGGGCGGTCCAAGAAGGGATCGCCGACCGGGAGCGCGTGGCGATCATGGGGGGCAGCTATGGCGGATACGCCACCCTCGTGGGCCTGACGTTCACTCCGGAGACGTTTGCCTGTGGAGTAGACATCGTGGGGCCCTCAAACCTCGTAACATTGCTTGAGTCCATCCCGCCGTACTGGCAACCACAGGTCGCGCTGTGGGCAACGCGTGTGGGCGATCACAGGACGGAGGAGGGCCGCGCGTTCCTGACCGAACGCTCCCCGCTGACCCACGTGGATCGGATTCAGCGACCATTGCTCATCGGCCAGGGTGCCAATGACCCGCGCGTCAAGCAGGCCGAGGCGGATCAGATCGTTCAAGCAATGCAGGACAAGCAGATCCCGGTGACGTATGTCCTGTACCCAGACGAGGGACACGGCTTCGCCAGACCGGAGAACCGGCTGTCGTTCAACGCGGTGGCTGAGGCATTTCTCGCCCAGTGTCTTGGCGGCCGACATGAGCCTATCGATGATGACTTCGAAGGCTCGAGCATCACTGTTCCAATCGGCGCCGAGAACGTACCTGGTTTGACAGAGGCCCTCTTGGAAAGAGAGCGCAAGTACTCATAGTGGGGAATTGCATCGTCAGGCCTCAATGCGCGAACGAGGAATGATGCCTCATGGTCCCTGATCGCCCCCTGACGATCGAGTATCGTGGTGCTGCCTAGCCCAGCATCATCCAAGCGTGATCGAGCCCGGGGCCGACTGGAGGGGGTCGGGCTGTCACCACCCTCTCCTGGGTAAGGTCGGCGGGGGCTCAAAGGCATCTGTGTCCGTCCAAAATGGTCTTGAAGAGATAGAATGTGAGGTGAACCTCGGCATGTCGTACAAGGATTACGTAAATCCCGACCTGGTCTGGACGCCCGAGCAGCTTCGTGATCGGATTGGAGATCGCAAGGGCGACGACCTGGTACTCATCGATACGCGCCCTGCGCCGGACTTTTGCGCCGGCCACATCGAAGGCGCTGCCCACCTCGACCTCTACGGCATCTCCTTGAACGACACGCGACCCGAGCCCCTTGCCGCCTTTGTCTGGACCCTGGCGTACCTCATGGAAATCCGAGGCGTTGAATACGACAAGACGGTGGTCTTCTACGAGCAGAATACCGGCGTCCGCGCCGCGCGCGGCTTCTGGTTCCTCGAGTACCTGGGCCACGAGGATGTCCACGTGCTCGACGGGGGGATCACCGCCTGGAGAGGGGCGGGATTACCCCTCACGCGCGAGGCGTGGCCCATGTACGGGAGCGGGCCGGACATCAGGCCCACGGAGGGAAGTCGCATCGTCCGCACCGGCTTTTCCAAGCACCTCAAGCAGCCCGTCGAGAGCCGCCTCGCCACGGCACAATACATCTTCGACCACCTCAAGGACCCGAATGTGAGGATCCACGACGCGCGCAGCGACGCCGAGTACTACGGCGAGCATGTGCGGGCCGCCCGTGGCGGGACCGTCCCTGGCGCTGTCCATCTCGAATGGGTGCACTTTATTGGTCCCGAAGGAGCCCTCAAGCCGGCCGCTGAGCTTCGAGCGATGCTCGAGGAGCGCGGCTTGACACCGGATAAGGAGATCGTCCCCCTCTGCCACGGTGGCTATCGCTCGGCACATGCCTATCTGGTGTACCGCTTGCTGGGCTATCCGCGCGCGCGGAACTACCTCGGCTCTTGGAAGGAATGGGGAGACCACACAGACCTTCCGATCGAAGTCCCGACGCGCTAAGGCTCCCCACCCTGCCGACCTTCAGCCGCAAGAGAGAGGATAAAAGATCAATCTTCCTGAACCTGGCGGAGCACATCGGTGACCCACGCCATCCACCGCCAACCCTGCGGATGAAATAGCGCCACCAAAAACGCCAATGCGAATAGCGGAACGACAAACGAGACCACATCGAACACAACGGCGGCAAGCGCAAACCAAAATTCCCAGCACATGAACCGCCTGGCGTAGGTACCTGAGGACCTACCCATCCCTGCCTCCTCTGCATGCACTTACTTTCTCCGCCCCTACAGGAGTGCCACCCAGATCTCCGGGCCGGAGACGAGTTCCTCCAGCTTGTGCAGTCAAGTTCACCCCTCGACGATCCGCCACTCGACCTTTTCCAGGCCCCACGCCTGATCCACCCACAGCCTTCGTGACATCCCGAGGACCTCCTCGGCCACGTGCAACCGGTCCGCCTCGGGCTCGATGGTCGCCAGGCCGATGGCCCCGCAGCCGCACCGTAGAAAGGGGTCCTCCTTCGCCGAGTCCAGGGAAAGACTTCCGAGACACCGACACGGCGGCCCCGCACCAGGGACAAGGAGTCGCTCCCCGTTCACTGTCTTTCATGCCTCAGCCCCCGCGGTCCTCACTGCCGCCGCGAAGAAGTCCCGCCTCCCCTGAGGTGTCCGTCTGGCCCCTAATACGGAGCGGGTTTGCCCCCCACGGGTTCCTCTGGGGGTCGACAACAACCCGCCACCCTGAGCACCTCCACCAGGTCTGGTCCACTTACGGGTTTGACACATGTGCCGCGGGCCGATAAAATCCCGTAACAGCAGGTCTTTGGCCTGTTATTTGCAACCCCAACAGATTAGGGGTTTGTTGAGAGGGATCGTCCCGCACGATAGCTCCCCCCCACCGGGAGGAGTGGAACGAATCTGGAAATCCAAATGCGTATTCCCCGAAGTGCTGCGTACAGAAGGCTTTCTTACACTGACGCCAACCGAAAACCCGCGCCGACCCTTGACTGTTAGGCGCAAACCACTGGAACTGCCTGCTGATTCGGGACCCACAGTCGAGGTAAATGACGTTGACCAGGATCGTGCTCGCAATCGCGCTTTTCGCCACAATCATTGGATGTCAATCCCAGACCTCCAACACCGTCCCGGAGAAGCTCTTGGGGGTCTGGAAGACCTCTCACCCCAAATACGCGGATCGGTATATCGAGATCAAGAACGACGCCATCATCTTTGGTACGGGGGGAGAGAGTTTCGAATTGCATGCGCTCGCGGATATTAGTGAAAGCCGTAAAGGGAAATTTTTCTTCTATACGATTTCCCACATCAATCACCACGGACAACGATACACGTTTGCCTTTTATTATGATCTAGATGACGGGGGGACGATGCGGTTCAAGAATCAACGACGGATCATCTGGACCAAGGAGGGGGGCTAGATGGCGATGCGGCCGTACAGGCGACGACGCATTCTGATCGACCGCTTTCAGTATCGCCTCCTGGTCATCAATCTCCTCTATTTCTGTACCATCCTCCTCATCTTCGCCACCGCCCTCTTCCTCCCGCTGATCCTCCAGCTCAATAACGAAACCATCTCTATCATCGAACAGACCGAAGCGGCCAGTCAATTCTTATCGCTCCACGCCCGGGTCTGGCCTGCCCTCCTCCTCGTCTTCGTGCTCCTCGCCTTCCATTCGATCTTTGTCTCGCACCGCATCGTGGGGCCCCTCTACCGGTTCCGGACCACCTTCCAGGCGGTCGCCGGAGGGGATCTCTCGGTGCGGGCGACTCTGCGCAAGCATGACTATCTGGAAAAAGAGTCGGATGTCTTAAACGAGATGATCGGAAACCTGCAGTCTCGGGTTAAGGGGATGAAGGAACACTATGAGGAGGTGCGGGCGCAGGCGATAGCGCTCGAGAGAGCGATCGCGAGCGGATCGATCGAAGACATGAATAAGAACCTCGAGGGTCTCCGGGGCCAGATGGAGCGATTAAAGGTGGTTATGGACCAATTCCGAATTGATCCTGATGAGACACGCGGGGAGGACGAACTCGCGACCCCTGGTGGTTCGACATCGACTCGGGAGGGCTCGGCGCCGCTGACCCGTGTATAGCCAGTGTCGATGGAAGGGGAAGGAGGACCCGTACTCCAACCCCCCTGCCCGCGGAGAGATATAGTCAGAAGCATCCAACAGCTATGACACAGGCGCGCACACGTATACCGGAATGGTCTCAAGACATGACGCCATCCTGTTCCTTGGGGCGCAAGAGATGTGATCGTGGCTTCACGATCATCGAGCTGCTCATCGTCATCGCGATGATCGGGACGCTCAGCGCCATTGGAATCCCGACCTACGCGACGGCCCTTAACCGGGCGCGAGTCACGCGTGCAATCGCGGACATCCATACGTTCGATAGAGAGATCCAGGTCTATCAGTTGTTCAACTCAGGACCGCCAGATACCCTTGCGACGATCGGCCGGGCAAACTGGCGGGATCCCTATGGTAATCCCTATGAATACTTAAACATCATCAATGGAGGTCCGGGATTAGGCAAGGTGCGAAAGGACCAAAGTCTGGTTCCGTTGAATGCGGACTACGACCTGTACAGCAAAGGCAAAGACGGGAAAAGCCAACCGGCGCTCACGGCCAAGGCGAGCCATGATGACATCGTCCGGGCCAATAACGGGGAATTCGTAGATCTGGCCTCCAAGTACTAATATGAGTGCGGATCATGAAGCTTGACACGGCATTTCTCCGCAGCAAGGTCGCCCGCCGAATCTTTATGCTGTTTATCCTGTGTGCCCTTCTTCCCATCGCAGCCCTGGCCATCATCTCGTTTGGCACTGTGACGAAACAGCTCAACGCGCAGAGTCAGAGGCGACTCCACCAGGCAAGCAAGGCCGTGGCACTGAGCATTTACGACCGGCTGCTGTTTCTGGAGGCCGAGATGCGGACGGTGGCGTCGACCCTCACCACGAGGACCGGCACCCCCACTCAGGCGCCGTCTGAGGACCTCAGGAAAGACCTGACACGCCGGTTCATTGGCTTGACACTCATCAGGGATTCCGGCAGATCCACGCCCCTTCTTGGTGACATCCAGAACCCTCCAGAACCGACCGCAGCGGAGAAGCGACATTTCCGCGCCGGCAACACCGTACTGTCCAGCCAATATCGGTCGGACCTGACGTCCCGCACATTTATGAGAAGGCCGCTCGACCCCCAACAGCCGACCCGGGGAGCCCTGCTGGCAGAAATTAACCCGTCGTACCTGTGGGGTGTGGGCGATGAGAGCACGCTCCCGCCTATGACCGAACTGTGCGTTTTGGATCAGTCGAACACCCCACTCGTCTGCTCGCTTCCGGGCCCGATATCGTTCCCCGAGCCGGTCACGCTCGACATGACGCGCTCCTCCTCGGGTCAATTCAAGTGGACGCACGCAGAGAAAGAATATCTGGCAAGTTACTGGTCCATCCCCTTACAGTTCAGATTTTTTGTTCCAAAGTGGACCATCGTGCTGGGCGAATCGAAGGCCGATGTGCTTGCTCCCATGGCTAATTTCAAAACAATTTTTCCGCTTGTCATCCTCATGTCCCTGTGGGTCGTACTCCTCCTAAGCATCGGCCAGATCCGGAGGAGTCTGGTCCCACTGGAGAGACTGCAAGAAGGGACGCGGCGCATTGCCATGAAGGACTTTGAGAGCCGGGTGACGGTCACGAGTGGCGACGAGTTTGAGGAACTCGCCGGATCGTTCAACGCGATGGCCAGTCGACTAGGTAGACAGTTCAACACCTTGGCCACGATGGCCGAGATCGACCGGGCCATCCTCTCGGCCTTGGACACGCGAAAAATCGTGGATGTGGTGCTGACCCGAATGCGCGACCTGTTGCCGTGCGACTGTCTCAGCGTGAGCCTCCTTGACCCCGACAACACACACAGGGCGCAGACGTACATCGGTGGCGACGACGCCGAGGGGGCTGCACTGGTGGAAGTGAGTGAGCTCACGCCAGAAGACGTGCAAAAGCTCCGCGAGAATCCAGAAAGCGTATTCATCACGGAAAAGGAAGAGGTCCCGCACTATCTTGCACCCTTGGTCCGGCGCGCCGCCAGATCATTTTTGGTAATGCCCATTTTCCTCAAAGAAAAGTTATCGGGTGCCATTACCTTAGGGCACCGCGATCCACGTGAATACAGCCAGGACGACCTGATCCAGGCCCGTCAATTGGCTGACCAGGTGGCCGTCGCCCTGTCAAATGCTCGCCTGATCGAGGAGCTAGACCAACTCAACTGGGGGACACTCACCGCTCTGGCCCGAGCCATCGACGCGAAATCTCCTTGGACGGCGGGCCACTCGGAGCGGGTGACGGAACTCGCCTTACACATTGGCCGGGCGTTAGGCCTCAGCTCAAACGAACTGGACATCCTGCATCGAGGGGGGCTGCTCCACGATATTGGTAAGATCGGCATCCCCGCCTCGATCCTCGACAAGTCCGGGAAGTTGACGGAGGAGGAGTTCTCGCTCATGCGCGAGCACCCCCGCAAGGGGGCGCGGATCCTCGAACCCATTCCCGCTTACACCGAGGTCATTCCCATCGTGTTGCAACATCACGAGTGGCTTGATGGGACGGGTTACCCCGACGGTCTCGCCGGAGAAGCCATCAGTTTGGGGGGACGCATCTTTGCCGTCGCCGACGTTTTTGATGCCCTCAGTTCAGATCGACCCTACCGAGCCGGACTGGATCGCAGGCGCGTCATTGAGCTCATCACGCAAGGGGCCGGTCGGCAGTTCGACCCGAAGGTGGTACAGGCCTTTTTGGAAGTCATGGCCCGGGAAGAGACAGCATCGCAAGGTGACGCAACGCAGTCCCGTCCGCTGGCCACCCCCTAATGTATTGCTTTCCTCTCGTTTCCCCCCTCCTCGATACCTGAAAGAGCATAGCAGAGATCGTTTTGAGGGATGCCGCGACTACCCCATTCCCTCATGGTAGACGGAACGCGTGGTTAGGTAGGTCCCTTTCCATCCAGATTCCTTCAGGTAGCCGGATCAGGAGTTCTTAAGCCCAGGGGGGTGTTGCAGATCCGGTCAGTCGAGTCTCGATTTAGACCTTTCAAATCCGTCCGGCCCCCCCCCTGCCAAACAGTCCCCGCAAGGGCCGGGGAACCCCCCTGTCCACCCCCAATACCCTCAAAACTGGACAGTTATCGACTCCCTCTCCGTAGGTCACGAGTAGTAACCTTTGGGCCCCTTCGAGCGTCTTCCCGTCCGCGGGTGACTCGGATCTCGGCCCATCGGTCGCCCCGGGGCCGGTGTCGGGCACTGAGGGTGTTCACACGCCCTACGATCCAGTCGTGGCGGGGAGTTAGCTGGCCTATCTCACGGAGCCGCTCTGGCACGGTAATTGTAACAAAAAAAGCGACGCACGAGACATGCTATGACAAGGGACGAAGAACGGAGAATCATGAAACAGTTCGGGGCCCCAGGGACGGGGATCGTTCCTGCTCCAGTTTGTTCCTGCACTCGCCCTCGCAGCGCAGTGTGCCGATCTGCGG
>LKGT01005875.1_pt1 | contig 13743 bp, 14 predicted proteins | sample 503861 | NCBI WGS metagenome assembly LKGT01 (sample SAMN04113194, study PRJNA297058) | marine sediment metagenome | biome: marine benthic biome; feature: marine benthic feature; material: marine sediment; isolation source: sediment sample collected at the water-sediment interface from the South......
CCCTTTTGAACTGTTCATCTATAATTTGCAATCCGCCTCTAGGAGATCTCAGATTAACTTCAAAGGAATCAGCTGTGATGTTAAGAAAATGTTTAGTTCCTTTTGGAGCTGAAAATGAATAGGACGTAGATTCTCCAACTTGAAAAGTATCATCTACATTAACTGTTTGAAGTCCAAAAGAGGTAACAAGAGCATAACTTCCAATTGCAATAATTGCACCTCCAATAACAATGCCAATGATAGTTCTGGTACTTAACACAGTAAAAAAAACCGATATTCGTTAATAAAGACTAGCTAAATAAAATATTTTTAATTAAAAAATAAAGTTTCACTACATCAATGAAACATCATGAGGTTGACTTTCAGCAAAGCCAGCACCAGACATTTTTATGAATTCTGAGTTTTCTTGCATTTGTTTAATAGTGTGTGCTCCACAGTAACTTAGACCTGAACGAACCCCTCCAGTTAGCTGTTTTAGAATATCAGTAACACTTCCTTTGTATGGTACCAGCGCGTCTACACCTTCTGCTACATAATCATTAATTTCATCATTTTCAATTGAAATATTTCCATTTTCTTTTGATTTACGCCCAAGTGATGCATAAAATGAAGCCATTCCTCGGTAAATTTTGAAACGTTTTCCATTTTTAGATATAAAAGAACCTGGGCTTTCATCAGTACCTCCCAATATACTTCCAATCATTACTGAAGATGCACCAGCTGCTAATGCTTTAGTTATATCACCAGAATTTCTTATTCCACCATCAGAAATTATTGGAATGTCATGTTTTCTCCCAACTTCTGCACAATCTAAAACTGCTGTAAGTTGAGGTACACCAGAGCCTGTAATTACTCTAGTGATACATATAGAACCAGAACCAACCCCAACTTTAACTGCATCAACTCCTGCCYYGATTAGATCCTCTGCTCCGGTAGMAGTAGCTACATTTCCAGCAATTAATTCACAGTCAGGAAATGCCTTTTTAATRTGAGTARTTGTATTTAYTGCATTTTCACTGTGSCCATGTGCAATATCTACTACAATAACATCTGYRCCTGCTTCTAAAAGAGATTCGGTTCTATCCATAAAATCACCTTTTACTCCTACAGCAGCYCCAACAAGWGGTCTTCCTTTTTTGTCCTTTGATGCTAATGGATAATTTTCTATATTTGTAATRTCTTTRGTTGTAATCAAACCTTTGATTYTTTTTGAYTCRTCWACTAAMGGTAATTTTTCRATTCTATTTTTGCGAAGAATTTCCTTRGCTTCATCCARAYTAATTCCTGGTTTGGCAGTAATTACATCTGTAGTCATTWCATCTTTNNNTAGTTGTGTGGATTCTGATTCAAACATTACATCTCTTTTGGTAAGAATTCCAGCTAGTATTGARTCAGAATCRCTCACTAAAAGTCCAGAAACATCYTTTTCTTTCATATAWGCAATTGCATCTTTTATGGTTTGTTYAGAACTAATGWAGTAAGGATTTTCAATCATAACRCTTCCGRAACGTTTCACTTTGAGAACTTCATTTGCTTCTTCTTYRATTGTAAGAAATCTGTGAATAACTCCTAATCCWCCCTCTCTTGCCATAGCCACTGCCATCYCAGATTCGGTTACAGYATCCATGTTAGCACTAATTAGAGGTATGTTTAATGAAATTTTTTTAGAAAGTTTAGTTTCTATGTTGGTCTGAGATCTACTAGTAATATCAGAAAATTTAGGAACAAGGAGAACATCGTCAAAGGTTAATCCTTCTCTAAACTCCAATGAAACCTATAGTCATGATTTATGAAGCATTATAAGCCTTTCTTGATTTTTTTTGAGCTAGACTTTGTACAAGTTTGACTGAATCTTTAGTTTCTCGTACATTATGTGTACGAATAATATCAGCKCCATTSAATAYTGYMATTGCTTCAGCAACAACTGAACCAARTAATCGATCAGAARTATTTTCAATATTTAATAATTTTCCAATAAATGATTTGTYTGAAACAGAAAYAAGTAATGGTTGTTTCATTTTAAYGGATCTTAAATTATTAAGCATKAGTAAATCTCGTTCAAGCCAATCAGAAYTWATTTTTGTAAAAAATKGACYKGTTCCKGTTYTTCTAAAAAAKCCTATAGCTGGATCTAAGACAAYTTTKTTTMTRGRAATATTTGCAGATTTGGCCAATGYAAGGCTTTGTTTTAAAAGATCTTTTGTTTTGWTGAYTTGRTTTCCAGTTACAAGTTTTTTACTAAAGGCACAAAGAATTAGTGAAGGTTGATAWTTTTCAATTACATTKACCATTTTTTTATCATATTTCAATCCAGAAATATCATTAATTATCTCAACACCATGCTCAAGAGCATCTTTTGCAACACTTGCTCTACAAGTRTCAACAGAAATAGGAAGATTACATAATTGTTGGATCCTTTTTATTGCCTGAAGAATTCTTTTCGATTCAATTTTTTCAGATACTAATGTTGATAAATAAGGAGCAGTAGACATTCCCCCTACATCTATAAAGTCAGCACCTTCATCTACAAATTTTCTAATTAATTTCTCTTGTGATTGTTTTTTTGTTACAATAGTTTTTTTGTAAAATGACTCTGGACTCGTATTTAATATTCCCATAATACGAATAGGATTTATTCCTCCTACAGAGACATTGCCTAGTCTATTCACATGATTTATGATTGGGATTACCAATTTGAGTCATATGACAATATTAGGCTGGGAAAAAAGATACTCAGAGATATTAAAGGAATTTGGATTTAGCAAAAAAAGAGATCTCAAATCAGCAAAACTCCTAAATTCTATACTAAAAAACAAATTTTCTTGTAATAAATTTCGTAACTTAATACTTAATCAAGATGTTTTTGTAATAGGTGCTGGCCCAACTCTCATATCATCTATCCCAACTTTGAAAAAGTATAGTTCTACTACAAAAATAGTTGCAGATGGAGCAGTAAAAGCTCTAATAGAAAATAAAATTATGCCAGATATTTTAGTAAGTGATCTTGATGGTGATGAAAACTCATTAAAAAAAATTGGAAAAAGCAATACTATAATGGTAATTCACGCACATGGAGATAATATTAATCGATTAGAATTAGTTTCAAATTTTAAAAATTGTGTTGGTACTACTGAGACTAGACCTTTTGGAAAAATTCATAATTTTGGTGGGTTTACTGATGGAGATAGATGTGTATTCCTTGCCAGACATTTTAAAGCTAAAAGGATTATTTTGTTTGGAATGGATTTTGGAAATAAAATTGGAAAATATTCAAAAACAAAAATTGAAAGTAAAAAAATCAAAATTAAAAAACTAAGAAGAGGAAGGAAACTTCTTGAATGGTTAGCCTCAAAAAATTCTTCAAATCTTTATACAACATCAAAACCTATCAAGGGTTTCAAAAAAATATGCTACAATGAGTTGGAAAAGGTTCTTTCAAATTAGAATGCGTTTTAATACAGTATCTATCTAACAATAATTATGGAGTTTTTAGAAGAACAGATGAGAGATATATTGGAGTTAAAAGAAAAGATATCGCAACAGATCGAAAAACATAAAGAAGAAATTGAAAGTCTTGAAAAAAACTTATCAATTTTAAATGTAATTCTAAAACAATCAAGTTTTACAAAAGCATCCTTACTTGAAACCATAAAGACTACACAAAAATCAGAACCAGTAATTCCAATTACAAAAACTTCTGATGGCTCGGTTATTGCAAATGCATACGTAACACCAGAACAAGTTTCAATCATAATGGAAGAAGATATAGGATTACAACCCGAAACTCCACCATTAAAATCATTTTTTGTTGAAAGAATTATTGGAGATATGAAGAAAAAGGATAATGCAGAGGTAGAAAGTGGTAAAATACAAAAAGAATCTGTTATTGATTGTATCATCAACAAAAATGGGAGTAAGATGACCGAAATAATTATCAAAAATTATCGTCAAAAAGAAAGGATTAATGAAATTATYAATACTGCTGCTTGGTCACTATCAAAAATGATTGATAACTCAAACCAGTGARATYATGGAAAAAATTGTAGTATTAGATTTTGGATCTCAGTACAGTCATTTAATTTGTAGAAGAATTAGAGAGTTTTCTGYATATGCAGAACTTGTGCCTYATGATATTTCMMTTGAYGAACTTAAAAAAYTAGAACCAAAAGGGATTATTTTTTCTGGRGGACCTTCAAGTGTYTATAATTCAGRTGCRCCTATACCTAAAAAAGAAATTTTTGAAATGAAAWTACCWATACTRGGAATWTGTTATGGTCATCAATTAATAGTAAATAATTTTGGAGGAAAAGTCAAGCATGCAAACAAAGAATATGGTTCTTCATTACTAACAATTGAAARTGATTCTGACTTACTTRGMGGAATGGGYGAATCAATAAGAGCATGGATGAGTCATGGTGATGAAGCMGAACAAATTCCWTCKRGTTTTAAAATAATTGGGCATACTGAAACTGCAAATGCTGCAGCWATTGCTAATSAAGAAAAATCAATTTACGGTATTCAATTTCATCCTGAAGTTGTACATACAGAACAKGGAACTGAAATTCTGAAAAATTTTRCATTAAAAATTTGTAGAGTAAAACAAGAATGGACTATGGAAACTTTCGTAGAAAATACAGTAAATAAAATTTCAAAGATAGATGGCAATGTATTATGCGGTGTTAGCGGTGGAATTGATTCAACTGTTACTGCTCTACTAATTCAAAAAGCTATAGGAAATAGATTAAAATGTATCTTTGTAGATAATGGACTTTTAAGATTAGATGAAGAAAAAGAAATTGAAGAAATGTTTAAAAAAAATTTTTCTGTAAATTTTAATTCTGTAAATGCAAAACAACAATTTTTATCAAAACTAAAAGGAGTAACTGAACCAGAACAAAAAAGAAAGATAGTGGGAGAAGAATTTATTAAAATCTTTACAGATTTTGCAGGAAAAAACGGACCATTCAAATGGCTTGCTCAAGGAACGCTTTATCCAGATGTAATTGAAAGTGGTGTTTCAAAAGGTCCTGCCTCAATTATTAAAACACATCATAATGTAGGCGGCTTACCTGACTGGCTTAATCTTGAGATACTAGAACCGTTACGTGAATTATACAAAGATGAAGTACGAGAAATAGGAAAGATTCTTGGAGTTCCAAAGAAATTATTGTTTCGTCATCCATTTCCTGGACCAGGTCTTGCAGTGAGAATTATAGGTGAAGTAACTGACGAAAAGTTGAAAATTGCAAAAATTGCAAGTAAGATTGTTGAAGAAGAATTAGAGGAGTCTCAACTCTATGACAAGGTCTGGCAAGCATTTGCAGTAGTAGGGGACGATAAAGCGGTTGGAGTTGTTGGAGATGAAAGAAAATATGGCAATATAGTAATGATTCGTGTGGTTGATTCCATAGATGCGATGACTGCAGATTGGACACGACTACCTCACGGTTTACTTGAAAAAATCAGCAATAGGATTACAAATGAAATTGAAGGTGTTACTTGGGTTACCTATGTTGTATCAAGTAAACCTCCAGCAACTATAGAACCCCAATGAGATTTTAACTTCTATTTTCTAAAAACAATGAATAATCTAGTTCCAATGAATATTGCTACAGCTGAAATAATTAATMCAATTGTAATAAATWGCCCAATTTCATGTTCACTCATAATAAACTGGCTCCAAATACTCCMGCCGAATCMCCTAATTGATTTTTTAGAATWGGGGTTTCAACCAAGTCACTGAATACTTTATCGTATACRTAATCTCGTCCTTCATCATAAAGGAATGGAATRTTTGAAACACCTCCTCCYAACACKATTACATCTGGATCTAAAATATCAATTACATTTGCTAACCCAATTGCAAAGTTTTCTAAAAATTCTTTTTTCCATTKTAATCCYGATTTAGTGTTATCAATATTTTGAATAATTRAKGGTAATGCTTCRGTTWTTCCAGTAAKGCTAGTCCATCTTTTTTCTAGAGCGGGTCCACTAATGTAAGTTTCAACACATCCTAGYTTCCCACAATAACATTTGTTTCCATCAATTCTAAGTGTATGATGCCCCCATTCACCAGCTATGTTGGTTCTACCWCKGTGTAAATTCCYATTGATAACTATTCCACCACCTACRCCTGTTCCSATTATTACCCCAAACACGACATTGTATTCTTTGGCTGCACCCAAGRYAGCCTCKGCTATGGTAAAACAATTTGCRTCRTTATCYAAYRCAATTTTTTGTTTTAGAGYTTGCTCWAGATCTTCTTTYAGAGGCATTCCAATAAGACAGCGAGTATTACTATTTTTAATYAGACCAGTTTTTTTTGAAATTGCACCWGGAGCACTAACACCTATTGAAACAGTGTCACCAGGATTTTTTTTTAATGAATTTACTAAAGAAACAATAGAATTTATGATTGAGTTGTATCCTTTTTCTTGTTGTGTAGGTATACGTGTCCTTTCAATTACATTGAATTTATCATCAAGAAATATTCCTTCAATTTTTGTTCCACCAAGATCAATTCCTATTTTATTCACAATAGTTGTTTATTGTGATGTGTTTTGAAGTTTTCATTAATAGCTATGAAAAGATTCTTCTAAATTAATTACATGCCGGGTGGTGAAGGTGCACCGGAGGGACCACCGGATATAGAAATTACATCATCAATTCTTAGAATCATACATGCAGTTTCAGTAGCAGAAATGATAATCTGTTCTTTAACAACTAAAGGCTCAACTATATCTTGAGAATACATGTCAGCAATCTTGGTGTTTCTTGCATCTATTCCTGTCCATTTTTGTCCTTGACTTTGCTTTGATCGAAGAGTTATCATGGTATCTATTGGATCCATTCCTGCGTTTTCGGCAATTGTTAGTGGAATTACTTCTAGTGCTTCAGCAAATTTTTTTATTGCAAGTTGTTCTCGTCCATCAAAGCTGTCTGCCCATTCGTTTAGATGTGATGCCAAAAATGCTTCTGGAGCACCACCGCCACCAACAATTGAAGGTTTTTCTATTACATCTTTTACAACCATCAAGGCATCATGAATGGAACGGTCAACTTCATCAACTACTCTTTGTGAACCACCACGTATCAAAAGTGTCACCGATAGTGGGTTTCTACAGCCCTCTATGAAGACCCATTTATCAGATTCAACCTTTTTCTGATGAACTAAATCTGCATAACCAAGATCTTTTTCATTCAGATCATCAAGGTTAGTTGAAACTCTACCATTAGTTGCCTTTGCAAGCTTTGTCATATCACTTTCCTTAACTCTTCTAACAGCTAAAATTCCATGTTTTGCAAGATAGTGTTGTGCAATATCGTCAATGCCTTTTTGACATATGACAACATTAGCCCCAGCTTCATGAATTTTTTCTACCATGGTTTTTAACATTCTATTTTCTTCATCTAAGAACATCTGAATTTGTGATGGGTCGGTAATTCTAATTTCAGCACTAATTTCAGTTTTTTCTACCTCTAGAGCAGTATTTATCAAAGCAATTTTTGCCTTTTCTATTTTAGTTGGCATTCCACTATGAACAATTTCTTTATCAAGAACAATTCCTTTTATCAAAGCAGTATCTTCGATAGAAGCACCTGATTTTTTCTCAACTTTGATATTATCAAGATCAACAGTATATTTTTCAGCTTTTTTTGTAGAAATTTTTAAAATTGCATCAACAACTATTTTTGAAATTGGTTCGCTATCCTCAGAGATTAACTTTGATTGCATACTTGTTTTAGCAATTTTTAGTAAAGAAGCTCTATCATCAGGRGTTATTTKTWTMGCAATTTKAGATAGYAATTCAAGTGCTTTTTCAGCTGCTGCYTGATAACCRTCAACTATTACAGAAGAATGAACGTCTTTATYCAATAATTGTTCAGCTTTTTCGAGTAAGGMKCCTGCGATTACTACTGATGARGTAGTACCATCTCCTACCTCATTATCTACGGTCTTTGAGATCTCAACCATCATTTTAGCTGCAGGATGCTGAACATCAATTTCTTTTAGAATAGTGGCGCCATCATTTGTAATTGTTACATCTCCAATGGGATCAACTAGCATTTTATCTAATCCACGAGGCCCTAGACTTGATTTAACTAAATCCGCTACTAGTTTTGCAGCAGTAATATTGTTTTTTTGTGCGTCTTTACCTTTCTGTTGAAATGCACTCTCTTTGAGTACTAAAACAGGCCCTTGAGGTGTTTGTTGAATTGATGCCATATGATTCGATTCAAATGCGAATAATGCCCTTTTTTAAGATATCTTAGTTCAAAGTAGGGATGAAGCATCTATTTTTTACATCAACTATTCCGCGGTAAAGAATCCTAATTGATGGTAATGCTAGAAAGGGTAAGAAAAGGGGAATTAAATGAGGTTTTTTGAATTTACATCCTGATTCTACAAGTGTAGAAATCAAATCTGCGAAGTTTTGTGATACTTTTTCAAAAGGATCAATTGAGATAATTCCTGCCATTTGGAGTGGTAAGGTGGCAAGTGTTTTACCATCACTAACTACAGTCATACCTCCTTGAGTTTTAACTAAATTATTCGCTGCTACAGTCATGTCTTTTTCATTTGAACCAATTACAATCATATCATTTTCATGAAAATTCCATGTTGAAGCAAAAGCCCCTATTTGTGCACCAAAATTTTTCAAGAATCCTACAGTATGTTTTTTGGATCCAAAAGTTCTATCAAATGCTGCAACCTTCCAGATATCCTTATCTTGAGAAGCCAATACATTACCATTCTTTGTGTGGAGCTCAGATTCATCCTTTTTAGTAATAATTTCAGTTTGCATACTAATCAAATTTACATTTACAGAAGAAGATTTTGATGTTACATGAAAATAATTTTCAGAAAACGTTCTAAGCTTTACGGTTTGTTTAATCCACTTGGGAATGATTTTTGACTTTATTTTAGAAACAAGTTTACCGCTAGAAACCACAAGTTTTCCACCTACAAAGACTTTGGTTGGTTTAATTGTAGTAAGATTATCAAAAACCAATATATCTGCAAGCTTTCCTGGGGCTATGCCGCCAAGATCCTTTCCCATATTATAATAATCAAAACAATTCTTTGAGGCCATAGTAATTGCATCAATTGGATCCAAACCTAGTTGTATTGATTCACGTACGCAGTGATCTATGTGACCATAATGCAAAAGATCTAAAGGATCAACTCCATCTGAACAAAACATCAATCTCTCAGTATTTGTTCCATGACTCATTACACTTGGAAGAATTTCCTTAAGATCTCGTCTAATAGAACCTTCACGAATCATTATCCACATGCCAAGTCGAAGTCGTTCTAAAACTTGTTCAAAATTAACTGGTTCATGACATGAAAGAATTCCTGAWGAAACATAGGCGTTKAGTTTTTTYCCAGAAGCWCCTGCAGTGTGACCGTTAATAATACAATCATTATCTAGCATCATAGACAAAGTCTTCATAGTTTTAGAATCTCTTTGRGTTACYTTAGTCCAMGAAAAAACTTCACCAAGTCCTACTACATTTGGAAGMTGAATTGCAGTTTTTTCTTGAGAAGARGAAAGTGTTTTTACGTGRCTAAATTTTCTRTCWACTGGYAAACCTCCTGGCACAACATGAAAAAAYCTGAGWGGAAGGTTYTGAGTRAGTTTTAGAAATTCTCKGAATCCACGATATCCACAAACACTAACGATATCAATTGGATCAGAAAAAAGTGATGTAACACCACATAATAGTGATTTTTTTGCAAGCTCAGATGGTAAAACAAACTGATCAATGTGAATGTGAGGATCAGCAAACCCTGGTGTTACATATTTCCCTTTCAAGTCTATTACAACAGTTTTTGGACCGAAAGCATGCGAAGCATCYGGACCTACATAKGCAATTCTTTCTTGTACTATTGCGATTTGGATTTYTGGYAAAATTTCATGYGAATAAACACTTACAAGAGAACAATTTTTGAGAATCAGGTCKGCYTTACWATCTCCCATAGCAACTGCATTTAAAATTGAAATTGAAGAGGAAAWRTTTACCATGTAAATTATTATTTTCAGAACCTATTATAGATTCAAAGCNATGTTTAAATTACCGWCNAGGCTGGGAKGTGATATTGAACTTACCAAAACAGATTAAAAGATWCTGTCCAAAATGTAAYACWCAYACAATTCAAAAGATGACTCAATACAAAGCTGGAAAAAGAAGAGGTTCAGCAATTGGTGAGCGCCGACATGCWAAAGATAAGAAAGGATATGGTGGACAGAAATTTCCAAAGCTTGCAAAGCCAGCAAAAACTACAAAAAAGTTTACACCCATTTTAACATGTACAGTTTGTAAGAAGAAATGGAATAAATCTGGAATAAGAATTAGAAAAAYAGAGTTGATAGCMRYATGAAAAGAGAACATATACTYATTCCTAAACCTAATAGTAAATTTCAGAAAGTAAAATGTAAAGAATGCGATGAGGAAAATATTGTATATTCACACGCATCCTCATCTGTTACATGCAAATCATGTGGTAATGTAATTKCTGAACCRTCAGGTGSAGTAGCAAYTCTGCATGGTGAKATTTCAGGAAGYGYCGAGTAACYKATAATCTTCAYAAGTATTTAGATTCATTGCAATCCTTTTATCATTCAGTAAATGATAGATTTCTTCAAYTRAATYAAGATTATTAATTTCCYTTGCATTTACAATTGAAATACCYGTAAAGCAACACTCTTTGTTTTGAAAARSTAYAGWAAACTCAGGARTTAATCCAAGAGAYGTCAAAAAATCYTTTGTYACAAGAAAGCTAGTCCATATCTTATCAGRATTATGARTACTAACAATTTTTTTAATAATTTCMTCATCAAGTAATGGTAAATCWCCTGAAACTACTAAAATMTCATCATTAATTGAACGTAAAAWTAGATTTAGATCKTYRACATATCCTTTTCCAGGCGTATCAAAAATTTCAATTCCKRYATTTTCTARYATCTCYTTRGTTTTTGGRGAGTTGGAGCTTGTAGCWGCAATTATTTTTGAAAARCAATKTGCATTTTGAAGTGCARAGATCACGTGTAAAATTGTAGGATGWWYGTACCTTARCAAGAKTTTTTCTTCTTGTGTWTTCATTCTACTTCCTTTGCCACCTGCCATTACAAGTCCAATCATACTGATGCAAAAATTACTAGGGATGACAAACGGGTTATTTCGTTAGTAGCACCCAACACATCTCCTGTAATTCCTCCAAAGCTTCGAGTTGAGATTGTAAGAATGAACATTGTAATGACTATAGTACACGCAAATACGATTAATCCAGTAGTTTCTCCAAGTAGAACTAATGGAATAAGAGTAATTATTCCTGCTATTGCTAGTTTTTTCTTGTCTTGCATTATTTGCAAGAATGGAGAATTTGAACCGACAGCAGCTGATCTACCAAAACTTGCTTGTAGGACCATTGAGAATTTTGCTAAAATTTCACTTAGGAGAATAGCTTGGAATAGCACAAAACCGCTCATCAAAGAAATAGCTAAGATCATACCTACAACATAAAGAACTATTGAAACAATTCCTGCAGAACCTGTGGAAACATCTTTCATAGCTTGCAGTTTTTTTTCTTTTGTTCCTTTTGTCATCAATCCATCAGAAAAGTCAGCAAGACCATCGGTGTGATGTATTCCTGTAATTACAGATATTGCACCCACTACCAAAAGTGCTACAATAAGAGGATCTAAAAATATTGAAAGGCCTAATGCAAATGAACCTACAATTAATCCAATGATAATTCCTACTAGTGGGAAAATGTACATGTACTTTGCAACAGTTTGAAGATCAGAATTATTTGCAGGAATTATTGTTAAAAATGAAAATACAGATCCAATTTCTCTAAGCATTAATCCACCAACCCAAATAAGATAAAACAATTATTATTGGAATAGTAAAAATTATACAGAATAAAATTGATGTTACCTTCATTAATGCAATAGCAGAACGTAAATGAGATTTTGTAAGTTCTATGTTACCTTCACCAACACTATAATGATCAATTTTTTCAAATCTTGTTCCTAATGCACCTGCAAGTGCAGCCATAGGATAACCTGCATTAGGGCTTTCAGTATTTTTGCCATCTCGTTTCATTATTTTATACGATTTTCTCCAATCATTCCCAAGAATCATGGCACCAATAACCATCATCAGACTTGTAATTCTTGAAGGAAGATAATTGAGAATTTTATCACAGTTTGCACCAAACCATCCTACATTTGTAAAAATGCTGGTTTTGTAACCAATCATAGAGTCAATCGTGTTAATTATCCTGTAGATAAATGCGCCTGGAATTCCAAAAAAGGCAAAATAAAATAATGGGCCGGTTACTCCATCTACAGTATTCTCACTAATACTTTCTAGAGTACCTGATAATACATGATTTTTATCTAAATTCTTAGTATTACGTTTTACAATCATTGATAGATTGTTTCTGGCAGCATCAAGATCATTTCTTTCTATTGATTCCATAACAGCCATTGCATGTTTTTCCATACCTCTAATGGCAATAGTAGTTTTTAGTAAAATCACACCAACAATTACGGATACAATAATTCCTATAAAATCAAATGCTATATTTTGTATTGCAACTTCAAGAAAAACAAGTAATGTAGTGACTAAAGTGGTAAGAAAGATTACTAAAATTATCCCTCCAAACTTTTCTCTCCGAGGTGATTTGTTTTGAATTATCGGTACAAGCTTTGCGATCAATGAACCTATCCAAGAAGTTGGATGAAATTTATTTTTAGGATCACCTACTAAAAGATCTAAAATTACCGCAGATATTACTATTAAAATTGATTCAAATATCATTTTATGAGTCCCTCAATTGCTTTAATGTTAAGATTAAATTTTACTAATTTACTTAACTTTTCTATCTCTCTATCCATCTTTGCAATGTTTTTTTTGTTCCAGCTCATTGCTTTAGGTTTAACCCCCAGGGAATCCTCTTCAGGTAGTGAAAAATTAATCATTGGGATTACGCCAAAAACTGATTTTCCAGTGTGCTGTTTTATTTTTCTAAAACCAGGTTTTAGAATATTAATATCACCTCTAAATTTATTAAATACAAATCCTTTGACAAGTTTTCTGTATTTTTTGTCAAGTAGTTGTAATGTTCCAACAATACTTGCAAATGAACCACCTCTATCTATATCTGAAATTAAAATGACAGGAGAGTTGGTTTTCTCTGCAACTCTCATATTTGCTATATCAAATTTTTCTAAATTAATCTCAGCTGGAGAACCAGCTCCTTCAATTATTATTAGATCATGATTTTTTCTAAGTATATTGTATGACTCAAAAACTAGATTTAGACCATGTGGTAGTACAAATTTTTTGTAATATTCATTTGCATGCAGTTTTTTATAGAATTTTCCTTGCAAAAATACAGAGCTATAGTAATTTCCCAAGGGTTTTAGTAATATGGGATTCATGTGGGGTGTAATTTCAACTCTAGCAGCAATTGCCTGCATTGCTTGTGCACGGGAAATTTCAAAATTTTTAGTTTTGTAAGAAAAGTTTGACATATTTTGAGATTTGAAAGGGGCTACACTATATCCAAAATTTGAAAAAATTCTACAAAGAGCTGCAACAAGTATAGTTTTGCCTGCTCCAGACGATGTGCCTTGAATCATTAAAGATTTTGTTAATTTAAACTGCCTCCAATGCTTTGATAAATTTTTTATTTTCTTTAGGAGTCTTAACAGCAATTCGTATATA
>LKGT01008969.1_pt1 | contig 13678 bp, 13 predicted proteins | sample 503861 | NCBI WGS metagenome assembly LKGT01 (sample SAMN04113194, study PRJNA297058) | marine sediment metagenome | biome: marine benthic biome; feature: marine benthic feature; material: marine sediment; isolation source: sediment sample collected at the water-sediment interface from the South......
AGTTCGGTACGCCGGGATCCTCTTGCGCGACCACGATGGTCATCGAGCCATCGGGGTTCTTCACGCCAGACTCATTGGTCACGTGAGTCGCGGTGCGAAAATAGTCGTGGGACTCCAGCCAGGGGTTCGTGATCACGAAACCCCAGTACGCGTAGTGGTTGGGGGGTGGAAGGATCTTCACCAGCCAGGCTTGGCCGGCTTCCAATTTCCAATGTCCGCTCTGGTAGTACATGTCGGTATCGGAATGGGTGCTTACCTCGCGCTTTTGTTCCGTCACCGCTTTGCGTCCGTGGGCGCCCACGATCACGTTCATGTTCTGCTGCGACATCTTCCAGACACCGCTGACGGCGGTCATGATCCAGATCAGGTGATTGGCCGCCGCCTCCAGWACGTTTAACGCCCGCCGGGCATCGCCGTTGGCATGGCTGATAATCAGATCCACCGCGGCTTCATCGAACGCCACCGGCTGGCGGCCGAGACCGTGAACCGTGTCCTTCAAAGCGCGTTCGATGATATGGCGGATATGTTCGGCGATGAGGTATCCCAGACGGAACACCTGGCAGCGGGAGCGCAGGGAGGGGATGACTTCAAACGACGGGTTTTCGGTGGTGGAACCGATCAAACGAATCGTTCCGTTCTCGACATAAGGCAGAAGGGCGTCCTGCTGGGCTTTGTTGAAGCGGTGAATTTCGTCGATGAACAGAATCGTGCGGCGTTTGGACTGCGACCAGTTGCGTTTGGCGCGGTCGATGATTTTCCGGATATCCGCCACTCCGGCATTTACCGCGCTGATCTCATGGAACTCGCTCTGGGTGATGCCGGCCACGATGCGGGCGATCGTGGTTTTGCCGGAGCCCGGCGGTCCCCACAAGATAAAAGACAGTCCGACATCCTTTTCGATCAGCCGCCGGATCGGGCTCTTCTCGCCGAATAAATGCTCGTGCCCCAACAAATCGTCCCAGGACTCAGGCCGTATGCGGTCAGCCAGGGGCGGTGGCGGGGAGTCGTCGGCTCGATTTTCAAATTCCGGGAACAATTCCATCATCTCTTTTTTATATCAAAGAACGGCGGAAATCCCAAGGATTCTAAAAATCTCTTGATTTAAGCGTGTGAATGCCCCGGCGCATGGGCTCGATGGCTACAAATAGGGAGAGCACTATGACGAGGGTATAAAAGACCGTGACTTCCCAGCCCAGGAATGCCTCCAGCAGAAATTTCTGTTTGAAATGAAGGTACATGGGGCGCGCGCCCAGCACCACGACCAGTCCCACGTAAATCAAACTGGAGATCATGAACAATATCCCGCCGGTGCAGCCGGAAATTTCCGAAACGTTTTCGTAATCGAACTTGGGGTACATGGCCCCCATGCCGATGGCCATGCCCACCACACCGACGGTGATCAGAAACACGCCGGCCACCGAGACCTTCATGACGTAGGGGTCCACCTCCAGCAGTTGGTTCGAGACGATCACCAGAAACTCGCCCACGACCAGAAGCGGCGGCAAAAACATCAGGTATTTGCCGATCAGAAAACTTCGCATATCCACGGGGGAGGTGTAAATGGTCCACATCTTTTGACCCTCCATGCTGGTGGCGGAAAAAACGAAACGTGACGCCAGCGCCGACAGCACAAATCCCACCAGCCCCACGTTCAAAACAGAGACGATGTTTTTGAGGATCAGGTTGTCGAGCGGCAGGTTGGTGATATTGAAAATATAAACCACCACCAGAGCGGCCAGGATAAATATCTGCGACCATTGCGAGGGGTCCCGCATGAAGATGAGCATATCCTTGATGAGAAGCGCCCGCTGACCCCGGGACAAGGGCAGTTTCCCGATGAAGCCGGATTGCGCCCCTCTGCTTTTCATCACTTGACCACGGGGAGCGTTTTTCACCTCCTGAAACGAACGCCACCCTTTAAAATAAATTTTTTGGCTGATCCACAGGAACAGGCCGCCCATCGCCAAAGCCGCGCCGTAAAGATAAGCCAACTGCTCCAGAGCCATGGCGGTTTTGCCGTCGGCCCATCCGGAAATTCCGAGTGTCATCCAGCTGTTGGGCAGAAATCCGAATTCCGGAATCTTCAGGCTTTCCACGAAGGCCATGATCGCTTCGTCGGAAACTTTCTTGTCATAAAACTTTTCCGGCGACAGGAAACGGAAAAACATCACCATCCCCGCCAGAAAGAACAAACCCAAAAACGAGAGCACCTGGTAGGCTTTGTCGGTCGGAAAATAACGCATCAGAAGCATGATTCCGAAAATGCCCACGAGAGTGGGAGTGATCACAAAAGGTGGAAAACTGGCCAGGAGGTAAACATAGTATCCCGAGTCCACCTGAAAATAGTTTCCGTAGGCGAGGAAAATGGGCAACGCAAAAATCAGCACCACCCAGGAAGCGTTGATCAGGGTCTGCACGAAACGCGTAATGATAATGGAACCTTTCCGCACCGGCTGGGAATGCAGAAAATCCAGGTCGGAGGAAATGTAGTAAATGGACAAGGAAGCGATGATGGCGGAAAACAACACCATCACGAACAGGGTGAGGAAAATAACATTCAGCAACTGAAAGATCAACTCCTCGCCCACCTTGAAGGGCAGTTCGTCCAGGTAGCGGATCATCCGGAAGAAAAATGCATAATTCGCGGCGAAGAACAGACTGCCGAGAATCAGGATCAATCCCCACCGGGTCCATTTGTCGGGAGCGGGATGCACAAAGTGGTTCTTTAGAAACAACCACCGCATCCGCAGGAGTTTCCAGGTTTCGGTTAACGTGAGCATAGACAAAGGGGCTTACTGAAGTTTTATCCGGTTCGGGATCAGTGTTATCCCGTCTATTCAGGATAAAGGGTTTTCGCCCATTGAACACAAATAAAATCCATCCAACGGCGGTCTCCAAAAGCGTTCTTTTTCCGGGAGATATAACCCATGTGCCCGCCGCATTCCGGGTCGAGGAGGCGGACGCGAGGCCCCAGACGCGCATCCTGAAAAACCCGGTGAGGGACGAAGGGGTCGTCCTGCGCGCAGAGAATGGTGGTGGGAATGGCGATCTCCCCTAAAAATTGCTTGGCACTGCAGGCTTCGTAATAGGCTTCCACATGAGGGTAACCGGCAGCGGGAGCGGTATACTYCACGTCAAACTCCCAGATGGTTCGGGCATGATTCGCGGGAAGAAACGCTTCCGGAAAACATTCCGCCATGGCCGCCACCTGCCGGTTCATCAGGTTGAGATAATAATYATTGAASATCCGCGCCCAGGGKCCTTCCGAAATCTGACGGCTGGCCWCCTTCAGGTCGATCGGAGGATTCACCGTAAATGCGGCYTCGACATTTYGGGGAATCGCCCGGCCCTCCCCCAGGTATTTCAGAAGAACGTTGCCGGTGAGGGAAMATCCCATGAGCAACAGTTTTCGCGCCGGRTCCCGGTCTACGATATATTCGACCGCACGCGCCAAATCCTCACTGGAGCCGCCGTTCCATAACCGGTCGCATAGCCCGATGCCGGGACCGCTCCCGCGCTGGTTCATCATGAACACGCCAAACCCTTCTGCGAACAGTTTGGAGGCGACCCGGCGCATATAGGCGGACTCGCTGCACCCTCCCATGCCGTGGCTCATGAGCACCGCGGGAGCGGAGGCCTCCGGCGCCTCCAGTTCGTACATCAACAGCAGGTTGTTGGGGTTGAGGGGAATCCGGTGCAGTACTCTTCGCGGAAGACCGGGATCGCGGGTGAACCGGGAGCCGATGATGGTCTGGGCAATCGGCCCGCGTATCAGGGGATGGGGATTAAAGGGTGTATCAAGACTGTCCATGACCGCTTATTTTGCCGGAGCCCTTCACGGGGCCCGGGAAAGGGAGTAAAAAGTTCAATTATTGAAATAATTATTCCATTCAGAGTATCTATATAGGGAGCGTTGCAGGGGCGCTTATCCAAATTACTGGAGTGCGGCGGATTTCGCAATAAAAACCGGGACGGAGCCCGGTAACATGGGGCCTTGACGGGCCTTGAGCACCCTGATAGATTTGCCCCATGAGTTGCATATCATTATCGTTAACTATGAATATCAATAACCGAAAAAACCAATGGCGTTCCCTGGCCGTTGGCTTCTGGACTGCAGGGTGTGTCTTGCTGTGGACGGCGACCGCGCCGGCCGGTACGGCCTATGAAGACTCCCTGCGCAAAGCCACCGCGCTGAGCCAGGCCGGGAACTGGCAAGCAGCGATTGAGGAATTTCAAAAAGCCCTCAAGGAAAATCCCGGGGACTCCGTTACCCAGGCCAATCTGGGCGTGGCACTCAGCCGTGTGGACCGTCACAGGGAGGCCCTACTGGCGTTTCAGAAAGCGCTGGAGATGGGCTACGACAGCGCCACCTTCCGCTATTTCCGCGGGCTGTCGCTGGCTAAAATGAATCTTCTCGAAGACGCCGCCCGGGAAATCGAAACCGCTCTTAAAAAAGATTCGCGCATGGTGCATGCCGATTACGATCTGGGGTTGATCTATCTGCAACTGGGCCGGGAAGACAAGGCCCGCGAACGGGTCAAAATCCTTTACAAAAGAAACTACAAGCTGGCGAAAAAACTCCACGACCAGATCCCGCTTGATTATAAAATCACTTCGGTCGATCAGGGCGGCGCGTTAAAGGGCCGGGTCAACCTGGTCGGGCGGGTGCCCAAGCCCCGGGTGTTTCATCTGATTCACGCGCCCAACATCGAATACTGCTCCCGCATCTCCGACGGCCAAGGCCACCGCATTCTATACGATTTCACGGTTTCCCAAGCGGGAGGACTCAAGGACACCGTCATCGCCATCCAGGGAATCAAGAAAGGCAAACCGTTTCCGCGCAAAATGCAAACCCTCCGCCTCCACCGCTGTCATGTCAATCAATATGTGATCGGGATCAAGAACGGGGAAAATCTCCTGGTGGAGAATATGGACCCCATCAAGCACGAAATCGCCACCTATGAAATTTACGGGTCGCACCGCAACCAGACCAGCCATAAAAGCGTGTTGCCCCTCCATTCGCAGGTCCGTTCCGCCTTCATCAAACCGGGCGCACCGGAATTCATTCTCAAGTGCAACCTGCACCCCTTCCTGCAAACCCGGGGCTACATCATCGACAACCCCTACTTCGCCATCAGCGATACCGAGGGACATTTCAACATCGAAAACATTCCGCCCGGCACCTACGAGGTCACCGCCTGGCATCCTTTCATTCCTATTCAGAAAGGCACCCTCACCATTGAAACGGGAAAAACCACGCAGTTGGATTTTACGTTCAAGGGGGAAGACGCCCGGCGCAAGCTTTACCAAAACGACACCAAGGGGAATCGCTTCAACACCTGGTTCGACAACAAGAAAACGTTTTATGGCGGCCTCAGGAAAGACGATCCGGTGGAAGTCCTGCAACACTTCGACAACAGCGAGCGCTACATCGGGGATTTAAATCCCTATTAATCTCTCCGCATCTCCAAATTTCTTAACAGGCTTAGAAAACGGCTACCGGCTGGCTTTAAGAACGAGGGTTTTCAGGTGGTGGAGACGTTGCGCTTTCTGGGCGGCGGCGCGGGCATTCTCCGCGGTCTGGTAATCTCCCAAAAAGACCCGGTACCAATGGCCCTTGGTTTTGGACACCTCGACACTCATCACAAAAGCGGAATACCCTTTCCGCTTAAGCGTGGATTCCAAAGCGCGGGCTTGCGTTAATTTTCGGAAGGAACTGACCTGCACCAGATACGGCTTGCGCGATTGAGCGGATGGCACGGCCCGCTTGGCGGAACCAGAGGGAACCACGGGAGTCACCAACCGCTTGGCGGGACCGGTTGAAGTAGTGGGAGGGGTCACCCTCTTCTCTGGCTTTTCCTTCATCAGGTCGTCCAGCTTCCTGATGATATCGTCATAGGTGTCACTCGATTTGCTGGAACCGCCATCCGGTTCCTTGTAGGACGCCAGAAGGATGCGCGGCTGGTCGATAACCTTTTCCACCTCGTCCACCCAGGAATGAACGGTTTTCTTCATGACTTTGATTTTCCCGTCCAAGTCCACATAGCGTTCCAGATCCACGTCCACCAGAGTTTCGAAAAAGGTGTAGTCGTATTGCTTCACTGGAGCCGGCACCACGTCTTTGATTGTTCTAAAAAAGGATCGGGGTTTGAAGGCGCGGTCCTTCTGCACCATCTGGACGGGTTCCCCGGATTCGCCCTCCAAAAACGAGAACAAATTATTCTGGCCGGCGTGGTACATGCCCCACCCTGCCAGGCCCAACAATCCCAGAAACACCAATTTTTTCAGAAATCCCATTGCCCTACCCCTGCCATGAAAAACGTAAATAACTCCCGGGAACTACCGGAGGAAAATTGATATTCAAATTATACCAATTTATTCAATAGTTTACAGTATTATTTTTGTGGGGTCAAGGGACCCGGAAAACCGGGCGAGGGCGGGCGGGATTCACATCTTCTCGGGGACCGAAACCCCAAGGATCGAAAGGCCACTGGCGATCACGTTCCGCAGGCAATCCAAAAGCAACAACCGCGCCAGGGTCCTCTCCCGGTCCTCGGTGACAATGCGGTGCTGTTTATAATAGCTGTGAAAGATGGCGACCAGCTCATGCAGGTAAAAGGCGATGCGGTGGACTTCCAGCGTCAGGGCGCTTTTCTCGATGCACTCCCGGTAGGCCAGAATCTTTTTGATCAGGGCAAACTCTTCGGCTTCCTTCAACTKCGAGAGATCGGTGRTGTCCAGCTCMGGAAAGGGAACCTTCTGCTTCTCRGCGGTGCGGAACACACTGCAGATYCGGGCATGGGCGTATTGAATATAATAGACGGGGTTTTCRGGCGACTCCTTCTTGGCGAGRTCCAGGTCGAAKTCGAGGTGGCTGTCGGMACYKCGCATCAGGAAAAAGAAACGGGTGGCATCGAYCCCCACCTCCGCCACCACATCGGACAGGGTTTCAAACTCCCCCGAGCGGGTGGACATGGAAACCTTCTTCCCGCCCCGTTTCAGGGCCACGAACTGCACCAGCAGGATCTTGAACACCTCCTCGCCATACCCCATGGCTTTCAGCACCGACTGCATACGCGGCACATAGCCGTGATGGTCCGCCCCCCACAAATCCAGAATGAGATCGTACCCGCGGTCCACCTTGTTCTTGTGATACGCGATGTCGGAACAGAAATAAGTTCGCTCGCCGCCCTGCTTGATGATGACCCGGTCGGCGGCGTCCTTGAATTCCGAAATCTTGACCCAGGTGGCGCCGTCTTTTTCATAAACGAAACCCTTGTCCCGGAGCCAGTTGATGGCGCGGTTCACCGAATCGTCCTCATCCAGACTGGCCTCGCTGAACCAGCGGTCGAATTCCACACGGAATTCCTTCAGGTCATTGCGGATGCCCTCGAGAATGGAGTCCTTCGAAAATTGCCGGAAAAAAGTCAGCGCGTCCTCATCGGGTTTGTCGAGGTGACGGGTTCCGTCCTTGTCGATAACCTGCTGCGCGATGTCGCGGATGTAGTCCCCCTTATACCCATCGTCGGGAAACGTCACCTTATGGCCCGCCAGTTCCTTGTAACGGAGCCAGGTCGAACGTCCCAGCATGTTCATCTGGTTGCCGACGTCGTTGATGTAATACTCGGTGGACACATCGTACCCGGCCATGTTCAGGAGACAGGACAGGGCGTGCCCCACCGCCGCGCCGCGGCCATGGCCGACGTGCAGCGGTCCGGTCGGGTTGGCGCTGACAAATTCAACGAGCACCTTTTTCTTTTGGCCGACGTCGGACCGGCCGAAATCCCGTCCCTGCTCGACGACTTCCCGTAACCGCTTCCGGAAAAAGTCGGCGGACATTTTGATATTGATAAACCCCGGCCCCGCCACCTGCGCCGAATCGATCGCATCGTTCCCGTCTTTTAAAAACCCGCAAATCATCTCGGCGATCACTTTCGGGTTTTTCTTTTCCGAACGCGCCAACTGCATGGCCAGGGTGGTGGCGAAATCTCCCAGGGTTTCATCCTTGGGCTCTTCGATGATGATATCGGGCGTCTCCGCCAGATTCAGGTCACCCTTTGCCTGGGCCCGGTCCAGGGCGTCCGCGATCAATTGTTTTACCGTTTCCTTCATGGGTCTCGTCACCAGGACAAAGGTTCGATTTCAGTTTTCAGACAAATGGTAAAACCGCTGAGGGGATGAGAATAAAGAAATAAAAAGAAAGGATTATTTGGATTGTTCGCGGATGGTTTCGACTTCAGCTTCCATCTCCTTTTCCAACCGTTCTTTTTCTTCCGCGAATTCCTGTTTCAATGTTTCAGATTCCGAGTGCAATAGCTCCGGCGGGGTCTGCTCCTCCAGGTGTTTCAGCTTGTACTGAAGGGTGACATCCTTGTCCGCAATTTTTGCTTTGCACTCTTTGCGAATCTCGGCGATCTGCTCTTTTTGCTTGGCGGTCAGTTTTTTCCGTTTTTTTCCTCCGGGAACCAGTTTGTCGGACTTTTCCAGACTGATCTCCCAGGCGCTTTTCAAACCGGACATGGCATCTCTCCAAAATTTTTGATTGATTATAAACGAACGGCCAAACCCAAACAAACCAAAAGATAACAGATTTCCCAGCGGCGGCCCGATACATTGCCCATTCCAGTTTTAACCCGGTGTTGGTATACTGGGAACTCATGAGGCTTTTGAGAGAATCCGGAAGCCAAACCGGGACAGTGGCCTCCTGTCTACCTTCAACTTTATATTTCAATTACTTAAAGGGGATTGACAGAATAACATCTTTTGTTATTCTGTGAGACATGGTACCGACCACCGAGCGCGCACTTCTACTACGGCAGTTGAAGAACTACCTGCTTTTTCTCAAGGAATCGGGTCATACCCATATTCCTYTGAACCATGAGCTGAGCGAATTACCCGTAATGGCCGTCCCSRCCGGTTATTTTCAAGACCSCTCCGCTGAACCCTCGGAATCCCGGATGGACCAGGACTCACTYTTTTCWGAACCTCAGGATCACCCCGAAGAATTACTTTCACTCGCGGCGGTGCGCGAGGAKYTGGGCGATTGCCAGCGYTGCAAACTGTGYGAAAMCCGSCAGACCATCGTTTTCGGYTCGGGCAAYCCCCAYGCCGATCTGGTGTTCGTCGGCGAAGGWCCSGGMGCCGAYGAGGATGCMCARGGCCTSCCCTTTGTCGGCCGTGCCGGYAARAAGCTGACGGAAATCATCGARAAGGGAATGCTCCTCGAYCGGGAAAARGAYACCTACATCTGCAATATCGTSAARTGCCGGCCWCCCGGCAACCGCGATCCCGAAMRRGAYGAAGTSGCCGCCTGCAAACCGTTTCTCATCAARCAACTGAARGCCATCCGYCCCAAAGTCATYGTCGCSCTGGGCAAACCCGCYGCCAGCACSCTGYTGGGCCGCACCGTGCCSATYACCAAGGAACGCGGCACCTGGCAYGAGTTCGAGGGAATGAAAYTGATGCTCACSTATCAYCCGGCATAYCTYYTSCGSGCSTACACGSKGGAAAAYCGRMAGGCGGTRTAYGASGATATGCAGAAAGTCCTGGAAGTCCTGAACGCATGAAGTCCGCACAGGAAGCCGTCGAACGGCTGAAGAAAAACATCGAATCCGTCATCATCGGCAAACCGGAGGTAATCGAGCAGGCTATTATCGCGTTGATCGCGAAGGGCCATTTGCTCATCGAAGACGTTCCCGGCGTCGGTAAAAGTTCGCTGGCCTACTGCCTGGCGCATTCGGTCAATCTCGATTTCCGGCGCATTCAGTTCACCAACGACATTCTTCCATCCGACATTGTCGGAGTGTCCATTTACAATCAGAAGGAAGGCACCTTCCATTTCAACAAGGGACCCATTTTCGCGAACCTGGTGCTGGCGGATGAAATCAACCGCTCCTCGCCGCGCACCCAGAGCGCTCTGCTGGAAGCCATGAACGAAAAGCAGGTGACGGTGGACAACCAGACCTATGAACTGGAGGATCCTTTTATAGTAGTCGCCACTCAGAACCCGATCGAGAGTCACGGCGCGCATCCCCTGCCGGAATCTCAGCTCGACCGTTTCATGATGTGCATTTCCATGGGCTACCCGGCGCCCGGCGACGAACGCAAGCTTCTGACCCAGAGGTCTCCCAGCCAGAATATCCGCGACATCGATGCGGTGTTGGACAAGGCCGACGTTCTGGACCTCCAGCGCCAGGCGGAAGCGGTGAAAATCGAACCGGTGCTGACCGATTACATCTTGAACGTGATCACCGCCACCCGCGAGTCCCCGCATCTGGCTCTGGGCGTCAGTCCCCGGGGAGGCCTCATCCTGCAACAGGCGGCCCGGGCGCGGGCTCTGGTGTACGGACGCGATTACTGCATTCCCGACGATATCAAGCAATTGGCGATTCCGGTGTTGTGCCACCGCGTCATCCCGGAATCGCGCCATGGAACTCACAAACGGTCCGTGTCCGACACCTCCGCCATTATTACGGACATTATGAATCAGATGGAAATCCCCGTTTAGTTTGTCATTGTTCAACCTTCACACACTGGGGCGCCTTGCAAAAGAAACTCGATTACAAACCGGTCTTCACCCTTTCCTATTTCAATCGGACGCTCCAGGTGACGCGCGAGGGCGGCGGGTTTATCGTTCTGTTGTTCGGGGTGGGGCTTGGCGCCATCAATACCGGAAATAATCTGTTGTACCTGATTCTCGCCATGTGTTGCAGTTTTATTGCCGTGTCGGGGGTGCTGTCCGAGCAGACCTTTAAAGGAATATCCGTTCAGGCCTCATTGCCCAAAACGATTTATTTAGAGGACTCCTATCCGCTCAACCTGAAAATCTCCAATTCCAAAAAAAGAATCCCTTCCTATTGTCTGCATGTGGAATTTCCGCAGGATCCGAGAGGGCGTTACCGCATCGGGCCCTCGGCTTATGTGTATCAGCTCCCTCCGCGGTCGTCCGTGGACCGGTGCCTGATCTTTACTGGACTCCAACGCGGCCCGGCACGGATACTGAGTGTCCATTTGAAGACCAGTTTTCCGTTCGGATTTTTCGTCAAGACCAAAACCCTGCCGATCCATCTGGAGACGCTGATTTTTCCGATCATCAAAGAGGTGATTCTGCCCTCTCCTGAAGAATATTCCCAGGAGGGCGAAGGGACGATCGGCCTCGCCGGTGACGATTTGTATTCGATCCGGGAGTATCAACCGGGCGACCCGATGGCGGCGGTGCACTGGAAATCCAGCGCTAAAACGGGAGCGCTCCGGGTCAAGGAATTTTCCAAAGGAGGTCTGCACAACTACACGCTGTTCCTCAATATCCTCGATCCACAAACCAATGCCATCGTCGGACCGGAAACTCTCGAAAACCGGGTATCAGAAACCGCTTCGCTGGCGTATCATCTGATCCGGCGGGGAGACGAGGTGAGTTTGAAGACTCCCGAAATGCAAACCCCGTCCGCCAACACGGAAACCCACCTGGAGCACATTCTGAAAATTCTCGCCCGGGTCGGGTACGACAATTCCAACTGATTCGCCAATCGTTATGCCAACAAAAAGAACCGTGGTCGGGGTGATCGGATCGGGGACCGATGATCATTTGCAAATCACAGAACCCATCGGGCGATGGCTTGCCGGGCAAGATTGTGACCTGATCAACGGCGGCGGCGGGGGCATCATGGCCGCGGTTTCCCGGGCCTTTGCCGAAACTCCGAACCGAAAGGGAAACGTGATCGGGGTGATCCCCGCTTCCGGACCCTGCGACACGCCGGCCGCGCGGTCGGCTTACTCTCCGCCGGACGGTTATCCCAACCCGTGGGTGGATATTCCCGTCTACACCCATCTTCATCTTTCGGGCCCCTCGGGAAAAGAAACCGCCAGCCGTAACTCCATCATCATTCTTTCGTCAGCCGTTGTGGTCGCATTTCCCGGCGGCGAAGGGACGCGTTCGGAAATTCAACTGGCGCTGGAATACGGCAAACCGCTGTTGGTTCCCGGATACACCAGGTAAGCGATCACCGCCAGAACAATCGCAATGATCACCGCGGTTTTCCCGCTTTCGTTCTGCAAGGTTTTGACATTCATCTGCATTTACACCTCTTCAAGTGAAAAATTATTGCGTTGTCAGGAAACGCTTCCCCCTGCCGCGCCGATGGTCGCCGTCTGGGTTCCTTTTTTATGTTTGGCGGTGGCGGAAAACCCATCCCGGGTGCCGTTGTTGATGGTGATCACAACATCTGTGTCGTGGATGAAATTGTAGGGTTTTAAAACGGCGGTCGCCAAATCGCATTCCGCCGCCGAACCTTTTTTATTCTTATTGGCCGACGACACATTATGTTGTCCGCCGGCGGCCCACACCAGCGAACAACTGCTGTGTAATTTTTTCAACTGGGTCTCGGCTTTGAAATTGTAATAATCGTCCGCAAACGGGCTGGTTTTGGGATGGAGCAAAAAGGCGAGCACCGCCATTCCCACCAGAAAAATGACCACGTTGGTTTTGCCCTGCTCATTATGGATGGCGTGAAATGTACCAAACATCTTGCGTCTCCTCATCACGAAAACATGGGATGGATCCTTATATTCAGTATAAAGCCAAAAGGAGCCGCTCAAGCAAATAAATCTTATTGAAAAACCAGGGGTTTCAGCGCTTCAAAATGCGGATGGAAAAATATTTTTTGGGAATGGTGACGTCGAATTCAATTTTGTCGAACATGTAGGTGGTCTGGGTGTTTTTCTTCAGCATATCGTGGAAGACCATCTTCCGGGGAAACAGCCGGTTTCCCACGCGCCGGTATTCCCTGAAGTAAATGAGCTTGAGCAGTTTCCCGCTTTTGGCATACGCTTCTTGCTTGAGCACGATTTTCTTAACCGGGTCAGCCCAGATTTTGAGCATCTGGTAGGTTTTGGTTTTCTTCCTGGCCTTGAGCGTCATCACCAGGGTTTTCACACCTTCCAACTCTTCTTCGCCATCGATAGTCCCGGTATAGGCTTCGCTTAATTTTTCATCCTCCATCATATCTTCGTAGGAAAGATCGCTCCCCATCATGGATTGCCGTAACATATGCCCGGCGATCAGAATTTTCCTGTCAGTTTGCGGCGTATACATCCAAAGCTTTTTGTCCAGCTTCAGCATTTTGGTTCCGCGCTCTCTGGGCGGAGATTTGTAATAACTGTAAGAGCGCGTCACGCCCTCCATCCAGCTTTCCATGGCCAGCTCCCTGACCCGCCGGCCGTTGTCAATGATCAGGCGGCCGTCGATATACTTGGTGGTGGCCCACATATTGTTGTCCACTTCAACCAACAGGCGAAAGGCCCTCGCATCTTCTGTCTGGCCGCGTTGGGGTAACAGCAAAAAACCGATGAGGGTTAATAAGAAAGCCGAGCAAAGGAACCCTTTCAGGATATTTTTCTTCATCCCGCCTCCAATTCACGAAACAGGTTGGCTTCCGAGCGTTGATAAATAGCGAGGTTGGCGATGAGGTTTCCCACGACGCTGGCCGCGATGCCCGGGATCACCGCAAACACAAAGGCTTTATAGCTGAACTGGGCGCGCATCACGTCGTTAAGCATGATCCCGGTTTGTTCGAACATGGAGCCCATGCTGATTCCCACCTCCTGTAGATAGTACACGATCCCGCCTCCGATCAGGCATCCTGCGGCGGAGCCTATAACACCAATCATCAGCGCTTCCAAG
>LKGT01000398.1_pt1 | contig 13675 bp, 11 predicted proteins | sample 503861 | NCBI WGS metagenome assembly LKGT01 (sample SAMN04113194, study PRJNA297058) | marine sediment metagenome | biome: marine benthic biome; feature: marine benthic feature; material: marine sediment; isolation source: sediment sample collected at the water-sediment interface from the South......
GGAAAGATGCGCTCGACGCCCTCACCATAAGAGATCTTCCGCACCGTGAAGGCGGAGTTCAGACCGCGGTTCTTGCGGGCGATACAGACGCCCTCGAAGACCTGAATGCGCTCGCGGGTTCCCTCGACGACCTTGACGTTCACGCGCAGGGTGTCGCCGGGACCAAATTCGGGAATGGCCGCGTTCTCGGCGCGTGCGGCGATCTCCTGCTGCTCCAGTTTCTCCAATATGTTCATGACCTCACCTCGCCTTTCTTCTTTGCCGAGAACCGCGACCAAAGATCGGGCCTGCGTGTCCTGGTCACGGCTTCCGCCTGCGACCGGCGCCAGGCCTCGATTTCGGCGTGGTGCCCCGATAACAAAACCTTGGGCACCGCGCGGTCTTCCCAAACTTGTGGCCGGGTGTACTGGGGATATTCCAGCAGACCGCCACGGCTGGCAGCAAAACTCTCTTCTTCCAGTGCCGCCGCATCGCCGACCACTCCCGGCAACAGGCGCACAATGGCGTCCATCATGGTTATCAGCGCCGGTTCGCCCCCAGAGAGGACAAAGWCGCCGATTGAGACCKCCKGGGCGTTCTACCCGGCGGAGGACTACCATCAGGACTATTACAAAAAGAGTCCGCTGCGGTACACATATTACCGTTTTGGCTGCCGCCGCGACGCGCGCATCAGAGAGATCTGGGGCAAGGACGCGCATCGCGGAATCCCCGCGCACTGACCTCTCGACGCGGATGGCGCGCATCCCACCGACGGAAAAAGCGCCAAAATGCGTGGCAATTATTTTTGAAAGAAGAAAATGGTCAGAAGCAGGTTTGCCTCTGGCCCTTTGTTTTAATTTGGTTGCGAGGGCGGAAATTAGATATTGCCAGCTCCAAGAACACCGAAGGTTGTCGCCCAAAGCCGTCCGCTTCGGGTCACAAGCGGTAGTTCGCCGAGTTGGTTACGGTTGACCGGTGTGGACCTGTGAGCGGACATCGCCACGCGCGACACCGGTTAATGAATCCATGACCTAGGCGCCGGAGCCGAAAAGGTCCGGCTCGCGCCGGGGCAGGGGTTCCTCGTCGGCCGCCAGTCGTCCCCCCGCATAGGGAACGAGCAGCCCACTGACGGCGGCGAAGGGAAGCCCCGCGTCCAGCCACGGCTCCTCCGCCCCGGCATCCAGGATCACCGGCATGCGGTTGTGGATGTGGGCGATGGCCGGGGCCGGGGCGCAGGTGATGATGGTGAAGTGGTCGCCGTCGGTGAGCCCGGCGAAGGCCATCAGTGCGCCGTCGGCGGGCGCGATGCGCATCTTGCGTTTGTGCCGGCCTTCGCTGCGCCACTCGAAATACGCGGTCGCCGGAACCAGACACCGGTTGCCGAGCAGGGGACGGAAGGCCTTTTTGCGCGCCAGGGTCTCGGCGCGGGCGTTGATCAGCGGCTTGCCGTTCCACGGCGCCGGCAGCCCCCACACCAGGAGGTGCGCCCGCCGCGCGCCGGCAATCACCAGGGCGCGGTCGGTGGGGCGCAGCTCGGGCGCCGGAGGAACCGGCGGCGGGTCGTCAAGCGCGAAGCGTTGCGCCAGGTCCCGGGGGCTCGCGTCGATCTCGTAGCGGGAGCACATGGGCCTATAATATTGAAACCCTGGTCGATGGCGGGCAACAAAAGAGCGCGCCGTCGCCGCGCCGGCCCGGCAAACCCACTGCCCTTCGCCGTGGCAACCTGCTAACCCGGATATTTCATGAAGGCGCTGGCGCACGGAACGCCGGGGATTGCCCTTCACCGGATGGCGCCGGTTTCCACCAAGGTCCAACGTGTCCGGTTCACCGCTGAACGGTTTTGCGGCGGCCCTGTCCGCCCACATCGGCGCCCGCAGCCTCAATCCATAGCCTGGGCTATGCCGTTCGGCTTCGCCCGCCACCTTGGACGAACATTGCTCGCCGCAATTCCCGTTCCCTTCATGAAATATCCGGGCTAACGTTCGGGGCATGGGGGAGGACGACAGGAAGACGGTCATCGTCACCGGGGCCAGCCGCGGCATCGGCCACACCACCGCCATGTGCTTCCTGGAACGGGGCTGGCGCATCATCACGTGCTCGCGCGAGGACACGCCGGCCGAGTGCAAGCGTGATCCCAACTGGACCCTGCACATYCCCACCGACCTGGGCGAYGCCGACAGCCTCRCCAACTTTATCGGCAAGGCCAACGAAACCCTCGGCGAACGGSCCCTGCACGCGCTTGTSAACAACGCCGGCATGTCGCCCAAGACCCCGTACAAGGAGCGTCTGGGGTGCCTGAACGGGGACCTGGATGCCTGGCGGGWGGTCTTCGAGATCAACTTCTTCGCCACCCTGAAGCTKTCSCGGGGYTTCGCCTCGGCCCTGCACMGGGGCAAGGGGGCGATCGTCAACGTCACCTCCATCGCCGGGCACGCCATCCATCCCTTTGCCGGGTCGGCCTATTCCATCTCCAAGGCGGCGTTGTCGGCCCTGACCCGGGAACTGGCCAACGAGTTCGCGGCGCTGGACGTGCGGGTCAACGCCGTCGCCCCGGGAGAGATCGAAACCGATATGGTCGAGCCCGAGTACGAGGTGCTGATCCCGCGCATCCCGCTCGCCCGCATGGGCACGCCGGCGGACGTGGCGAGCACGATCTACTACCTGTGCTCGGACGACGCGGGCTACGTCACGGGCACGGAGATCTGGGTGACCGGCGGCCAGCACCTGTTCTAGGTCCGACGGTTGCCGGCGGCCCCGGCGGTCCCGGGCAAACCGGGCCACACGAGCCCCGGAACCGAAGAACGGGGCACCAGCACGTCCATCACTCTGTTCCCAAGGCTTTCAAATCAACAAATAATTCATAAATACGTGTTTAATGGGAAGAGGAAGGAATCCATTCCGGCGGACACTGCGCGGGATTTCCTCGGATCGGGTCGAAGGGTACCCCGGGGATGGCCGCCGAGTCTTTAGCGTCTTGCTAGAGCGTCTTGCTAGATTTTGTGATGGTTCACCGTTTACCAGCAAGATATGCGTCGTGTATGATCGCCGGACCCCCCATCGGGCGGCGATTGACGATCCGGTAGGTTGCCCATGGCCGACAGGCACTCCAGGAAGGCGGACGAGCCCCCCATCCAGGTCGCTTACGACGCGGATGCGGAGCGCACCGGCGCGCCGCCGTCGCGCGGGGAAGGCGGTCCCGGCGGCGCTTCCGGGGCACCCACCATGATGGCCGACGGGGAACCGGCGGTCGCGGAAGGGGCGCGTGACACGGACGGCGTGCACGGGCAGGCCCGGCACGGTGCCGATGAGGCGCCGTCGGACCTGGGCCAGGGCATCGGCCTCGAGGAGTGGACGCCGCCCTTCTATTTGAGGTATCGGCTTCCCATCATCGGCGGCGTGGTTCTCAGCGCCGCCTGGCTGGCCGCCTCCATCACCTTCATCGCCCAGCACATCGGTTGGCGCGACCTGTTGCTCCTTCTGCCCCACGAAGTGGGCGGCATGGCGGCGGGGATGCTGACGCCGCTGGCGCTTCTATGGATGGTCATCGCCTTTTTCGAGCGGGGCCGGCGGCTCCGCCACGACACCGAGGCGCTGGGCCGGAATCTTCACCGGCTGGCCTATCCGTCCGCCGGCGCCCAGACGCGGGTCAACGAGATCACCGAGGCGCTGCGCCGCCAGGCCCGGGAGCTGACCCAGGCTTCGGAAGAGGCGGCGGCGCGGGCGGAGGCCGTCAACCAGTTGGTCCGGCGCCGTACCCTGGAGTTGTCGCAGGTGTCCGAGGATGCGGATCTGCGGGCCCAGGCCATCGCCGAGGTCCTGCGCCGGCAGACCGAGGACCTGCGGGCCGCCGCCGAGACGGCCGCGGCGCGGGCGCGCGAGGCGGGGGAAACCCTGAACCGGCATTCGAGCGCGTTGGTGGTGTCGTCCGATCGCGCCTCGGCCCGGGCCGAGGACCTTAGCCAGACCCTGCGCCGGCGCAGCGAGGAACTGGCCCAGACGTCCCAGGAAGCGGCGGCGCGGACCCGGGAATCCGCCCAGGTCTTCCACAAGCACACGGAGGAACTGGAACACGCGGCGAACCACTCGTCGGCGCGCATGGACGAGGCCGGAGAGGCGCTCCGCGAGCGCCTGCAGGATCTTTTCGAGGCCTTGGACGAGGCCAGCACGGGGGTCCGGACCGGCGCCGAAATCCTGCACGGCCATTCCCAGGACCTGTCGCGGCGGTCGGACCGGGTGGCGACCCAGACGGATGTGTTAAGCGAAAACCTGCGCCGGCAGACCGACGAACTCGCCCAGGTGTCGGAAGAGGCGGGGGCGCGGACGGAAGCCGTCAGCCAGCTGGTCCGGGAGCGGACCGTGGAGTTGTCGCAGGTGTCCGAGGACGCGGATTTGCGGGTCCAGGCCATTGCCGAGACCCTGCACCGGCAGACCGAGGAGCTGGAGGCGGCGGCCGAGAAGACCGCGGCGCGGGCGCGCGAGGCGGGGGAGACCCTGGACCGGCAAGCCAACGCTTTGGCGGCCACGTCCGACAGGGCATCGGCCCGGGCCGGGGACCTCAGCCGGACCTTGCACCAGCGCAGCGAGGATCTGGCCCAGACCGCGCGAGAGGCGGCGGCGCGGACCACGGAATCCGCCGAGGCCTTCCACAAGCACACGGAGGAACTGGAACACGCGGCGAACCACTCGTCGGCGCGCATGGACGAGGCCGGAGGAGCGCTCAGCGAGCGCCTGCAGGGGCTTTTCAAGGCCTTGGACGAGGCCGGCGCGGGGGTCCGGACCGGCGCCGAAATCCTGCACGGCCATTCCCAGGACCTGTCGCGGCGGTCGGACCGGGTGGCGACCCAGACGGAAATGTTGAGCGAAGCCCTGCGCCGGCAGACCGACGAGCTCGCCGGCGTGGGCGAACGGGTGGCGAGCCAGACCTCCGACATCGGGGAACACCTGGCTCAGCAGTCGCGGCTGCTGAGCGACACGTCCGACMGCGTCTCGGAGCGGGTCAAGGCGRTCGGCGACGCGCTCAACGACCAGGCGCGGGACYTGGTGTCCACCGCCGAACACGTGTCGTTGCGCGTCAAGGCCAGCGGCGATGCCTTCCGCCAGCAGGCYGCGGATCTCGGCGACGTGACCGAGCGCACCGAGGCCCGGACCCARGCCATCGGCGAGTCCGTGCGCCGCACGTCCCAGGACCTTTCGGTGCTTTCGGACAAGGTGCTGGGCCAGGTGGAACACGTRGGCGAGGCGTTGAAAAGACGGTCCKCGGAYCTGGCCGAAGCATCCGACCAGGCCCTTGCCCGGGTCGGCGAAATGGRCGAGGYGCTGCGKGGCCGGGCCGATGAGATGGCCAAGACCGCGAACCAGAGCCTTTTGAGTATCGGYGCCGTCGGCGAGGGCTTGCGCCAGCGCTCCCAGGATCTGGCCATCGCCTCGGAAAAAGCGGGCGCCCACGTCGGCGCCGTCAKCGACGSCCTGCACAGGAGTTCCGAGGGCGTGGCCGCCGCCTCGGCGAAGGGYGTCGCCGGTGTCACCGCGGCGACGGGGGCGCTGCGCCAGGGCRYACGCGAGGTCGACGCGGCGGCGGAACGGACCGGCGAGCTTGTCGACGTCGTGCGCCAGCAGTTACGCGATGTCACCGATGCCTCGCAARCCGCGGCAACGCGGATCGAGGSCCTGGGCGAAGTGGTRCAGGACCGCTCCCGGGAACTGACCGCGTCTTCGGCCCGCGCCTCCGASCAGATGGACACCGCGGCGAAGACSCTGGAGGRGCAGGCCGRGGYATTGGCCGAAGTCTCGGCCCGGTCGGCGACGCTGATGGCCGATGCCGGAGAGATGCTGCGGCGGCACAGCGACGACCTGCGYGCRTCCTCGGACCGGGCCGAAGGGCGCCTCCAGGSGGTCGGCGAGGAGGTGCACCGGCGCGAGAAGGAACTGGTGRCGMTCTCGGACGAGGCGGCGGCCAAGGTGGAGGCCGTGGCCGAGAYCCTGCGGCGGAACTCSGAYGACCTGTCCRCCGTGGCCGGCCGGGTRGTGGRCGACGCCGGGCGGGCGGGCGATGCCCTGCTCGAGCGCTCCCGCGAGGTGGCGGCGGCCTCGGACCGKGCGGCGAAGCTGATTTCCCTGGTCACGGACGCCATGCACCGCCAGGCCGACGACCTGACGKCGGTYTCCGAACACGCCGTGCAGCGCGTCGRCGCGATGGGCGGAACCCTGGARGAGCGCTCGCGGGAACTGGGCCGGCTGGCCGACGACACCGCCGGCCGGCTGGCCGAGGCCGGGGAGACATTGCGYGCCCAGACCGYGGACRTGGGCAYGGCYTCCGATCAGGCGGCCGGCCAGATGCAGGWGGTGACCCGGTCCCTGAAVGACGGRACCCWGGCGCTCGGCGWKGCCTCCGAGGCGGCCGCATCGCGCATCAAGGYGGTCGGGGAAATCATGCRCGAACASGTGSACGACGCCACCTCCGCCTCGGACCGTGCGATGTCCCGGCTGGAGGGGATCGCCGGTTCCCTGCGCGAGCACACCGGCGATCTGGACACCGCCCTGGAACGGGCCGGAGAGCGSCTCCACGATGTGGGGGGGTTGTTGCGCCAGCGCTCCCAGGACCTSCATGCCGCCTACGACGAGGCGTCGACCCATCTGACGGCGTTCGGCGATACGCTCCATCGCGAGGCGGCCGGGTTGTCCGAGGTGTCCGGCCAGGCCGCCARCCAATTGGGCAAGGTGGGCGAAGGCCTGCACGAGCGCGCTCACGAGGTRTCGATGGCGGTGGAGCGGGCGGCCAACCTGGTGACCCTGATGACGGAYGCGCTGCAGCGYCATACCGGGGACCTGACGGCCAGTTCCGAGCGGGCGACGGAACRGGTGGGTTCCATCGGYGACGCCCTGAAGGCGCGCGCSRACGAACTGGACGAYRTCTCCSGGCACACCCTGGCCAACCTGAGKCRGGTGGAGCAGGGCCTGRRCGCACGTTCCCRGGAGTTGGCCAACGCCTCGCGAGCGGGCRCCGAGARCGTGGAAAGTGCCGCCGAATCCCTGGGSCACCGGTCCCGGGAACTGACCGCCGCCGCGGMGACCGCGACCGCCGACCTGGAGCGGGTCGGCRGYTCGCTGGSGCGGCGTTCCGAGGAAGCGGTGGYGGCAACCGAGCGCAACGCCGCCATGCTGCGCCAGRTCGCCGATCTGYTGCGGCACCACGCCGAGGMGGCGGCKGCCAAGACCGCRCAGATCGCGGCCAAYATGGACGGTACCCACGAGTCCGTGCGCCGGCAGTTGGAGGGGCTGGCGGCAACCTACAAGAAGGCGGAAACGGGCATGGRGATGCTGGGCGAGGCCCTGGCCCGGCAGRCCCGGGAGGTGGCGCTSGTCACCMRGCAGGCCGTGACCGACGCYGGCGTCTGGGACGAGGCCCTGCGCAAACGCRCCCAAGGGCTGAGCGCCACGTCGGAMAAGGTGRTCGRGCAGGCRSRTGCCGTGRGCAAGGCCATGGGCCGCCAGACCRCGGACATGCRGGCGGCCGTGCGCGAGGCCGCCGAGGTCGCGGACTCSCTCAAGGAACAGACGGAMAAGGTGGGGATCGAAAGTTTCCTGCGCCGGGCGACCTTCATCTCGGAGCGCYTGCAGTCCCTYGCCGTGGACATGARCCGGCTGTTGGAAACCACCGTCAGCGAAGACGACTGGCGCCGCTTCAACAGGGGCGAGAAGGGCATCTTCGTGCGCAAGATGCTGGGATTCCGGGAGAAGGCCAAGCTTGACGCCATCAAGCAGAAGTACCAGGACGACGACGAGTTCAGGCGGTACGTCACCCGCTACCTGTCCCAGTTCGAATCCCTGCTCAAGGAAGCCGCGAAACGCGACCACGACGGGATACTGAACGCCACCTTCATGTCCTCGGACATGGGCAAGGTCTACATGATCCTGGCCAAGGCCCTGGGGCGGGGTATCTGACGCCGCGCCTGCGGCATCTCCAACATTCCGGGCGGGATCGCACTTCGGGCGGCAGGCGCCGCCCGGGCGTTCGTGCAAGCGCGTCCTAGCACCCTCCTTCTATGACAGAAGGTACTAAAGGACCGCCGTCGCCACCGTCAGCACCAGGCCCAGCGTCATACCGAGCACGATGCCGATGGCGATGCGGATCGTCGGTGCGATGGGGAATGGAATCATGACTGCCTCTCTTCGTTGTCCCGTTCAGCGGGGCGGCGGCCCGCGGTCGCGGGCTTTTCAGGGTGAAATGACCGGGTCGTTTTGACGTTCGCTATCACTCCCATGCCGGAAAACGGCCTTCCCGAGCCAGGTCCGTCATGTTGGACCACAGACGGCCCATGAAGGTTCTTCGGTCGCCGGTCCAGGCCATGGCGGGGCCGACCAGGACGTGGCAGATGAACGGCACGGGAAGGACCGTTCCCTTGGGCAGGGACTTGCCGGGGCCGTGCAGAAATATGGGCACGACGGGCACGCCCGGGTGCCGTTTGGCGAGATGGGCGATTCCGGATTTGAAATTCTGAAGGCGCTCCGGCTCGCCACGCGTGCCCTCGGGATACAGGATCAGGATATCGCCGCGCTTCAAGGCCGCCGAACAGGGGGCCAGCGGATCGTCCCTTCGTGCGAGGACGCCGCAGCGTTGCATCGGAATGACGCCGAAGATATTGACCGCCAGCCAGGTGAACCACCCTTTGCCGAAGAAATAGTCCTGCGCCGCCACCGGGCGCAGCCTCGCCAGGTGGCGGAGGGGGAACAAGGTCATCAGCACCAGCGCATCCAGGTGGCTGTTATGGTTGGCGACGACAATCGCCGGGCCGGACCGCGGCAGATGTTCCCGGTGGCACAGGCTGATTCCCAGCACGCCCCACACGAGCGGGCGTACGAGCGTCACATGAATCAACCAGCGCAGCGCACCAATCATCGGTTCCTCCTGGCAGTCCCGCTAATAGTGGAGCCCGTGGACGAAGTGATAGAACAGCGGCGCCGCGAAGATCAGGCTGTCGACGCGGTCGAGCACGCCGCCGTGGCCGGGCAGCAGGGTGCCCGTGTCCTTGACGCCGAGATCGCGCTTCATGGCGGAAATGGTGACATCCCCGACAAAGCCCGCGATCCCGATGAGCAGGCCGGCGAGAAGCCCCTCCCGGTGATCGAGCGGCGTCAGCCAGGGCGCCAGAACAACGGCCAGGATGACCGTGGATACCAGGCCGGCGATCAGGCCTTCCCACGTCTTGTTGGGGCTCACCCGGGGAACCACCTTGTTCCGTCCCAGCGATTTGCCGGCGATGAACTGGACCACATCTCCGAACTGGGTCAGGAAGACCAGATACATCAACAGACCGGCACTTCCCCCGGCCGGGTTTCCCGCGTCGGGCAGGACCACGAGAAAGCCCAGATGACCAAGCGCGAAGACGGTGATCATCACTCCCCAGTTCACCGTGCCGACGGTCCGCAGGTAGCCCCCGGGTCCACCGGCGAACACCATGCCCCCGGAGCAGAAAAGAAGCGCATACAGCGGCACGAACAGGAGGGCCGTGTCGTAGTACCCGCTGAAGAGCCAGTAATACTGGAGCGGAATCGCCAGATAGGCCCAGAGGGCGATGGACCGGTCGGCGCGGCGCACCGTCACCAGGGAGAGGTACTCCTTGAGGGCGAGGAAGCTGATCAATGCCAGGAAGATCAGGGACGCGGTCCGGCTGATCGTCATGGCCGCGGAAAATGTGGCGACCATGATCCACCACGAGCGGAGCCGCGGGGTGAGTTCGTTGACGCCATTGTCCGGAGCCAGGCGGTTGAAGACGAAAACCCCCACCGTCGCCAGGACCAGAAGCGCGACGATACCCCCGAGCGCCATCTGCGCATTTGGTGTCAGAGCGCCGACCATGGTCACGACACCTGCCGGAGGGCCTTGTAGGCCCGGTTGATGATGGTGAGGACCGACAACGGTAGCATCGCCGCCAGCACCACGTCCGGCCACGGGGCCGGCGCGGCGCCGAGAAAGAGCGTAAGCGCCAGGGTCCCGAAAACCACGGCGCGGGTCTTCTTGGTCACCGGGCCGTCGATGCGCCGGTCGGCCCCGATCTGGACGGCCACGACTCCGGTCATCTCTCCGATCACCCCGGTCAGGACCACGGCCACCACCAGCCAGGGGGATACGCCCGGAACCGCGGCCAGCGGCAGGTAAAGCGCGGCGTCCGCGACCACGTTCAAGTGTTCGTTCAGAATGCAGCCCAAGGGGGATTCCATACCGTGCCGGCGGGCCAGCAACCCGTCGATGTGATCGAAGGCCAGGCGCACCAACAGCACGCCGGGAATCAGCAGCAAGGGCCAGCCCGCCTCGGGCCGCGCAAGGACGGCGGCGCCGGCGGCGAACGACAGCACCATGGACGTGACCGTCACCTGGTTGGCGGTGACGCCCCGGGCGGCCAGGACACGCGCCCAAGGACGGAATACCCTTTCGAAAAAAGGCTTGGTGTTAAAGACATACGCCATCACTACTCCTCCGGTCGCAACGCCCTAAAGCGCCCGATCGCATCGCCAACGGCGCCAGGCGCCGGATGGCGCGGCACCGACAGCCCGGCGATGGCGGCGGTCGGGAGACAGTCGATGGGGCTCCCATGGCGGAGAATGGCAGGCATGGATCACTCCTTTTTTCCGTGTCGCCGGCTGTTGTCCGCCCGGGTGGCGCTCGGCCGGGCCGCCGGTGGAGCAACGCCGGTTGGACGTTCGAACGKTKYGSMSWTCCRGCGGGGCCMKGGRRCGRWCSCTACTCGGCGAAGATGTTGCGCAGCTGCCGMTCYCCGATGGGCATGATGGCGCCCGACTTGAAGGCCTCCCACAGCAGGCCGCGGGGGGTTCCCGCGTAGTGTTGGGGCATTTCGTCGTGGTTGCGGTCGTGGCGCCAGGCGGAGGAGGCGTAGCGGTCGGCAATGGTCTGGATTTCACGGGCCTTTGCGCACGGGGACCGGTCGCCGAAAAACCGCTGGGCCAGTTCCCGCAAGGCGCTGTCGCGTTTGCGGTTCGCCTCCTCGCGCCACCACGGGATGCCACCCTGGGGAAACTTCAGCCCGAAGGCATCTTCGATGGTTTGGCAGTGGCGATTGAGAAATTGTTCCAACGCGTTGCCCAGCCACTGCGACAGGTCCTCGTCCAGCGGCTCGCCGGACAGGCACTTGAGCGCGATTTCGCGCAGATAATCGAGACAATCGATTGGGCCAAGCATGCGGGCAATCGGAGAGCCCATCAGATCATTGAACACGGTGTGATCACTGGCAGTGTGTCCCATCCTAAGCCTCCTGTTTCCTTGAATCCCCTGGCGGTCGAAACGACCGGCTGAATGTATGTCCACTCACTAACCAGAAAATGAATAAACGTTCACTCATTATTAGAACCAATGAAAAACCCAGATTATGGCGATTTATGGCCTTCGAACCCCTATGTTTTATGAGCGCGCATTCACTCACAGATTTTATCCTATAAACAGGGATCGGAAATTCAAAATTTTTGGAGTTCCCAAAAGAGCGTGGTGTCGCGCCCGGATGGCGAAGGCCGCCTGCTAGGAGGGTACGCAAATCACTGGTTTTCGGTACATCTTACCCGGTTTTCAACCGAGGTGGATTTCAGCTCGTGCGATGTCCGCTAAGGGTCATTAGCGGACATCCAGCGCCATACCCATTAGGGTCCGCTTTAGGGGGCAAAGCAGACACCAAAAGTCTGCTTTCAGGGACCGATCCAATTTTTCGCCGGTAATGTCTGCTTTCGGGGGTAAAGCGGACGTAAATCACCAGACACCTGAATGTCCGCTAATAGCCAGAAGCGGACATTCGGCATAACGCGCAGCGCCAAAAATTGGGACATCACGATGCCGGTGGCGGGAGCCGTCCACAGCATCAGGAGCGGACGCGGTCCGGGTCCGCAAGGTGTAACCAGGTACACACCAGGGCTGGCATGCACGCCAGTTGCTCTAATGGACAGCGGCCTACTCAGATCAAGCCGGTCAGGAGGCGTCAGTATGAAACCAATGAGCAACGTAACAAACGCGGAACGGCGCATTCCGCAAACCCTCATCCTCGCCCGACGCCGCCGCGCCGAATGTCAATTACTTGACTGACGGCGCCCGGTCTGGGAAGAAGTATGGGGGAAATCCGGGCAACCGGTGAATGCTGCGGGGTGATTGCGGCCAACGGGCGGGCGCCTTGCCGGCCCAAACCAATGGGGGGGGCCGGCACGTGTTGATCAAGTCGCCAGCCGGTGAATTTCCGATAGAGATCGCGAAGTTTGAAACCGAGGATGGCTATCTGGTCATGGTCGGCAAGATGGGCGTTTGGGATGCGCGGACATACATCACGGCTAGGGAACTACTTGGCGTTATCGCGAAGCTCCTGACTCCGGTCGTTCTGATGTACCTCGTCAGGCTGCCGTTCCTGTTGTTCAGGGGCGCGCCGGAAACGACAGGCGCCCCGGATGGAGGAGGTTGAAACATGACGGACGATTCGAAACCCTATGGTTTGCGGCCTGAGGTCGAGGCGGCGTGGAATTTCCCGTTGTTCGAGGCGTTGACCGGCCGAAGGTCCCGCCGCTTCGGATTCGGGATGGAACTGACCCACGGGCCGTTCGTCTACAGATCGCCGAAAGAGCCCTACCCGCTTTCCGAAGACGAAATCGCCATGCTGGTCGCCGCCGCCACCGGCGTCACTGGGGCGATTCTCTGCGAGGGCGATACCCAGGGCGGCATGGTCAAGTCGGTCGGCCGCACCCATCCGAGCGCCGTCGGCGCCCACCGGACGGTGCTGTTCTTCACCAACGACGACGGCCTGTTCCTGTACGAGGGAACGAAACACAAGATGTCGAAGATGAAGGAATACGAGACGCCCGAGGACCGCACCAAGATCAAGTCATTCTACGAGAAACATACGGTCAAGCTCAGCGACGGCTGTTTCGACCTTCCCCGCTCCGAACCCGGTCTGTTCGCCCACAACCTCTGGGTCACCAACATGCCCGGCACGACGCTGTTCATGCCGGTCACCGACGTCAGCCAGGATCTCATCCGGCTGATGGTCAACATGTGCGACGCCAAGGGCGCGGCCCGGTACACGAAAGGGGGCGGCTATTACATCGTCGACGAGCGCAAGGGAATGCGCGCGGCGGGCTGCGAAAAATGGGCCAAAAACGGGCTGTTGGACAAGAACAAGATGCTGCCCCTGGGCCGGCTCGAGAAAATCATCGTCAGCTGGCTTTGCGCCGAGGGGGCGATGATGGGCACCCTCATGCAGCTCGTCATGGCGTCGATGGGCCTGGGCGGCTGGATGCACGGCGGCTTTACGCCCCTGGTCGTCATGGGGGGGACGCCGATGTGCAAGGGCCTGGGCATGCGCTTCGTCACGCCGAAGGAAGACCCGCTGCCCAATCCGGTCGGGCTCGACGGCTATTTTGAGGGGTTCTGCCCGCCCTATTACAAGGACATGGATGCGGCCGTTGAGGCCGCAATGAAGGGGATGGGCGAGAAACTGGACGACTGGGAGAGACGGGGCATGGTCCTTCCCCACAAGGTCAGCAACGAGGAATTCGAAAAGGCGGTGCCGGGAGTCAGCGAAGAGGGTGTCGAATGCGTCAAGGACATCTGCCGCTACATTTATGAGGAATACGGCAAATTCCCCGCCTTCAACGACACGATGCACCTGCTGTATTTCATCCAGGTCCATCACCTGGACGTGGAATTCTACGA
>LKGT01008437.1_pt8 | contig 13666 bp, 9 predicted proteins | sample 503861 | NCBI WGS metagenome assembly LKGT01 (sample SAMN04113194, study PRJNA297058) | marine sediment metagenome | biome: marine benthic biome; feature: marine benthic feature; material: marine sediment; isolation source: sediment sample collected at the water-sediment interface from the South... ...
ACAAGTAGAAGCAAAACGCAAKTAAAAAAGTWATTTYAAAATATTTTTCAATAAKATWATTTAGAAAAAAACAAAAAAGAATACGTGRWATTCWCGTTTAYTTTCTCATTGCGTCKATTTGRCCYGAGGTWACCCAGTCCAAWAGCTCCGCAGCRCTTGGATYAAGATCAGSTTTTTTATCCATAAGATTTTTGACCCARATCCAATTAAKYTGATTCAGAAGTGGCTTATTTGCTTCGTCWCCWGCACGAACCTTTGCCACAACAGCTTGGTCCTGWGTTTTTAGCCAATCGTCATAACTTCTACCCATGKGGATCGGATCTTGGTGAGGACTAATTAAAGCTTTTGAAGATTANNTMWYAAAAANNGAATMATWATCTAMAATGTAACAAGGTTTTAAGGTAGATYCWAAAGCARTTGATTTCTTGAATGTAAAAATTCTTGGAGCAGCTAARGAAGTTGGTAGATCDGCATTTCTWGTAAATTGTGATGGAGCAAATTTCCTTTTAGATTATGGAGTAATGTTTGGAAGGCGAGGTTCACCCCCACAATATCCCCAGCATGTAAAACCAAAAGATGTTGATGGAATAATTATCACTCAYGCACAYTTGGAYCATTCAGGTTATGTTCCATCTATGTTTGTAAGTGGACAYACTAGAGTGTATRCTACACCACCKACTCTHGAGTTAACCCRAYTATTAATTGAAGAYATGTTAAAGATTGAAAAAAATTAYCATCCTTTTGATATTCCWGAGCTYTACAATATGGTGCGTAAYWCAAAGGAGATAGGTTATCGTGAGAAGRTTCARAAGGGAAATGCWTCRTTTGARCTTCGTTSYTCAGGRCATGTTTTAGGTGGRGGYWCAGTTTTAGTHGAATCAGACAAAAAACGTCTWTTCTATACTGGAGATATTAATCCAARRGGTTCACGGATGCTTCCCAAAGCAGATYTAGATATTGGTGAAATAGATTTGTTAATCACAGARAGTACMTATTCCCAGACTGAACAAAAACCAAGAAWAGARTCWGAAGARGGYTTGRTTGATTTTGCAAATGAGGTAATGGATARAAAAGGAGTTTTATTTGTTCCAGCATTTTCTGTGGAACGATCTCAAGAAATTGCATGTGTTTTTAGAAGTGTTAATTTTAAACATAGAATCATCATGGATGGAATGGCACTAAAGGTCAATGAAATAATGTTTCGTCATCCAGAATATCTCAGAGATCCGAAAGTTTTTGCTGACGCAATTAATCATGCAGTTGCAATAAAAAATGATCGCGAAAGAAAAAATGCTTTAACTGAACCATGTGTGGTAATTTCACCTGCAGGGATGTTAGTTGGAGGCAATGCAGTTTATTACTTACAGCATTTAGCATTTGATAGTAAAAATGGTATTGCGCTAGTTTCGTACCAAGGTGAAGGAACACCAGGGGAAAAACTTCTTAAAACTGGAAAGGTTTCTTCGCGTGGACATGAGTTAAAAGTTTCTGCAGTTGTCAGACAATTTCAGTTTTCAGGGCATGCAGACAGAAATGATCTATTTGATTTAATTAAGAATATAAAAGGAAATCCCAAAGTGTTAACGGTTCATGGAGATGACGAATCTTGTACAAAGTTTGCAGAAGAAATTCATGAAAAGTTTGGATTAGAGGCTTATTCCCCCAAAGTAGATGAAACAATTTCTGTATAAGATGAATAAATTTTCTGAAATTAACCTAGATTACAGCATAAATAGTGGTCAAGTTTTCTTATGGGAAAAATATGATAATACTTGGTATGGAATAAATGGTTCTGACGTAGTATCAATTACAGATTCTTCCAATCAATTAAGATCATTTTCAAAAAATCCCATGGATATATTTAGGAATGGAGATAATTCTAGAGAAATTTTTCAAAGTATCACTCGAGATAAAGTGGTTAAATCTGCAGTAAAACGTTTTAATGGATTAAGATTATTGAGACAGGATCCATTTCAATGCTATATTTCATTTATTTCCTCGTCTAATTCCAATATTCAAAAAATTAGACTGGTATTACGAAATCTGTGTAAAAAATTTGGAACACAAATAAGATATGAAGAAAGAGAATTTTTCTTATTTCCTGAACCTGAYATTATTGCWAAAGCGCAWAAKAGYGATTTGTTAAAATGTGGTTTWGGTTATCGTACAAAAGCWGTAAAAGAAGCTGCATCWGCAGTGATTTCWGGAAGGATTGACTTTGATTACTTGAAAAAAACTAATTATCAATYARCAAAAGAATCKCTTYTGAAAATTTTTGGTGTTGGAAATAAAATAGCAGATTGTATWATGTTATTTTCACTTGAAAAACTTGAYGCRTTTCCTTTGGATAGATGGATGATACGAGTTTTGCAGAAATACTATKCAGATAAATTTCCAATGGCAAAKAAAACTATTACAGAAAAAACATACCAAAGTCTTCATAATGAAATTGTAGATYATTTTGGTCCTTATGCAGGATATTCACAACAATTTCTTTTCAAGATGGAACGTGATCTWAATGAAAAAAAATGGCTGTAAACCCTTAATATGGCAAATAATTTCCAAATTCTTGGGCCCGTAGCTCAGCTTGGACAGAGTGTTGGACTTCTAATCCAATGGTCAAGGGATCGAAGCCCTTCGGGCCCGCCACTTACTCACAAATTATTTATTTTCAAACCATTGTGAAGTTTACATGAAAGATATTGAATTAAAATTAGAGGATACAAAAATTTCTCCACATTCTGAAATTAAAGGTCACATTACAGTAAATTATTCTGGTAGATATGATGGAGTAGTAATTAATACTCAGATATTTGGATCAAATGAACTTGTAGTTTATAGATCATATAATGGAAAAAAAATTTCTCAAAATGTTTCTCGTCTTTTCATAAGTAAAGACAACATGCCAGATAACAAAGCAGAATTTACTATATCAATTGAATTTGAACCAAAAGAAACACATGAAGTAAAATTTCGAGTTTCTATTATAGAACAGCATAAAGAAATTGATAGTGATGTACTATTTGCAAAGTATTCGGCTTAGAATCTTTGTTTTGTTATTTTCAGAGTTCCTTTCATCCAAGGATGTGGTTCGCAATGATAGGCAATTTGATTAGCTTCTGTAAAAAGAAATTCGTAAGATGCACCTGGCATAACTACTCCTGTTGAGCCAAATTCTCCACTATAACTGTCCTCAGCACGATGATCTGGCGTCACTGTATGAGCTACATCATCATCGTTAATCCAAGTCACATGATTATCAATTCCTAACTGGATACTAACTAGTTTTGGAACAAAATTGTCTTGTTGTTCTTCTAAGGCTGAGCCTGGAATGATTTTGATAATAGTTTCTGAAGTAGGTTCTAGAATGTGTTCTGCGATTGTGGGTTTTGCACTTTGTTCTGGAAGATAATACATTTGATAATATCCAAGTCCCACCGAAAGGGCTACAACTATGGTTATAATTCCAATTCCATAAGCAGGACTTGATGTTGTCTGACTCAACTGTTTGGTGTCCTTTGTAAAAGTCTTATAAAGCTTGTTTAGATTTTTAGCATTCTAGAAGATTTCTAAATATCAGAATTTAAGGCTGGTAACGCAATTAAGAGTAGAACTGAAATTTTCTTTGATTAGCTATGTTATTTTTGGTGCTTCTTTAGGTGACTCTTTTAGTTTTTTTTCTGCAGTTGGGTCAGGGAGTTCCTTTACACTTGCTACTTTATCTGCTAAGGCCTTTGGTTTTTGTTCTGGTATGGGGATTGGTGGAGGTGGAGGTTCATTTGCCTTATTCATTCCATATCTGTATACATGGAAAAGTCCAGCAAATACAATTAGAATTAGACCTACAAAGAACAATGAAAGATTGTTTAATCCAGTAATAGCCGCATTGTAAGCTGCAATATTTAGGAATACCATGAATCCAATCAATGCAACAATTACCCAGTTTACCCATTTTTCAGAAAGTTCAATGTTTGCAACTTTTTTAGGTCCCTTATCTTTTGCCATTTTTGCCTTTCGTTCAGCTTCTTTAGCTAGATGTATCATCATATAGCTAAATCCAAAGCTCATTGGAACCATTAGGATCATAACAGTGTAAAGATAGATTGGATCTATTACCAATCTCTCTACAAGAGGTAGGGTTGTATCTGATGGGATGTAAAATCCCCAATAGGTAGTAACCATAATTTGAGAAATACCAGTAATTCCAAATGCAGTAACTATAGGACGGTCCTTCCAAGAGAACTTTTTGTATCTATCAATAAATGGCATTAGCAACAGTGATCCAATAAATAATCCTGGCCACAAAACTCCTGTCACAAATTTATCATATTGGGTACGCAGGAATGCGTAAAGTCCTGTCAGATACCATTCAGGAACTGTAATCCCTGGCGGTACCGTAGGTTCGAATTTGAATCCCATATCAATTGGGAATACTCCTCCGGTAATCAAAATTGCTCCCGAAATTGCCATTACCATTGGAACATCAAACACCAAGAAACGAGGGAAGTGTACTGCCATTAAACCAAGCATTACAATAGGTAAAATGAAAACATGTTGAGCATAAAATCTAAGAACAAAATCATGAAAACCCGAACCAAACATAGCTTCACGTATGGTAGGTCCAGCTATTGGTATTGAGTTCGTTAATGAAGCAGCAATACTAATTGCAAGCTCGGCTCTCTCACTAAAAATAACATCATAACCKGTAAAAGCTTCAAGGATTGTCACTGTTCCAAGAATTATTCCAGTTAYCCAAAGTATTTCATTTCTAATTTTGTATCTTCCRCTAAAGAATTGATAGTACATGTGAAGTATTGCAAGWAGAACCATTGCATTRGAGCCATGRTAGTGAATATTCCTRATATGAAATCCAAAKGGAACGTCATCATTGATAAATTTTACACTGTCCCATGCTCTATCTATGATTGGTTCATAATAGAACATCAAAAGTGCKCCAGAAACTCCTAGAATAATAAATGTAATAAACGTCAGCATGCCCAAAAATCCAAATGGACTTACAAATCTTGCTGGAAATGAAAACTTRATTGCAGTAAATATTGTTCTATCTAATCCATCCCAAACCCAATAGATGAATKRAACAAKTCCMGTYYTTCTACTTAATGAAACGGCCATACCCTACAACTCCATTRKSATTAACTCCCCAAGTAACAGGTRAAATATASATAAAWCCATCAGCATCAGYTTCAAAGTCAAGTTTTGGAAGAGTATTTGATGGTGGWGCTTGYAATGAGGCAGGTCCTAAAAATGCAGTACCGGTAWCKGGRTCATACATGCTTCCATGACACGGACACTCTCCTCTCTTTCTATTTTCTTGTGGCCAATATTTCCATAAACACCACAAGTGAAGACAGATCATGCTGWAAGCACGAAATGCAGTAACATCANTTTTGCTMCCACCAAGTTCTTCTGGTAATCTAATAAATTGCCATTTTCGAAAAGCTTCTTCATTTAAAACTCTATCTTCAGTTTTTGGRTAGGTAATTACTTCTGCATGATTTACTGWAAATGYGTTAATATTTRCTTGAGTACCGTCAGGTAAAATAACTGGAGCTTTTTCTAGTGAGGCAGATGAAGGATTTGGCATAAAGTTTCCCCATGGGACAAATGGAGCAAAGGCAACTGCAGTTCCACCTGCTCCAAGTAATTTCAAAAAGTCTCTTCTGGATAGTGGTTTCATTTTTTGACTATCCTTATTTGACATTCAAGCTCACGTACTCGCCAAATTATTTATAAACCTTGTTTCAATTTGACACTGAAATTTTGATTTTCTTTGTGGCTATTAAAACAGAGAAGATACCGATCGCCAAGCCAATAAAAACTCCAAGTATTAAGAGATAATTTTGGTTAAAAGTGGAATCATTCTCTTGAGATATAGGTTTAGTAGTTATGGTATGGTCTACATTAAAAGAAATCTTCTTGACTGCGTTATTTCCTGCTTTATCTTCAGCTAAAATTTGAATTTCATAATCTCCTTCTTCAAATTGGCTTATATCAAATTTAAGCTGAGTCTGATCTCTAATTTCTCCATTAGGCAAAATAATGGTTAGTCCTCCACTATCAGGAAAGTTTGCATCTAGAACTTCAAAATCAATATACAAAGTTTCTGATACTGTGATACCATCTAATGGAGAATTAATTATTAGAGTTGGATCTGTGTTATCAACATTTAATGTAAATGATTTAGTTACATTAAATCCAACAATATCTGTTACAAATATTTTTAGCTCATATGAACCGTCTTTAATTGATCTTGATTCAATGAAATTAGAAGTAAAATTAAATTCTTTGTCATCTAGAAAATATTTTACCTCATCAATATTGTCATCAATTATTTGTGGCATTATTGCAATGTGTTTATTTACAACTTCTGGTATGGTTAATCGAATTTGTGGTTCCTTGTCATCATGTAGTATTGTTGTAAATTTAGCTGCAACAGAGATTGATTCTGTTGGAGAATTTCCACCAAACAAAGTTGAATGCAATAATAGTGTGTAGGTTCCTGTTTGATTAATTGGTGTAAATAATACAGAAGAAGTATAATCTTTGTTCTTTACAGGGAAAAATCCCCCACCTTGACTAAATGCACTAGTACCAAGCCAATCATTTGATGGCCAGTTCATAAATTCGCCAAAAACTCCAGATGGCACATTTGTTTGAACAATTCTTCCTTTTGGATCAAGTACAAATGCAGAAACACTTGTGTCACGGTCTTCCCATGAAATGTCTATTGAGCCTGCGTTAATAGTTTCATCAGYAATTTCAAAATAATATTGTCGCCAGTCACCTGACATGTAGCGATTTACCATATCAAAAGCACCTTTTACAAATCCGTTTCGATAAAGAATGTCTTCTTCTTCTGAGCTAGAAATAAACACAATCCTATCTTTTTTATCAACTAATTTTTTTACTGCAAATGAAACAGGTACATTGGCTGTATGTTTTTCACCATCAAATGTTAGAAAGCCTTGATACACGCCAGATTGAAAGTTCATTGGTACAACCAAAGTTGCAGTAATTTCAGTAAAATTTTTTGGAGGAATCTGTATTTGTTGATTATCAATCCAAATCAAATCCCAATTATCTTTTTTGTAATAGCTAGTAGTCAAAGTAAAATCCATTGATGTTGAATTTTTTTGTGTGTCACCAAGCCAATAGGAATGTCTTGTAGGTACAGGATAAATTCCAACTACTGGAGTTTCTTCAAATTTTTTATTAGGTTCAGAAACACGAACTTCTTGAACAGTTCCCCAAGATCCTCCTCTATGTACCATAGAAATTTCATCAGTGTTAATTTTTGTATCGTTATTGTTATCATTCCAGTCATATACATAAAGTGATGAGATTTTCATATCATTTGCATATACCAAGTCTGTTTTATTCATAAAATCATTAAACGGAAAATTTACATTTAGAATCATCAAAGAAGCATCATCAGGAATWGGATWTGTTTCATCAAAATATGAAGMAAGATTTGGATGCTCCTTTGCRTCAACTAATCTATAAAAATTGGGAATGTAYGTATCAGATTTGTTAACTATTGAATCCTGTAAACGAACAGARGTWGTTKCATTAAATTCTRTTTTTTTRATTAATTTTAGAGTTTGAGGWTTAATTGTAATGTCTAGRAAATTATCAGAAGGRTTTTCAATTGTAAATACRGCAGAACTTCGTTCTCCTGGAAGRAGTCTTCCTGCAAACCARCTTGTTTGAGGYAGTTTTTTTTCTACAAGTTYAARTTYGTCTAKTCCAAAYAAAGTAGAATTTAWMGAATCAAGTGGAACATCYAAAATTTCCTTGATRTTAGYATAGGATGCATCATTRTRAACGATAAATACATCRTCATCTCCATTGACAAATTGGACTGCRTCATATACGTTGACYAWTCCTGAGCCTTGKGTAAGAGGATCATTATACAAATCTGTGGCAGTAGACATTARGATATTCTTAATTCTSAAAGGATCATAATTTTGTAAATTTTCWTTCATGCTTTCWATTAGRATAGCTGCACTACCTGAAACTAGTGGTGCTGCCATACTAGTTCCACCAAAAAGYGWAAAAGCATTTTGWGYKGGATCTTTTTCATCTTTTGATATAGTAGWTGGRGTAAAGCTATATGCTCCAATACTCATCAAATCWGGCTTTGGATCRCCWATMAYTCCAGGTCCTCTGCTTGAAAAGTCCACAACATTGTTTTTGTGTTCAGTTGTATTRCCAAATCGTGGTTGATCYTTAAACGGTCCATAACCMACAAAAACATTGTTAGTTGTAGCTCCAACAGTWATACCAWAAGGTGAAGCATTTGGCAATCCAAGTGTTCCATAACCATGTCCTGAATTTCCTGCACTAATTACAATTGTAACTCCTGGATAATTATCATCTAATGTATTTGGAACAACAAGAACACTAAGAATTAATGAAAGAATATCAAGTCCTGGACCTGATTGTAGTGATGGAAAATTTGAAACACCCCAACTATTTGAAATTATATCTACACGGGGATTTCCTTCAAACACCCATTTGTCATCTTTGCTATCAAATCCTGCTGCCCATAACCAAGAGTATACAGTATCACCAAACCATAATGCCTTTAYTGGAATAATTTTTGCCYCTGGTGCWACTCCTTTAATTTTGTATTTRCTTGTATTATTGTAAATATCGTAYTCCWCAACACCTTTAGAAACAATAGATGMTGCACTTGAYGTGCCRTGACCAACAYYATCKGTCATTACTCCAAAGAATGTTCCWKYAGGATCCATTGCTGGAAGTAATGTRCCRTTAATAGCTCKAAGATCKTCATCWATTKCAGCTTTWTYTCCYTTAATTACACCATAGACATCCATDACTTGTGCACCAATTGTTCCTGCACTATAATCATACTTGCCATCATCATCAAAGTCGTAAATYARATGTTCATTTCCGCTTCCAAGAACAATTGGTTTTTCATCAGTAAAATCAAAATCATAATCCGCTTTTTCGCCTTTTTCTAAATCAAATCTTGTAAAATCTTCCCAAGCAGTTGACAGATCTGGTATTATAGTATCGTATAATCCTGGAGTRTGTGARTCAATWACAAGTAYTGGWACTACYTGAAGTCCAGCYAGTGAACCCTSAAGTRYRCCTTGATAKATTACTCCGAATCKGTAGTTCCCACTCTTTGAGAYAATAAAATCCCTATTATTTTCTCCAATTTTCATATCATCAGWAATTGTACCRTTAAAGACTGGWTRAKTTCCMAMCTGTGGGAAAAATGAATTGTATACTTGTATTGTTGTACCGTTTCCTTTTTGGTTCATGTCTAAGAAYACACCGTCACGAGTAATGTACACTTTTGATGTTGCATTTTCAGGTAATGTTTTAGTGTAGTTTCTAATTATTCCGTTTTCGTTAATGTTTGCAACAAATGTTGCATTAGTTAGTACTATTCCTTGACCATCAGCATCTAACATTATAGGATGATTATTTTTATCTCTTGCAAGTGAATCCATTATATCAGGATTTGAAAAATCAACTCCAGTATCTACTATAGCAATTTTTACACCGGCTCCTGTGTAACCATATTTTCTAAACGCGTCTTCAGATTTTACAATACTTCCAATTTTTGAAACATCTGGAATTTCATCAGTTGGTTCAGTTGAATGAAAGTCTAAAAGAAAATCTTCTACAATATTATATCCTAAAGATTTTAGTTTTATTATTTCGTTTTCTGTAAGAACTCCTACTGAGAAGAATCCTAGATTTGTTTTGACTGAATGAATTAAACTACCTTTAACTGAATTAACTCCTGCTATAGAATCTGATCCAAAAATCAGATATCTTTTAAATGAATTTTGTTCTGTTTGAGAGGTAGGTTCTATCTTTACAATATTTGAGGAAAGCTCAATTTTTAGTTTATTAGATTGTAATGAATTTTGTTGAGGAAGATCACCGCCCAAAAATCCATGTGAGCTTCCACCAAGAACAGAGGAGAGAAGCATTATTGATAAAAATACTGCCAACATCCTGTTCATAATTGGGAACAGGTGTTTTTTACTATTATAGCTATGTTTGTTTTAACAAACGCTATCTTCGTCTTGCAAAAATTGCAATCTGCAAAGCTACTATAATTCCAACAGATGCGACTATTGGGAATAATAAAGCGTTTAACTGTCCTGATGACTCATCAATGCTTTCAACAGAGGTAGTTATTGCTGCTACACTGGTGTCTATATTACTACTTGCACTCTTAAGGGTTGAACCAAAGTCTTCGATCTCTGAGGTCAATATGTCAAGCTCTGCTGCTGTTTCATCTAGGGCTTCGTTTAGTTTGACTATTTGTTCGGCAACTCCTCCAATGTCTTGTGTTAAAACCGTGGTAGCAGCAGAACCATGTGAAATGGTTCCCTGACTAAATGTAACCATATGAAAAACATATGTGCTTTTTTGCGTTGGAGTAAAATCGACATAGTATAATCCCTCATGAAGTGTTTCAAATGATTTTGAGAAGCTAACAACTTGGTCGGAAGGAAGGTGAACGTGTGAGGTACTCAATAATTCATTTGGATCTCCCCCAATTAGAAGACCATCACTAGTTGTTTGTACAAATACTCTAAATGGTTTATTTATTGCAGCAATTTCTGGTGCAAAAACTAATGTTGTAACTCTACGCTCGACTGGAACTCGGATAAACTCAGAGGTTGACGTAAACTTTACATCAACTGTTCTAGATAGACCATTCTGAATTGTACTAATTGCTTCAATTTGGTATGTTCCGTATGGAAATTGTGTAGATGTTTCTGGCCACGTAAATAATGCAAAGTTAAAAGATCCATCTGAATCTRCTATTAYTTGTTCAAAGATTGCAATAGTTCCATCAGGCGCAAATAGTCTKATTATCAAATTTTCGTTTGATAGRGCTTKTCCATAAACAAAAAGTGGRTCTCCATCTGTRTAGGCTGCACGATTTGTAAAYACTGTTAATTCTTCTGCRKATATTGTTGGAAYWRTACTARCAATAACAGTTAACAACAAAAYMCATACTATTATTTTCAATTTAGAKTACASSACMTTTACTCATAGATATTACTTCTGAAAAAATGATCTTGTCTAYAACTTACGTTGGCATTGGTATTTAAAAAAAAGAAAAAGGGATAGTTTGATGTTTCTAGTCTTATATGACAGTTATTGAAGTTGTGACTGGTGGTGATAGTGCAGTTGGATTATCAACGCTCTCCCATACAAATGCGGTTGCAGTGTATAGGCCTGATGCGTCGGGTATCCAAGACAATGCTGGGCTAAATGATTGTCCAGCAGTTAATGAACCAGTAATCCATGCTAGTGAGACTGTGACTCCGTTGCTATCCTGGACCTGTACCAAGTATGCAAATGCTTGAGCTCTGTCTTGACCGTTCGCTAGGTCGGCTGTAATCTGTACTTGTTGATCCACTGATATCTCACCTAGTGAGTTACCAAATGCATCTACCACACGGATACCAGAAGCTGGTGCCCTTTCAAGTGGAGGTACGATTGTTCCGATTATTGCGGTTCCGGTAATATCGAGTTCATCTGCAGTTGTGTATGGGTCAGGTAGTGTATTGTCCTCATATTCTGCGGTGATTGTGTCACCTTCTGCGACTCTGAGTCTGTGACCAGAAGATTCGTCAGAWACAGTGAAGAACACTGTTCCTTCGTAAATTCCRGTTGCCTCATTAGTCTCAGTTACAGTAAGGTCAATACCTCCGGCGTCAGAATCTGACCAAACGTCGACATCGAAGTTGTCGACTGCTTCGGGATTCAAGTTCAAGTCTGGGTCAACTACACGTACTACACCTGTTCCTGTTGCTGGGTAACTTGCTTCTAACCATTGAACTTCACCGATATTCCATCTGATTAATGCAGATCCTACTACAGTTTCATCCTCAGAGAATTCAAAGGATACTGTAATACCATCGTCATCGTCAGCTGAAAGGAATCCGTCGGTTGGTCCTGCGGCTACTCCACCTGTTGACGTTCCAGTAATGCCTGAGGCATCTCCTGGGAATCCATCACCATCAGCATCGTGGGCTGCGAATCCAGTAAGGATTACTTCACCTGTAAAGATGCCTGTGTCGGTACCTGTTTCGACTAATTTGTAATCGTCGAGATCATCAGATCGAGTTGCGACTTTGATTGGGTCCTCAGGTGAGTTACCAATTTCATCTATCAAGTCACTATCGAAGTTGTGATCGGGTGCGACAATAGTAATGTAAATTTTGTCAGTCCAAGTGTATACTTTTTGATCAAGTTCCACTGTAGCTCCAAAGTTGGATGTAAAGATTGTAAGATTGATATCTTCATCTTCGTCACCAACATAGTCTGCTCCAGATGGACCCCAGTCGGTATATTCTAATTCGATTTCTTCGCCTCGTTCTAACTTGTCACCCTCTAAGGTTTCAGGGATTTCGATAACAACCTGGAAGATTCCAGTACTGTCACCAGTTTCCCTCAAGTCAGAAGGTTCTGGATCAAATGCGGCTCCTTCACCACCAGCGTTACCCATGGTAACGTCAGCGGCATCAGAATCCCATTCAATCACATCAAGATCATAGGTCTCTGCTCCATCATTGTCGAGGTCCCAATCGGGTTCGATAATGGTTAGGATCATGTCAGAACCAATGATATAGACGGATTTGTCGGATTGTAATACACCGTTTCTTAAGTCAAATGTTGCGGAATCAGTTACAGTATTTGGATCACCAGATGCGTCAGTTGGATCTGTATACTCTATGGTGATAATATCACCTTGTAGTAGACATGATGTTGCTGGGCCGAAGAATGGAGCTGCTAAAGTGCCTTCTACTCTAAGTAGTGTTGCGGCACCAGTAGTTGTTGGACAAGCAGTGTCTGCTGGTCCATCAAAGTATCGGATTGTAATATCAGCTTCAAAGATACCTGCGTCTGGAGCAATCTCTGTGATTGGTCCAAATAGAGTGATGTCTGGATCAGTTCCTAACGGAATTGTTGTTACGGTATTAGTATGTACTACTACAGTATCGTCCAAGTCAGGATCAGCTACAAGTGCTGGTCCAACAATATCAATTATTCCATCAAATGTTGATTCACCGCCGGCAAAGCCGAGAACTACCTCAGCAGAACCTCTGGTGATTGATATTTTGATTGGAGGTACACTTGCGTCACCTATAGAAATTACGTCCTCACCACTTGCAGATATGTCAAAGTCTGGATCGTTAACTCGAATGTGTATTGTCAAGTCACCAAGTCCTAGTGTGTCTGTATTGTCATCAACTATTCCATCTGCATCACCTGCTGGTGCATCAGTATTGATTGCTACACCTGTAGAGTGAATTGGGAATATTGAGAATCCTCCAGAATCAATAGATGCAGTTGAGCTTGCATTGATGTCAGATATTACACCCCATGGAACTGGGTAAACAGTTCTATCAAGGCTTACTGAACCAGTGTTTGCTCGGATACCAGCACCATCACCGACTTCGATGATTTCACCAGATGCGTCACGGTAGTCAACATAGTTGACCTCCATATCTACACCGGTTGTGCTTGCAGTTGATGTTGATGTTACTAGATCAGAATCACAGTAATCTGGTGGTACTTGGAAGTCACCCATAAAGATACCACTGTCTGCAGCGGTTTCTACTAGAGTAAATCCAGT
>LKGT01000412.1_pt1 | contig 13661 bp, 13 predicted proteins | sample 503861 | NCBI WGS metagenome assembly LKGT01 (sample SAMN04113194, study PRJNA297058) | marine sediment metagenome | biome: marine benthic biome; feature: marine benthic feature; material: marine sediment; isolation source: sediment sample collected at the water-sediment interface from the South......
CCCCGAGGACTCTGCAGCCGCAACGGAGAAGCTCACGGGTCAACGTGCCAGCGCCGCAGCCAATCTCCAGCACCGCGTCCCCTGAGGTCACGCCGGAATCTCTGACGAGCGCCCGGAGCAACGCTGTGTCGAAGAGGAAATTCTGCCCGCGGCGGGAGCTAGGTCTGAATCCTCGACGACGTAACTCACCGAGGATCTCCTGTCGGCGCGGCTCCGGAACCTCGGTCAGGCCGGCCTCCGAGCCGGCCTCGTCCGCGAGGCGCACGAAGGTGACGACGGGCTCCCCATCCTCGAACGTCTCCTCTACGAAGTCAGTCTCCCCGATCCAGCGAACGTCCTCCAGGCCCGCGGCGCGGAACGATCGGGCGAGACGCTGCAGCACGCTGAACTCCTCGAGGCCGAACGGCCCGGTGACCTCCAATAAAGCCGTCCACCACCGGCAAGCCCATTCGCCTCAGCCGCAAGCATCTTGCCTATTACGGCGTTGTCGGGGGCTTCGGGTTAAGTCTTTCCTGGGCCGCTCTGGTTTTCGTCACCAGCAATATCTCGGCCRSCTTCGGCGCCATCGAGGTGACCCGCGCCGACTACCAGGAGATGCTGCGCGACGCCCTCGACGTCGACGCCCGGTTCTAGACGGGCCGGCAAACACCACACCGCCTAGCGCAATATCCGGTCGATTCATATCGGTCGGATTAAGCCAGCCCGCGCCAACCTTATTGGGACAAGAGGCGGGCCGCCGACCGTTCGGCCAGTCCTTATGGGATTAAGAATGGCCTTGTGGGATTAAGAATGGCCTTGTGGGATAAAGATTGGCATGCGCGGCGATTGAGCGCAGGTCATCTTAACGCGACGCGTAAAGATGACCGCACGATACTCTACTGGCAGTTCTCCGGGCTCGCCTGCCCGCCGTCGTAGCTGCCGTCGGCGTTGGGCTTCTGGTACATCACGACCGAGCCGTCCGGGGCGCAAAAGGGCACCAGGATCGTGCCCACCTTGCGCCCTTCGCCGCAGCCGCCGAGCACGACCCCGGCGAGCAGCAGGATTCCAATCACGATTCCATGTCGCATGGGTCGGTCCTCCAAATGTGTGTCCTATGATCATAACAGACCCACGGCCGCGGMCCSATCNNCGYRGYCCYACNCCGTSGMCSKNCTCRGGCGGYGGGATCGGSAYCGGCGCGTCGACTTCGGGGATCGACTCGGGCGCGATCGCCGGCGGCGCGGCGCCCGGGCCCTCGACCTCGCGGCAGTCGAGCACCCAGACGTCGTAGACCGSGTGCTCGAGCGCCGACAGCGCCGGCGACGAGGCGAACATCCAGCCGGTGAACAGGCGGACCGCGTCCTCGCCCGGCTTGACRTCGTCGATCTCGAGAAAGACGGCGCTCTCGGGTGGCTCCTCGGGCGGCGCCTTCCAGCAGGTCCGCATGGTGATCGAGAGCGTGCCGAAGGTGACCGCGCGGTCGACCGGCGCCTCGATCGGCGAGACCCGCGCGGTGATCTTGTTGAGCCCCTGCAGCAGCGCCTGCTTGGCGGCCGCGGCGGGCGCCGGCGCGAGCGCGAGCAGGGCGGCGGCCAACAGGGGCGCGCCGATCGCTCGCCGGTATCGCGCTGCCGGGCTCATGCCAAGGATCAATGATAAAGGCCCATAGAGATCGCGTCCGCTTTTCGCCGGGTAGGAAGGGAGGCGCGGGCGATGCAGCGCATCGGCTAGGCTGCCTGACGCCCTCCGGCGATAAGCGGCCGCGACCCGAAGGGCGGCTTGCCGTGGCTCTCGGACGTCGTTCCGCCCGTCTTTCGATGCGCTGCATCGCCGCGACGGGCGCGCCTAGGTCGTGGACTCATAAATGAGATAAGCCTCTGAAATCACTTCGTTTTTTGCCAACCTGCGGTAAGCGGAGAATTGGTGTAAGTTGTTGATCTATCGGGTTTATCTCGATTAATGAGTACACGACCTAGCCGAGAACCACGGCAAGCCGTCTCTACGGGTCTTTATCACTGACCCTTGGTATAAGCCGTCAATCGATGTTTGCCAGGGTGTGCACAAAATCGGTTGATGTCGAATTCGGGTGATGCGTGGGCGGCTCCCTTTTGGCAAGGATTGTATCGAGATATTTGCAAGCCGGCCGGGTGTCGTCATGTGTCGGGCCGAGCCGGCGGCCACTGATAGCGAATATGGCCCTGCTGGATGACCAGTTGGCTCTGCTTATCGGCCCTAGGCCGCGGCTATCCGCGATGCCGCTTCTACCAGTCCGATGACGACCATTATTCGGGCTAGAACCGCCCGGATCGGCGGCCCTTGATATCTTCCGGCACTGCGCCATATCGCCACCGATATGAATACCGTGTAGGCAAATACAAATATGGCATAGGCCATTCTGCCAAACACGATCGACGCCGACGGTTCCACATTGGCGGAACCCGAGACGATCGGGACAATGAAGTAACCAGGTAGAGTAAGCAGACTGAAGAAGAGAACGCCAAACACCCAATAGGTGCGTCCCAAGGGAATCTCGCCACGCCACAGCATTTTCAAAAACATCATTGCAGGCTCCTGTAACGTATTTGGCGTCRGTTTTCAGTCGCCCGGCCTGCCCGTCGCCAATGGCGCWACCCGATCGAACYCGAGGCCGCCAAGATCGAGCTCATCGACGAAGACATCGATCGCCCGAACCGGGTTGCCGTCGCCGATCCAGTCTTCCAGGCGTTCGGGAAACAACGTGCCCTGGCCGCGCTCGACACCCTCGATGAAACGCTTCATCGGACCCTCCCGCCAAAGCACGGAAGAATCATAGCACGGTCGACGTTTTCACACATAGTCTGGGTCAATAGGAGACCTCRAGCGAGCTCGCATCCGATGTCCGGTTCGGAGCGGTTAGCAGACGTGGAACGCAGTAATTTCGAAATTCGGGCCACCCACGTCTGCTTCCGAGCGGACAGCGGTCATGCTGTTTAATCGGTSAACGCCCAAACCGTCGGCGTTCCGCCGGGTCCGTACAGCGTGCAGATWSCAGCCTGCCACGATGGGACCAAACCGGCCGCCGTTCGATCGCATAATTTGCTTTCGYCGGYCGCGCGATTGKCGTAGGCAGGCGATAGGTATCTTGCTAAAAGGCAGGCSGGGCCGGTTCGGCYCSTNGGGACGTGTTGYGCNGGGGAGTGWNGGGYCATGAARACACAYGCRCGYGTSGTSGTGATCGGCGGCGGGGCGATGGGCGTCGGCGCACTCTACGGCCTCGCCAAGGCGGGCTGGGGCGACGACGTCGTGCTGGTCGAGAAGGGCGAGCTGACCTCGGGCTCGACCTGGCACGCGGCCGGGCTGATCCCGCATTTCATCGGCAGCCTCAACATGGCCAAGGTGCACCGCCACGGCACCGAGATGTACAAGAGCCTCGAGGCCGAGACCGGCCAGCACACCGGCTGGCACGGCTGCGGCGCGATACGCCTGGCGCTCACCCAGGACGAGGTCGACTGGTTCAAATACGTCCAGGGCGTGCTCAAGCTGGCCGGCTCGGAATGCCATCTGATCGGCCCCAACGAGATCCGCCGGCTCCACCCGCTGCTCGAGACCAACGGTGTCCTGTTGGGCGCCTATACGCCGGGCGACGGCCACACCGACCCGGCCTCGAGCACCCAGGCGATGGCCACCGGAGCGCGCCTGATGGGCGCCGAGATCTACCGCTTCAACCGGGTCACCGACACCAAGCAGAAAGCCAACGGCGAGTGGCAGGTGGTGACCGAGAAGGGCACCATCACCTGCGAGCACATCGTCAACGCGACCGGCTGCTTCGGCCCGCAGACCGCCGCCTGGGTCGGCCTCAAGGTGCCTTACGTCAGCATGATCCACCAGTATCTGGTGACCGAGCCGATCGGCGACATCGCGGCGCTCGACGAGGAGTTCCCGGTGGTCCGCGACCCCCGTGCGTCGTGCTACTTCCGGCGCGAGAAGCAGGGCCTGTTGATCGGCCCCTACGAGACCTCGGGCGCCCAGGCCTGGGGGCTCGACGGCGTCAGATGGGACTTCGACATGGAGCTCCTGCCGCCCGACATCGATCGGCTGGAGCCGCATCTGGAACGCGTCATGGAGCGTATGCCGGTGTTCGGCGAGGCGGGCATCGCGCGCATCGTCTCGGGGCCGATCACCCACACGCCCGACGGCAACTTCCTGCTCGGCCCGGCGCCCGGCCTGAAGAACTATTGGATGTGCTGCGGCGCCTCGATCGGCGTCTGCCAGGGCCCGGGCGCCGGCAAGGTGCTCGCCGAATGGATGATCCACGGCCAGTCGGAATGGAACGTGCGCGAGATGGACCCGCGGCGCTACGGCGACTGGGCGGTCGGCGACTACACGCTGAACAAGTCGATCGACGAATATCAGCTGATGTACGCCATCCACCTGCCGGGCGAATTCCGCGACGCGGGCCGGCCGGTCAAGACGACGCCGATCTACCAGAAGCTGATGGACCAGGGCGCGATCTACGCCGAGGCCTTCGGCTGGGAACGGCCCAAGTGGTTCGATGTCGCGGGCGAGGGCGAGCGTTACAGCTTTCGCCGCAACAACACCTTCGACCCGGTCGCCGCCGAATGCCGCGCGGTGCGCGAGCGCGTCGGTCTCCTCGACCTCACCAGCTTCGCCAAATACGACGTGACGGGCGCGGGCGCCGAGAGCTTCCTGAACCGCTTGTTCGCCAACCGCATGGCGCGGCGCCAGGGCGGCATCGTGCTCGCCCATATGCTGACCGAGGACGCCATGATCGAGAGCGAATCGACGATCACGCGCATGGCCGACGACCATTTCTACGTGCTTTCGGGAATCACCGGCGAGAGCCACGACTTCGACATGCTCGTCCAAGGCAAGCGGGACGGCGAGGACGTCGCAATCGCCAACGTCACCGACGACTTCGGCGTGCTGGTGCTAACCGGCCCACGGGCGCGCGATGTGCTCGGCAAGCTGACCGATGCCGATCTCGGCAACGCGGCGTTCCCCTGGCTGACCGGCCAGAAGATCGAGGTCGCCGGCGTTGCGACGCGGGCGCTGCGCGTTTCCTACGTCGGCGAGCTGGGCTGGGAGCTGCACCACCCGATCGCCGAGATGGAGAACCTCTACGACGCGGTCATGGCAGCGGGAGAGGAGTTCGGCATCGCCAACTTCGGCCTCTACGCGATGAACTCGATGCGCATGGAGAAGGCATATCGCGGCTGGGGCTCGGAATTGACCAACGAGCTGACCATGGTCGAGGCCGATATGGAGCGTTTCGTCGGCCTCAAGAAGGACGACTTCGTCGGCCGCGCGGCATTCCTGCAGCGCAAGCAGGATGGCGTCGCGACCCGGCTCGTCTATCTGACGGTCGACGCCGACGATGCCGATTGCCAGGGCAACGAGCCGGTCATGGCCGGCGGGCACGTGGTCGGCGTGACGACGTCGGGCGCTTACGGTCACACGGTCGGGGCGAGCATCGCCTTCGCCTATGTCGAGCCGGCCTTTGCGGCGACCGGCACCGAGCTGGAAATCCCGATTCTCGGCGCGAACCGCGCCGCCCGGGTGGTCGACGCGCCGCTCTACGATCCGGACAACGAACGGCTGCGCGCCTAGCTTAAAAACGTGCTCGCAGCTCGCCGCGGCCCCCCTCAATCCATCCGCCTTTGCTGTCGTACGATCGCTGCGCGATCATCTCACCGAAGCGGATCTTACTGTCTGGCCCCCACGATGCGACTTAATACAATTTTCTACCGGGGTGACATCACCTTTCTACCGGGGTGACATCACCGATTCACAATAGACAGGTAGTGTTTGCGCGACTTGATTGTGCACCGCGGCACCCCCGGCCGGCACGCAACGGATTGAACCGAAGGACATCCCCGAATGTTTCGCGAAAATAAGCCCCTATAGGGTCACATCCCGACTAAAGGGAATTCCCGGGTGATATGCCATCCAATATCAAGCTATTGCGGTGTACGGGGAAATATACTACGATATATAGCGCTAGGGGACGATACGTCGGTTCACATGGGACGGGGCCGGCGATGAAGCTTGTCGGTTACAATATCCAGTATTCGCGCGGCAGGGACGGCTGCTATGATCTCGCGCGCGTCGCGTGCGCCGTCGACGGCGCCGACATCATCGCCCTGCAGGAGGTCGAGCGCTTCTGGCCGCGCACYGGCATGGCCGATCAGCCGGCCGAGCTTGCCGCCGTGCTGCCGGGTTATTACTGGGTCTACGGCCCCGGCTTCGACATGGACGCGAGCACGGTCCGGGGCGGCGTCGTCGAGAACCGGCGCCGTCAGTTCGGCAACATGCTGCTCGCGCGATGGCCGATCGTCTCGTCGCGGTTCTACGCGCTGCCCAAGATGCGCACGACCGATCACTTCAACATGGACATGCCCGCGCTCGAGGGCGTCATCGCCACCGAATCGGGGCCGTTGCGCGTCTGGTCGATCCACCTCAGCAGCATCTCGAGCCGCGAGCGCCTGCTGCAGATCGATTACCTGCGCGATCTCCACGCGCGTGTCCCGGCGGGCGGCGGTGCGTGGACCGGCGCGCCCGAKATCCGCGGCGACGAAAGCTGGTCGTGCGGCGCGCCGGAACCGCCGATGCCCGCCGACGCGATCTGGATAGGCKACTTCAACGCRCAGCCGRSCTCGGMYGAATATGACGCGATCGTCGGCCGCGCCGACCCGCTGTACGGCCGCCCCGTCKATCACGGCGATTTCGTCGACGCCTGGGTCGCCGCGGGCCATGCCSAGRCGGAAGGCGTCACCYRCCCGGACGACGGGCGGTTTGGCRACTTGCGGCTCGATTACTGYTTCGTCAGCGCRCCGCTSKCAGGGCGTGTCCGGGGGGCGTGGATCGATGGCGACGCCGACGGCTCGGACCACCAGCCGGTGTGGACCGAGCTCGAATTGTAATTTCACTGAACCTCGGTGTACGCCGCCGGTTAGAGAAACATGTTCATTTCTTCGAGAATGAAGAGCAGCCCGAAGATGAAGCCGAAGAACACGCAGATAAGCAGCCAACAATAGACGAACTTCTTGATGCTCTCCGCCGTGTTCCGCACCGCGAAGCCGTGCTCGTCGCGACGGAAGTCGTGCTGTTCGCGATAGAAAAAATAGGCCGGGATGAAACTGATCGCCAGCACGATGTACCAGTTGTCGATGAAGATTCCCGGGTCCATCCTTCCGCCCACTCCGAAAGCATGACATCGGCGCCGACGTTCGAAACCATTTCGGGCCGGCACGTCGTCACGGCCGCCGCCTGCCGCACGATCATCGTATAGACTCTAACGCCGATCGACGCAATCGGCCACTCGGTTTGCGACCGGGCCGTCGCCATGGCGCTGCGTCGCGGTGTCAGGCCGCGATTTCGTCGGCCAGCCAAGCGTCGATGAAACCATCGAGCCAGCGGTGCATGACGGCGCCGTATCGCGCGTGTTGCTCGAGCTGCACCATGGGGGCATGGCCGCCGGGACGTTCGGTCAAGTCCCACGCCTCCTTGGCCCAGAGCTTCAGGATATCCTGCTGGATCTCGGGATGAAATTGTATGCCGTAGGCCGATCCGTCGCAACGGAACGCCTGATTCGGGAAGATCTCGCCCTTGACCAGGAGATCGGCGCAGTTCGGCACCTCGAAGCCCTCGCCGTGCCAGTGATAGACGTACAGCGAGCCATCGAACAGCTCGCCGGCGGCAGGCGTCGGCTCGATCGGATAGTAGCCGACCTCGTAGAGCCCATCGGGATGGCGCGCCACCCTGGCGCCGAGGCAGCGCGCGAGCATCTGGGCGCCCAGGCAGATGCCGAAGTAGGGCGTGCCCGAATCGAGCACGCGGGGGATCCAGTCCAACTCGGCGCGGATGAAGTCGAGATGGTCGTCGTTGGCGCTCATCGGGCCACCGAAGACGACGACGCCGGCATGGCCGTCGAGCGCCTCGGGCAGCGTGTCGCCGGCCTTGGGGCAGCAGCGCTCGGTCGGCCAGCCCTTGGCGTTGATCGCCTCTTCGACCTGGCCGGGCCGCGATTCGGGACTGTGGACGACGAGCAGAACCGGCCGTCGTTTCGCTTCACTGGTCAAGCGCTGGACACTCCTTGGGCTTTCGTCACGGCATAGGCGACGTCGCGCGGCGTGGCGTCGGCGCCGTTGACGGGAAATATATCATGCGGGCGGGCCGACAATGCAACGATGCAGTCGATCTCGGCGCCGGCGGCGTTCGGGGTTGGCCTTCCGTCATCGTCACCGGGGCCTACATCGGGCTCATCGCGGCGTCGCTGTCGAGCAGCGTGCAGCCGAAGCCGATCACGGAGAGACGCGCCATGATGTCGCGCACATGCTCCGCGTCGCGCGTCTCGATCACGACGTCGAGGTCGGCGTTCTTCACCGGCAGACCCGAGAACGCGCGCTGGTGATAGACCTCGATGATGTTGCCGTCCGCGTCGCCGATGACTTTGGCGATGCGCGCCAGGGTGCCCGGCGTGTCGGTGATCTCGATGCGCATGCGCACGATGCGCCGGTCGCGCACCAGGCCGCGCAGAATGACCGACGACAACAGCCGCATGTCGATGTTGCCACCGGTCAAGATCGCGCCGACGCGTCGGCCGGCGAAGCGTTCGGGATGGGCAAGCAAGGCGGCGAGCGTCGCCGCGCCGGCGCCTTCGGCGACCGTCTTCTCGATGCCGAGCATCAGTTGTACGCCGCGCTCGAGGTCGGTCTCGTTGACCAGCAGGACGTCGCTGACCAGGCGCTCGACGATCGGCAGTGTCATCGTGCCGATCGTCTTGACGGCGATGCCCTCGGCGATCGTGCGCCCGCCGGCCTGGGGCGTCAGCCCGTTCACCGCCTGATACATCGAGGGGTACATCGCCGCCTCGACGCCGATGATCTCGATATCGGGATTGATGCCCTTGGCCGCGATCGCGTTGCCCGAGATCAACCCGCCGCCGCCGATCGGCACGAGCAGGATGTCGAGATCGGGGAAGTCGGCGAGCATTTCGAGCGCCACCGTGCCCTGGCCGGCGATGATCTTCGGATCGTCGTAGGGGTGGACGAACGTCAAACCCTCGTCGGCCGCGATGGCGCGCGCGCGCACCGCTGCTTCGTCGATGGTCTCGCCCTCGAAGACGACCCGCGCGCCGAGCCGCTGAGTGTTCTGCGCCTTCACCTGGGGCGTGCCCTCGGGCATCACGATGGTCGATGCGATGCCCAGGCGCGTCGCATGATGGGCGACGGCCTGCGCGTGGTTGCCGGCCGACATGGCGATGACGCCGGCGGCGCTCTCGTCGGGCGTCAGCGACTTGAGCTTGACCAGCGAGCCGCGGTCCTTGAACGAGCCGGTAAATTGAAGGTTCTCGAACTTGATCACGAGCTCGGCGCCGGTCAACTCCGACAGCGTACGCGAGCGCGTGCACGGCGTCTTGACGACCTCGCCCTCGATCGTCTCGGCCGCCGCCTTGATGTCGTCGAATGTGACGCTCATCCGTCACGCCCCCCGGTCATCGTCGCCCCGTTGTCCGGCGACATCTAGACCGTACGTCGCGCGCGATTGCAAGGCCGGGCTATGCGGCGGCGCTCGGCCGCGCCGAGACGCGGGCGTGCCACGCCGCCATCGCGGCCGGCATGTCGTCGGGCGCCGAGCCGGTGCGCGCCGCGAAGTCGACGACGACGAGCGCCGCGATGTCGGCGATCGAGAACCGTTCGCCGGCGACGTGTTCGCTTTCCGCGAGCCGCCCGTCCAGCATGCTGAAGAACTGTGCGACACGTTGRCGCCCGCGCTCGGCGAGTTCGGSAATYTGGGCRTAGTCGACAGGCCCCGGCAAGGCSCGGTTYTCGAAGAASTYSGAKCKRTTGCGCARSGCYTCGGCGGCGSCCWKGAAGCCCTGKATCTCGACSCGRCGGTGCCACATCTCGRYCATCGCCYTGTCSARYGCGTCGRTGCCGAASARSGGCGGCTCGGGMYGCAKCTCKTCGAGATAGCGRCAGATCGCGACGCTCTCGCAGATGCGCGTGCCGTCGTCGAGTTCGAGCGCCGGCACGACGCAGTCCGGGTTGACGGCGCGGAAGTCGTCGCCGAGTTGCTCGCGGCTGCCGAGGTCGACCTGCACGRTGTCGAGCGCGATGCCCTTYTCGGCGGCGAAGATGCGGACGCGGCGCGGGTTGGGCGCACGCGCGAAATCGTAGAGCTTCATAATTGTCCTCCCGGCCAMGTGSCCGAGGCACCGGCGCGCCGYCCGAATCGATCGGGCCGGGCGCGATCCNGNGCCCGGCCCNGAAGGTAGCGCGTCGGTCGKYCGTCGGTCTACGGCCTTTCGCCGCGCGCCAGGCGGGCGTTGACGTCGTCGACCACGCCGATCAGCTCGCTCRGCTCGTCGATCACGTAATGCGCGCCGGACTTGCGCAGGATSTCCCGRGTGATCTCGAGACGRCGCTGGAACTCCTCGGCCGRCATCGCCTCGGCCTCGGCGATGGTGTTGATGTTCATGTAGTTCGAGTAGCGCGCGATGCCGACGCCCCAGCAGCCGCCCTCGAGCGCCTCGCCGACGCCGGAGATGGTGTCGTCGACCTTGATCACCGACTGGATCGGGTGGACGTCGAGCAGGTCGAGGTTGCGGTAAAGCATGAACGGTTTGGGCCGCGCGCCATGCACCACCTCGTCGCCGGCGACCGAGGCGTCGGGCACRTAGCCCTGGGTCTTGGCGTCGGCCTCGAGGACGTCGACCATCGAGCGTATGAAGCCGGTCGTTGAGCCGATCTTGATGCCGCGGCTCTGGAGTGTCTGGACCGTCTCGACGACRCCGGGCAGGAGGGTCGTGTATTGCCGCAGGCAGTCGAGCTGCATCGGCACGAAGTCGGCGAACATGGCGTCGACGTCGCCCTGGTCCGGATACTTGCCGTGCACCGCATTCCAGCGCTCGCGAATCTCGGGCACCTCGGTGAGCGACTTGATGTGCAGGTCCTTGCGCAGGCCCATCGGACCRCGCGCCTCGATCATCGAGATCTCGACGCCGTGCTTCTTGAAGACCTCGWAGAAGACCACGGCGGGCGCGATGACATAGGCGTCGGCCGTCGTCCCGCTCCAATCGAGTATCAMGGCTTGYACCGGGCCGCGGTAGCGGCGCGTGTATACGTARTCGGCTGGCGTGCTCATCTTATTTCGCTCCATTGATAAYGCTAGATTGGTTGGTGGATCGCCCGGCCGCCGGGGCCGGGCGGGTGATCTCGTCTTATCACTGATCCTCGGTATTAGGCGGCGCGGGCACGCCCGCGGTTGTTGACGCCCATCTCGTTCAGCACCTCTTCGACGGCCGCCAGCGCGCCCCGGATATCGGCCTCGAAGACGTGGCCGATGCAGCCGATGCGGAAGGTGTCGGCGGCCGTGAGCTTGCCCGGGTAGATGACATAGCCGCGTTGGCGCAGGCCGTCGTAGAAGGTCTTGAATTCGAACGCCGGATCGGACGGCGTGTGGAAGGTGACGATGATCGGCGCCTGAAGCGCGTCGGGCAGCAGGGTCTCGAAGCCGAGCGCGCGCATGCCGTCGACCAGGATGCGGCAGTTCGCGCTATAGCGCCCGCCGCGGCCGGCGACGCCGCCCTCGGCGGCGTGTTCGGCGAGCGCCTGGTCGAAGCCGGCGAGCACGTGGGTCGGCGGCGTGAAGCGCCATTGGCCGTTGCCCTCCATCGCCTTCCACTGGTCGTGAAGGTCGAGGCTGAGCGAATGGGAATTGCCGGCGGCTGCCGCGATCACGCTCTCGCGGATTATCGCGTAGCCGACGCCGGGCAGGCCTTCGATGCATTTGTTGGAAGAGGCGACGAGCGCGTCGAACGGCACTTTCGTCGCGTCGAGCGGGATCGCGCCGAACGCGCTCATCGCGTCGATCATCAGGCTGCGGCCGTGGCGCGCGACGGTCTCGGCGATCGCGGCGATCGGGTTGAGGATGCCCGACGTCGTCTCGCAGTGAATCGCGGCGACATGGCTGATCGAGCGGTCGGCCGCCAGCGCGGCGTCGAGCGCGGCGACATCGTTGGGCACGTCCTCGGCGGTCTCGATCGCGGCATGCGCGCGACCGATCATCTGGCAGATGCGCATGATGCGCTTGCCGTACGCGCCGTTGACCAAGACCAGCATCTTGCCGTCGCGCGGCAGCAGCGTGCCGACCGTCGCCTCGATGGCGAAGGTGCCGCTGCCCTGGACCGGCACGCAGACGTGACTGCCCCTTGCCCCGGCCATGTCGACCAGCCGGTCGCGCACGCGGGCGTTCAGCGCAATGAAGTCGGTGTCGCGGGAGCCCCAGTCGCGCAGCATCGCCTCGCGCGTCGTGCGCGAGGTGGTCAACGGGCCGGGCGTGAGGAGAAGTGGTTCGCGTTCGCTGGGCATGCCTGAAGCTCCTGTCGCGGAGTGAATTTAGCGGCTTGCCTTTATGTGTCCCCGGCATATTATAAATCAAATTATTAATATTTATGCAATCGATATAGCTAGCTTATGAACCACGCGCAGCTCAGGGCGTTCCACGCCGTCGCCACCGAGGGCAGCTTCACCAAGGCCGCCCGTGCGCTCAGTGTCAGCCAGCCGGCGGTCACCATCCAGGTCAAGGCGCTCGAGGCGACCTATGGCGTCGAGCTCTTGCACCGGCGCGGCCATCGTGTCTCGCTGACCGAGCTGGGCTGGGCGCTGCTCGAAGTCACGCGGCGCATCTTCAGCCTCGAGCAGGAGGCCGAGGAACTGGTCGCCGCGGCGCGCGAGCTGCGCCACGGCCATCTCAGGGTCGGCGCCGACGGGCCTTATTACGTCATGGAACTGCTGGCCGCCTTCATGGCGCGTTACGATGGCGTGCGCATCAGCGTCACCATGGGCAACTCGCAGAAGGTTCTGCAGGACCTCCTGGAGTATCGCACCGACGTCGCGGTGCTCGCCCATAGCGGCGAGGACCGGCGTTTCCACGTCGTGCCCTATTGCTGTCAGCCGATCGTCGTCTTCGCCAGCAACGACCATCCCTGGGCGGGCCGCGAGAGTATCCGCCTCGCCGAGCTCGACGGCGTGCCGATGGTCATGCGCGAGGAAGGCTCGGCGACCCGGCGCATCTTCGAGACCGCGCTCGCCGCCGCCGGCGTGCAGCCCGAGGTGATGATGGAGATCGGCAGCCGCGAGGCGCTCCGCGAGGCGGTCGCGGCGGGGCTCGGCGTCGGCATCGTGAGTGCGGCCGAGATGGGCCGCGACGACCGGCTCGTCGCCTTCGACGTCGCCGACGTCGAGCTCGAATCCTGGGAATCGGTGGTCTGCCTCAAGGAGCGCCGCAACGTGCGCACCGTGCAGGCCTTCTACGACCTCGCCGAAGCCGTCCGCCCAGCGCTGCCGACCAAGGCGAAGCGCCGCAAGGCGTCGTGATCCCGAGAGTTCATCTAGCGAGCAAAAATTGGCGAGCCGTTTGCTTGATATACCCAGTCGAACGTCAGATAATAACCGCGAGAGTTTCTGCTATAATTTGTCACGCGCAGCTTGGCATAATGCACTTGATCAGCAGTTAAGATCGCATATGACTGTCCCACAATTAACTTGGCGCTCCTACTGTAATTTGAACTGAGAAACGAAGACTTAGAGACCGGAACCTGATCTATCTCGTCTAAGCTTTGAGAGCCTAATGCCACGATGCCGCCACCTTTGGCGATCAAGCGCCGGTCAAGCCAAGTG
>LKGT01000413.1_pt1 | contig 13658 bp, 11 predicted proteins | sample 503861 | NCBI WGS metagenome assembly LKGT01 (sample SAMN04113194, study PRJNA297058) | marine sediment metagenome | biome: marine benthic biome; feature: marine benthic feature; material: marine sediment; isolation source: sediment sample collected at the water-sediment interface from the South......
CCTGGGCGGGGCACGGTAAAAAGCCGCCTGGCATCTGGTGGCAGCTGCGCGACCGGATCGCCAGAGAGCAACAAATCATCCAGGCGCTTGCTGTGTTCCGCGCTCAGTGGTTCCGTGACGCTGACGAAATAGGCATATCTTGCATGGATTTCGTCAATGCCCGGCTCGGACTGCCGCAAGACGGACAATAATTTGTTGAGCCGGAATTCCGATAACGCGGACTGACCCGGCAACTCCAGCATTTTTATCGAAGTTTGAACCGGCAGATCAGTCGCAGGTTTGGACAAGCTGACGCAACCTTAATCGCTGCAGAGTGTTTGAAGAACCGGGATCATACCTGCTCCGCCTGCTACCCGTAAACGCAAGCGCGATTGCCGCTAGCTGGATGATTCGCCACCCGGTGTGTAAACGGGGACGGGAAACTGTGCGATATTCCCGCCCTCCAGCTTGCTGATCTTGCTCGCGCCCTGCTTTTTGACTTCATCGATCCGAATGATGGTGTGCATCGGCAAATACGTTCTTTCGACGCCTGCAAACTCCGATTTGATCTTCTCTTCGGAGGGGTCGACGACGACCGAGCTGCGCTCGCCGAAAACCAGTTTCTCAACCTCGATAAAGCCGAACAGGGCGCCTTGGCCGATGTTGCGGGCATAGATCTCGTACACCTTGCCCTGGCTCACGAAGATGATTTTATAGAGTCGTTTGCTGGCCATTGTGGGTCGTTTCGCGGGCTTTGACGTTGCCCAGGACGGGCCATTAGTTTACCCAATATTTTCTCGCAATACCGTAGCTATCGAGTCCCGCGAATGTTTGTCATATATGGTCTATTTATCGCTTCTTGGGCCCCGCTAGGTATCGCGGTCAAATCGATTTATGTGAACTGCTTGGCAGCACCAAATCACTGCTTCGCTGCACTATTTGGCTTGATCATTCCCCCGGGCTGGAAGCATTCCGGCGCCGGCGAACGTGCGTGGACGAGTGACACGATGCCACTGCGGCTGAAAGTAACAAGCGAACAAAAGGAACTCCTCGGGGAGGACTATCTCCATGAGTTCGATGCAGAAGGCGGCACGATCGGCCGTTCGCTCGACAACGACTGGATCCTGCCCGATCCCGACCACTATATCTCCGGAAAACATGCCACTGTCGATTTCCAGAGCGGCGCCTATTACCTCGCCGACATCAGTACCAACGGCGTCTATATCAACGATGCCGACGAGCCGCTTGGCAGGGGAAACCCGCGCAGGCTTTTCGATGGCGACACGATCCGCATGGGTGACTTCAAATTGGAGGTGACGCTCGACGAAGGTGAGGACCTGGCGATGCCACCTGATCCACCCGCCTCTGGCGTGCCGGATCACGCCGCACAACTTGTTCCCGAGGAAGCCCTAAAGAGCATCATTCAACTCCTCGACGAGGAAGAGATTACTGGCGACGCGGCGTTTAAGTCCACACTGTTTGGCAGCCCCGCCGAGGAGGCCCAGGTCGAGGAGACCAGTGAAAAAGTCGACGACCAGGCAAAACCAGTCGCACCACCTGAACCGCCGAACGAGGTCTCGCCCGCAGATCTGTTGGATGCGCTGCTTGAAGGCGCAGGCATCAGCCGCTCTGAAATTCATCCGTCGATCGATCCCGTTGAGGTAATGCGCAACGCAGGCCAGGTCCTGGGGGAATTTATCGCCGGTACGACAGCGTTGTTGAAATCCCGCGCGAATCTCAAGAGCATGTTCCGCCTCGATCAGACAACCGTACTGCCGCGGCACAATAATCCGCTGAAATTATCCGAGAGCACCAAGGACTTGATGAAACAATTGCTCGTCGGTCGGGAAGGCGAATACCTCGSTCCRATCGATGCCGTCAAAGAGATCTGTCGCGACCTGATATTCCATCACGACGCYGTSGTCGCRGCCATGACTGTGTCGTTCARYGAATTCGYCRGTCGTTTTGAYCCGAATGAGYTGCAGGARAATTTYGAYWYAACRCTCAAGAAAAAGCCGTTGTTCAATGCACTGAATCAGCTCAGRTATTGGCAACTTTATTGTGAGCTCTAYCCGATCATGACGCAGCGCGRCTCGGGACAATTCCCACACATGTTTGGCGARGAGTTYGTCARAGAGTACGAAAARCAGATTGCCGAATTCAAACGCSTCGAGCACRGTCCTGGCGACRGCCMGCCGRTCCYGMCTGTCRAKGCCGTYRCYGMCCCGCCGGMAAAAGRTGAAKCGCTCCAGGAGCAGTCRGCAYWRGYRCMRGCCACCTCCAARAATTGACKGRTMGTAAWAWTCGMANGGGCCTGACAGGAYTTCRCCGACGATGCCGGYRGTTCGATCYTAACGATTCATTCGGTTGTCGATCAGATCWTCCACYACCGCCGGATCTGCCAGCGTCGATGTGTCGCCRAGATCGCCRTAGTCRTTCTCTGCRACTTTYCTCAGGATTCGCCGCATGATTTTTCCGGAGCGCGTCTTGGGCAATCCCGGCGCCCACTGAATCAGATCCGGCGTCGCGATCGGGCCAATCTCCTTGCGCACCCACAGCTTGAGTTCGGCGAGCAGCTCGTCATCGGCAGCGACGCCTTGCATCAGCGTCACATAYGCATAAATGCCCTGCCCTTTGATGTCATGCGGGTAGCCSACCACAGCAGCCTCTGCGACMGCCTTGTGCGCCACCAAYGCACTCTCYACCTCYGCCGTACCCATCCGATGGCCGGATACATTCAGTACGTCATCRACGCGGCCSGTGATCCAGTAATAACCATCCTCATCRCGCCGGACACCGTCCCCSGTRAAAAAGCRGCCCTYGAACRTTGARAAATAGGTATCGACAAAGCGCTGATGATCGCCATAGAGCGTACGCATTTGTCCMGGCCAGCTGTCGAGTATGACSAGATTGCCCKCCACCTCGCCKTCGAGAACGTTRCCATSGTCATCAACGATGGCGGGTTGAATGCCRAAAAAGGGCTTTGTCGCGGAGCCCGGYTTCAATGCCRTWGCGCCGGGCAATGGASTGATCAGGATGCCGCCCGTTTCYGTTTGCCACCAGGTATCSACGATCGGGCAWCGCKCRTCGCCGACRACGTGGTARTACCACTCCCAGGCTTNCGGGNTTGATCGGCTCGCCGACCGTYCCCAGCAAACGCAGGCTCTTGCGCGACGTTCGCCTGACAGGYTCGTCGCCCTCGCGCATCAATGACCTGAGCGCGGTCGGCGCCGTATAGCAAATATTGACCTGATGTTTGTCGCAAACCTCCCAGAAGCGCGAAGCAGACGGRTAATTGGGCACGCCCTCGAACATCAACGTGATGGCACCATTGGCCAGGGGCCCATAGACGATATAGCTATGTCCTGTCACCCAGCCAACGTCTGCGGTGCACCAGTAAATATCGCCCGGGTGATAGTCAAAGACGTATTCATGTGTCMKYGCCNCAYMKNCRAGMYMNCSGCCKMNTCRYMYGCAGCACRCCTTTCGGCYTGCCGGTTGAACCCGASGTATARAGTATGAACAACGGGTCCTCCGCGCCCATTTCCTCACAKGGGCAATCGTCRKCCACTTGTTCTTCCAACTCGTGCAGCCAGGCGTCACGTTCRTCGACCCAGCCRATRTCGGCSCCCGTRTTACGCACRACCAGRACCCTTTCAAGCGTCGTSACTSCGGGGTTTGCCGCSGCCRYATCRACATTGGCTTTCAGCGGAAYCRCTTTTGCTCCGCGMACGCCCTCGTCTGCYGTAATGACGATRTTCGATTCGCAATCGTGAATACGRCCTGCGAGCGCATCCGGCGAGAATCCGCCGAAGACYACGGARTGCACWGCGCCTATACGYGCACAGGCCAGCATGGCAAYYGCAGTCTCCGGAATCATCGGCATGTAAATCGTAATTCGGTCRCCTTTTTTTGCGCCGAGYTTCTTMAGTRMATTTGCRAATCGGCAAACACGGCCGTGCAGCTCSCGGTASGTGATTTTKAGRTCGCGAGCAGGRTCRTCCCCTTCCCAGATGATGGCGACATCGTCGSCTTTGCTCTCGAGGTGACGRTCAACGCAGTTGTAACAGACRTTCAASGAGCCATCATAAAACCRGCGAATGCGGAGATCGTCCCGGGCAAACGAGACGTCTYTGACTTTCGTGAACGGYTTRMKSCAWWCGATRNCNGTNTSSGCMTKNCTSCNGMMCMGMWNCYTBCRWTSTNGGTCACGGATYTTTKGTACATCTCCTCGTAACCGGCGGCATCGATCAAGGCYCGGCTAGCRGTYGCGGMRTCGACAGCATAAATCCTGGTCATCATGTCACCTTRTTRTTCTGTTTTTCTTMAATGCCGGTMRTCGCGASCGATCTGTTCYACTRGGCYGATCTGATCCGWTCCGCAATWTCGAGAATCYGTTTCGCCTGCACCCAGTGGGGTCTGTCGATCATTTCRCCGTCCATKCCCACCGTMCCGGCCTTGGGATTTGCAGCAAACAACTCGACGATTCGTGTCGCGCGATCGATTTCCTCGTTGCTCGGCAYGAACGCTTCATTGATCGRSTCGACTTGMGCCGGATGTATTGCAAGCATGCCCGAAAACCCGTCCCTGCGCGCATTCGAGGCGTATCGTGCCAGACCCTCGCTGTCCCTGAAATCCGTAAACACCGTATCGATCGCCGCTACATTTGCCGCCGATGCCGCAAAGAGACACAGCGATCTGGCCAGTTCATAGGGCGGCAGCCAGTTGCCCTTCTTGTCACGGCAGGTCGTAGCGCCAAGCGCGGCACTGAGGTCTTCCGCGCCCCAGGTCAGGCCGGCCAGCCGTGGCGTCGCACTGGTGTATTCATGCAAATGGAACAGTGCAGCCGGTCGCTCCGTGGCGATCGGCATAATCAAAGTCTGGCCCTGCGCCAGGTCGCTTTGCTGCTCAAATACATCGAGCAACTTCGCAAGTTGAATTGTGTCCTTGGCACTGTGCGGCTTGGGCAGGACAATGCCGGCGGGTCCGGCCGGCATCAGTTCACGCAGATCGAGGAGCGCGTCTTCGGTGTCGAGTGGATTAATACGGATCCACAGATTGCGATCCGGGTGAGTGGCGACAAAACGCCTCGCTGTTTTGCGCGCGCCTGGCCGCTCGGAACTCGCCACAGAATCTTCGAGATCGATGATGAGCGCATCGGCCTTCGAGTCCGCGGCCTTTTCGAGCTTGCGTTCGCTGTCGGCCGGGACAAAAAGAAAACTCCGGCTCACTTGGGCACTCTAAGCATCAGTGCCGATCTCTTGCACTCGCCCACCAGTTCATCGTTCTGATTGAATGCACGATGAGCGAAAACCACAATGCCGTTGTCCGGCCTCGATTTGCTATCCCTGAGTTCCAGCACTTCAGTCTCGATATGAATTGTGTCACCAGGGAAAAGCGGTTTCGGAAAACGCACTTCATCCCAGCCCAGGTTGGCAACAGTGGTGCCGAGCGTTGTATCGCCGACCGAAATACCGACCATGAATGCCAGCGTCAGACAACTGTTAATGATCGGCCTGCCAAATTCAGTGCCCTTCATATACTCGGCATCGATATGCAACGGGGCGGGATTATGTGTCAGAGCACTGAACCACACATTGTCGGCGTCGAGAATCGTTCTGCGTATCGTGTGCTGAAATTTCTGTCCGACCGTGAATTCCTCAAAATATAGTCCTGGCATGCGTCGTTTCCGTATCTGACCGTAGGCGCATGATAATGCCAGCTAAGCGGGAATAAAACTGGATATCAGGCGGGTGGTAAGGACTCGACCAGCGCCTCCATGCGTCGAAGCAACGCTTTGTCAGGAAGCTCACCGACCGCTGCACCCAGGTTGTCCAGCATGTTTTTCGGTTTGCTGGTAGCCGGTGTTACTGCCGTGATGGCCGGGTGAGCAGCAGCGTATTTGATGAAAAATTGCGCCCACGAATATGCACCAAACTCTGCCGCCCACTCCGGCACTGTGTGACCGGTCACGCGACGCCATAAGCGCGTGCGGCCGAACGGTACATAAGCTAAAACGGCGATGCCGCGATCCTGTGCCAGCGGCAATATCATCTCGGCCGATTCGCGATTATCCACCGCGTAATCCACTCCGATGAAATCGATCGGCTCTTCACGCATTACCTTTGCAAGATCCGGATAGCGACTCGTCCTTGTTGATGTCGTCCCGATATACCGCAGCCTGCCCTCATCCTTGAGCTCTTTCAGGATACCCATTTGCGTGGGGATGTCGGCCAGGTTATGCACCTGGATCAGATCAATCGGGTCTTTACCAATTTGCTGGAACGATCGCTCGATCTGTGCGCGTGCGGCGGCCGGGTCCGCAGAGCCACCGCCACGACTGGCGACGTTGACTTTCGTCGCCCAAAAAACTTTTTTGCTTGCACCGAGCCCCTGCACGATCCTGCCCGCAACTTCCTCGGACGCGCCGTAGCCCGGCGCCGTGTCGAATACGCTGCCACTATTTTCGAAGAAGATTCGAAACACCTCCTCCAATGCACTCACGTCGTTGCTACGAGCGACCGATGAAAATGTTGCAGAACTGCCCAGGCCCACAATCGGCAACTCCTCTCCCGAGGAGGGAATGGTTCGCTTAATCAAGTCTCCGTTTTCCAGCGCCATCAACAGAGTGGTCGGTAGCATTGAAGCAACACCGGCCAGCGTCGAGTACTTGAGGCAGTCGCGTCGTGTGATCATTTTGACGACAAAGTTACCATCGAATTCCCGCGCAAGGGGAATTTATCGCCAGCACCTACGCAAGCTGCGTGCATGAGAGCTTCGCGATGGCATTTCGGAGCCGGCAGTGACGATCGAACAGATGCAGATAATCCAGCTCATGCGGTGATCCCTTTGCATTGATCAGGGAAGCAAGGGCGCGTTTGTCGCGAGCACCCCACTGATCGACTCCAGGAAGAACTCCGACCAGAGGCGCCCAGCGCTCCCAGGCCTGCTTCTGGTCCTTACTCAGGTCGTGAAGCGTCGCCACATCAAGCTTACGCATCACCTCTTTCACGCAAGTAGCGATAGCCTGTTCCCGATCCGCGCCAAATCGGTCTGCCAGCATGCGTGTGATGTGGAGCCCGACATTATCCAAAGGGAATACGCTCAGCACATCGTCGCGTTTCTTGCCAAGGTAAAGATACATTTCGGCCTCAGCCAGTTCCCGGAGAACGGGCAGCGGAGTGCGATACCCGGGCTTCTCCCTGACTTTGCGCGCTTCATCAAGCGCCAAGCGACGAATCTCCGGATCGCGTGGCCGGTAGCCCATCTTGTAGTAGAACCACCAGACACCAGTCTTCAGACCATCGGTGTTGCCCTCGCCACCTAGCTGGTAGGGGTCAAGAACGAAACAGTCCGAACGCATCAGGTGGTGTACTGCAGCCAAAGCACGGCCATACACCCAGCCGGCATCGGCGCCCCGGAAGGTCTCGAAAACGTTGTAGTTGATCTCGGCCGAGCCAAAAAGGCCGGCCGCCTGGCCATATCCAAACGGAACACCATTCTTCAGGGCCAAGAAAAAGTACACGCACTCGAGGATGTGGCGCCGTTCCGGGACAGCGCTCATCCATGCGAACTGCAGTCCCTGTCCACTGTCTACCAGGAATACGTCGTCGGCGTTCGCGTAAGCGAGCGTGTCCACGTCACGTTCCCGAGTCACCATCGATACCCGGGCCAGGTCGATGAGACGGTTGCCCTCCTCGCGCGACACTTTCGCCACTTTCTTCGGCGGTTTTTTGACCTCAGTCTTTAGCACGGGCCGCTTCCCGGATCGCGGCGTCGTCTGCCAGACGATGGGGGAAGTCGCATATCGGGCTTTCGTGCGCGAGGGCGTGTCCCGACCTGGTGTTATGGACAGGGGGATATCCAGGTCCTCGAAAGCCATCTCCCGGTGGACGCTACTGCATCGAAGCTTTTTGAATCGTTGAACCAGGAACGTGGCGTCCGTCTCCTCCGATCCTTTGACCTGCTCGATCCATTCCCGTGGGGTGTGAGCGGATTCGTCCAGCAATATGTGCTCAGCATGGGGCAAAAGCGTCTTCAACAGATCATGGAGCTTTTGCCGGCCAGGGAATGACTGGTCCCACCGTATGTGTAATGCATCGGGCCAACGATCGGCGAGCCACTCGGCGGTGGGCCAATAAAATGCGTAGTCGATTCGAGTGCCGGCGACGCCTGTACCGATTAGTTGCTGCGCCAGCTTTTTCACATCGGACCGCTGATCGAATTCATCAAGGAGCGCTTCGATGCGCATCAGGACTTTCGGACCATCTGGATAAGCCCGAAGGAAGCACAATGTTTCGTGAAACCGAAGCAGCATTGAAGCATTGGCAAATCGGGCATGTTCGAGGACGTCAAGCAAGCTGGCCTTGTTGTTATCGGAGCTTTCGTCGTACTGCCCTTTGCTTTCATAGAGCAGGTTCAAAATCGAGGGTACAGATCCGGCCATGATTATTGGGGCCTGAGTGTTGTCGTCCGAGGAGGATAGGCCCGAAAATGTCTTCGCGGGATAAGGTCGTATACGTATGTGAACCAGGGATTATCCTTGTCCAGGAAGGCTACGCGTTTTTGTCCAACAGGGTTTTCATCCTGGACCCTCTTCCGAATAATAATCGGACCGTAATGGGCCCAACTAATATTTGGCGGAGAGGGTGGGATTGACTCGGTGCATCCCTGCACCTCGCCCTCCGGGCGCACTGCGTGCGTCCAAATCTGCTCCTGCAGATTTGTCGAACAGGGTTCTCATCCTACACCCTCTGCCAAAATCCCCAAGACCCCGATGGGRTYYTKGMTTTNNTGGCGGAGAGGGTGGGATTCGAACCCACGGTACGGATAACCGTACTCTTGATTTCGAGTCAAGCCCGTTCGACCACTCCGGCACCTCTCCACCGACGGGCTGCAGATTCTATTCTTTTTTGMRTCTGAATTGGCACGTTTGCGARTAAGSAGCGGTGCACTAACAGTGAAATCAGGCYGCASCTAAGGTAGCCTWTGSRCCTCGTGAGGCTGMACKCYWSRGTCACGCTRTTCAGTKNGCCANATRYAAGCTCATGATTTATAAGCGTAAGRACGACTGCCRATRCAATGAATTGCTRTGGCRGRTWTTGGTCRAATAASAGMAGGTCCGATGCWGGACGCGCCGGATCTCTAAACGGAGATCAGATTTGCGCCTTTTGTTCTACACGCTSRTGGCGGKGCTCGTCGGTACGTGCTCTTCAGCGCCTTCTTTGCTCGATCAGRTAGTCGAAGTTGGCGAGTTGCGCGTGGTCACGCGCSACAGCCCAACSACATACTTCGTTGGCCCCGACGGYCCGGCSGGGCCGGAGTTCGATTTGGTGCGAGGGTTCGCCGARCAGCTCGGCGTGACRCTGGTTATCAGCACKGTCGACAACGTCTCTGAAATTTTGCCGCAACTGRTCTCGGGTGAATCGCACATGGCMGCAGCAGGCCTYTCGATTACCGAATCACGGCGCGAATATCTGAGCTTCGGTCATCCTTACGMCACCGTCGATATGCACCTCATCTACAAAKTGGGCACCGGCAAACCCCGRTCSATTGAGSAGGCAATCGGCAGGTCGATCGAAGTKGTTGCCGGYAGTAGTCACTCCGACATGCTCGCGTCGTTGAGCCAGGTTTATCCGAAGCTGGAGTGGTCTGAGAATGCGGATGTCGARGTTGCCGACCTCATGGAGAAAGTCGCACATGGCGYACTCGATTTCACGGTCGCGGACAGCACMGAATTCAACATTCARCGGCACTTCTATCCGGAYCTGCGYGTGGCGCTTGATCTCGAGATYGCGGATCCAATCGCCTGGGCRTWTCGAAMWGGAGATGGTGACAGGCTACTTGCSCAGGCYGATGACTAYCTGATCAMGGCGGAGCGTTCGGGCTTGCTTGCYCAAGTACRCGAYCGCTATTACGGCCACACCAAGAAATTCGATTACGTCGGCACGAGAGCSTTCATCMGGCATTTCGACAGCCGSCTGCCTCGATATCGKCCCTGGTTCGAGGAGGCGGGCGAWCTGAACGGCGTCGACTGGCGGCTGCTGGCAGCGATCGGTTACCAGGAGTCCCACTGGCGGTCTCATGCCGTGTCGCCAACCGGTGTCAGGGGCATCATGATGCTGACCGAGGCAACCGCCGACTATCTGGATATCGACGATCGTATGGATCCCGAGACCAGCATATTTGGTGGTGCGCGGTTTTATGCGCGCCAGACCGAACGAATTGCTGACAGCGTCGAGGAACCCGACAGAACCTGGATGGCGCTTGCCGCTTACAACGTTGGCTTTAACCACATCAAAGACGCGCGTCAGATCGTCGAATGGGAAGGCGGCGATCCGGACACCTGGATCGACATCAGCAAGGCACTGCCGCTTCTCGCCAAACGTGAATGGTACTCACGAGTGAAATACGGCTACGCGCGGGGCTGGGAGCCGGTGCTGTACGTTAACAATATTCGCAGTTACTACAATATCCTTCGCTGGATAACCGCAAGTGAGCCACATGAAGAGACGGTGCCTGAGGGGTCGATAGAGATGGCCAGTAACTAACTGAGAAATCGCCTGTCAGGATGCAATCCGCCTGCGGCTTGATTAGTGCTATTACGATAATTGCGGATTGATCACGACCATCCATGGCCGTGACTTTCGCTTCGCAAAAGCATCGTACCGATGTCCAAATTCGCTCCCGGCGAATTTGTGATCTTCAGTGCTTCGGTCGGTTTGGCGATGATCGCCGCTATCGTTTGGCGGCAAAAAATTCTTTCAGGATCGCCGAACATTCCTCTGCGAGCAGACCGCCGTTGATCTCGATGCGGTGATTGAATTCTTTGATATCGCTCAAATCCAAAACGCTGCCAACGGCACCGGCTTTCGGGTCGTACGCAGCAAACACGAGCCTTTGTATGCGTGCCTGAATCATCGCGCCCACGCACATGGCACAAGGTTCGAGCGTGACATATACCGTCGCACCGATCAGCCTGTGATTTTTCTGAACTGTCGCGGCATTGCGGATTGCTACGACTTCGGCATGCGCGCTTGGGTCAGAATCCTGAATCGTTCGATTGAAACCCTTGCCGATGATATTGCCGGACCAGGCAACAACTGCGCCGACCGGAATTTCATTTGATGCCTTTGCATTTTCTGCTTCGGCAATGGCGGCCCGCATCAAGTGAATGTCAGTATCCGCCCAGCTCATTCCCATTCTATGGTTGCGGGCGGCTTGCCGGAAATGTCGTAAGTAACGCGTGAGATGCCATCCACTTCATTGATGATCCGCAGCGACACGTGCTCAAGAAACTCGTACGGCAGCCTCGCCCACCTCGCGGTCATAAAATCAATGGTCTCGACGGCGCGCAGTGCGATGACGTAGTCGTATCGACGCTCGTCGCCCATGACGCCGACCGAGCGGACGGGCAGGAACACGGCGAAAGCCTGACTGGTCTTGTCGTATAAATCGTTTTTCCTAAGCTCCTCGATAAAGATCTTGTCAGCCAGCTGCAGCAATTCGACGTATTCGGGTTTTACTTCTCCCAGCACGCGGACACCCAGTCCGGGCCCTGGAAACGGATGACGGAAGACCACTTCCCTGGGTAGGCCAAGTTCGAGGCCGATGTTTCGGACTTCGTCCTTGAACAGTTCACGCAAGGGTTCGATGAGCCGCAACCGCATTTGTTCAGGCAAACCGCCGACATTGTGGTGTGACTTGATCACACGGGCCTTTCCGGTACCGGCACCAGCAGATTCGATAACATCCGGGTAGATCGTGCCCTGCGCAAGCCAGTCAATGTCCTGGAGTTTCCCTGCTTCTTCTTCGAATATCTCGATGAATCTGCGGCCGATTATTTTTCGCTTTTCTTCGGGATCGCTTATTCCCTTTAATGCGTGAAAGAAGCGGTCCGCGGCATCAACACGAATGACGTTAACACCCAGGTGCTCCGCAAAGGTGTCCATCACCTGATCGCCTTCGTGGTAGCGAAGAAGGCCATTATCGACAAAAACACAGAACAGTTGGTCTCCGATCGCCTCGTGCAACAGCGCAGCCACGACGGACGAATCGACGCCGCCAGAGAGGCCGAGTAACACTTTTTTCATGCCGACTTTCTCACGCACCCGCGCAATTGCGTCGTTGACGATGTTGCCTGCTGTCCAGTCTCCGGGGCAGCCGCAGATGTCACGAACGAAACGATTGATGATCGCCTGGCCCTGGGGCGTGTGCGTTACTTCAGGATGAAACTGCACGCCGTAGTACTTCCGCTGCCGGTCTTCCATAGCAGCAAGCGGTGAATTGGCGCTTTTTCCGGTTATCGCGAAGCCGGGCGGTACTGCTTCAACCCGGTCGCCGTGGCTCATCCAGACTTTGAGCAATGGTTCCGATTCGACGGGTGCATCGCTGAGRCCTGCGAGCAATTCTGAATCGAGCGGCGTTATTTCCGCGTAGCCGAACTCACGATGGGTTGWTGCCTCRACYTTGCCGCCAAGCTGTGCGGCCATYGCCTGCATGCCGTAACAGATGCCGAGCACRGGGACRTCCAGKTCGAAGATGGCTTGCGCGACATGCGGCGGSTTGTCGATGTTGACCGACTCGGGCCCACCGGACAATACGACGCCGGCAGGCYTGAARTYNGCNATANNGCCTCCTCGYCCATATCCCAGGGATGAATCTCGGAATACACGCCGCATTCACGCACCCTRCGCGCGATTAGYTGYGTGTACTGGCCACCGAAATCGAGTATCAGTACGCGAKGCGCRTGGATGTCGGCYKGAGCGTCYGAGGAAAGGGGAATGGCCTGAGACATTTGTGCGAATACGCCGCAGATCGCTTACGGGTTGCTGCGGTAATTCGGCGCTTCTTTGGTGATYGACACRTCRTGGACATGACTCTCACGCATGCCGGCGACGCTTATTTGCACGAACTTCGGCTTGGTGCGCATTTCTTCGATATCGCGGCTGCCGGTATAGCCCATCGCGGCTCGCACGCCACCGATTAACTGATGAACGATCGCGACCATGCCGCCTTTGTATGCGACCCGTCCCTCGATGCCTTCGGGCACCAGTCTCTCGAGCTCCTCGGTCGCGTCCTGGAAGTATCGGTCCGCGGAACCGTAGTCCTGACCCATTGCACCGACCGAACCCATGCCTCGATAACTCTTGTACGAGCGGCCCTGATACAGCTCTACTTCACCCGGAGACTCCTCCGTGCCGGCAAAGAGGCTGCCAATCATGACGGAATGCGCACCGGCGACGAGGGCCTTGGCAATGTCGCCCGAGTACCGGATGCCGCCGTCGGAAATGAGCGGCACACCCTTGTTCTTCAGCGCCTCGGCAACTTCGGCGACAGCCGAAACCTGTGGTACGCCGACGCCTGCAACCACCCGGGTCGTGCAAATGGAGCCTGGCCCCATGCCTACCTTGACGGCATCGGCGCCCGCTTCGACGAGTGCCAACGCCGCGTCCGCTGATACGATATTGCCGGCAATAACCTGCAGGTCGGGGTACTGCTTCTTGGTTCTTTTGACTCTGTCGATGACGCCTTTCGAGAAACCGTGCGCGGTATCGACGACCAAGACATCGACGCCGGCTTTCACGAGGCCTTCTACGCGTTCGTCCGTGTCAGCTCCGGTGCCGACCGCGGCACCGACCCGCAGTGCGGCCCTGACATCCTTGCACGCATGCGGAGAT
>LKGT01007324.1_pt1 | contig 13653 bp, 14 predicted proteins | sample 503861 | NCBI WGS metagenome assembly LKGT01 (sample SAMN04113194, study PRJNA297058) | marine sediment metagenome | biome: marine benthic biome; feature: marine benthic feature; material: marine sediment; isolation source: sediment sample collected at the water-sediment interface from the South......
TCAGTTTGAGGGMGWRACCAAAGTTCGTCAACTRGATGCAAATTACCTTAAAGACCCAGACCTAAAARAWAAAACTGCATTTATTCCCAATTATATTGAACTCTCTGATGTTAAACTACACAAAGATCTAGGAGATTTYTTTGATAAAAAAAAYCCMATACCTRAGGATKCCTCAYTGTTGATTTTAAACATAAATTTTCCYTTTAMCAMCTTYATGAACAAGACWGACGACWTKTATGCAAATGACATAAAAATTTCATCGCTCTATCTTTATGATTGGGTTGATAAAAATAACAACACAAAAGTTACCAGYRATGAATTATCACTAATCAGCCGAGCAGGGTCTTGGGGAACAGTACAAGAACTAAGAATTWCTGAACCAGSTGAAAAGTTTGAAGGTAYYCCMCTTGTTGGAGTATATCCMGTTCCTACAAGATACTCATACTGGKMAGCAKTTCCACAACAAAATGCAACATCAATGAACTATACTTTATCTGCAAGTTATTATSAAAAACAAAAWTGGTCTKTTATATGGCCAGAATCCTCAACKATTACAGTWGCATCACATGAYACTRCYAATGTAAAAGTRAAYTTGGTTTTACCTAGTGATATTCAAACTGGYGTTTAYCAAGGATTTCTAACATTTGAAGGCGATAAACATAYTGTAAAYGCACCAGTATCTTTTGYGGTWAAAMTRCCAATTGACCAAAAAGATACTCCTATTTTGATTTTAGGTCATCAAAGTGATGATGTGCTTTATGGTAACGGATACATCAAAGGGGCTTTTGATATGGCCAATCGCTACATGGCAGGGGACTGGCGGCAATATTATTTTGATATTAAAGATGAGTCAATTAATTCTGCCGCAATTGAATTATCTTGGGTTACAGATGACACAAATCTTTCTGTGTTTGTTATGAATCCTAAAGGAGAAATAATTCAAACAAATATGCCCACAGGAATATTTGGGCATTTTCTTGGATGGGTATCTCTTGATTGGTTGGGAAATTCTGCATTTAGTCAAGGAGGTGGATTTTTCCCTGTGAAAAACAAGGATAATACATCTACGGTAATTTATATTCCAATTAATCAAACTGGTACCTACTCGATTTTAGCACACTCTACTTTGTTTGGTGGAAATTCAACTACTGAACCAATTACTCTGGCAGCAAAATTTTCTACAATTTCTGCTGATGTCCAATCTGAATTAAATGAATTTAATCAAACAAAAATTCAACCAGAACTATTCCTGCAAAATAAAACAAAGTCAATATCTAAATTCATCGAAAAAACCCTTTCAAATGATTCATCAACCATCACCAAGCCAGCAGAAATTACAAAGGAGACCATTTCAAACGATTTGTCAATCACCAAACAAGATAAAATTGCGGAAGAAACATCATTTCCAATTGAATTGGCTATTGGTATTGGTATTGGATTTATGATCGCCWTWGTGTTTGTATTTATTACAAAACGAAATTCAGACAAATAATTGTACAAGGTTTATAAGCAATTTGGCGAGTACACAAGCTTGAATGTCAGAGCARGGYACACAAAAATCTGACGGATTATCCAGACGAGACTTTCTCAGGTTAATGGGAGCCGCAGGAACAGGACTAGCGTTTGCTCCGTTTATTCCATTTGGAAACTATATGCCAAATCCATCATCATCTACACTAGAAAAAGTTAAAGTGATCTTACCTGATGGCACTCAAGCWAATGTTAATACTTTTCCACTAAATTTCTCCGAAGTTATCACATATCCMKCAACTGGAGAYCCTGCACTTGATGCAGAAGCATTTCGAAARTGGCAATTCATTAGATTACCTGAAGAGCTTGGTGGTTCTAAAAATGACATCTCTGCTTTTAGGGCATTTAGTATGATYTGCCTTCATCTTTGGTGTTTATGGAAATACTGGCCTGATGAGGGAAGAAGAAGAGGGGAATGTCCATGCCATGGTAGCATGTATAGGGCAACTACTGGACTAGCCTTTGTTGGACCTGCATCGGTTCAGGCCCCGCCATCAAACGTTTTGCCAAAATTAAATTTTGAACTAGACTCGGATGGCTTTTTATGGATTTTGCCRCCAATTTGGGGTGTGAATGATAATGGAGTAATTGGRTATGGCCGTTTCCTTAAGTAGAAGAACCGGCGTAGTTGCCTTTTTCTACTGGTTATGGGAAGGGTTTGACAGATCTATTTTTACTGCAATCAAATTTTCMTTTCCAGCAAGATTTGTAAGTCCGTTTGGATTTTTGGGAATGCTTACTTTCATTACTTTTATCATTCTTGGAATCACTGGTGCGTTACTCATGTTTTACTATCARCCAATTTTAGACAGGGCTTGGGATAGTGTACAATTCATCAATGAYGAKGTGCCATTTGGATTCCATATGAGAAAYATCCACTAYCATGGCTCAAACGCAATGGTACTCTTGGCTGTTCTTCACATGTATTATCAATTCTTTAGTGGACGATACAAAATTAGAAATGAACTGTTATGGGTTACAGGTGTCATACTTGGTGTAGTTACAGTTCTTGAAGCTTTTACYGGTTATGATGTAATATTTAGCGAAAGAGCAGAACTTGCAATTAGTATTGCTGCCTCTCTTACYACTTCTATTCCTGTAGTTGGACCATTGATACGTGATTCGGCATTAGGTAGTGGATTTTCTGATTTTGTTTTAAGRTTCTATGCACAACATGTATTCCTCTTACCAATCGTAATGCTTGCTTTAATGGCAGTACACTTCCCACGATTCCTAGTATTTGATGTACCAATGGTTATGGCTATTTCTGGTGCCATCTTAATCACAGGTGGTGTTTTCCCAATTGATATGGGATTCAAATTTGAACCCACAGTACCGCCAGGTGTAACAGTCCCTGAATGGTATCTCACAGGAATTTACGCATTCATGAGAACCCAATATGACAAATTCGTCACAGGGCTACTATGGCCTTTGATTTTTATAGCATCGCTAGTTTTGATCCCGTTCATTGATAGATACAAAAAATTCTCTTGGAAAGATCGTCCTATGATTACGGCATTTGGAATCACAAGTCTCGCCCAAATTATGGTCACTACATATTGGGGATTCTATATTTCTCCAGATGTAACAATTCCACTAGTAGAGCGTCTTGTTATTGATCCACTATTCTTCTACTCTACAATGATACTCTTAGTTCCATTGAGTTTTGGATTCACATACATGATGATACACATGGCAAAAGAGTCTGAGAGAAAAGCTAAACTTCACAAAGAAAATGGGCCTCAAAAAGTAGCAACAATWAATCTCWCAGAAMAATGGATAAACTGGCTTTTAGTAGCACTGTTGGCATTCCAAGTTTTGCTTAACATTGCAGCTTACAATGCAGCCTTGATTGGAATGAAGAACATCTCCTTGTTCTTTATAGGAATCATATTGTTAGTCTTTGCTGGATTCTTCCATCTCTAYAGATATGGATTAGCGCAAGCCAAAAATCCACCTCCTCCACCCCCAGTTCCAAAACCCGAGGAAAAACCAAAGCTACCAGARCCAGTTCCAGAGACCAGCAAGCTTCCTGAGGGTTCAGAAAAACCTGAAGATAAAAAAGARTTACCTTCAGAAATTCAAACTCCAAAAGTAAAAGCTGATGTTGGTTTTGATGTTAACCGAGATACAAACATTGGATCAAATGATCTTTCAAAACCATGATTTCCCAAATTCTAAAAAAGCTTTATAAGAACTCTTGGGGGAAAAAAAATCATTGAGTGCACAAGCGACAAGTCCCGCGTATGGTATCGGACTAATTGCAGTAATTGTTGGAATGTCAGTTGGCCTTATTTTCTATACTGGATTTTATCTTCCAGAGTCATTGGCCAAACCCTCCGTATCAGAACATATTCTCAATCCTGAGAAAACTTTTGTAATTGATATTGTACCAGGCGCGGTTATAGAAGGTAATGATAGCTATGTCCCAAATAAGGCAACTGTTCTTCTTGGAATCAGCAATCGTGTTATTTGGGAAAACAATGACGAAACACCACATACTGTAACTCCTGATCACCGAACGGCAGACTCCTACAGTGGYGATTTCGSATCTRTAGGAGTTGTAATGCCRGGTGAAACATTTGAATTTCTTTTCACCGAAGAACAGGAAATTCCATATCAYTGTGASCCACATCCTTGGATGAMWGGAACAATTAAAATTGAAAAGAGCAGATTCTAGGYAGAATACCTTGCAAATATTATTTGACTTTCAATTTCTTTATGTTGCTCAATTATTGAGGCTCTAAATTTAATYTCATGTTCTTGTGTTGACTCTAATGAAATAATTGCAGTAAATTCAGCTTTGTTTTCTGGCATTACATCTTTGTTGATAAAAAGCCTTGATACGTTTTGGGATATTTTTTTTCCATTATATGACTTGTAGATAATATGTTCATTTGAATCTAAAATTGTTGTATTGATTACAACCCCGTCATATCTACCTGGATATGATACTAAAATTGTACCTTTGATCTCAGAATTTGGGTGAATTACTTTAGAATTTAGATTAAACTCAATATCCTTCATACAAAAATATCGCTTCACTCTGAATAAATTTGTTAGAACGGGCCCAAAGGGCTTCGATCCCTTGACCATTGGATTAGAAGTCCAACACTCTATCCATGCTGAGCTATGGGCCCAAAAACCAGCAAATTAATTACTATTTTAAGGGTTTACAACCATTTTTTTTTGTAAATGTCTCTTTCCATTTTAAACAAAAACTGTTGAGCATATCCAGAATATGGACCAAAATATTTTGTAATTTTTTCGTGCAATATATCGTACTGTCTATTTGTAATGCTTTTAGTACCAAGTTCAAAGATTTTAGGATAGTATTTTTCCAAAATTCGAATCATCCATCTGTCCAATGGAAATGCTTCTGTTTTATCAAGGGAAAATAGCAATATACAATCTGCAACTTTGTTACCTACTCCGGGAACTTGGRMAATAATTTCTTTGGCTTTAAAATATTCACATTTTTTYAAGTATTCAAAATTAATTGCATCCGAACAAACCATCTCTGAAGCTTTWATAATAAATTTTGATCGATAACCAGTACCACACTTTTTAATTTCTTGAATTGATGCAGATGCAAGAAATTTWGGTTCAGGGAACAAAAAAAATTCCTTATTGTCAAAAKATACCTTTTCTCCAAAAATTTTACAAATATTTTCCAAAGTTAWTCTGATTTTTTGKATATTTGAATTTGAGGAAACAATRAATGAAATAAAACATTGAAAAGGATCTTGTCTTAGCAATCGAAGTCCAAGATAYTTTTTTACAGCATATCTWGTTATCTTGTCTTTYAAAATTGATTTTAWGATTTCTTCAAGATTATCTTTTTCCCTGAAATAATCTGTTTTTTGTTTAGAAAAKGATTTAATTTTTCCWAAGYTGYTAACTCGTAAAATATCYTGBCCATTAATTCCATACCAATTATTTTSATCCTTTTTCCAAAGAAAAACTTGMCCRCTATTTATCGTACTWTCTAAATTAATTTTACAATAATCCACCATTTCAAATAGATATGATTTCATTAACCAAAGGYGCGTGAGCATCTAGTCCAAAYTGRTCATGTATCTCTTGGGAAAATTTCTCACAAGATTCCATATCTCCATGAACAGTCAGAACCTTTGGGTTTCCTTTAATTTTTTTAACTATGTCAAACAACTCTTTTCTATCTGCGTGTCCTGAAAATTGGAATTGCTTTATTTCTGCTGCAACATTAAGATCTTTTCCTCTCGTGTTTACTTTACCTGTATCAAGAAGTTTTTTGCCAGGAGTTCCTTCCCCTTGATATGAAACCAATGCTATTCCGTTTTTGCTATTAAAAGACAATTGTTGAAGGTAAAATGTGGCATTCCCTCCTACTAACATACCAGCAGGAGAAATCACYACACAAGGCTCTTCGATTGCACGTTTTCTTTTAYCATGATCCTTTACAGCAATGGATTGGTTAATTGCATCTGCAAAAACTTCTGGGTCTCTTAGATAATCTGGATGACGAAACATTATRTCATTTACTTTAAGTGCCATYCCATCCATTATGAYTTTGTGTTTAAAATTTGAACTTCGTAAAATACAAGCMATCTCTTGAGARCGTTCAACAGAAAAAGAYGGAATAAACAAYACTCCTTTTCTATCCATTACTTCATTTGCAAATTCAATTARTTGRTTTTCTGATTCTTTTCTTGGTATTTGCTCGGTTTGGGAATATGTGCTTTCAATTATTAGAAGATCAATRTCYCCAATATCTAAATCCGCTTCACGCAACATYCTAGAGCCAGSMGTTTTGATGTCTCCTGTATAGAACATYTTCTTTTTTTCAGATTCAACTAAAACASTACTTCCACCAATYACGTGACCACTTTCTCTTAGCTCGAAKRTGGCATTKCCYTTAGTTATCTTTTGTCTAAAWCCWAYCTCTTTTGCGTTTCTCATCATGTTGTTTAATTCAGGTAATCCAAAAGGTTGCGCATCTTTGGTAATTTTTAGCATATCTTCAATGAGTAATTGCGATAAATCGAAGGTTGGTGGAGTGGCATAGACATCTGTATTTCCGCTTACAAACAATGAAGGAACATTTCCTGAATGATCAAGATGTGCATGGGTAATAATTATGGCATCCAAATCTTTAGGTTTTACATGTAAGGGATATTCTGGAGGAGCACCTCGTCTTCCAAATAATACCCCGTAATCTAGTAGCACGTTTGTCCCATTACAATTTACTAAAAAACCAGAACGACCAACTTGATTTGCAGCTCCTAAAACTTTGACATCCAAGAAGTAATTTGAATTCTATTCTATGTTAATACCTTGCCAAGATAATTCCGATCATTAGGTAAAATACAGAAACTACAAAAGCTTTAATTACTGTAAGCTAAAATTCGATGCGCATGGGAAGAACTTATGAAGAATGGATTAAGACGCAAGATCAAGCAGTTGTCGCTAAAACACGTAAAGGTGACGAAGCAAACAAACCACTACTAAACCAAATAAACTGGATTTGGGTAAAGAACCTGATGGATAAGAAGCCTGAACTAAATCCAACTTCTGCAGAATTACTCGATTGGGTAACTTCTGGCCAAATTGATGCAATGAGAAAATAGACATCCAAATCACGTTATCTTTTTGTTTAAATTTAATTTCCTTGGCATTTTTCATCATAYTGTTTAGTTCARGTAGATCYTTTGGTTTTACAYAGATTAGAGAAWATTAGWTCATTATMCTTGCTATGTAATCTACAAAAGCTTTAATTAGTGTAAGCTAAGATTCGATCCGCATGGGAAGAACTTATGAAGAATGGATTAAGACRATAGATCAARCASTYGTCGCTRMAACACGTAAAGGTGACGAAGCAAACAAACCACTMYTAAATCAAMTMAACTGGATTTGGNGTAAARAWMNTGWTGGATAAGAARYCTGAACTMAAYCCAACTTCTGCAGAATTACTCGATTGGGTAACCTCTGGCCAAATTGATGCAATGAGAAAATAGACATCCAAATCACGTTATCTTTTTGTTTAAATTTAATTTCCTTGGCATTTTTCATCATATTGTTTAGTTCAGGTAGATCTTTTGGTTTTACATAGATTAGAGAAAATTAGATCATTATCCTTGCTATGTAATCTACAAAAGCTTTAATTAGTGTAAGCTAAGATTCGATCCGCATGGGAAGAACTTATGAAGAATGGATTAAGACGATAGATCAAACACTCGTCGCTGCAACACGTAAAGGTGACGAAGCAAACAAACCACTACTAAATCAAATAAACTGGATTTGGGTAAAGAACCTGATGGATAAGAAGCCTGAACTAAATCCAACTTCTGCAGAATTACTCGATTGGGTAACCTCTGGCCAAATTGATGCAATGAGAAAATAAACATCCAAATCACGTTATCTTTTTGTTTAAATTTAATTTCCTTGACATTTTTCATCATGTTGTTTAGTTCAGGTAGATCTTTTGGTTTTACATAGATTAAAGAAAATTAGATCATTATCCTTGCTATGTAATCTACAAAAGCTTTAATTAGTGTAAGCTAAGATTCGATCCGCATGGGAAGAACTTATGAAGAATGGATTAAGACGATAGATCAAACACTCGTCGCTGCAACACGTAAAGGTGACGAAGCAAACAAACCACTCTTAAATCAACTCAACTGGATTTGGTGTAAAAATATGTTGGATAAGAAATCTGAACTCAACCCTTCTTCTGCCGAATTACTTGACTGGGTTACTTCTGGTCAAATAGATGCAATGAGAAAATAAACGTGCTAAACACGTTATCTTTTTGTTTTTTTTAAATATTAGATGTGCTTATGCATGTAATTTTTTCAAAACCAGTATATTCGATCATTTTCATAACGGGGTTATGAATTTCAATCATGGTTTAAATACCAACCAAGAAATAGTAAATTGAATAAAATGCCAATCGCAATACTTCCAGACATCGATGAGCAAAGATGTATAGGCTGTGCACTATGTGTAGAAATCTGTACAACTCTTGGTCCTGATGTCCTTAGAGTAAAACCAGTAGAAGGCTGGAAGAGAGGTAAGGCATTTGTCTTTTACCCAGAGAGATGTATCTCTGATGGTGCATGCATCGGTGTATGCCCAACAAAGTCAATCTTTTGGATGAGACCAATGAATTACACTGCTGGACAACCAGTACCTCTTCACAAAAATGGTGTCTTCATCAACGGCTGGGCAGAAGACGCAGCCTTATAGACTGTATCTTTCAGCACACATTTTTTTCTTATTTTTAATTAAGAGATTTTTTCCTTATTTCTTTTGGAAGAATTTTGATAAAGTRTTTCAAAAAATCATCTTTCTTATYAAAATAAATTTCTGAAAATYTGTTGTTCTCAAAAAATTTAATCCATGTCGTTTTAAATTCTGAAAATTCCTGTGAATTAAAAATCACTCTTGCGGTYTCATGATGGGCTGCMGGAAAAATATCTGATATTTCATTTGGTATTAATCCTAATTGTGGATTATAGTAACATATCTGAATCGAATCGATATTTTTGAATTTTTGTTTTAGAGCAAAATAATCCTGGGATAAATATCCHGGTTTGATGTAAGGTTCTTTTATAATTATTAGGGAATTTTTCTTAGATTKGAAYCTCCTAACTATTKCATGATATGAACGAACTTCKGGTCKATATTGGTCGTYTTTATCATAAAGAAAAATRGCCTTTTTTTTAAATCTTGGAGTAGAAACAGTCAAAATGTCAGAATTAYTGATAAAAATTTCTGTCATCTCAAATAATTTAGGATGAGCCCTTGCCTTTTTWAAGACATATTCCCATAATCTTCCTTCATAAATTGCCTGTTTTACCTTATCAACTTCAAGCTTTATTGCATGTAAATTATGTACAGCAATTTCATTAATTTTTTCTTGGCCCTTTAATTGACGTAATTCAYCAGGTGTATACTTTGAGCATATTTCGCAATTGCAAGGGAAAACAGCGATRTCTGAGAGGTATCTTGTACCGTCATCTGTAATGTATCTATCTTGCTTTGCATACAACATGTATGAMGCCGAATCAAAGGTATCACATCCCAAGGCTACTGCAAAAGGAATTGTTAATGGATGACCAGCCCCAAASAGATGTAAAGGAATGGAGTGTGGCATTTGTTTTTTTGCCGATACGATCATCTGCGCTAATAATTTGTATTCATAAGATTCCATAAACTCTACTGGACTTCCCAAGGCTAACATCTTAAAACCCATATTAACCAAAGATTTGGTTGCTCTTTCAACCAAATCAAAATGCTCTCCTCCCTGAATTGGACCAATCCAAATTTGTCCGTTCTCATCACTATCTTGTAGAGTTGTTTTTGAAACTTTCAGAGTATGATTGACATATGATTCTGCTTTTTTCCTTGGTAGACCATATCCTGTTGGTTTGTCTAACGGTATTGCAAAATCAGTTAAAATTCCTTTTTCAAAATTTGCCATTTCTGGAGGTAAAACAGATACGTCCCCATATTCAAGAACTTGATATCCACCAGAATCTGTCATTACTGCACCATCAAAATTAATTATTTTGTGGATTCCTTTTTTTATTGCCTCATCTCCATAGTGATTCKWWSTTATGTAGGCATTTGTAATTACMAGATCAAATCCRATTTCTTTAATTTTTTTTGAAGGAATTGTTTGYTTTACAGGATGAATTACAGGRACATATGCSGGTGTTTCTATCTTTCCATGATTAGTGTRAATTACCCCAATYCTTCCAGCTAGATCMGTTTTTAAAATTTCAAACAAGCAACTAATTCCTAACAAAGGTGTTATTTAATCAATAAGTAAAAAATTCCTTCAAATTGTTTTTTTCAGTTATTGTAGTTAACCAATCCACTTGTTCGGTTTTAATTTCTCCTTTGATTGCATCCAATACTTTTTTTGTTATTTCTTGAATACTTTGCATAGTGACATCTATTTGAAAAGTTTTWTCCACWCCGAATCKAGTAATTGTATCATAAARAATCACACCCAGGACTTCGCTTCCTACATTGTCTTTAATTTTCTCTTTTGTGTATCCTCTTTCCTTATAGATYGAAATCAAATCRTAWGGATTTTTTCTTAAAACTATWGCTTTTTTTATTTGGTTTGATGATAAAACRTAAGGAGCTAAATGTCCTACAATCAAAACTGGYTGTGAAATTTCTTCTCTAATTAAYTTCTCTASTTTGRTAACATCMACATCGTTTGTTTCCTCACTCTTTTCAARTAWTCCAAACTYTTSAGCAATATCGTTGATATCAATTACTGGYAGGYSTAATATTTTACTAATTTCTTTTGTWAGGGTATGTTTTCCTACACCTGGATTTCCAGTTATAACATATGACATACAATTAAATCAAAATTAACTACATTAAACAATTTCTGCAATACTAATATGTACAATYSAMTTTTTKTTGWKYATGCAAATWGGWYTWYTKGGHAAGRCAAATGTTGGTAAATCAACATTTTTTTCTGCTGCAACAGAAACYCCTGTGGCTACAGGAAACYTTCCATTTACAACYATTGAACCAAATGTTGGTGTTGCTTATGTTAAAACAAAYTGYGCATGTACACATTTTARAATCAAACATGAAAATCCYTTATGTRTTRATGGAWCTAGATTCATTCCAGTAAAATTAATTGATATTGCTGGATTAGTACCTGGGGCACATRTGGGAAAAGGATTGGGTAACCAATTTTTRGATGATGCAAGACAGGCTGAAGTRTTAATACATGTAGTTGATATTTCTGGATCYACYGATATTCAAGGACAACCYGTWCMGATAGGAACTCATAAYCCTTTRGAAGACATTGARTTTGTTGTMGATGAATTTGATCAATGGTTCAAACAAATTTTRGAACGTGARTGGCAAAAACTATYRAAAGAAATTGAACWAAAAACTGTAAWACTAGTTGAAGGAATYRCAAAACGYTTTAGTGGTTTAGGAATTAAAGATTATCAAGTWMAAATTGTTTTGCAAAATACTRGWYTACTTAYCAAAAAACCTAYAGAATGGGACAAAAATGATCTTTCAACTTTTGTAAAAGAGCTMAGAAAAAATACTAAACCYATACTYATTGCTGCCAACAAAGCRGATCTTTGCAAAGATCTAGAGATAACTAATAAAATTCATGATRAWAAAGTAATTCTTTGTAGTGCTGAGACAGAATTATTGTTGAGGAAGGCATCAAAGKCYGGATTAATTRATTACGTTACTGGCGATGATAATTTTTCTATNAAAAAAAGAAATTGAAATGTCTGTCCAACAAAAAAAGGCCCTTGATGTAGTAAAAACTATACTGTCTAAAATTAAAACAACAGGAATTCAGACCTGCTTGAATTCCTCTGTGTTTGACATTCTGAAAACTATTGTAGTTTATCCTGTAGAAGATGAGAGTAAGTTTTGTAATAAAGATGGAGAAGTTCTTCCTGACGCAAAATTATTGACTGAAGGTTCCACGGCAAAGGATCTAGCAGAAACAGTTCATGCTGATATTGCAAAAGGCTTCTTACATGCAATTGATTGCAAAACCAAACAAAGGATAGGAGCAGATCATAAACTAAAAAATGGCGATGTCGTCAAAATAGTATCGACATTGAGTAGAGGATAATATGCTTTGTTTAGGTATTGAAAGTACTGCACATACATTTTCATGTGCGGTTTTGGAAAAAAAGGCGAAAAAAGGAAAGATTCTTGCTGACGTTAGGAAAATTTATCGACCTCCTGATGGAGAAGGAATTCATCCTAGAGAAGCATCACGACATCATGTAGAAAATAGCTCACAAGTTCTATCAAAAACTTTACAGAAAGCTAAAGTCAATGTTGGAGACTTGGATATAGTTGCATATGCAGCTGGTCCAGGATTGGGCCCATGTCTTAGGGTTGGAGCTGTTGTTGCACGTTCCTTGTCATCATATTATCAAATTCCAATATACCCAGTAAATCATGCAATAGGGCATATTGAACTTGGGAAACTATTAACTGGCGCAAAAAATCCTTTAGTGCTCCTTGTCTCAGGTGGTCACACAATGTTACTTGCCTTTATGATAGGTAAATGGAGAGTATTTGGAGAAACACTTGACATTACACTTGGTCAACTATTAGATCAATTCGGAAGATCACTAGGATTTGCTTCTCCATGTGGAAAACAAATTGAACAACTTGCAAACAAATCTTCTACCTATATTCCATTACCATATGCAGTAAAAGGAAATGATGTTTCATTTTCTGGTTTGCTCTCAGCTACAAAATCTATTGTTTCAAAAGGGATTGAAAATTCATGTTTTTCTCTTCAAGAAACAGCATTTGCAATGATCTCCGAAGCCGTTGAAAGAGCCCTAGCGTTTACTAAGAAAAAAGAATTGTTGATAGTAGGTGGTGTTGCTGCAAATACAAGACTGTCAGAAATGTTACAAAGTGTATGTAAAAGACAAAATTGTAAATTCTTTGCTTCCCCCATAAAATATTCTGGAGACTGTGGTTCTCAAATTGCATGGACCGGACTTTTAGAATCTTCAGTAAAAAGTGGTGCTAATCTTGATGAAACTTTTGTTAGACAATCTTGGAGATTGGATACAGTTAATGTTGATTATTAATTTTTAAAATCTTCAATTGCATCTTGAATATCATTTAACCAACCTCCAGTACTAAAAACACCAAACTTGTAGGTGTTGTCACCATCTTTGGTTTTTGCAGTAAAACAAATTTTTTTCATTAGCACCCCCTCCTTCCAAACCTTTTTTACATCATTTAACGGAACATCAATGACAGTGTCTTCAAATTTTTTTGAAAAATCCATAATCCTACCTTTAGTTTTATCAAACGCCAGTCGTTTATTTGTGAGTGTAAGAACTCCAGCTCCGAGACTATCTTCGTAACAATCTTCCTGTTTGAGTTTTTTTTCACCCTCTTCCATGATTAGATTTTAATCCATCGCACTTGGGTTATAATTTTAATGAAACTGCCAAATTTTCATTTGATACGAACTGTTAATCCAGTAATCCTTCAAGATCAGATCATCATTAAATAATTTCATGCTGTAGGAATGATTAGAGCTACATGGTAAAACACAAAAAACCAAAAAAACGAGGATATATCAGCAAATTTTTGGAA
>LKGT01009349.1_pt1 | contig 13636 bp, 14 predicted proteins | sample 503861 | NCBI WGS metagenome assembly LKGT01 (sample SAMN04113194, study PRJNA297058) | marine sediment metagenome | biome: marine benthic biome; feature: marine benthic feature; material: marine sediment; isolation source: sediment sample collected at the water-sediment interface from the South......
CCGCCGAGGGGGTGATACCGAATCCGCCCGCCGCATTCTCGGCATTCGCAATAGTCAGGAGGACCTCGTACTTCCTCTGGAGGCTCGGCAGCAGAGTGGCCACGGCTTGCCGCCCCGGCTTCCCGACGATGTCGCCAACAAATAGCACCTTCATGCAGACCTCAGACCGGGGACTGGAGACCGGAGAGATGGGCTGACCAATTTAGCTGCGGCCCCGCGAGTCTCCGGTCTCCAGTCTCATGTCTCCTGTCTTATTTGGCGTACTCGACGGCCCGGGTCTCCCGAATTACTGTGACCTTCACGTGGCCAGGATACTCCAATTCCTGTTCGATCCGGCTGGCGATGTCCCGGGCCATGTGCTGAGCATCGGTATCGGAGACCTGGCCGCTTTCCACGATGATCCGAATCTCCCGCCCGGCTTGGATGGCATAGGACTTCGAGACGCCCCGAAAGGAGTCGGCGATCTTTTCCAGCTTTTCCAACCGCTTCACGTAGGACTCCAGGATCTCCCGACGGGCCCCGGGTCGGGCAGCGGAGAGAGAATCCGCCGCTTGAAGGATGACGGCCTCGAGGCAGTTCGGTTCCTCATCCTCATGGTGGGCGGCAATGGCATTCACCACATGGGGATGCTCCCCGTACTTCTTCGCGAATTCCGCGGCAATCTGGGTGTGGGTCCCCTCATGGTAGCCGTCCACCGTTTTGCCGATATCATGCAGAAGCGCGGCCCGCTTCACCAACGCGGGGTCCAATCCCATTTCCGCGGCGATCATGGCCGCCAACTGAGCCACCTCCCTCGTGTGATGAAGTTGGTTTTGGGAATAGCTCGTCCGGTACTGGAGGCGACCGATGAGCCGAATCAGCTCCGAGTGAAGACCCGTCACCCCGAGCTCAAAGGTGATCTGCTCACCCGCTTCCCGGATCTTCTCGTCAATATCCTTCTTGACCTTTTCCACCACTTCTTCAATCCGGGCTGGGTGGATGCGGCCATCGGCGATGAGGCGGTCCATGGCGATTCGGGCAATTTCTCGCCGGACCGCGTCGAAGCCCGAAAGGATCACCGCCTCCGGCGTATCATCCACAATGACATCGATCCCGGTGGCCTTCTCGAAGGCCCGAATGTTCCGTCCCTCCCGGCCAATGATTCGTCCCTTCATGTCATCACTGGGCAGAGCCACCACCGAGACGGTGGCCTCGGCGACAAAATCGGAGGCACACCGGTCGATAGCGATGGCCAAGATCTCTTTGGCCTTTCGGTCTGCTGTCTCCTTCGCCTCATCCTCGATGCGCTTGACGAGGGCCACAGCCTCCAGACGGGCCTCGCTCTCCATGTGCCGTATCAGAACCCGCTTTGCCTCCTCGGCCGTCATCCCCGAAATTCGTTCGAGGTTCTGCCGCTCTTCCGCGAGTAGCGCCTGATACTTACTTTCATTTTCCCGAACCAACTCCTCGCGCCGACCGAGTTCCGTTTCCTTCCCACTGATTTGCTGTTCTCGACGATCCACGAGATCCAGTTTTCGGTCCAGGGACTCCTCCCGCTGGAGGAGGCGGCGCTCCAGACCCTGGAGTTCGTTGCGACGTTCCCGGGCCTCATTTTCCAGCTCGGTTCTGGCCCGGAAGATCATATCCTTTACCTCGAGCTCCCCCTCTTTGCGCGCCCGCTCCGCCTCTTTCCCCGCATCTGCCACGATCGTTCGGGCCCGCTCCTCGCCTTCGGCGATCCGTCGGCCGGACAGGACCTTCCGGGCTACAAAGCCCAAGGCGCCTGAGACGATGGCGACACCGATCAGGACCAGCCAGCTTATTCCCATGATCTCCAAGGTTCCCCTACCTCCTCACGGGTCCCGCGGCGGGACCCTTTCATGCCTTCCCTGGTTCGATCATCCGGGTCTCAGTCACCACGAGATCGACCGGAATATCGTGGGCCTCCATGGGAAGACGCTCTACCACCTGAAAATCAAAGGCTAAACCGATCTTGAGGGTTTTCGGGCCGAGACAGGCAAGGGCTCGGTCGTAGTGCCCGCCCCCCCGGCCTAACCGATTGCTCTCAAGGTCAAAGGCCAACCCCGGCACCAGGGCAATCTCGATCGCCTCCCAAGGGACCACCCGATCCCTGCCCGGTCTCGGTTCGAGGATTCCCTGGTACCCTGGACTGAGTTGCTTGAGGTCGTCCACCTCCACCAGGGTTAGCGCTTCCCCCTCGACCCGTGGGAGGATGACCTTCCGCCCCCCCTCGACCCATCGTTCGAGCAAGGGGAGTGTCTCCACCTCACCTCCCCCAGCGACATAGAAGAGGACACGCCGCGCGCGCACAAAGGCTTCGAGTCTCCAGAGCTGCTCCGCAATCCGACGGCTCAGTTCTGCACAATCGGCCGGGGCAAGGCCTTGCCTCAGCCGACGCATCTCTGTGCGCATAGTAACTTTCGAAGTCATAGGCCGGGTCCTGGCCCGGTGGGCGGGGAGGAGAAGAGGACCCCTCGTCGGTCGGTCAAATCAGAGGGGACACAGGATCAGGAAGGGCGGCGGGAAAGCGGAAAAGCAAATACCCCCCACCTCGGTGCCGTCTGGGGGTTTCCTTATGAACCTGCCCTCGCAGGTGGGTGCCCCGCATGCGCTTCAGGCTTCCCTTCGACAGGCTCAGGGCGTGCACACCGCGCCAGTGTAAGGGCTCCCTATCATTCGACGTTGGTTCAAGGAAACCTACCCCATCACGAACACGGCAGGGGGTCTCGGTCGTCATTTTTTAGGCCCTCCAGGTGAGGGCTTCCGCTTGATCACTCCATCCAGCTCCGCTTCCAGTGTTTGGACCTGCACCGCCGCTGCGGTCTCCTCCTTCTTTACCCGCTCCTCCAGCTTCAGAAAAGCGTCCGCAATGTTCAGGGAGGCAAGGACCGCCACCTTGACCGAAAGGACAGCCGTCCCGCCCGCCACTTCGTGGATCTGTTCATCCACATACTGGGCAACCCGTCGGGTATACGCAGAATCCTCCCCTCCGAGCCCCCGCAGGGTGTATCGCTCACCAAAGATCTCTACATGTACGAGATCGCCCTGATCGGTCATCTCCGCTCTTGTAGTACGGCCTCCACACGGGAGACATCCCCGAGAAGCTCATCCACCCGGGTTCGGATCTCTTGCCGTTCGCTCTCGAGTCGCTCTACGGTCTTTTTCAAGGCAGTCTTTTCGGCATGCGTCCGCTTGATTTCCTCTTCCAAAGTCTCTACTCGGCTCTCCAGGCCCTTTCTCCCCGATTCACATTGATGGAGCAAGGACACCACTGCCTGGACCTTCCCTTCCAGGTCCTGAAGCTTTTCAAGGATCATCGCAAAACGCCCCCCAGTTCCCTTTCTACCGTCTGCACGATCTTTTCGTGAATTGTTGCCACTTCCTCGTCGGTGAGGGTCCGGTCCGCCGAACGGTACTGAATCGAAAAGGCTAAGCTTTTTTGTCCCTCAGGAACCGGCTCCCCTCGATACACATCGAACAGGCCCACCGCCTCCAACAGCATCCCCCCCGTTCGGCGGATGGCTGCCTCTACCTCTGCGGCCGGCATTCTTTCCGGAACAACCACTGCCATGTCCCGGAAGACTGCAGGGTACCTCGGCGGGGGAGTGTACCCCGGCGCGGGCCTCCGGTGCCGATCGAGGAGATCCAGATCGATCTCCATGGCGACGACACCCGTTTTGAGATCGAAGCCCCGGACCACCTCAGGATGGAGCTCACCGATCCACCCCAACACCTGCCTTCCTAGCACAATCTCTGCCTGCCGGCCAGGATGCAGATAGGGAATTCTCGCCCCCGCCCTAAGCGTAACGGAAACTCCGACAACCCTTTCGAGAGCCTCTAGGACCCCCTTCAGATCGTAGAAATCAACCCCCCCCCCGCTCGTGCCCCACCACGGGGGGAGTTGATCCCCCGCCGCAACGATTCCTGCCACCCGACCTTCCACGGGTTCGGCCGCCCCGGGCTGGGGACGAAAGGTCCGAGCAATTTCAAAGAGCTTGACGTCCCGACTCCCCCGGTTTTCGTTCAGAACTACCTTCTCGAGGAGAGAGGGGAGGAGGAAACTCCGTAGGACCGCTTCTCCACCCAGGGGATTTCGAATGCGTACCACACGGCGCAACACATCCCCTAGAGGCAGGCGCAACTTATCAAAAAGGTCCTCTCGTGTAAAGCTAAAATTGACGGTCTCCTGGAAACCCCAAGCAGTGAGCAGCCGACGCATTTGCCGTTCAATCCCCCAGAAGGGCGTCACCCCCGCCGGTCGGACCTGGCCCACCGGCAGGGTCGTTGGGATCTGATCGATACCTTTCAGACGGGCCACCTCCTCTATTAAGTCGATTTCCCGGGTGAGGTCCAGCCGATGGGTCGGAGTCGAGACCGCAAGGATCTTCGTCCCGCGTTGCCTCACCCCGCATTGGACCCGCTTGAGAAGCCTGCCGATTTCCGCCTGAGGGATGGAGGTGCCCAAAATCTGCCGAACCCGCTCGACGCGCATCAAGAGAGGTGCAGGTCTCGATCGCTTGACCTGAAGGTCGATAACGCCCCGGGCCACCCGCCCCCCCGCTAGCTCTACGAGAAGCCGGGCCACCCGGTCCAGCGCCTGAACGATCCCCTCTGGATCAACCCCACGTTCAAAGCGATAGGAGGACTCGGTGTTGAGCCCCAAGGCCTTGGCAGTCCGCCGGACACTCACCGCCTGGAAGAGGGCGCTTTCCAGGAGGAGGTTTCGGGTCTCGGCTGTGACCTCTGTCGCCGCACCTCCCATTACCCCCGCGATAGCGACCGGTCTCACCGCATCCGAAATGACCAGCATTTCTGGGCCAAGGAGGCGCTCGAGGCCGTCGAGGGTTTCTATCCGCTCCCCTTTTACCGCCTCTCGCACGATGATCCGCCCCCCCTCGAGCCTCGCATGGTCGAAGGCATGAAGGGGCTGGCCCATCTCCAAAAGAACATAATTTGTGGCATCCACCACGTTGTTAATAGGCCTGAGCCCCAAGAGCGAGAGCCGCCGCCTGATCCAGTAAGGGGAAGGACCGATTCTCACCCCTTGGATCACGCGGGCCGCATATCGGGGACAGAGGTGAGCCGCCTTCACCGCAACCGAGGTGAGGGTTCGGATCGGGGGCCCATCCTCCCGGGGCCTGGCCGCTTTGAACCGAAGGGACCCCCCCGTCAGGGCAGTCACTTCCCTTGCGATCCCCCGGTGGGAGAGACAGTCTCCCCGATTGGGGGTGATGGCGACCTCGAAGATGTGATCATGAACGCTCAAGGCTTTGGCGAGATTGTCCCCCGGAGTTGCCCCCTCGTCGAGAATGAGGATGTCGGCGCCATCCTCCCCCAGGCCTAACTCCTTTTCAGAACAGAGCATTCCAACCGATTTCTCCCCTCGGATCAGTGCCTCTTGGATTTCCCGTCCACCTGGAAGGTACGCGCCCGGGAGGCCCACCGGAACGCAGCTGCCGACAGAGATGTTTTGGGCGCCGCAGAGAACCGGGACAACCGATCGTCCCACATCGACCCGACAGCGGCTGAGCCCTTCGCCCAGGGGATGGATGGCCGCAATGCGGCCGACCACCACCCCTGTGAAAGCGGGCCGGATTTCCTCAATACCCTCCGCCTCAAGGCCAGCCATGGTCAGGCGCTCGGCCAGCTCGACAGGGGTGAGAGCAATCTTGACAAATTCTTGTAGCCAATTGAAGCTCACTTTCATAGAATGGACTCCCTCCCGTGCAGAAAATCGCACGGGTGAAGTTCATGTGTCAAGTTGTTAATCCGCGATGGGTGCCTATCCCCGGCATCGCGGAGGCCGGGGCTTGGCCACGGCCTCCGCCCGTCGGTGGACATTACCCTTCCCCCCCGGTTTCAACGGAGCTGAGTAGCAACAGCCAGCGGCTCTGGACCGATTCTTGCACCGATCCTGGGCCAACAGAGGCTGCATTTCACGCGCTGCGCCAGGCGTCAGTGCCTCAGCCAATGTCGGCCCCAAGGCCTTAAAAGAAGGGAGACGGAGGGACCAGAGATGATCGGGGTAAAATGCCCAAAGTGCGCATTAATGCAGATGTCCCGGCCGACTTGCAAATCCTGCGGCACGGCGCTGAACGGACCGGCACCGCACCCCACGCCCACACAGGCTTTCACGACCCCCCCGCCCGTCTCTTCCCCGCCGCCACCAGCCGGCCCCATTTATATGACCCAGGAGGCCCCTCCCTATATGACCCAGGAGGCCCCTCCCTATATGGCTCAAGGGGGACCGCCGTCCATGGTCGACGATGCACCCCCGCATTTGGCCCAGGGGGGCACCCTGTACTCCGAACTCGATGGAGGCCAGATCCACTGGCTCACCTTCCATGGCACGGGAGGATCCCTGTTCGGGATTCAAATCGTCAACATGTTTCTGACGATCCTCACGCTGGGGATTTACTATTTCTGGGGGAAAACCAGGGTCCGGAGCTACCTCCTGAGTCAGACCGAGTTTGCAGGAGATCGGTTCGCCTACCACGGGACCGGCAAGGAATTGTTGATCGGATTCCTGAAGGCGATGGTGCTGTTTGTCCCTATCATTGCGTTGTACTACGCACCCCAGTTCGTAGAGGTGACCGAGGTCGTGAAGATCGTGACAATACTGTTCGTGTACGGCATGATGGCCGTGCTCATCCCCCTTGCCATGGTGGGCGCACGGCGCTATCGTATGAGCCGGACCTCGTGGCGGGGGATCCGGTTCTCGTTCCGAGGTGGAGGAATGGACTTCGTGAAGCTCTTCGCGAAGTGTTCGTTCCTCAACATGATCACGGGGGGACTCTACTACCCCTACTATGAAACGAGGAAACACGCCTTCATGGTATCCCACTCTTACTTCGGCAATCAGAAATTTCACTTCGATGGACACGGGCGCGACCTTTTCGGCAGCTATATGCTGGCCATGCTGCTCGCGCTTCCAACCCTGGGTCTGTACTGGTTCTGGTTTCAGGCCAAGAAACACCGCTACTTCTGGGACAACACCACTATTGACTATGCCCGGTTTCGCTCCGCGGTGACGGGGGGCGCCCTCCTCCGGCTTTGGATGGGGAACATACTCTTGCTGGTCGTCACTTTGGGTCTGGCCTGGCCATGGGTGGTCGTCCGAAACGCCCAGTTCACCGCCCGGTACCTGACCCTTGAGGGCTCTGTGGATCTCACAGCGATCCAGCAGCAAGCCCAGGTCGCCTCTCCGACGGGGGAAGGGCTCGCCAGTTTCCTGGACCTGGACTCAGGCTTCGACTTCGGGTAGGACTGATCCAGCCTTCTGTGTGCTCCTCCTCCCCTCCTCAGCTCTGTTGCCACTCACCAGCGCCTTGCCCTATACGCCTGACGGGCTGGAAAGCCGGTAGGGAGATCGATCGACGCCGATGACGACCCAATGGGAAGGGCACTATCTGGACGGCCGGACCGCCGCACGCCAGCGAGTGGCGATCCGCCTCATGCGTAGCGGCCTGGAGATCATCACCGAGAAGGGCGCGACCGCTTGGTGGCCGTATCCGGGGATCCGCCAGACGCAGGGCTCCTACGCGGGCGAAGAGGTACGTCTGGAGCGAGGCGCTGAGATTCCGGAGGTGCTCCTGGTCTCGGATGCGGCATTCTTGACCGCACTGCACCGGATCGCGCCGGAGTTGGCCACTCGCTTCCACAACCCCACCCGTCGCTGGATGCGGGCCAAACTGACCATCCTCGCGGCCATCGCCGTCATCGGGATCACGACGGTCCTCTATTTTTGGGGTATCCCGGCCATGGCGGGTCTTGTGGCGTCCCGTGTCCCTGTTTCGTGGGAAGAGCAACTGGGCCAATCCGTGATCGAACAACTCGCCCCGCCCTCGGCGCAATGCACAGACCCGGTCCGCATACAGCCCATCAAAGAGATCGTAACCACCCTCACCAACACACTTCCGAATTCTCCCTATACTTTTCGCGTGATGGTCGTCGACAACCCCGCCATGAATGCCTTTGCGGCGCCGGGGGGATACATCGTGGTGTTCCGGGGGTTACTCGAGCGAACCCAAACCGCCGAGGAGCTGGCCGGCGTTCTCGCCCACGAGCTGCAGCACGTCGTGAAGCGCCATGCCACCCGCATGCTGATTCAGCACGCATCAACCGGGCTTCTCTTCGCCGCCCTCACCGGAGGTGGAGGCGACCCAGCCGCCATCGGGCTGGAAGGCGCGCGCACCCTCGGAATCCTGCGGTATAGCCGCCGTCACGAGGAGGCGGCCGACGCGGAAGGTGTCCAAATGCTCGTTGCGGCCGGGATCGATCCCAAAGGAATGATCACCTTTTTCGAGACACTGGCAGAAGAGGGGAAGGGCATGCCGGAATTCCTCAAGTATGTGTCGACGCATCCGAGCACCGCGGACCGAATCACGCGGCTGCAGTCACTGGCGGCACAGGTAGAAGGAAATCCCGTCAAGCTCCTCCCGGACTATGATTGGGAGGACGTGCATCAGATTTGCCAGGCCACCGGCACGCAACTTCGTCCCTGACCCCAGAAGGTGGCGGCTAGGATGAGCAGGTGACCCCCAACCTTTACCTTTAGAAGGATCCATGTTAGGCAACGTCCACGACCCTCCCGCCGCTCGCTGAGAGGAGATCGGCTGCCCGGATCCGCAGCATGACGTCGGTACTCCCGCCCCCCGCATAGACCTCTTCCATTGACAGGACCGCCCGGTCGATGAGGACCGGCAGCGCCTCTCGATGGGCGAAGGGGGGCGTCCCGCCAACAGGAAATCCTGTGATTCTCTCCACTTCTTCACGAGTCGCGATGCGGGCCTTCTTCCCCCCAACCCCCTTGAGGAGCTTTTTTGTGTTCACCCGAGCGGTGCCCCGGACAATGACCAGATACGGGTGTCTATCCACCAGGAAGAGGAGCGATTTGACCACCTCCTCAAGACTCACTCCCAAAGCCACCGCAGCCGCCTCGACGGTCGGGGTGGGGGCACCCGGGCGGATGATCTCTCCGGCGATCCCGCGCTCAGCCATCCACAGGGCGACGCGCTCTGCGCCACCTTGGCTGAGAGTGGAGAGTTGAGGGTTGAGAGACGAGCCTTCTGACCTTGATTCAGTCACCCTCTGCACTCCCTGAACGCTAAACTCTAGGCCCTCAACTCTAGACTCTCGACTCTCAGCTGCTACAGGGCAGGGAATTGTTGGAGAAATCGGAGGTCATTCTCAAAGAAGAGCCGAATGTCATCGATCCCGTGCCGCAGCATGGTGATCCGCTCCACCCCCATGCCGAAGGCGAAGCCGGTGATCTCCGGATCATAGCCCACCATGCAGAAGACCGCGGGATCCACCATCCCGGCGCCCAGGATCTCCAGAAAGCCGCTTCCCTTACAGACTCGGCAGCCGGTCCCCTTGCACATCATGCAGGCAATGTCCACCTCGGCGCTGGGCTCGGTGAAGGGGAAAAAGCTCGGCCGGAAACGGAGGGGAGTCCCAACCCCGAAAAACTGATCGACAAAGGCCTGCAGGGTTCCCTTGAGGTCGGCAAAGCTCACCCCGTGATCCACAAGAAGCCCCTCCACCTGATGAAACATCGGAGAATGGGTCGGATCGGCGTCCCGCCGATAGACCCGCCCAGGTGCCACGATCCGGACTGGAGGGGGTTGCGCCTCCATCACGCGAATCTGGACGGGGGAGGTGTGGGTCCGCAGGAGAACCTCATCGGTCACATAGAAGGTATCCTGCATGTCTCTCGCCGGATGGTCTTTCGGGATGTTTAATGCTTCGAAGTTATAGTAATCGAGTTCCACTTCAGGTCCTTCCGCCACTGAGAAACCGAGGCGCTGGAAGATCTCGACAATCTCGTAGAGGGTTGCGGTCAGAGGATGGAGGCTGCCTTGCCGAACCGGTCGGCCGGGCAAGGTGATGTCGATCGCATCCTGAACAGCCAGCCCGTCATGGAGGGCCGCCCGAAGGACCTGTTGCCGCTGCTGCAGTGCATTTTCGATCTTCGCCTTCAGTGCGTTCGCCTTCTGCCCGGCCTCCCGCCGCATGTCGGGTCGAAATGCGCCGAGGCTTCGCAGGATCTCGGTCAGCTCCCCTTTCCGTCCCAGGACCCGGATCCGAATCTGTTCCAGCGCCTCAAGCTCCTCGACCCCCTCGATCGCCGGCAAAGCCCACGCCTCGAGCGCCTGGAGCCCTTTCTCGATACGTGCGCTCTCTTCCATCGCTCCCCCGAATAAGACAAAGCCCCGATTGCGATCGGGGCTCGGCACGCACCTCCCGGATGTTGCCTCGTGCCGTCCAACTTTTGTAAGCCGAACCTGAGTTGCCCGCCTTCTTGCAACGATCGTCAGCAAGCGCAGCGAGAAAGTTGGCACAAATAGTTGGAACGGTACTAGCCGCCCACCGACCCCTTGGCCACGGCCGCCACGCGGCTGAAGGCAGCTGCATCGGTCACCGCCAGATCGGCAAGTGTCTTTCGGTCGAGGACCACCCCGCCCTTCCTGAGGCCCCCCATCAACTGGCTGTACGAGAGACCGTTTGAGCGGGCGGCAGCGCCGATGCGGGTCACCCAGAGCCTGCGGAACTGACGCTTTCGTGTACGGCGATCCCGGTAGGCATAGCGCAAGGACCGGTCCACCGCCTCTTGGGCAGTACGGAAGATGGACTTTCGCCTTCCCCAGAACCCCTCAGCCTGTTTGAGTACCCGGTTGCGCCGACGCCGGGTTACGTATCCTCCTTTGACCCTCGCCATACTTCTCTCTCCTCATCTCCTCCTGCCACGTTCCTTACAGGTACGGGATCAGCCGACGAACCCGCTTGACGTTCGTCGGATGGATCAGGTCCGCTTTGCGGAGCCGTCGGAGTCGATCCGCCCCCTTGCCGGTCAGCAGGTGGCTTTTACAAGCCTTCCGCCGCCGAACCTTTCCGCGACCGGTCACTTTGAACCGCTTCGCTGCCCCTCGGTGGGTTTTCAGCTTGGGCATGGCCTACTCCTTCACTGTTTCCTGGACCCCTTTCCCTTCCCCCACTTTCAGATCCGGTCTCGGGGCGAGAATCATGATCATGTTCCGCCCCTCGAGTCTCGGGGTTTGCTCCAACTGCGCGACCTCCTTCAGGGAATCGGCCAGGCGGTCTAACAGTCGCTTCCCCAGCTCGGTATGCACCATTTCCCGGCCCCGGAACATCATGGTGACCTTGGCCTTATGGCCCGACCGAAGAAACCGGTCCACGTGGCGAGCCTTGAACTGAAAATCGTGCTCGTCGGTCTTGGGCCGAAGCTTGATCTCTTTGATCTGAATGACCGTCTGTTTCTTCTTCGCCTCCCTGGCCTTTTTCGACTGCTCGTACCGGTACTTGCCGTAGTCCATAATGCGGCAGACCGGCGGCTTTGCCAGAGGGGCAACCTCCACGAGATCGAGGTCCAGGCCCTGGGCCTTTTCTAGCGCCTCCTCCGGCGACATAATCCCGAGCTGGACGCCGTCGGCGCTGATCACCCGGATCTCCCGGACCCGGATCCGCTCGTTAATTCGCAGGCCCTTTTCGATTCCGGCTCACCTCCTCACAGCGCGGGTCCAGTCATGGGGGGATGGAGCAGATCCCGAAGCTCATCGAGCAGTGTATCCACCGGCATAGTCCCCCGCTCGCGGCGACCCCGCTCTCGCACAGAAGCTAGACTCCCTTCCACCTCCCGGTCCCCCACCACCACGATGTAGGGGACCTTGGTCACCTCCGCCTGGCGGATTCGATACCCCACCTTTTCGTTTCGATCATCGATCTGGACCCGCACCCCAGCGGTATCCAGGCGTCCCGCCACGTGCTGGGCGTAAGGCTCATGCCGCTCGGCCACCGGGAGAATCGCGACTTGAACCGGGGCCAGCCAGAAGGGGAAGGCCCCTCCGTAGTGCTCGATTAAGATACCAAAGAATCGCTCGAGAGAGCCCAGGAGGGCCCGATGGACCATCAGGGGGCGATGCGATCTCCCATCCTCTCCGATGTAACTGAGATCGAATCGCTCCGGCATGTTAAAATCGATCTGGATCGTTCCACATTGCCACTGGCGCCCCAGGACATCGACGAGAGAAATATCGATCTTGGGCCCGTAAAAGGCCGCCTCGCCCTCTACCCGGTCGAAGGCAAATCCACTCTTCTCCAGGACCCTCTCAAGGGCCGACTCCGCCCTCTGCCACTCCTCCTCGCTTCCCGCGTATTTGGTCATCTGGGCCGGATCGCTCACCGACAGGACCAGGTGGTGTTCCGGAAATCCGAACGCCCGGAGCATGGCCAGGGCGAGCTCCAGCACGTCGGCGACCTCGCTCTCGAGCTGCTCCGGCCGACAGAAGATGTGGGCGTCATCCTGGGTGAAACCCCGGACCCTGAGCAGCCCATGGAGGACCCCCGACCGCTCATAGCGGTAGACGGTCCCCAGCTCGCCGAGCCGGAAGGGAAGATCCCGGTAGCTCCGAGTGTGGGAACGGTAGATCAGGATGTGAAAGGGGCAGTTCATGGGCCTCACCAGGTATTCCTGCCCCTCGACCTCCATCCCTGAAAACATGTTGTCCTGGTACCAGCTCAAATGCCCGCTGACGTCCCACAGGTGGGCCCGGGCCACATGGGGGGTGTAGACAAGCTGATATCCCCTGCGACGGTGCTCCTTCCGCCAGAAGGCCTCGATCACCTCTCGGACCAAGGCGCCTTTGGGATGCCACAGGACCAGCCCGGGACCTATTTCTTCCTCGATGCTGAACAGTCCAAGTTCCCGACCCAGCCGCCGGTGATCTCGACGTCTCGCCTCTTCGAGGCGGTATAGATGCTGCTCGAGTGCCTCCTCCGTGGGGAACGCGGTCCCGTAGATCCTTGTGAGCATGGGATTCTGTTCACTCCCTCGCCAGTAGGCCCCCGCGATGTGGGTCAACTTGAAGGCCCGCAGGAAGGAGGTATCAGGCACGTGGGGGCCCCGGCAGAGGTCAAGGAAAGACCGGCTCTGGTAAAAGCTGACCATCCCGCCCGTCTCGGCCTCTCCCTTGAGCTCTTCCACCGTATCGGGCCTGGAGGTCCCGTAACGGCGGATCGCCTCGAGAATTTCCACCTTATAGGTTTCTCCGCGTGTCTCCATGAGCCTCAGGGCTTCCTCCACCGGCATCTCCACCCGGACAAACGGCAGACGATCGGCCTGCAGAGCTCGCATTCTCGCCTCGATGACCGGGAGGTCTTCGGCTGGCAATGGCCGGGGCAGGTCGATATCATAATAGAAGCCGTCCTCCACCGGTGGGCCAATGGCGAACTTGGCTTCCGGATACAGCTCCTGGACCGCGGCGGCCATGAGGTGGGCGGTGCTATGGCGCAAGATAAACAAGCCCTCGGGAGAATCCATCAACACGAGCTCCACCCTCGCCCCGGCCGGTGGCACCGTGGAGAGGTCCACCGGTTTTCCATCAAGACGCCCAGCCACCACCCGCCCCTCCAGGTCCGCATGGATCTGACGGAGCAGCTCCGCGAGGCTCAGACCCGCCTCAAGCCGCTGGATCTCTCCACTGGGAAGGATCACATCCACGTGCGCCATGCTGTCTCTACCCCTCACGCAACAAAAAAGGTATCACGGAGTCCCCCGTGATACCTCTTCGATCATCCACGAAGGATGCATGCAAGCGGGGATGGTAGGCACGGGCGG
>LKGT01003858.1_pt1 | contig 13629 bp, 12 predicted proteins | sample 503861 | NCBI WGS metagenome assembly LKGT01 (sample SAMN04113194, study PRJNA297058) | marine sediment metagenome | biome: marine benthic biome; feature: marine benthic feature; material: marine sediment; isolation source: sediment sample collected at the water-sediment interface from the South......
TGGGCGCTCTGGAAAGAGCACGCCAAGATGATCCTGAACGAATACCGCCTCACTCCCTGGGCGCCCGAGTCCCAGGAAATTCTCGAAAAGGCGATGGAGGAATTCTTCTTCGGCGAAGGCGCCGTCCTCCCGCCCGACTACGTTCCCCCCCAACAGAAAGCCTGAGCGGACGACACCGCACGAATCCTTCGCAGGATGTTGAAACTGAGATACCTCGCTCCGCTCGGAATGACAGCAAGGGCTAGGATTCTTTGCCTGCCTGCCGCTTGCCCGCCGTGGCGGGCAGGCAGGGCAGGCAAGCGAGGAATGTGCTTGAATCACAAATTCATCCAGAAGCGAGATTCTTTGCTAAGAACAACACCAGGAAATTCTTTTTCCCCACTCTGCCTAGAAAAGAGTCACCTGCACTTCGGTGGGCTCGGTCAACCGGGGGTAGGTGTGTGACGAAGCATGAGGCTCCAATCCCGGATCGCGGACGTTCTTGAAATTTGTTTAATAACATAATGAATTAGATTCAGTCGCCATTGGGGATTGTTACTTCAATCTTCTATTTACCCAATGGGATAGCATTCAGGAAAGTGTCAGGAAGTTTTTTAATTTGCAAGACCAAACCCATACTCCTTAGCATGCTTTTTCAGGCACTCGCGTTCTTCGCACACATAGGCGTTGCAATCCCTACAAAAGCAAATGGTCTTCTCACCGCAATACTTACAGGGTGCAGGTTCGAAATGGGGTTCAATAACATGTTCGTCTAGCATAATAGGGATTCTAGCACTGACGCTTGTTGACCAGACTTGGGCACTACTCCTCTCGCGTAGATTTGCCTGCAGGCACGTCTCAAGCTTAAGATAGTCCAGGAGTGGTGTTTTATGGATGGCACGACGTTCGCACACACAAAACCCTTTACTGAACAGCATCTCCAACCTGACGCCTTTGGCAGGCTTCTTCGCAACCTGCGGGTATCAGTCACGGACCGATGTAACCTGCGCTGTCGGTACTGTATGCCCGAGGAAGACTACGTCTGGCTCCCTCGCGAATACCTTCTCACCTACGAGGAGATTAGCGCGCTGGTGGGTATCTTTACGGAGCTTGGCGTAAACAAGCTACGCCTTACTGGCGGTGAACCGCTTTTACGCAGAAAGCTTCCGAGCTTGGTGAAGATGCTTGCGCAAAATCCCCTGATCAAGGACCTTGGCTTGACGACCAATGGAGTCTTATTGGACGAGCAGGCGAACGCACTTTACGATGCCGGTTTGGACCGTGTGACAGTAAGTTTGGACACGCTCCGACCGGAGCGCTTCAAGGCACTGACGAGAACTGATGCTCACGAAAAAGTGCTGAAAGGAATCGAGACGGTTCGACAGGTGGGCTTCACAGGATTGAAGATCGATACCGTTGTCATGCGCGGGACCAACGATGACGAACTCGTCGATCTGTTGGAGTATGGGAAGCGAGTTGGCGCGGAGGTGCGCTTCATCGAGTACATGGATGTAGGTGGGGCGACGCAGTGGTCAATGGACAAGGTCTTCTCGCGGGCTGACATCCTTAATGTGTTGAACCGGCGGTATGGGCGCATCGAACGCCTTAGTGAGGTCAGCACGGCGCCAGCGGAGCGGTTCGTCCTCCGAGACGGGACGATTTTCGGTGTCATCGCTTCCACAACCTCTCCGTTCTGCCAGACCTGTGACCGGAGTCGRCTCACGGCAGAYGGAATGTGGTACTTGTGCCTATACGCACAAAACGGGACAGATCTTAGAAAAGTCCTACGGAGCGGCACCTCGAAACAAGAGATCAAGWCGAACATCATGTCCGCATGGACGAAGCGCAGGGATCGCGGTGCGGAAGAGCGAAAAGAACTTAACTTCAGAGGAGTATTGGTCYCCATAGATGAACTCAGAAAGGATCCCCACCTTGAAATGCATACGAGGGGAGGATAAGTGATGACCGGACACCACGACCGGGCAAAGCGTCCCCTCGGCGAGCTTCGCATCAAACTGCGTTGGCCCTATCCCTACGCTATACGATGACAAAGAAGCCAGCCGGCAAGTCATGAAGCCGAAGGGCAATTGGCCTCAGCGCAGTTTATCGGACATCATGGCCAGATATTCATGCGAGGACGGAGATAACTACCATGCCACTAACGATGGTCTCAGAGGACTCTACCTACAAATGTGACAAATGTGGGCATTTCATGAGCTTGAAGAAAGGCCAACTGCTCCCACCCTGCTCCCGCTGCGGAGGAACGATGGAGAAGTATGAGGGACCGATCTCTGAATCGCAACGTCCAGGGTGTAGCTAGCTCAGGGCCGATTTCAGTCGCTGATGGGAGCCGGGCATGGAGGGCATTAACTTGAGCAGCCTGCAGTTGAGGCGGATTGCTTTTTGTGCGTAGATTGATTCTTATTTGATCCACAGGTATACTACTTAGGGAAGGATAGGGCAATCGAAAAGCTATGGCGACCAAGCGCCCGATCACTCCACGGCGGCTACGTGGCCGCGATGAGGTCCGGCGACTAGGGGGAGAGATAGCGCCGTCCGAAATAAAAGGTATGAGGAACTATGGCTGAACCAAAGATCCACCTGAGCGAGCGCGCCGCAGACCGAGTTCGCAAACTGATCAGCGAGGGGAAACTCCCGGCCACCGGCGGACTGCGCCTGGCCGTTCAAGGTGGTGGTTGCTCCGGGTTGACGTATGCAGTGCGCTTCGACAAACAGCCTACCCCTCGCGACCAAGTGTTCGAGTTCGAAGGGGCACGCGTCTTTGTGGACCCCAAAAGCTTAATTTATCTGGCCGGGATGGTGGTCGACTACGAAAGCAACCTGATGCAGCAGCGGTTCGTCTTCCAGAACCCCAATGCCACCAAAGGTTGCAGTTGCGGAGAATCTTTCTCACCCTAGGGAGACTTCCTAGACAGGCTCCTCAACGAATTCTTGGCCTCGGAGCGAGGCTGCAAAGCGCTGCACTAACTGGTGGCAGTCCCATTGTCGAGGGAATACAAGGGGACTCGCTGAGACTTCTCCACACGCCTCAAAAGGGAGCCTAAGTTCCGGCGAGGCTTACCGAGCCAGCATTAGAGAGACTTGGAGAGCTGCTTAAGATTTGGCTCTCTGGACAAATTCACGAGTCCGCTAACCCAAAAAGTCATCCCTTGTTCGTTGCGAAGCAGATCTTTTATGGTTGTCTTCCTCAAAACCTGATCCACTACGAACTGCACCGCGCGCCATAGAGAGCGAAGGGAACAATCTGTTGAGTTTGTGCAGACCTCCAGGTCACCCGCATGCTCATCGCAAAATTCTGGTTCAAACAAACGGCCGCCCAGGAGGGCGAGCACTTCTCCAACAACGATCTGATCCGGTGGGCGGGAAAGGGTATAGCCTCCGATTTTGCCACGGGCGCTTTTGACGAACCCGCCCCGGCGGAGAATCCGCATCAGCTTGGCCACATAGGTGGTTGAGATTCCCTCCGCTTGGCCGATGGCGGGGATGGCCAGGCTACCCCCCTCTCGCTCACGCGCGAGACAGAGCAGGCAACGGAGCCCGTATTCTTCTTGGGAGCTGAATTTCATTCCTCAACCTCCCTCGGAGTCAAGCAATTCACTCCTCTCAAAGCATCCCCAGTTGCAGCTTGGCCGCCTCTGACATCTTGCTCGCATCCCAGGGCGGGTCCAAGACCACTTCGACTTCGACCTCCTGTATGCCCAGGACGCTCAGCACCTTGTGTTCGATGTCCTTCTTCAGCACGTCGCCCATGCCGCAGCCTGGTGCGGTTAGGGTGAACTTCACCTCGGCTTTCTTTCCGCCCTCGGGCAGGGGGACAAGCTGGCAGTCGTAGACCAAGCCGAGATCCACGATATTGACCGGAATCTCGGGGTCGAAACAGGTTTTCAATTGCTTCCAGACCAGCTTCTCCGTGTCCTCTTCGCCAGCCACGGACGGTTCTGGTGTTGCCTCCGGCGGCGTTTCCAGCCCGAGCGCATCGGCGTCCTGGGCGGCAATGCGAACCATAGAACCCAGGTTGGTGGTGACGGTGTAGGTCCCACCTAGCGATTGCATGATTCTCACCTGGGTGCCGGCGGGCAGCATCATCTTCTCGCCGCTCGGGATCTGGATGGCATCGCACTCGCGGTTGAGCGTGACCAATTCCTTGGCCTTGATGAGTTCGCTGGCGTTGCGCTTGACCTCTGCCGCTCCGCTCGGATCGCCCGCGGGCACTTGCCCCAATTGGACAATCTTATTCATGCGCTCTACTCCGTAGAGATGGTCTTGGACTTGCGTTCCAGCGCCGCGTTCATCGTGTGCCAGGGCAAGCTGGCGCACTTCACCCGCAGGGGGAACTCGCGCACGCCAGAAAAAACCACTAGCTTGCCTAGTTCGGTATTGCCGTCGGTGCCCGTCTCGTCTTGCGTCAGCAATCGGTGGAATTTTTTGAAGATAGCTGCCACTTCATCCCGGCTCCTGCCCTTCAAGGTCTCGGTCATAATCGAGGCCGAAGCAGTAGAGATAGCGCACCCTGAGCCCTGAAAACTGATGTCCTGAACCCGGCCGTCCTCGGTGTTCAGATAGACGGTGACTTTGTCACCACAAAGCGGGTTGTAGCCGTCGGCTCTGTGCTCAGGGTCGGGCAGGGGATGGAAATTGCGCGGCCGCTTGCTGTGGTCGATGATGAGCTCCTGGTAGAGTTCCCGCAACTCATTCATGTGCCAAACACCTCTCTCACCTTGTGCAGGCCGGCCACTAGGGCGTCGATTTCTTCCCGGGTGTTGTAGAAAACGAGCGAGGCGCGGCTGGTCGCCGACACCCCGAATCGATCCATCACCGGCTGGGCGCAGTGGTGGCCGGTGCGAACAGCAATGCCCTCACGGTCGAGGATGGTGCCCACGTCATGGGGGTGAATCCCTTCCAGCACGAAGGAAAGAACCGCGGCCTTCTCCTTGGCGGTGCCGATCAGTTGCAGCCCCGGCACCTGGGATAGCGCTTCGGTCCCGTAGAGCAGAAGCTCGTGCTCGTACGCAACGATGCGTTCGAAGCCGATCTGGTTGAGGTAGTCGAGTGCTGCACCCAGCCCGATGGTGCCGGCGATATTAGGCGTTCCCGCCTCGAACTTGTGCGGGATGACGTTGTAGGTGGTCTTCTCGAAGGTGACTGAGCTAATCATCTCGCCACCGCCCTGGTAGGGTGGCATCGCCTCGAGCCACTGCGCCTTGCCGTAGAGCACGCCAATGCCGGTCGGACCGAAGATTTTATGGCCGGAGAAGGTATAAAAGTCGCAATCGAGCGTCTGCACGTCAATCCGCAGGTGCGGGGCTGCCTGGGCGCCGTCGAGCAGCACCGGCACGTTGCGTTGGTGGGCCTTCTCGACGATCTGCTGGACTGGGTTGATGGTGCCCAGGGCGTTCGAAACATGTGTCACGGCCACCAGCCGCGTGCGGGAAGTGAGCAGCTTCTCGAACTCGTCCAGCAGAAGCTCACCGGCGTCGTTGATGGGCGCCACGCGCAGGCACGCGCCCTTCTCCTGGCAGAGGATCTGCCAGGGGACAATGTTGGAGTGGTGCTCCATGGCGGTGATGAGGATTTCATCGCCCGCCTTGACCTGAGTGCGGCCGTAACTCTGTGCCACTAGGTTGATGGCCTCGGTGGTGCCGCGAACGAAAATGATTTCCCGGGCCTCGCGGGCGTTGATGAAGGCGCGCACTTTCTCACGCGCGGCTTCGTAGGCGCGGGTAGCCCGTTCGCTTAATTCGTGCACGCCGCGATGCACGTTGGAGCACTCCTCGGTGTAGAAATGCTTCATGGCCTCGAGCACGGCCTGCGGCTTCTGGCTGGTGGCGGCGTTGTCGAGGTAGACGAGCGGCCTGCCATGAACCCGCTGCCGCAAGAGCGGGAAGTCCCCCCGAACGGCATTTACATCGAGGGCCGAGGAGGGCGGCTTCAGCCGCGCCGGAACAGCCATGTTTTGCACGGTGCTCATACCCTCTCCCTGGTCTTGTGGTAYGTGGAAAAGTGGGCCGAGAGACGTTCTTCCAGCAAAGTCACSAGGGCTTCCACTTTGATGCGCTCGATGATTTCGYGGGCAAACGCGTGGATCAGCACTCGGCGGGCTGCTTCYTCGTCGATGCCCCGAGAGCGCAGGTAGAAAACTGCCTCCTGATCYACTTGACCCACCGTGGCGCCRTGGGTACACCTTACATCGTCGGCCAGAATCTCGAGYTGCGGCTTGGTGTTAATCAGAGCRTCCTTGGACAAGAGCAGGTTCTTRTTGCGCTGGATGGCGTYGGTCTTCTGGGCATCCTGTCGAACCACGATCGAGCCGTTAAACACYCCGCTGGCTTTGTCGTCYAGGATGCCCTTGTAGAGCTCATGACTGGTGCAGTGAGGTTGGGCGTGATCGATCAAGGTGTGGTTGTCRACGTGCTGACTTCCGTTGACCGCATAGAGTCCATTCAATTCGCAATGAATTCCCTCTCCTCCCAGAACAGCGTTGGTTTCATTGCGAACCAAGCCTCCCCCCAACGAGATGGAATGGGAGGTGAAGGTGCTGTTGCGGGCCTGCTGCACCTGTAGGGTGGCAATATGAAAAGCTTGGCGGCTTTCCTCCTGCAGCTTGCAATGCGTAATCACAGCGTTTTCGCCGACGACGACCTCAGTCACGGCATTGGTCATGTACACGCCGTCTTCCAAACTGACATAGCTCTCGATGATGGTCGCCTGCGTGCTTGGCCCAGCTAGGATCAAGTTCCGTGGATGCGTGACGGTGGCTGTGTCGCTTACGGTGGAAATGAAGAGAAGGTGAATGGGCTTGTCGAAGACCAACCCGGGGGAAATTTCGATAAAGGCGCCGTCATTCAGGAAAGCGGTGTTGAGGGCCACAAAGGCGTGCTCCTGAAAAGCAGCATAGCGCGCCAGGTGTTCCTCCACCCGCGCAGGGTTGTTCTCGAGGATGGCTGCCAGGTTGCCTGCATAGACGCCTTGCGGGAGCTCTTCCAGGGAGGAGAACCCCGGGCACCAATGACCGTTCACAAACACAAGGCAGCTACTCCCAGGGTCGGATAGGAGGAAACGGGAAAGCTTTTCTTGTGTTAACCCATTCAGCACGTAGCCGGCGGGCCGGAAGGGAATCCTGGCGAGAGGGGCGACGTTGGTGTACTTCCACTCTTCGCGGTGGGTTGTGGGAAAGCCCAACCCGGCAAAACGCGCCATGGCTTCCCGCCGAACCTGGTCCAGCCAAGGGTGCCCCCAGCCTGCAAGCTCCTTCTGGCCCTGCCTGAACTGATCCAAGTAGGTTTCTTCCTGTTTCGACACGCTTTTCAACAGTAAGCTCTCCATGTCGGCCCTGGCAGGCTCAGGCACTGGCGACGGCTTCGCCGACCCAACCATAGCCCTTCTGCTCCAACTCCAGGGCAAGGTCTTTCTTACCCACCTTGACGATTTTCCCGTTGATGAGGATGTGCACGTAGTCGGGGATGATGTAGTTCAGCAGCCGCTGGTAGTGGGTTACGAGAATGATGGCCCGGTCGGGGCTCCGCAAGGCATTGACGCCGTCGGCCACAATCTTCAAGGCATCGATGTCCAAGCCGGAATCGGTTTCGTCCAAGATGGCCAGCGTAGGTTCCAGCACCGCCATCTGGAAGACCTCGTTGCGCTTCTTCTCGCCGCCCGAAAACCCCTGATTGACCGAGCGCGTCAGCAGACTTTCATCAAGCCCAAACGCCTTGGCTTTCTCCCGGGCCACGGCCATGAAGTCCATGGCATCGAGTTCCGCCAGGCCACGAGCCCTGCGAATGGAGTTGAGGGCAGCTCGCAGGAAATACACGTTGCTCACCCCAGGGATCTCCACCGGGTACTGAAAAGCCATAAAGATGCCTTGGTGCGCCCTCTCTTCCGGCGACAACTCAAACAGGTTCCTGCCCTGGTAGGTGATTTCCCCGGCAGTTACTTTGTAGACGTCGCGGCCGGCGAGGACCTGTGCCAGGGTGCTCTTCCCGGAGCCGTTCGGCCCCATGATGGCGTGGACCTCACCGGCATTCACCTTGAGGTCAATCCCTCGCAGGATATCCTTGTTGTCAGCACGTGCATGCAGATTTTTTATTTCCAGCATACTTCGTCCTTTCTTCTCCTATTCCTATGAATGAAACCGGATTAGCCCACGCTGCCTTCGAGACTTACACCCAGAAGTTTCTGGGCCTCGACCGCAAACTCCATGGGCAGTTCGCGGAAAACCTCTTTGCAGTAACCGTTGATGATCATGGAGATGGCATCTTCGGTGGAGAGCCCTCGCTGCTGGCAGTAGAAAAGTTGGTCCTCCCCGATCTTGGAGGTGGATGCTTCGTGCTCGACCTGGGCGGTGGAGTTCTTCACTTCCAGGTAGGGGAAAGTATGGGCGCCGCACTTGTCGCCGATCAGCAACGAGTCACACTGGGAGAAGTTCCGTGCTCCCTCGGCGCTCTTCAGGATGGCCACCTTGCCACGGTAGGTGTTCTGTCCATGGCCGGCGGAAATGCCCTTGGAGATAATGGTGCTGCGGGTGTTCTTGCCGATGTGGATCATCTTGGTGCCGGTGTCGGCCTGCTGGTAGTTGTTTGCCAGGGCGACCGAGTAGAACTCTCCGATGGAATTGTCGCCCAGGAGGATGCAGCCGGGATACTTCCACGTGATGGCCGAGCCGGTTTCCACTTGCGTCCAGGAGATCTTGGAGTACTTCCCCAGGCACTTGCCGCGCTTAGTGACAAAGTTGTAGATACCACCCTTGCCCTCCTTGTCACCTGGGTACCAGTTCTGCACCGTAGCGTATCGGATCTGGGCATTGTCGAGCGTCACCAGCTCCACCACGGCGGCGTGCAGTTGGTTGGTGTCACGCATGGGCGCTGTGCAGCCTTCTAGGTAGCTGACGTAGCTGCCTTCCTCGGCAATGATTAGCGTGCGCTCGAACTGTCCGGTGTTCTCAGCGTTGATGCGGAAGTAGGTGGAGAGTTCCATCGGACAGCGCACACCCTTAGGGATGTAACAGAACGAGCCGTCGCTGAAGACGGCTGAGTTCAACGTGGCAAAGAAGTTGTCGGTGTATGGCACCACTGTCCCGAGCCACCTGCGGACCAGTTCAGGGTACTCCTTCACCGCTTCGGAGAACGGGCAGAAAATGACGCCTATCTCTTCCAGCTTCTTGCGAAAGGTGGTCGCCACTGAGACGCTGTCGAAGATGGCGTCCACCGCTACGCCGGCCAATTTCTCCTGTTCGTGGAGCGGAATGCCGAGCTTCTCATAGGTGCGCAGCAGCTCCGGCTCAACTTCGTCCAGGCTCTTGGGCCCGTCCTTCTTCTGCTTGGGAGCCGAGTAGTAGCTGATGGCCTGATAGTCGATCTTCGGGTAGTGCACGTTGGCCCAGGTGGGCTCCTTCATCTTCCACCAGTAGTGGAGGGCCTTCAGGCGCCACTCGAGCAGCCACGCCGGCTCCTCCTTCTTAGCGGAGATCAGTCGTACTACATCTTCATTCAAGCCGGGGGGCACCGAGTCGGCTTCGATGTCGGTGACAAACCCGTACTTGTATTCTTGGTTGACCAGGCCTTCTAGGTTGCTTGTTTGGGTGCTCATTAACCATTCCTCCAGAACTCGAACACGTTAGCTTCGCCGGGACACACAACTCCTCGCCGCGACCCATCGGTAATATACTTAATCTATACGAATTTGTCAAGATTGAAAATCCCTTAGCAGGCTCTGGCTGGAAAGCGAGAAAGCGCCGGTCCAAATGGAGTCGCAGCTAGGGGGTAGGGTCATTGGCAACTAGGCCCATTGAATGGATCTAGTTCGTCCCAAGCCCGGCAGCCCGCCGGGCGGGCCGACCTGATCCTTCCCTTTTGCTATAATCATCCCAGTGACACTCCCGGAGCCCAAAGCCAGCGTCCAGCGCCTTTTTAACAATCTCTCCACTCCCTATGCGTGCTTTGTGTTTTCCCACTACCGCGGCGAAACCCGGCGGGACGTAGCTTGGATTAAGCCAAACCCGCGCGAACTTGTGCTCGACCTGGCCTGCGGCCCTGGAACCCTGGCGCTCGAACTCGGGCGTTACGGCTGTCGCGTGTACGCAGTCGACTTGGCAGAAAAGATGATTTTGCTGGCGCGCCGTGCCGCCCGTCGCCGGAACAACCTTGGGGTCCACTTCGCTGTCGCCGACGCCGAGCGCCTGCCCCTTCCTTCCAATTGCTTTGACCTGGTCACCTGTGGATATTCCCTGGCCAATTTTCCCGCACTCCCCCCGGTGGTGGCAGAGATGTTCCGCGTGACCCGGCCGGGTGGCCGCGTCGCAATCCTGGAAGCGGTTGCGCCCGAAGATGCCGGACAGCGCACGGTGTTGAATCGGCTGGAGCAACTCCGCTCCGCCGGTGCGCCTGCACGCCTCCTGTGCTCGACCGACCTTCGCGCCCTGTTTGAGCGGGCCAATTTTCTGCTGCTCGATGGTCAAGTGCGCGAACGCCGCCGTCGGCTAGACGACTGGCTCTCACTGGGGAACTTCGACCGTGCTACCGGTTCCTGCCGGCAGCTCCGCCAGCAAATACTGGAAACTGCCGGCGACGACTCTGCCGGGCTGCATCTGGAACGGTGTAACGGGCGCTGGTTCTTCTATGCCAAAGTCGCCTGTTTGCTCTGGCGAAAACAGTCCACGTCCAGTCGAGGGAAAGCATCTAAAGAAAAAGCTCATCAAAAGACCGCGAGCCTCGGATGGCGTGTGAGCAAGGGGTCTCTCTCGGCGATATGTCAGCAGAAGTGATCCACCCGCACAGCAATCATGAAAGTACCCGACAGAAGCAAAATTGAACAATTCAAGCAACTAATTGCAATGGAGCCGAATGATCCCGTGTTGCACTACGGCTTGGGAATGGAGTACCAGAGGCTGGGAGACTTTGTTGCCGCAGCGGAAGAGTTCCGCCGAACAACAGAGTTGAAGCCCGACTACTCCGTTGCCTACCGTGAATTGGGGAAGGTACTAGAAAAACTCGGCCAGAATCAGAAGGCATCCAATACCTAGCGAAAAGGCATAGAGGTCTCCAAGCAAAATGGTGACTTGCAAACGATGAAGGAAATTGAGGTATTCCTCAGACGGCTGGCAGTTGGATGACTACCCCTGGTCAAAATTGGCAAGTCCACAAAGTCTACTCCGGGAAGTTCATGCCTGCCCGTCCGCAGGCGGGCGGCGGAGGAGGGATTGGAAGCGGGGGTCGGAGGGTAGGGGTTCCAGGCTAAGGCGTTAAAAGCCATCACACAAAGTCAGTCCCACGCAGGGGGAGTGGTCCCTGTCTTAAATCCGAATGCGCCTCTTTCACGCTTCGAGAAACGAGAGGGGGCAGGTCGCGCGGGTCATGGTCATCATAGACCTCAAGAATTTTATAGAGCGTGCTACGCCGGGCTGGTATGCGCCCCAGCTCGCGAATCATGCGACACATCTCCAAAGGTGTCACCTCCTGGCCGTAGGGGGACCCGGCCGCCCGAGAGATACTCTCGTTCATCAGTGTCCCGCCGAAGTCGTTGGCGCCTGCGGTTAGGATAAACTGGGCGACTTTGGGGCCCAACTTCACCCAGGACACCTGGATGTTGTTGATCCAGTTGTTGAGCATGATTCGCGCGACAGCGTGCATGCGCAGGTCTTCGGTGCCCGTCGGTCCCGGGCGGGCCTCGCCGGCCAGGTAGATGGGCGCGTCCCAGTGGACAAAGCCGAGGGGCACCAGCTCGGTGAAGCCTCCCGTTTCTTTCTGAATGTCCCGCAACAGAGCCAGGTGAGCCACCCAGTGCTCAGGCGCGTCAATGTGCCCGTACATTATGGTGCAGGTGGAACGAATTTCCAGCCGGTGCGCCGTCTTAATGATCTTGACCCATTCTTCCGCCGAAAGTTTATTGCGCGTCAATTTCCGGCGTATTTCGACGTCTAGGATCTCTGCTGCTGTTCCCGGGATTGAACCGAGGCCATGTTCGCGCAGCATGCGGAGAAAGCCTTCCACACTGAGCCGGCTTCGTTGCGAGCCGTATTTGATCTCGAAAGGGGAGAAGGCATGGATGTGGATGCCGGGAACGCGTGACTTAATGGCTACGAGAATGTCCCGATAGTGGGAAGCGTCAATATCGGGATGAAGACCCCCTTGGATACACACCTCCGTGGCACCCCTCTTCCAGGCCTCCTCGGCCCGAGCGGCGATTTCCTCGAGGGACAGAAACTCGGCTTGGGGATCATCCCGGTGCTTGGCGAAGGCGCAGAAACGGCATCCGGTGTAGCAGATGTTGGTGAAGTTGATGTTGCGCACCACTACAAAGGTTACCTGCTCGCCCACCTTTGCCCGGCGGATGGCATCGGCAGTAAGGATAAGGGCCTGAAGCTCCCTGCCGTGGGTTTGAAAAAGCGTGAGGCCCTCCTCCGGCGTGATCTCAACGTCGGCCAGAGCCTTGTCGAGAATCCAGCTGACTGCCGGGTCAATGTCGCTGAGAAGCTTTTCTACGCATGTGGTCGAACAGGAAGTAGGTGAGCACATTTCTTCCTCCCGTTCAACTAAGGTATTGTTGGGTAGCTCGACCATTGCCCCCGACCTGGCTGCTAGCCTAGACCCGTAGCTTGGATGGTGTCAACCAAGTCTGGACGACCCTACTCCGGGAAGTTCATGCGGCGGAGGAGGGATTGGAAGCGGGGGCGGACCGGAGGGGCCGCTAGTCGCGCACGGTTTCTTCTTTCATCAAGGCGCGCAGCTTACCGGCGNNCSGGMTGATCTGAAGATTAGTGATTTCTGGTACATGAAACCGCTGGAGCGCGCAACGCAGTAACTCTACTGATTAGCTGTCGGCATCGCGGTACAATTTACCGCTGCCGGCAGCTTACTTCTTTTCTCTCTCGCTCCCAAAAGTCCGGTCGTCATGCGCTATCGTTCCCTTTTGCTAAAATTCCTTTCTGCTTTCATCTTGTTTGGATCGTGGGAGATCGCCGGAAGAATTCCAGTGAGTTATGCCTTCCCGACATTTATTGAGTCGATGGCCGCATTCTGGGTGCTCCTGGTTGAAGGCACCATGTTCGTGGCTTATGCGGAAACTCTCAAGCCGCTCGTCGTCGGTGTGCTGATTTCCGCGATTCTGGGTATTGGGATCGGTATGTCGATTGGCCTCAGCCGAAAATTCGACTGGTTTGTTTCGCCAATCTTTATCGTCATGCAGACGGCGCCGCTGGCTGCGCTCATCCCGCTTCTGATCATGGTCTATGGGATCGGGTTAACCTCGAAAGTGTTTGTGGTATGCATCATGGCGATGCCAGTAATTGTCCTCAACACCAGCGGTGCGGTGCGTAATACGCCTGTATCGATGATCGAAATGGGGCAGGCGTATCTCGGGACAAGACTCGACATTATTCTTAAGATTATACTTCCGGCCGCATCGCCCATTATTTTTGCCGGGTTGCGCCTCGGCGTATCGGCAGGGTTTATCGGCGCCATACTGGCCGAATTGAAAATCACCCCCACGGGTGTTGGCGACATCATCTCTTACAGCCGTTCGATCGCTGACTATCCCAGCATGTATGCCGCAATTTTTTCGATCATCCTTCTGGCGGTAGTTTTTCTGAATGTCTTAGAGCAGATTGAGAATATTCTGTTCAAGGGGCCAAAGCAA
>LKGT01000600.1_pt5 | contig 13628 bp, 11 predicted proteins | sample 503861 | NCBI WGS metagenome assembly LKGT01 (sample SAMN04113194, study PRJNA297058) | marine sediment metagenome | biome: marine benthic biome; feature: marine benthic feature; material: marine sediment; isolation source: sediment sample collected at the water-sediment interface from the South......
GARSASSCKRCCGCTRAAMRGCRGMAARCTGAASGGAAASGAATGSCGGCTGTARCCGTAGGAAAAYTTGGAMACGAAKAGGTAATCGCCGACMMAGAGTGTCGGSAKCATCGAGCCCGACGGGATATTGAAGGGTTCGTAWGCGAAGGTGCGCACGAGGAYGGCAATGAGAMYCGCGTAAACGATCGTCTCGAYGGTTTCGCGAAAWCCACTCTTCTTCTTTTCTYTCATTAAGAGWCCYTYACAACTTACTGAAWTTAAACGARTTATCTTGTMAAAATGWGGTAAGGCCGGACMATCAAGCCAGCGKCCMTGCCGTTTGTCAAGCCGCGGATGSRACCCCGGCGCAMSGTTACCCGTCCTTCGGTTCGGCGGAGATAATGACCACGGCCTCGGCCAARAGCRRYTCATCGGTCATGGTCAGRTCCACCTGCGCCACCATCCCWTCGGGCGTCAACTCGCGAAGCCGYTTCCTGGCGCCGCCGGTGAGCTTCAAGGTCGGCTTGCCCGACCCGAGGTTGACGACCCCCATGTCCCGCCAGTAGACGCCACGGCGTATCCCGGTGCCCAGCGCCTTGGAACAGGCTTCCTTGGCGGCGAACCTCTTGGCGTAGCTGGCGGCACGGCCGGCGCGGCGTTCCGACCTCTCACGCTCGATGTCGGTGAAGATGCGGCCGAGAAACCTCTCGCCGAACCGTTCGATCGTGCGTTCGATACGGCGGATATCGATGACGTCGTTTCCCAATCCAATGATCMTCYNAGTACTTACTTTCWTARGAGGGTGACACATCYGACGGCCTTGCGGGTTSTTCGGCTAGGAGCGTGGTCCGCCGTGATGSKGGCGCATCACAAGGGCCGCGCGACGACGYCCGAAGGGCCCGCAAGGCCGCCCGCAGGGTCGCATTTCGCGGCCACCGGAGGGCGTCGGCGCCGCTTGACGATGTCCGGACACTCACCTCGGCGAAGCCTCCGGCGGAGCCAGGGTCGCCGGCGCGCCGCCTCTTACCCGGAGGCCGCGAAAAGCGATCATATGTGCCACCCTTCTTTGAATGTAAGTACTAGGTCCGTGCACGAACATCCTTTGCGCCTTCCGGTTGGAAACCCGCCGCCATGAAGATCGCCGCCGGCCAAATCGACGGTTTCGTCAAGAAGCCCGCGCCCGGGATTCACGCCGTTCTCGTCTACGGACCCGATGCCGGGTTGGTGACGGAGCGGGCGGAGGTCCTGATCGAGGCCGTGGCGGGCACGCTGGACGATGCCTTTCGCATCTCGGAGATCGCCGCGGGGGGGCTTCGGGACGATCCGGCGCGGCTCAGGGACGAGGCGGCGGCGCTGTCACTTACCGGCGGGCGCCGGGTAGTGCGTATTCGCGAGGCGACCGATAGGTTGAGTGAAATACTCGCGCCGATTCTCGCGGACGTCCCGGCGCCCGATAGGGACGACGGGGCGATGATCGTCATCGAGGCGGGCCCGCTCGGGCCGCGCTCGGCGCTGCGCCGCCTGGTCGAAGCCGCGCCCAACGCCGCCGCGCTTGCCTGCTACGGGGACGAAGGCCGTGGCCTCGAGGCGGTAATTCGGGAAACCCTGTCGGCGAACGGCCTGCGGGCCGGGCCCGAGACCCTTGCCTACCTTTGCGCCCATCTCGGCGGTGACCGTATGATCACCCGCAATGAGATCGCCAAGCTGGCGCTCTACGTCGCCGGCGAGAGCGAGGTCCGCCTGGCCGACGCCGAGGCCTGCATCGGCGATTCGGCGGCGTTGGGCCTCGACGATCTCATCGATCAGGCCGCGGCCGGGAAGCGCGCCGAGCTCGACCGGACCTTAGGCCGCCTTTATCTCGAAGGGACGAGCCCGATCACCGTCCTACGCGCCGCGGCGCGCCATTTCCAGAGACTCCATTACGTATCCGGAATGATCGCCGCCGGTGAACCCATGGACCGGGCGATCAAGGCCTTGCAGCCACCCCTGTTCTTCAAGAGGAAAGCGAACTTCCAGGCGCAACTCCGGCAGTGGCCTCCCGAACGCCTCGCCACCGTCTTGGTGTCGCTGACCGGCGCCGAGGCCGATTGCAAGACCACCGGCATGCCGGCCGGCGCTATCTGCGCCCGTACTTTGATGAGAATCGCTTACGATGCCAGGCGGTCCGGGTCCAGGCGAAGCCGGCCGGCTTGAATCGCTATGACCGCACGCGGTCCAAGGGGCGTCCTGAAACAGCTTCCGCTACGACTGGAAGTTGAGTAAGGTCACTCCCCTCCGCCGTCCTGCCGTGGCCGGATGAAGGAACCGCCGAGCCCCACCGGCGCTTCCGGCTTGGGCGCGCCCTTGTCCGGCCCCTCGGCCGCCGGTTTTGGCGATGGCACCGCTCTCGGCGGGCCGAACGCCGCCGGCCGGTCCCCCGGTCGGGTTTGTCTTTCACTTTCGGGTGAAGTGACCCCTTTGCTTTCGTCCCGATCCGCCGCCTGGTCCTGGGGGCCGGCCGGCYTTGCCGCCTTGGCCGCCAACCCCTCGGCCAGCCCTTCGACCATCCGTTCCATTATTTCATCGGACAACTCGTCCGCAGGCCCMYCGGCCGACCCCTCCGCCGGCGCMAGGCCAGCSTKRKCCGCCGGGACTCCCTGGTTCGCCGCGAGGGGATCTTGGTTCAGCCGTCTGAGCACGTCGTCGAGTTGCTCCAGYGTCCGGTAGTGGATGCTGAGCGTGCCGCCCTTGCCGTCGAAGGARATGACGGTYTTSAGGCCGAGRGWRKTGGAGAGATGACGTTCGAGGGCRASSAKATCGGCATCCTTTGGTGCCGARCCMGGGCCCGGTTYCTTAWTTTCGGCGCCCTTRKTCCTCGCCCGCTGGACCAGGCGCTCGGTCTGGCGCACGTTGAGTCCCCGCTTCACCACCTGGCCGGCAAGCCCGGCCGGGTCGCCGGCGTTGAGGAGCGCGCGGGCGTGGCCCGCGGTCAGCGCCCCGTCCTGAAGCATGTCCTTGACCGCGTCGGGCAGGTTCAAAAGGCGAATCATATTGGCGACATGGCTGCGGCTCTTGCCCACGGACCGGGCGAGTTTTTCCTGACTGTGGTTGAATTCCTCCAGCAACCGGTGGTAGCCGCCCGCCTCCTCGAGAGGACTGAGGTCCCGGCGCTGGATATTCTCGATCAGGGCGATCTCCAAGGAGTCCCGGTCCGAAAGCTCCTTGATGATGACCGGAACATCGTGAAGTTGGGCCGACTGCGCCGCCCGCCAGCGGCGTTCACCGGCGACGATYTCGTAGGCATCGGGCTTTTGTGGATGGCGACGCACGACGATCKGCTGGAGGATGCCTTTCGCCCGCACCGATTCGACAAGCGCCTCCATGTGCTCCTCGGCGAAATCCCGGCGCGGCKGCAGGCGGCTGGGATGAAGGAACTCCACCGGCACCATACGCGATTGGCGCAGCCGCTCGAAGCCTGTCTCTTCCTCGCTTTCCTCGCCAAAAAGCGCGGCCAGGCCGCGCCCGAGATGCYGTCCACCACGYTTGGGCCGCGTGTCCTCCAGCTTCATAGCGAMATCTCCCGCTCACGGCGCAACACCTCGGACGCCAGGTGAATATAGGCCTGGGATCCGGCACATTGCGTGTCGTAAAGCAAAACCGGTTTGCCATGGGACGGCGCTTCCGACACCCGCACATTGCGGGGAATGACGGTCTCGTACACCTTGTCGCCGATAAAGCCGCGGACGTCCGTCGCCACCAGGCCGGACAAGTTGTTGCGCGTATCGAACATGGTCAGAACGACGCCYTGAAGCTGCAACCGGGAGTTGAGMTTTGCCTTGACCCTCTCGATCGTCTTGAGAAGGTGTGTCAGGCCTTGCAAAGCAAAAAACTCGCACTGGAGCGGCACCAACACCGCGGCGGCCGCCACCAGCGCGTTCAGGGTCAACAGTCCCAGCGACGGYGGACAGTCGATCAGCACATAGTCGTAATTCAACACATAGTCGAAGTTCGGCGCCGCCCGGGCCAGGGCGTCGCGCAGGGCATATTCCCTGTGATCCATATCCATCAACTCGAACTCGGCGCCCGCCAAATCGACCGACGAGGGCACCACCGCCAGGCGCGGCACCATGCAAGGCACCGTCGCCGCCGCCAGGGACGCGCGACCGAGCAGCACGTGGTAGGACGTGACGGTGCGCTGGCCGCGGCCGAGGCCAAGGCCGGTGCTGGCGTTTCCCTCGGGATCGAGGTCGATGATCAGGACTTTCTTTTCGACGGCGGCGAGCGCGGTGGCGAGATTGATGACGGTGGTGGTCTTGCCGACGCCGCCCTTCTGGTTGGCGATGGCGAAAATCCGGGACTTTGGCCGGGCGCCTAGCCCGCCATCGCCATTATCGAGGACACTAGAGCTGATGTCCGTGGGATCGGTCACGGGAAATTTGCCTTAACCGGAGAACGACTCCGGAAGAATCCGAGTCGCTTGCAAACCGTTCGACGCGCATATTCCACTTTTTTGCCGCCTCGGTCAATTCCTCATCGCCCTTTTTTCCCTTCAAAAAGAGACATTCGCCTTCCCCGCCGACCAACGGCTCGGCAAAAGCGAGTAACTGGTCCAGCGGCGCCAGGCTTCTGGCGGTGACGATGTCGGCGGCGAAAGGGGTCAGCGACTCCACTCTCAAGGGTTGAATCGTTACCTCGGTGTTTGTTTCCCTGGCCACCGTCGCGAGGAACGCGCATTTGCGCCGATTGGATTCAACCAGGTGCACCACGCCTGCCCCCATGATCGCCAGAACCAGACCGGGAAAACCGCCGCCGCTGCCGATATCGACGATCACCGGCGCTCCGCCGGCGCCGCAAGGCGGAATGTAGCGGGCGAGTTGGGCGCTATCGAGCATATGGCGCCGCCAGGGATCCTCGAGGCTCCCCGTGCTGACCAGATTGATCGTGCCTTGCCATTTTTCGAGAAGGCGCAAATAAACCCGGAGCCGCTCCAATGTTTCACGTGAAACACCGGTCAGACCTTGGAACGCGTCGGCTGTGAGCTTGTCGTCCATGCCGCCGGTACTGCCCCTCCCGGCCCCGCGGATGCCGCGATTCTACGTTTCCGCCAACGCTTTATACCAAAGGTCCTTGATATTAGGCGCTCAGGCGTAGGCCGCGGCGCTTAACGAACCCGAGCAGCGCCGTCAGCGCCGCCGGGGTGATTCCGGGGATTCGCGCCGCCGCGCCGAGGGTCGCGGGCCGGGCGGCCGTCAGCTTCTCCCGCGCCTCGGCGGACAGGCCGCCGACACGCCCGTAATCGAGGTCGTCGGGCAGTGCCAACGCCTCGTCGCGGCGAAACGCGCGGATATCGGCGGCTTGGCGGTCGATATAACCGGCATAGTGGGCGTCGATCTCGAGCTGCTCACCGATTTCACGGCGAATCCCCTTCAATTCCGGCCACTTCTCCGCGAGGCGGGAAAGGGTGACGCCGGGATAGGCCAGGAGCGTAAAGGCGCTGCGGCGCACCCCGTCCTGATTGATGTTGAACCCGGCGCGCGCGAGTTCCGTCGGCGTCGCCTGCAATCGCTCCACTTGGGCCCGGGCGGCGACGAGGCGGGCCATCTTGGCGCCGAAGGCTCGCGATCGCGCCGTCCCGACCGCGCCGACGGCCTCTCCCCTGGCGGTAAGGCGTTGATCGGCGTTATCGGCGCGCAACAGCAGCCGGTATTCGGCCCTGGAGGTGAACATACGATAGGGCTCCACGATGCCGAGAGTCACCAGATCGTCTATCAACACGCCGATATACCCGTCCGCCCGGTCGAGGACGAACCCCGGCCCCGGGTTTTGCGCCCGAGCGCCCCGGTTTCCTGCCGCCAGCGCCGCGTTAATCCCCGCCATCAGGCCTTGGGCCGCCGCTTCCTCGTAGCCGGTGGTGCCGTTGATCTGCCCGGCGAGGAACAAACCCGGCACCCGGCGGGTCTCGAGGGTCGGCCTGAGTTCCCGGGGGTCGATATAGTCATATTCGATGGCATATCCGGGCCGGCGCATGACGGCGCGGCCCAGCCCCGGTATGGTCTTGATCAGCGCTTCCTGGATCTCGCGCGGGAGCGACGTCGAAATCCCGTTCGGATAGATCGTATCATCGTTAAGTCCTTCTGGCTCAAGAAAAATCTGGTGCCGCTGCCGGTCGGCAAAACGCACCACCTTGTCCTCGATAGAGGGACAATAGCGCGGGCCCTTACTCTCGATCTGGCCGCTGTAGATGGGCGCGCGGTGGAGATTTCGCCGGATGAGGTCATGAGTTGCCGGCGTCGTCGCGGTGATGTGGCAGTTTATCTGCGCCGTGGTGATGGCGCCGGTGAGATAGGAGAACGGCTCCGGCGGATCGTCGCCCGGCTGGACCTCGAGGCCCCGCCAGTCGATGGTGTTGCCATCGAGCCTGGGGGGCGTGCCGGTCTTGAGCCGCCCGAGGCCGAAACCCGCCGCTTCCAAGGTCTTGGACAGCCCGGTCGCCGGCGCCTCGCCGGCCCGGCCCGCGGGAATCTTTTCTTCGCCGATATGGATGACGCCACGCAGGAAGGTGCCGGTGGTCAGGATCGCCACCGCCGTCGCTATGACCTCGCCGCCCGCGGTCACGACCCCAGCGATTCTTCCTTGCTTATCAAGGTGTAAGTCCTCAACCGCCGCCGCCCGGAGGGTCAGGTTGGGCTGCGCGGCGAGGATTTCGCCCATGGCCATCCTGTAAAGCGACCTGTCCGCCTGGGCGCGGGGGCCGCGCACCGCCGGCCCCTTGGCGCGGTTGAGCACCCGGAACTGAATGCCGGCACGGTCGATCGCCCGCCCCATGACACCGTCCAGGGCGTCGATTTCGCGCACCAGATGGCCCTTTCCGAGGCCGCCGATGGCTGGATTGCAAGACATTTCGCCGATGGTTTCGAGCTTGTGGGTGAGCAGCAGGGTGCGCGCGCCCATGCGCGCCGCGGCCGCGGCCGCCTCGGTGCCGGCGTGCCCCCCACCGATGACGATGACGTCGTAGTACGACATAGCCGGGAATGTAGTGATCGCCCCAGGCGAAGTCAAAGAGCCAGTGGCCGAAAACCGCTGTTTTACAGGCCCYAGAGCATTTGTCCTGTCCAAAATTCCGTGGCCACGGCCTGCAACCTGGTCGTCGGCCTCGACTTCCCCGGTCGGGCACGCCAAAATCATCGGCTCCGGTGCCCTAAGTATAGCCGGGTGGTGGCGATGGCATCGCCCGAGGCCCGGGGCACCGCTTCCTGGAGCTCCGCCGTCATCGCCCGCAGGCCAAAATTCACCGCCGGGCCGAAAATCCAGCGGTCCCAGGCCCGATTGCCATCACTTACGGCCGGGAATCCAGACCGGCGCCCGTCCCCGCAGGCGTATTACGATATCGTCACGATCGCCGGGCCCTTGGCGGTGTTGTGGGGCGACATGGGGTCAATGAGGCGAGGCCGTGCTTAAAAGCGGGGCTTAAAAGCGCGTTTCACGTGAAACATGCCGTTATCTTCATTGTATTTCATTGATTGCCCACTGTTTCTTCACTTCCCGATACAGAAATCGCGGAAAATGACATCGAGAATGTCATCCACCTCTACCCGGCCGGTTATCCGCCCCAGCGCCCGGGCGGCGAGGCGCAAATCCTCGGCCGCCAAGGCCTCCTCCGAGGCGCCGGCGAAACGGGTCAGCGCGTCGACGCTCTGCTCGAGGGCATCGCGGTGCCGGGCTCGGGTCAAAGCCGGTGACCCGGCCAGGTCGATCCTATGCGAAACCATTGATTCCACACACTTAAGAAGCTCTGCCATGCCGGCCCCCGTTTTCGCGGAGGCGATCACCACCGGCCGCCCGCCGACGCGTTCCTTGGCACCGGGACCTTGGCCCGGACCGAGAAGATCCGCCTTGTTGAGGATGGGCACGGTGTCATCGCCGACCAGGCCTAGGGTTTTGGCGTCGAGCTCGGGCCATAGGGTGATGTCAAACAGCGCTAGYCTGATATCGGCTTCCGCCGCCCGCGCCTCGGCGCGGCGGATGCCCTCGCGTTCAACCCCATCCGCGGCMTCGCGCAAGCCCGCGGTGTCGGCGACGATCACCGGGAATCCCCCGAGATCGAGATGGACCTCGACCACGTCCCGGGTGGTGCCCGCGGTCTCGGCGACGATGGCCGCGTCGCGCCGGGCGAGGGCGTTCAACAAACTSGATTTGCCGACATTGGGGGCGCCGATGATGGCGATRTAGATGCCATCACGCAAGCGTTCACCACGCCGRTTGTCATCAAGGTGTTGTGATATTTCCTCCTCTAGCCCCAACATCTTGTGTTTTAYCCTCTGTGACAAGTCGGCCGGTAATTCTTCATCCGTGAAATCTATTACGGCTTCGTAATGAGCCAGGGCCTCGATCAGGCGTGCCCGCCAGCCCTCGTAGATGGCGCCGAGCTCGCCCTCGAGTTGACGCCGCGCCTGRCGGCGCTGGGCCTCGGTTTCGGCGTTGACGAGATCGGCGAGCCCTTCGGCCGCGGTGAGCTCGAACTTGCCGTTCTCAAACGCSCGGCGGGTAAATTCCCCCGGCTCCGCCAGACGCAGCCCCTCCAGGCCCCGGAGAGCGTCSGTGACCGCCGCCTCGACCGCGCGCCCACCATGGAGGTGGAGCTCGGCCACATCCTCGCCRGTGAAGCTCTTGGGCGCGGGAAACCAYAAGCCCAGCCCGTCATCGAGGACCTCGCCGGTGGCGGGAGAGCACAGGCGCACCCGAACGGCGCGACGCGCCGGCGGCAGGGCGCGACGGGTGAGATCGACGAACGCCCTCGCGGCCCCGGGCCCGGAGACGCGGAACACGGCGACACCGGCCCGACCGGCGGCACTCGCCAAGGCAAAGATGGTCTCTTCCCTCAAGCCGTCTCCCCCATGCCCAAAGCCGATGCAACATCGGTTGCGCTTGCGCTTCCAGGGCCCTGGCCGCCGTCATTCGTACAGCAACGGCGCCAATCTCCGCCCCCGGCGGTCGGCAAAGGATGCGGCCATATCATGCGCCACGATCTTCACCGGCCAGACGGATGAAATATAACCTCGGACGAACAAAAAGCGGCACTTTCCGGCGCGCCTCGCCGGCCACGGCGCGGCCCTGGATGGCGCCTGTCATTAACCCGAAGTGATTTGGGGTTGTTTGACGACACTTTGCCGCCAAACTATGGCTCAATCTACGTCAAGGAAATGGCGTTAGCAACGACGCYTGTCCCGAGAGCGGTTCTTGGTAGATAGGAATCAATTTGATGGGTGCAAATCGGCTCATTCGGCYAGGCGCGGCGCGCGGCGCGATGCTTGAGCATCGGGCAAGCGCCGCAACGCCGCCGAGGGGCCGATTTGCCSCWCCKKMGGCCGGGTTCTTTTGYGCCCTGGCGTCGTTGCGAWAYGCTTGTGATGCGCYAGCATCACCGCGCWTTYSGCGCCTAGCCMGGGCGCAAAATMATCCYGGTCAAATGGTTCCTATYTACCAAGAACCGCTCTAGCTTTCGGAGTCCAGTTTAAGCCATGACCGAGAACACGCTCTCAGCGGAAACCAGCCCTTACCTCCTGCAGCACAAGGGCAACCCCGTCCACTGGCAGCCGTGGGGGCCGGGCGCGCTCGAGCTCGCCAAGCGGACCGAGAAACCGATCATGCTTTCGGTCGGCTACGCCGCCTGTCACTGGTGTCATGTCATGGCCCATGAAAGTTTCGAGGATGCCGAAACCGCGGCGCTGATGAACGAGCTCTTCGTCAACATCAAGGTCGATCGCGAGGAGCGTCCCGACATCGACACCATCTACCAGTCCGCCCTGGCGCTTCTCGGTCAACGTGGCGGCTGGCCGCTGACCATGTTCCTGACGCCCGACGGCAAACCGTTCTGGGGCGGCACCTACTTTCCGCCCGTCGGCCGCTACGGCCAACCCGGCTTCAAGGACATCTTGCGCCGCGTCGCCGAGCTCTACAAGCAAGAGCCGGCAAAGATATCGGCCAACGTCACGGCCCTTGGCGAGGCCCTTGCCAAGCTCTCCCAAGCCACCAGCGGCGGTGCGATCACGCTTGCGGTCACCGACCATATCGCCGAGCGGATGCTCCAGGACTTCGACCCCATCAACGGCGGCATCGGCGGCGCGCCGAAGTTTCCCCATGTCCCGGTTTACAAGCTCATCTGGCGCGCCTATCAGCGCACCGGCAACGAGGCTTTCCGCGACGCCGTGGTGTTGAGCCTCGACAAGATGTGCCAGGGCGGCATCTACGATCATCTCGGCGGCGGCTTCGCCCGCTACGCCACCGACGCCGCCTGGCTGGTGCCCCATTTCGAAAAGATGCTCTACGACAACGCCCAGATGATCGACATCCTCACCCTGGTCTATCCCGAGGCCAAGAGCCCGCTTTATGCCATGCGCGTCGCCGAGACGGTGTCCTGGGTGCTGGGGGAGATGGTGGCCGAGGGCGGCGGCTTCGCCAGCACCCTCGATGCCGACAGCGAAGGCGAGGAAGGCAAGTACTACGTCTGGTCGGCGGCGGAGACCGACGATCTGCTGGGGCCCGACGCCGGTCGGTTCAAGGACGCCTACGACGTCACGCCCGAAGGCAACTGGGAAGGAAAATCCATCCTCAACCGAACCAAGCGGCCCGAGCTTGGCGATCACGGTCACGAAGCGGCGCTCACCGCGGCCCGCGCGATCCTCCTCAAGGCGCGCCAATCGCGGGTCCGCCCCGGTTGGGACGACAAGGTCCTCGCCGATTGGAACGGGCTGATGATCGCCGCGCTTGCCAATGCCGGTGCGGTGTTCGCCAAGCCCGCATGGGTCGATGCCGCGAGACGCGCGTTCGGTTTCGTCGCCGCAAATATGGTGAAGGACGGGCGCCTGCACCACAGCCATCGCTCCGGGCTCCTCAAACACTCCGCGACACTCGAGGATTATGCCGATATGTGCCGGGCCGCGCTGGCGCTGTTCGAAGTCACCGGCGATGATGGCTATCTGACCCGGGCGGAAGGCTGGGCCGCCGACGTCGAACGATACTATCTCGATGAGAACGGCGGTTACTTCTATACCGCCGCCGATGCCCAGGATCTGATCACCCGCACCAAGACCGCGGCCGATAACGCTACGCCGTCGGGCAACGGGGTGATGGCGGGCGTATTGGCGCGGCTCTATTTTCTCACCGGCAAGGAGGCTTATCTCAGCGCTGCCGAGGCCGTGATCGCCGCCTTTGCCGGCGAGCTCGAGCGCAATTTCGTGCCGCTCACGACCTTGATCAACAATAACGAGTTSCTGCAGAGCGCCGTCCAGATCGTCATCCTCGGCGAGCGCGACGATGCCGGCGTCCAGTCCTTGCTGGCGGCSGTCAACGGCGTTTCGCTTGCCAACCGYRTGGTGTTGGTGTTMCCTCCCGATAAGCCCCTGGCCGAGRCSCACCCCGCCTTYGGCAAGGMACAAGTGGGCGGCAAGGCCACGGCCTACGTCTGTGTCGGCACCGTYTGCTCCCTACCGGTGAGTACGCCGGATGCGCTYGAGAACGTCCTCGGGAACACCRGAAARCGRACCCCATGAGCCCACCMTCCCTTGCCCGACTGACCGTACAAAGCCCGGTAGGGCCSTTGACCCTGACCGAGCGCGACGGCCACATCGCCGCGCTCCATTGGGGCGATGATCRTTGCGATGACGAAACGRAACTGCTTTGCCGTGCCCGGCGCCAACTCGACGCCTATTTCRATGGCGYGCTGCGGAAGTTCGACCTACCGCTGGCGCCCGATGGCAGCGATTATCAACGCCGCGTCTGGCGCMAACTCGCCGATATYCCCTATGGCGAGACCCTGAGCTACGGCGCCYTCGCCAAGACCATGTCGACCGGCGCCCGCGCCRTCGGCACGGCCTGCGCCAGCAATCCCTTGCCGATCATCCTGCCCTGCCACCGGGTGGTCGGYGGCGACGGGGCGCTGACCGGATACTCGGGCGGCGACGGCCTGGCGACCAAACGCTATTTTTTGCGAATGGAAAGCGCCTCCGCCGCCTGATCCCCCSAACCGGCGTCTCTGGTCYCACTCGCTCGGCATCGCCGCCCATCCCATCCGTAATCCATGTGCGGAATGGCRCCGGCGGCGATAGGCGRTTTCRCGCCGGCGCCGGTMAATTCTACAATATCTCTACAAAATCCCWACATTTGACTGACTTTTGGTGTCGGGTTRTGTTAACTTGTCGGTTGCGGGGTGGATATCATGGTTCTTCGGGACGAAATGCTGCGCGAGGACGCGCTCGAGGCCATCACCGATAAGCGGCGCGGCCTTGAAAAGCAACACGGGGAGGTCCGCGCGTTCATCCAGAACGAGATGAAACGGCTGCGTTCCATCGAGCGCGAGCTCGAGGACTGCGATGCCGCGAGCCGGGTCTTCGGCCARCATGAAGCCGCCGAGGACACCGACGAAGTCACCGCCGCCGGCCAGCCTGAAATCACGTCACCACGGGAACTTGGCGGCGCTCTTTCGCCTTTGACCCAAACCGTCCCCTCCTTGAAACCCAGCTTCAAGGAGGCCGCCATCGAATTCCTACAAAAGRTCTACCCGCGCGGCCTGAAGGCGACCCATATCCGGGCCCTGGYCCAATCCCAYTACGGCATCACGGCCCACGARAAGACGGCCGGCATGACACTCTATCGGCTGAAGAAGGAAGGGCTGGTTCGGCGCAACGGCTTTTACTGGTATTYCATGGCGCCGGAACGTCACCACRCCGAGGACATCGATGCCCGCGCGCCGGCGGCGCCTGACTCCTAGCGCTTAATCATCGCACCTCTTCCCGTACCGCTTCCAAAWTTGTCCGGTTCCCACATTACGGCCCAGGCCTTTCGCCGCGCCACGGCCCAGCGCGCCGYCGCCCATCCTTGGCCGTGACAAAGCCCAACCCCGGAGCTATGCTTTCGCCGACAACGAACCCATCCATGGCCAAATAAGAACTGACATCGGGGAGAGTCATGACCGACATCGATATCTCYGCACCGGACGGCGGCACTTTCACCGGCTACTTGGCGACGCCCGCCTCGACYCCGGCGCCGGGCATCGTCCTCATCCAGGAAATTTTCGGCGTCAAYGTCGTCATGCGCACKATCGCCGACTCATTCGCCGCCGAAGGCTTCACYGTGCTCTGTCCCGACCTGTTCTGGCGCCAGGAGCCCGGCATCCAGATCACCGACCAGTCGGACGAGGAATGGGCGCGGGCTTTCGAACTYTACCAGGGGTTCGACTCGGCCGCCGGMATCGGCGATCTCGGCGCCACGCTGGAACACCTGCGCGGCCTCGACAGTTGCACCGGCAAGGTCGGCTGTATCGGCTATTGCCTCGGCGGCACCCTCGCCTATCTGATGGCGGCGAACACCAGCGTTGACTGCGCCGTCGGCTATTACGGCATCGGCATCGAAGGCCTTTTGGACCAATCCGCCAACATCTCCAAGCCRCTGATGCTGCAYATCGCCGAAAAWGACGAATTCGCGCCCAAGGAAGCCNAGGAYRCGRTCAAGGAACACTTCGCCGGCAMCGASCKGGTGACGATCCACAGYTACCCCGGCATGGATCACGCCTTCGCSCGTGTCGGCGGCCAGCCCTACRACGCCGAAGCGGCCGCGCTCGCCAACGGGCGCACGCTCGAGCACCTGCAKGGCGGGYTGRGCTGATGCTTGCGTCC
>LKGT01007325.1_pt1 | contig 13626 bp, 17 predicted proteins | sample 503861 | NCBI WGS metagenome assembly LKGT01 (sample SAMN04113194, study PRJNA297058) | marine sediment metagenome | biome: marine benthic biome; feature: marine benthic feature; material: marine sediment; isolation source: sediment sample collected at the water-sediment interface from the South......
GCAGGCGAAACTCCTTCTTTTCTAGCTTGATCGTCTAACTCTTGATGGAGTTTATCATTAAATCCTCTTACGTAGAGTACCTTTGACATGATAGATCATAGAACACAGTATTATATAAATTGCTTGCACGCTTGCAATTAGGGCAAACTGTTATATATCGCTTTCATGCTTGCAATATTGATTAAAAMATGAAGGCAATAACCATAAAAACACTCGAWAYCAAAACTCAYCCAGAAACTAAGAAACTCTTCTGGTTTGTCTTTGTAGCYACCAGRGGTGGAATGAACMGAATAAAAATTATTTCRCATCTTAGAAACATRCCATCTAAYACACATCAACTTGCTAATAGTTTAGGATTAGATTACAAGTTAGTCCAACATCACATGAARAATCTTGAACAAAATAATCTTGTGACCAAAGTTGGAAGCAACTACGGCGCWACATWTTTTCCATCAGTATTATTYGAAGATGGTGAAGCTRTCTTTGATGAAATTATAGCTAAATTGAATAAAGTGARTRATWAACACAATTGAGGAAAAYACAATGAAAATAGGATTTAGTCTTCCACATATGGGARRWATTGCWACTCCAGAAAACATTGCATATGCAGCACGCTTTGGCGAATCAGAAGGCTTTGATTCGTTATGGGTTATTGACAGAATACTTTGGCCAGCAGAACCCCAGACACCATATCCMCCATCTCCTGATGGAAGCTGGCCTGAAATCTATCAAAACGTAATCGATCCTATCTCGACATTAACCTATGTTGCAGGACTAACAAGCAGAATAAAGCTTGCAACTGGAATCGTTGACATGATGTATCAGAATCCATTGATACTAGCAAATAGATTTKCAGCRCTTGACAATCTTTCAAAAGGAAGATTGTTACTTGGRTTAGGAYTAGGYCAYTCWAAAGAYGAGTTTGATGCAGYWGGTGTTCCATTTRAGAATCGTGGAGAACGAGCTGATGARTTCTTACAAGTTCTAAACAARGTTTGGTATGATGATRTAGTACAACAYGACGGAAAATATTACAAAATTCCAAAATCAATCATTGGTCCAAAACCTTACCAGGAAAAAATTCCAATTTACTTRGCAGGTTTYTCRCCAAAARCATTAGCCAGAATWATTAATWCWAATGCAAAYGGTTGGGTTGGRATTCCWCAACTARACTATGATGGYTTYAAAMRAGGACAAGAACAACTAAGAAAATTAGCCTCAGAAAAGGGAAGAGACCCAAACAGCGTAGAATTTCCAGTACTAGTGTTTCCAGAAGTYTCACAAACAGATCTTGGAAGYGATAGATTACCAATGAATGGAAGCATACAACARATTGCACAAGACATTCAYGAWYTRGAAAAACTTGGAGTAAACCACATCAATCTAGTGTTTGACTTTGGAACYATAGCAAATGATTTGGATAAAAGATTATCATATRCAAAACAGATTCGAGAYGCAATARTGCCWCCAYTRTTAACGAGGTAAAAAAAATGAACGTTTYAGAAAAAAYAACAATYAATTCACCRGCAGAAAATGTYTGGAAAACACTTTCAGCACTTGATGGTGTTGAAAAATATCTTCCWRTARTAAAAAGCTCAAAAATTCAAGGAAGTGGCTCTGGTGCACAACGAACYTGTSAGGTACAGTTTGGAGAASAAAARGGAACACTAGTTGAGAAAATAGAAAAAGTTGATGATCAAAACAAGTTAGTTCAAATTTCAATGGAAAAGGCACCTGCTCCTTTTGAGGGACTTAGGATTAGCATGCAAGTAAAACCAATTGATGACAACACTTCAGAATTTTCTGTGTGGTCTGAGGTTTCAGATAAACAATCAGAACCAATACAACAAATTTTCCAGATGATGGCTCAGGGTCTTAAACAATTACACGAAACGAAAAATTAATTTGGATTTAATTTGGTAAAACTGCTTTAAACATTAGTTGGTTGAGATGAATATGCAACAAATAGAAAAACAATACGATGAATTTGTAACCAAGTTCGGAAAGAGTCTTGGTAAAGTAGATGTATCTCTAGCCCTTAAAATAATGAGTCTTAAAGGGAAATTTCCAGGGACAGACCCAAAAGTAGAGCTACGAGTATGTTAYCGCCAAGGTACAAATCTTGAAAGAAAGCAAGTAGAACTTGACAATTACTTTGCTTGTCTCTCAACTGCATATGTYAAAAAACAGAGTGGAATGCCTGATTGTGAAGATACACTTAGGGTAGAATGTCTCACTGATCTGAATACAGTTTACAAAATATCGCAAGATCCTGATGTAATTTCTATACATGGAACAGCRTCATTAGGTTCCTACTAGAAATTAATATCAATTTTTTTTATCTAGAAATTTCTGATCTYAATATATCATAAGCCYTTGATGCATCCTTACTATTCAAAGTAATRATCATCTTRTCYTTTGAAAAATATGCATCATCCCATTCAATTCCATTTGTATGCAACAMATCTGCAACATAGCTACCAACATCYGATCTGTTTTGTCCAGAAGGAATTCCAATGGAAATTCTKGTCAAWCCWGTACTAAACTGACTATGCGCATTTGGCAATGATTCTAAGAGTTTTCTTACATCAGCTAAATCCTCTGTTAAGAATCTAAACGAATCAGCTACTCTRAAAAACTCGTAATCAGGATCAATCTTTGAGAATTGATCAAAGAATGAAGAAGCTTCTGAAATTCTAAAACCATCTCGAGGAATTCTAACATCCATAATTCCATCTGTAACAGAAAGACGAGCATYTTTTAGAACAGACTCRTCTGAAAYATYCTCTTTTTGYTCAAATGAATCAGAATARCGCTTTATCGCAACCACTATGGTATTGAGATTTAYAGAATTTCCAAGCACCTTTTCTACTTCKGCYTGGATTTTGACAGCCAAGGCTGTATAGTTGATYAAATCCATCTTCATACAGTCATRGATTGAGCGATTCCTGGTAATGATTTCACGCACAACCTCAGGAAGGGACATGCCTACCAGCCTCATAATAAAATATTATATATTGTCACGTATAAGAGCATTGTGTAATTAGCCTTACATTCACCCATAATCCTTATATAATGTCATATACATTACATATTATAGGTGTTTATGACAAATGTTCTTTGATGACGAATTTGATAATCTCTTCAATAGAATGTCTAGATCCTTCATTAATCTAGATGACCTGTTTGAAGAGGTAAAATCAGCAGGAACTGCTTCTGGACCATTTTATTACGGTTGTACGATGACCGTTGGACCTGACGGAAAGCCTGTAGTAASAGAATRCGGAAATSTAAAACCAGGATTACTTYCAACATCAGACACTAGAGAACCTCTAGTTGAYACAATTGTTGATGAAAARGARAAGSTTGTAAAACTGRTTGCAGAGATGCCTGGAGTAGAAAAGAAGGACGTCAAAATTGTAGTTGATGAAAAAATTGTAAACATTGACGCRGAACATGGTGATAAAAAATATCACGTAAAGGTTCCAATCAAAYACAAAGTTGATGAAAATTCTGTAAAGGCATCATACAAAARCGGTATTCTTGAAATAATCTTCAAGCAACTGCCTGAAGAAAAACCAAAAGGAAAAACAGTGGAGGTCGAATAGACTCCATCTNTTTTTATGGTGAWATGAATGARYGAATTWGAATTRAAAATTGAGGGAATRAAGRYAAAGGGTAAATGATATGAAAGAAAAGTGCAGAGTACTAGACAGRCAACATTTTGAAATTAGAAGAATTGATGCYAATCAYGTGAAATGTTTTACTTGTAATAAGATTTGGAACAACCAAGAATTTGAAGATGATTATRGTGAWATGAATGAGCGAATTAGAATTAAAAATTGAGGAAATTCCWCARCAACATGTTGGAAAYGGAMGAGCAATAATTGATCCTAAAATTATTGAAGATACTAAATGGAGTACTGGACAAATTTTAGAATTAACTTATAACAAAAAAACTCATGTAAAACTTTGGCCAGGAKCTMCTGARGASTATGGYTCYGGTATTGTAAAAATTGATGGAATTACACGACAAAACATYGGAGCAGGTATTGGTGATAAAATAAAAATCAAAGCTGTTGAAGCTAGTTCTGCWGAACAAATTRTTCTATCTCCAACAGAAAAGATTCAAGCTGAAGGATTACAGGAATACATGAGACAAAAYTTTTTGAATCATATCTTTACAACYGGTGATACCATAAYTCTTGGTACACAAATGGGTGGAAAGATTCAGTTCATTGTAACTAGTACAAAACCTGCAAAACCTGTAATTGTAACTGAACAAACAACTTTCAAGCTTGGTTCAATGRCAAAAGCARTTGATTCRTCTTATCCAAGAATTACTTATGATGATCTAGGCGGATTAAGAAAAGAAGTTCAAAAGATTCGTGAAATGGTAGAATTACCYATGAGACATCCTGAATTATTCGAGAAAATAGGCGTCGAAGCACCAAAAGGTGTGCTTTTGTATGGTAYTCCTGGCACGGGAAAAACCCTTCTTGCAAAGGCAGTTGCTGGAGAAACTAATGCTCACTTTACTTCACTAAGCGGTCCTGAAATTATGGGAAAATACTATGGTGAATCAGAACAACGACTCAGAGAAATTTTCAAACAAGCTGAAGAAAACGCACCAAGCATAATCTTTATTGATGAAATTGATTCAATTGCACCAAAAAGAGAAGAAGTAACAGGTGAAGTAGAAAAAAGAATTGTTTCACAGCTTTTAGCATTAATGGATGGAATGAAAAGTCGTGGCAAAGTTGTTGTAATTGCTGCAACAAACAGACCAGATTCTATTGATCCAGCTTTAAGACGACCAGGAAGATTTGACAGAGAAATAGAGATTGGAATTCCAGATGAGCAAGGACGAAATGAAATTCTAAACATCCATACCCGTGGAATGCCAATTGAAGAAAAAGTTGATCTCAAACAAATTTCAAGGATAACTCACGGCTTTGTTGGGGCTGATTTAGAATATCTAGCAAAAGAGGCTGCAATGAGATCACTCAGACGAGTAATGCCAGAAATTGATCTTGATCAAGAAAAAATTTCTTCTGAAGTTTTACAAAAGATCAAAGTAACTAGTGAAGACTTTAGAGATGCACTAAAAGAGGTTAGACCATCTGCATTAAGAGAAGTTCTAGTTCAAGTACCAAATGTAACTTGGGATGATGTTGGTGGATTAGATTCACTAAAAGAAGAATTGCGTGAAGCAATTGAATGGCCACTAAAGCACAAAGAAGCAATTGAATACGTAAACGTAGAAACCCCAAAGGGAATTTTACTATATGGTGATCCAGGAACTGGAAAGACTTTGATTGCAAAGGCTGTTGCAAAGATGACCGAATCAAACTTTATCAACGTTAAAGGACCAGAACTTCTTTCAAAGTGGGTTGGCGAATCAGAAAAAGGAATCAGAGAAATATTCAGAAAGGCAAGACAGGCTGCACCATGCATAATCTTCTTTGATGAGATTGATGCACTTGTACCAAGGCGTACAGGCGGAAGTTTGGGCTCCCACGTTACAGAAAGTGTAGTATCTCAAATTCTAACCGAGATTGATGGCCTTGAAGAGTTACACAATGTGTTAATCATTGGTGCAACAAACAGACTAGACATTGTTGATGAAGCATTACTAAGACCTGGAAGATTTGATAGAATTATCAAGGTTCCAATGCCAGACGTAAAAGCTCGTGAAAACATCTTCAAGATTCACACAAAGAAAAAACCAATTGCAAAAGATGTTGACTTTGCAAAACTAGTAGAGCTCACTAAAGGCTTCAGTGGTGCAGAAATTGCTGCAATAGCAAACAGAGCAGCCATAACAGCACTAAAGCGATATGTTAGTGGCAAGTTAAAAAACGTCAAAGAAATTGAGATTTCACAGCAGGATCTTGTAGATTCCATAAAAAAGGTCAGACCTGTTCATATTAGAACAGAAGAACCCTTAACTCAGACAATTAAGTAGGAGATATCAAAGGAGGACATGAAATGAAACTCTATCTTGACTTTACCCCTTGTACTGAATGCAAGACCATGATGAGTGAGCTTAGCGATCCAAAAATGCTTCTAGCTGATGATGAAACAAGAGCAGATGAATCTGCAAAGTTTCTCAGACATTTAACTTATAATCACACCGAAGTGGTTCAGGCTGTAATGAAAGATTTACCAAAGCAAATAAGAGATCAAGAATTTGATTTCTTCAAATAATTTTTTATTTACAATAACTATTTTCTATAACACTAGTATGAAGAGTCTCTTAACTTTACTATTGTTTTCAATTTTATTTACTGGAGTTTTTGCAAACCAAACCTTTGCTCAAGAAACAGAACAATTACCTGCTCCACCTCCCATACCGCAACCAATTCCTGAACCAGAACCAATTCCACAACCAAAACCAGAACCAATTAGGGAACCATTTCCGGGACTAACAGATGAAGAAAAACTTGAACAATTAACTGAAGAAAATAAAAAACTCAAGGCAGAAAAGGCTCAACTAGGATCACAAATCGATGAATTAAAAATTGACAAAGGCTTCCTACAAAACCAAATTAATGAGCTAAACAAGAAACTAAATGACTTGAATGCTGTTGTTTTAGAGCAAATCAAAGTCATTATGAGCCTTGTAACCCAACTAAAAGATACTGTGTTTGAAAAAATTTTTTCGCCTTTTAATTCAGCTTAGATACTGTCTGCTAGGTTTGTAAGGCCAAGCGTTTTCTTGATTAGAGCAGCCCTTGTTCTGATTGTGACATCGCTTACACCAGCTGTTTTTGCAAATTTCTTCTGACTAATCTTTTCACCATTAATTATACATGCAAGATAAAGTGAAGCTGCTGCAAGTGCAACTGGATGTTTTCCTGATGTAATTTTTTCATCCTCTGATCTTTTAAAAATAGATAGAGCATCACGCTTTGTTTTTTCTCTGAGATTCAGATTGTTTGAAATTTTTACAATAAATGATGCTGTATTGTATTGATCTAGTTTTAGATCGAATTTCAGAATTAAAGTTCTCAGATCACGTGATAGGATTCTTCTCTCTATATTTCCTACCCCGGCAATATCATCAAGTGTTCTTGGAGTATTAGTTTCTCTACATGCTGCATAAAGAGCCGCTGCAACTAGAGAAGCCATAGTTCTTCCTCTAGTGAGTTTTGCACTAGCTGCTTTCCTATAGATATACGCTGCTTCTTCAACTACATTATCTGGAATTGCAAGTTTTGTTTTCATTCCGTTAAGTAAAGTGAATGCCTTACTTAGTGCAGATGTAGTTCTTGATTTACTACGTTTATCCCATTGTCTTAGTCTTCCAAAAGCGAGTTTTGTTTTACCAGATAATGGACGACCAGATGAATCAACGTTGTTTCCAATAACTGTAGATAGTCCTTTGTCGTGCATTGTTAGTGATATTGGAGGACCAGTTCTTGCTTGAGACATGAACTCTTCTTGCGTAAATCCTTGATTTTCATGCGATAAATCAGCTATGTTTTGCACTAGGACAAGACCGCAACCCCCGCAGAGCATTTCACCTCTTTCTGCATCTGTAATGACGGGGTAGGTTTTGCAAGTATCTAATTGACACTTGACATCATAATCTCTAGAATAATTCTGTACCACTGTTACATACTATACGTTATAGGCAAATAAAAGGGAGATCAAACAGGCAAAATTTTCGATACAAATTAGTTTGTTTCGCAAAAAATGTTGCGTAAAAACTATGCTTTAGTTATTGATTCTCTTGTATGTCCTTTATTGATGACCATTTGAATTACAAACTCTGTAGAATAGTTAATTCCATGCTCAGCCTCAAAGTGAGAACGTAACCGTTCAATTAATTTAGTGTCACATTCTTCTTCAACAGCATACTCACATTCAAAACCATACTCTTTGCATTCAAGCTTTATCATCATAGTTAGCTTGGACAAACTATCGATATAAAAACCATTTTCTAAAAATCGATCTACGAACCAAGTAACTCATGTAATGTCAAAAAAGAATAATAGAATTATCTAAAATAATCCATTTTTCATACTGTATTATTTTGCATTCACTATTCTAATCGTTTGTAAATAACTTTGAATTCTCCTGCAAGATAAAATGCTATGTTCAAGAGGTGTGTCATTTGGTTCATAGTCGTCTTATTTTTTGAACACTGACGCAATATTGTCAAAGCTTTCATTGCAGAAATTATCTCCGTTTCTTTATCGCCGGACCAACATTTGAAAGCCTCAGATACATCAAAACAAAAGTTGAGAAGATACTCTTCCCAATTTTTAATTGAGGTTATAGGTTTCGAGCCAGTTGGGAAAACACTTGCACCTAACTCACGAAACTCGTTTCTTCTATCGATCAAAAGCATTTCTAAGGCTTCTTTCATTCTCTTCTCTTCAAACCTATGAGCTAATAGTAAACTCATATCCCAACATAATATTACGTGCATCTCAATGATAAAGATTTAGTAAAATTTGCAAGAAATATCAAAAAAAGCTAATTTCTGTAACATTTAATAATTTTTTTAACTTCCTGGTCGGAAACTTGATCAAATTCTTTGTAGAATTGTCCTACTGCAGAAAACTCGAACGGAATTTCTAATGCTATAATCTCTGAAACCTTTCTTTCAATATCTGCGTGAGTACTAACTGGAATAACAGGTATTGCTAACAAAATTTTTTCCACATTTTGCTTGTTTAGCCAATTTAAAATTGCAAAGACCGTTGAACCCGTTGCTATTCCATCATCAACTAAGATTATGGTTTTTTCTTTAAGATTATAATCAGCGGTTCCTCTATATTCTTCTAATCTTCTTTTGACTTCGATTTTTTTCCTGTCCAGCTCCTCATCAAAATTTGGATAGTTAGTAAACTTGTTCCAATATTCACCTTCGTAAATTGTTCCGTCGTATGTTATTGCTCCTATTGCGTATTCTGGATTTTCAGGTGGTGTAATTTTTTTTGAAATTACAATATCCAATTTACAATTTAGTACTTTAGCAACTTCATGTCCTACAATTATACCGCCACGAGGAATTGCTAAAACTATTGGTTCTTTAATATCTAAAGTAGAAAGCCTTTTTCCTAATAATTTACCAGCCTCAATTCTATCCTTTATCATTTTCTAAAAATTAACTCTGGAAATTTTAATTCATTTCTTTTACTGTCATTAAGTATTTGAAACATTTGTAAGGTATATACGCAAATATGTTACTTAACAGATCAGCATCATACTGTGTGATTAAGAAAAATGGTAGAAAATAATTACGAAATATTAGATGTGCATGAAGGCGCCACAAAAAAAGAAATTCGCGATGCATTTCGAAAATTAGCTCTTGAACATCATTCAGATAGAGGAGGAGACATTGAACTATTTAAAAAAATTAAACAGGCTTATGATGATCTAAAGCTTGGTAAAAAATATCCAGATTCTCCTGAAGAAAGAAGAAGAAAATCCAAAGTTTACACTTTTGATGAAGAGGAAGAAATTATAAGAAACAAAATTCTTGCAGAAGACCTTTCAAAAGACATGAAAGTTGCTGAAGAATGGGCAAGTGCATTAAACAGAGCTAACGCGACAGGAATCAGATTTTTTGGTTCAAAAACACTTGGTGAATTAGAATTTGAAAGAAAGGCAAATGGAGCACTCTCAATAAAAGGAAACTACAAGGCTGGAGGTCTCAAGTATGATGGACCAATAATAATGCAAGGTAATATCACTAGCCCCTCTTGGAATAAAGATTACAAAACTGATATTAAAATTACAAAAGGCGATTTTAAACTTGTAAATCCTCTAGAAAATAAATATAAAATTGAAAATGGTGCAAAGATTACTTCAGATCATGGTGACGTAATTGTTGGTAATGTGTTTGGAAAAAAAGATCAAGTCCAGGATCCAACAGGTAAGGTCGGCTTATACACAATCAAAGAACACAGAACTCATCTAATTGCCCCAAATGGAAAAATCGTTGTAGAAAATGCTGCAAACACTGTCTCTTTGGAAAGTGATTCTTTGATAATTCTCAATATGGAAGATGATGTAAAGATAAAGGCTAGAGAAATTCTGATCTATGGTCATAAATTAACTTATGATGTTAAAATTGAATTAAGAGARGGCGGCTTTATCAGATTCTTTGAAGACTTTTCTRTTCAAGGATTAAGTGATGATGCAATTATAAAATTAGAAAATGGAAAAACAATTCGACTTCGAGAATTAAAAATCAAAAARATTAAGAGTTTACCACCAGAGTTTGTCAACAGTAAGAATAATTTCTCAAAAAATGATACGATAGTAGGCAATGGGTTCACGATAACCTATGAATTATTAGAYAATTTTGGTAAAAAATCTGGCAAYGCAAAGAAGATTGGTTGGACGTCAAAATTAGGCAGCTTTAGAAAATCTTGACTAAATGGAAAACCACTTTTAAAATATYGTMACGKAAAATMAACACCAATCTAGCATCATAATCTTACTATKATTACCYAATGYYYAGAAATTTTAGGATTGCTTAGTTTCYGTTAATAAATTCATTATACCCTCAGTTGTTACTATTCCAACYACTTTTCCATCTTTACTAGGATCAATAACAGGTATAATATCAAAGGGATGRGAATTCATTTTCTGAATTACTGTRAAGAGATAGTCTTSAGGCAAGACTGTATGGAAYTTTTTGTACATWACATCCGCAATCGTTGTAATATCACGAGTTTTTTTATGGAATTTATCAATTTCACGTTTTGAAACTATTCCTACAAGTTTATTTTGTTCATCAAACACTAGAAATGGTTTTTTGTTAATATCATTATTTTCAAGAAACTCTTTAATGGTAATCTCTGGYGTTGTCTTTAARAATTCTGTATTAATTACCGCCATAGCAGRAACATCTGATACAACTCTTCTGAAAWATACTGGAATCAGTCCAAGCTCTGWTGTGCCTACTTTGACATGTATAATTTTCTTTAACTTACGTTGAAGCTCAACGCTTGATATTATCATAGTCATAAGAGTYCCAAAAACCAAAAGCGAAAATAGATCATCATCTAATATTTCYACTTGYAGTAAAGATARCATCAAGGCCAAATCAACTGCTCCTTTTGMCATGACACCATATGCTACAGTTGTAGCAGGTCGCATCTTGGCTATYCGTACYGCAAGATAGGAGCTGAAAAATTTTACACCTATTATGATTCCAAGAAATCCACCGATAAYCCACMATTCCAGATTAAGAAAAGCAGTACTAAAGTGAAGGCCGATACCTGCAAAAAATATTGGAATAAAAAYTCCGTAWCCTATAGCRTTAACACTTTTTGAAATTTCAGTATRTTCYTCTTTRGCCATTCTWGATACAGCAATTCCTARAAGAAGTGCACCTATTGCCCCATGAATTCCACTAATCTCAGCAAAATACGCAACAAATAAAATTACTCCAATTACTAYTCCAAAATACACTTGTTTAGCACGAAGATGTTTTTTTATTATACGGAAAAAAYGTGGCAAAATAAAAACTGAAACAAGTCCAGCTAYWACAAAAAATATTATCATCTTTGCAAATAACCACAAAAATTCTGAAAACTCTTGAGTCTCACTTGYATTGAGTTGAATCATTACACTAGTAACAATAATTGCAATAAAYTCTACAATTGCAGCTACAGTAAAAATTTCAAGACCGATAGTTGATCGTAACTTTCCAAGATCACTTAGTATCTTGGCTGTAACCCCAAGACTAGAAGCAGCAACGACACTTGCAATTGCAAACGATTTTACAAAATTCATATCTAAAGATAATCCAAAAAGACCTGCAACAACAAATGGTATCAAAAATGCAACTATAGAACCAGCAAATATTCTGCCYYTYATTACTCTAAATAAYCCMGCAAGATCAATTTCTTCAAGACCAATCAGGAAGAATAAGMAGAACACTCCGATCGAGATGAAAAGTTCAATTGCTTCAATTGGTTGKACAATCGCAAAAAGTGCAGGACCAACAATTATTCCYGCAAGAACATTTCCTAGAATTGTAGGCTGGTTAATTCTATGCATAATTTCGCCAARTAATTTGGCTGCAACTATCAATACTGCAAGATAYAGTATTGCCTCAANATMSSAWRMNGCKTCSWRNTWGKKNAWAGWYNTRTWSWTYTYGGTKSTMRYMGNTRTCAYWRWAAWWMAATTAATTCAAATGATATGATAAATTCCGATGTGTTGGTTAATCTATACAGGATTATACGGCATTAAGGCATGATCATTGTTTATGTGGGTATCACAAAACAGTCAGTATCAATGAATATTGGTATTAGTTAGTTTTTGTATGCCAAGCATGAAATGCGTGTCGTGTGGAATTGGATTCTTTTCTCCTACAGGTTCAAACAAATGTTCTAGGTGTACAAGTAAAGAATCACAGGAAACCGAAGCAAGTCATGATTCTTGTGGTTGTGGCCATCAACACTAAAAGCCATATTTTCTTTTTTAATTAACAATTGATACGACTTTTTTTTCAGAGTTAAAATGAAAACAATTTCTAAAACAGCAACAAATATTCACAGATCAAACAGACAAATCTAGGTATTTTAAAAAGAAATTAAGGTGATTGAACCGTCTTAGTCGATTAATTCAGTCCAACCTTTTATGAAGACTGAATTCTTGAAGAGTGGAACTGGTTGTCCAACTGTAAAGTCCATAGGTCTCATCCAAAAGATTGCTTTTGTTGGACAAACTCCAATGCATGCTCCGTCGGAGATACATCTTTCTGGATAAAATACGAATGCTTTACCTCTTTTCCAGCCTTCAACAGGTTTTACTCTGAGTACATCAGGTCCCAAAGTTGTGCAGATTTCTACGCATAGTGCGCATCCAATGCACATTTGTTCACTAATGTCTGGTAATATTGCTACTGGCATTATGAATTGTTTTTGTTTTAAGATCTTAATATAACTTACCCAAAAACCTCAGATTATAACGGCGTTTGAGAATGTTATAACAGTGTTTGATTTACTGATCGTAAAACTAGTTCTAAAAAATTTCTAAATTATTTTAATTGAATCTACTACAGCTTCATCATCACCAATAACTTCCATTGTTATTTCAGAATTGTACTTTTTCAGATACATCTTTGTCATTTTTGTATTAACAATACGTCTACCAGTTGGAGATAAGACCCAACCTTCCTTCTCTTTTTTTCTAACCATGCTTGAAAATAAAACACTAGAACCAGATTCTTTTGCCATAAAGACTAACAACATAATGTATGCATTTACTAGTCTACCAATGTTTTTTCCATCAAGCAAATTGTATAATCCATTTAAAGAGTCAATGATTACAACTGATTTCTGATTTAATATCATTAATAAAATCTTCTTTAGAATTGCATTCCAGTCATCTTTTGAGGGAGCAAATAAAGAAACATTTGCGTTTTTGGGTAACATTTCTGAATTTACATAACCACTATACAACAAATCAAAATCAAGATAAATTATCGGAGTATCAGTCTGGTCAATTAACTTACTAAGAAACGCAGCCTTTACAAATGATTCGCTACATAAAACTGCTGTTAGTGTATTTTTATTCAAATATTTTCTTGCTTCAGAAATTCCAATCAATGAGCTTTGATCAGGATTTTTATCCAACACTGAACAAGCC